>SKES01000024.1_pt1 | contig 146374 bp, 135 predicted proteins | sample 4826851 | NCBI WGS metagenome assembly SKES01 (sample SAMN11008803, study PRJNA524170) | human gut metagenome | biome: Human fecal sample; material: Feces; isolation source: fecal sample from pouch patient p52 | host: Homo sapiens | place: Israel: Tel-Aviv | collected 2016-09-04 | reverse complement strand
TTTAAATATGTTACCAGCTTTTCTTTCGCTTTGCAAGTACTTTTTTTATTTTTTCTTTGCTTGGCTTTTTATTCTGCTGTCTTCGTCTCTTCTCTCGAAGCGACTTTATTAATATATAATACTTAAATCTCAATTGCAAGTATTTTTTCAATTAATTTTTAAGCATACATCACGTAAAAACGCGACTTCAATAATATACCCTATTTATGGCTACTAGACAAGCATAAATTTAAAATGATTATTGTATTGATTCGTGTTAAAGTTGATACATCAACATTTATAGGGGGTTTTTAAAATTAAAAAAATTGATCTGGCTATTATTGGTGGGGGACCTATTGGATTATTTGCAGCCCACTTTGCTCATTTGCATGGGTTAAATACTATAGTTTTTGATTCATTATCTGAAGTCGGTGGACAGCCACAGATGCTATATCCTTTTAAGCAAATTAACGATATTCCTGCATATAATTCAATTAGTGGAACAGATTTAATTCAAAAGCTAAAACACGATATCAAAAATGAAACTGAAATTATTACCAATCATAAAGTTGTAGATGTAACTAAACAAAGCGATGGATTTATCATTGATAATATAATTTATGCACGCAGCATTATCATTGCAACAGGTGCCGGTGCTTTTAAGCCTAAGGAATTACCTCTAAAAATCAGCGATGAAATAAAAGAAAAAATTCATTATTTTGTTAAAGATCCTAGTCAATTTAAAAATCAAACTATTGGTGTTTTCGGTGGCGGCGATTCAGCACTAGATTTAGCTCTTGAAGTAGCAAAATATGCGAATGTTAAACTTATTCACCGTAGAGACCAATTTCGCGGTCTTGAATCAAACGTAAAAAAATTAAAATCTTTAAAAAACGTTGAAATTCTAACACCGTATCTTCCTAAAAAAATTGAATTGATCAATAATCAATTAGACATTAGTCTTAAAAAAATGGGTGTTGAGCAATTAAGAAACGTACAATTAGATCAAATTGTTGTAGCTTATGGTTTTAGAGCAAATAATAGATTTGCTAAAAAATGGGGTATCAATTTAGAGCAATCAAATATTCCCGTAGATCCAACTATGAAGACAAATATCGATGGGATTTATGCTGCTGGAGACGTAGTTACTTATCCCGGACGTGTTCCCTTGATAGCTTTAGGATTTGGTGAGGCCCAAATTGCAATTACATCTATCATGCGCAATCTTTTCCCAGAAAAAAGCTTAACAATCCATTCAACTAGCATTTAGGAGAATATTATGGCTTTAATTGATTTTATTTTACACATTGATGATCACTTAGTTACGATCGTTAATCAATTTGGCGGATGGTCTTATTTAATTCTTTTCGCTATCATTTTTATTGAAACTGGATTGGTAGTTTTTCCATTTTTGCCCGGAGATTCTCTTATCTTCGCAGCAAGCGCTATGGCCGCCAACTCTAGATATGGTTTAAATATTTGGTTTATTTATTTTGTAGTAGCAATCGCAGCAATAGTCGGAGATACTGTTAACTATGAAATTGGTGCCTGGTCTGCCCGAGCCGGAGAGAAACACAATTGGTTTAACAAGTTAATCAATAAAAATAATCGGTTAGCAGCTGAGAAATTTTTCGAGCGCCATGGTCCAATTACAATCGTTATTGGTAGATTCATTCCATTTATTCGTACTTTTGTTCCATTTGTATCTGGCGGAAGCAAAATGCACTATGGAAAATTTATCACCTATAATGTTTTAGGTGGTTTGCTTTGGACTGGTTTATTTACAATCATCGGCTTTTTCTTTGGTAATATTCCATTTGTCAAAGATCACTTCTCAATGATAGTAATAGCAATTATCTTAGTTTCAGTCGTTCCAATTGCAATCGTAGCATTGAAGAAGAAATTATCACTAAAAAAAGAGTTCCATTAGGAACTCTTTTTATTTTCTCAATAATTTTTCTGCAAAATATAATTCATAAATAATTCCGGCTACTGCAAAACAAGAGGCAAAAAAGCCTTCTGTTAAGACATTAATAATTGGATCTGTATTTGGATCAAATAGCCAATCATTATTATTAAATAAAACGTGGTGAAAAATTACAAAAAAACTATCAAAATTGGTAATAGCAAATGGAAAAATAATAATTGGTAATAGCAATAAAATAAGTGCCGCTGATTTATCCAAATTGAGCAGTGCTTTTTTATTTTGCTTTTTAAAAATGAAATGTAACAGTAAACAAATAATGAAAACCAAAATTGTTAAAATAAACAAATTTTTACAGTCTGCAAAATGTTCGGCAGCATTAGGCGAAGTGGGAAAATTATCCATTTTAAGCTTATTTTTTAAAGGCCAGACCAAATATACCATTAGCTGATTATAATTGTGCATAACCTTAAATAAAGACATATGAACGGTCTCATAAGTCTTTTGTACAACCATAAATATAAAAAGAAGTGGCCAACTTGCTAAAATTGCACCGACTACACTACTTGAAAGTGCAAAAAAGAAATGATAAATGATCGAAAAAACATTATCTTTGCTAATCATAATTCAAATTCATCCAAACTATTAACTAAAACAGTAGGTTGACGTTTATTCTGAAGATCTTCTTTTTGAGTAATTCCAGTCAAAGTAAGCAATTGATCTACATCACTATTAAAGCCAGCTTTAATATCTGTATCATAATTATCACCTACAATAAGCGCATCCCTTTTAGAATATCCCATCTTCTCAAGCGCCATATTAACAATAATCGACTCTGGCTTTCCAATATACAAAGGCTCTACACCACTTGCTGCTGCAACAAATGCACACTGAGAGCCATTACCTGGAATTAATTCATCTTCGGCTGGCAAATTCATATCCGCATTTGTTCCAATAAAAGTGGCACCACGTCTAATTGCACGCGAAGCTACACGGACCTTGTGATATGTGAGATCCGTATCCATCCCCACAATAACATAGTCAGGATTTTCTTCATTTAACTCGAATTCCGGATGCTTCAAAAGTTCACTCCATAAACCAATTTGCCCAATAATATATAGGCCAATTTTGGTTTGGCAGTTTTTATTTTGATTCAAAATATAGCTAGCGGTTGCCATGCTTGGAGTATAAACATGCTTTATATCAGTATCTATACCGTGCCCCTTTAACTTATCTACAATCATTTGGGGAGTTCTAGTAGTATTATTAGTTAAAAATAGATAATCTCTTTTTTGTTCGATCAAACGATGAACAAATCTTACTCCTGATTCAACAGTATTTTTCCCCCGATATACTGTTCCATCCAAGTCAATTAAAAATAAGCGGTAATCCTTCACTATTTTCCCTTTCTCTTTTTCTTAATAATAAAAGAATGATGCCGTCCAACTTCTTTTTTAACTGCAATCGATTGTTTCTTCTTAAAACGTGTTTGATGAACACGACGTTTTTTAAATGGATTGTTATCTTGACGACGCGACTTCTTACGCTTACGTGAATGAAAACGATCATTTTTAGAATATTCATGATGTTCACGTATTTTTTGTTGCTTTTGATGCTGATAATGATGAACTGGATTAGTCAATTCTAAAACAAAATATGGACTACCCGGATTGCAATACTCCGTTATGTAATCTACAATTGCCAATTCTTTTTTATCAATAGATGTACGTGCTGCATCTTTATAAAAGCCTTTTAAGCGCAAATGTTCACTAGAAACATCTCCAACCAAGTAATCATATTGATCAAGATATGGATCATATTTCTTCTTTAAAGTTTCTATATCAAGCGCATTCCGTTCATTAACAATAACGCTATATAGTTGATCGTTAATTTTTAAGCTTTTTCCATCTTGAACAACACTAGCTAGCGAATGTCGCAACGGCTGTTCTTTTTCAAATTTATTTTCTTTTCCTTGCTCTTCCGCTTTTTTATTTTCTTCAGTCATTAATTTCACTTCTTGCTGGTAAAGGATATTTTTTAGCCAAATAATCACCAACAACTTCACGCAAAAATTGTGGGAATAAAAATTCATTTTCACCAACAATGGCTAAAGTTGGGAAAAACGGTACTAAAACATAATGATCCAAACAGGCAATTCGATATTCACTATCAGGGTTAATTTCTTGACCATTAACATAAACAATTCTTTTACGCATATCAACTTTAATTCCCTTATAGTACATTTGCCCAAAGATTTTTCCTCGAAAACTCATTCCTTGCAAAGGAAAATGATCCAAATAATGGCGATTTTTTTCAATTTCCATTACTAAACGCCATAAATCACTACCTTTAAGAGTTGAACGAACCACATGCATTGGGTGTGGTAATGCATTTTGCAAATCAAATTGTGTCAAAATACCACTTTTAAATGGTGTTAAAAATAAGCCTGAACTCAAAATAGCTAAATCCGTTTTAGCAAAATCCGCAATTGCATCAAGCGATACTTGTACTGCCGCAATTTTATCATCAGCAAATTTTTCAGGGAGTTTTGCTACTTTACGTTCTGATAAAAGCTGCTTTCCTTTTTCATAATAGCCCTTAATAACAGACTCATCTTCCGGCTCTTCTGGCATTGAAGCAGTTGCAACAGTATTAGGTACAATTTTAGTCACATGATGATCTTCTAACTCTACATGAATATCACCTACGTAGTTTCCCCATTTTCCCGTTTGGGTGATCCAAGTGTGATCAACTTTTTCACCCTGTACTATCAAATCGTGACTATGACCACCAACAATTAGATCAATTTGTGGATAATTTTTAGCAAGCCAGCGATCCATCTTAAGTCCAATATGTGTAATCAAAATCAACATGTCATATTGACCGTTAATCTTAGCCAGTTCCTTATCCATTGTGCTTCCTAGCATTTTGACATGCCAATGATTAGGACCATAAGTCATTGGATAGGCAGCGGTTAAGCCAATTAAAGCTATTCGTGTATTCTTTTTTGTAGTTAAAATTTTATGTCCAATTGCCCAATTAGGCATTGATTCATCTTCTTCACGCAAATTTGCCAAAACAGTTGGAAAATCTGCATGATCAAATAAATGCTCAAGTACCCAATGAGGATTAGAAATACCTTCGTTATTACCAATCGTAACCGCAGTATACTTAAATCCATTCATCAATTTAATATTTGCTTGCCCTTCGGTAGCATCAGTTAATGGATGTGAGCGATCCATGAAATCACCTGCATCAAAGGTATAAACTTCATCAACCGAGTTATCGGCTTGGGCCTTTTTTAAATATCGTCCAATTTTAGGAAAATGTTCAAAATGTGAATGAAGATCATTTGTATGTAAAATTCGCAATGTTTCCATTTTTTATGCTGCTTTCTATCCAATCCGATTAGCTTTTAATACCATATTATATGCATCCAAAACTTTTCCTTTAGGCTTATCCCATTCTACCCAATTTGGCTTTTTCCAATCATCTTCATTCGTTAATGTCTGAAGATCATAATTAGCATTAATATACTTTTCGTATTCAATTAATGCGGTAGTACGCGGAATGTTTAGCTGCAATATTCTAACGCTTTTAATGTAACCATGGTCTGCAGCAAGTTCTGCAATCCCATTTTGATCGATATTAGAAATTTCATAATATCGACTACCATCATTTCTTGTAATTTCTTCAATTAAATCCAATTGTTCCATCAAATCACCCTTAAGGAATAACAGAATCATACTATTATAAATAAAATAGAAAAAAATGTGTAACCATGCTATTGTAAATATGCGATAGAGGTGTACACATGAAATTTAAACGCCAAATCTTTTGGATCACTTTTTTAAGCTTAATCTTTTTTATAAACAGTGGCTTCACTGTCGTCGGCCATCGCGGAGATCCTATCAAATATCCTGAAGAAACTATTCAGTCTGATAATTCCGCCTTTAATTCTGGGGCCGACTACGTTGAACTCGATCTTCAACTTTCTAAAGATGGAGTCTTAGTCATCGCCCATGATGACGATCTTTACCGAGTTACGCATACACATGCAATTGTATCACAAAATAATTTTGATACACTTAAACAACTAAGCTACGATAATGGTGAACATGTAATGTCACTTAACGAATTGTTTAAACATTATCAGAATAAGCCAAATACTAAATTTGTTTTAGAAACTAAAATTGACCACAGTCTTAATCCTTCTTATGAACTTGAAGATAAAATCGCACAAGTAGTTAAAGATTATCATATGCAAAAAAGAATTATGATCCATTCTTTTTCTGCAGCCAGCTTATTTCACCTAAGAAAATTAATGCCCGATGCTTACTTGATCTTAATCGTTGGTAGCTTAAAAAGAATTAATTTTAGTATTTTACCACAGGTTAACGCAGTAAATGCTTCTTCAGACATTGTACAAGAGCATCCCTTCTTAATCCATTGGCTCCATAAATTGAATAAACAGTTATATGTTTGGGCAGAAATGGATGAATCACCTGCTCTTTGGCACTGGTTAATCAATCGAAATGTAGATGGAGTAGTTACTAATTTTCCAGCTACAGGTTTTAAATATAAATTAGCTAAAAGTGGTACCAAAAAATATTCAATTACTCAAACTGGAATTTATTTTGGTAAAACTAAAACTGCTACGATGATGAACCCATACATTCGCATTAAAGAAAAAAAGTATGTTTATCCTGGACAGAAATTAAATATAATGTACGGCGTACGAATTGATGATCAGCTCTTTTATCAAATCGCTGAAAAGACTTTTATCTCTGCTCAATTCGTTAACCTTGATCTGCGGGCAAAAGATATTGCACCTTATCAAAATAAAAAAATTTTGGCCAAACCTAATACCAAAGTACGTATTTATAAATTACCTGATAACCAAGCGAAAACTCCAAAATACTTACCAGAAAAAATATTTAAAATTCAAAATTTCAATGGAAGTCCTAAAAATATGTGGATTTATACAAAACTTGGTTGGGTCAAAGCTAAAGACATCTTATTTTATGGTTTCTTTAACAAAAATGATTTTAAGGACTACGATTTGTTGCCACGAGTTAGCCAATATACTAATTTAGCCTTACTACCATATAATCCTAATGAATTAGTTACCTCATCAAGTTATTGGCAAAGGCAAAAAGCTACTAATAAAATTTTATACTAAAAAATGATCAGCCTAATTAGACTGATCATTTTTATTATCTATTTGCAGTACTTTGCTTTTTGACTAATTCATATGGCAATTCAATGTGAGTTTCATCAACTTCTTCATTGTTCATCAGCTTAGTCAACATTCTCATTGCAACAGCTCCCATATCATATAGTGGTTGCTTAATTGTAGTTAAAGCTGGACGAACAACTGAAGCAAGCTGAGTTGCACTAGCAGTCACGATTTCCAAATCTTCTGGAATCTTCTTACCAGCATCCATTGCGGAATTCATAATACCAACGGATGAAATGTCGCGAGTAACAATTACACCATCAATTCCATCTTTAACAAGTTGTGGGTATAAATTATAACCATCTGAATAATCTCTTATTCCTGTATAAATATGTGGCTCACCTAAATTATTTTCTTTAATAAATTCTTGATAAGCAGGAATTCTATTTTCACCGTTAACAACTGCGTCTTCATCTCCAACAACAATTGCTAAATTCTTCTTGCCATCATGCATCATCAAATTCAAAGCTTCTGTATCTGCTTTTTTGTAATCAATTGTAACAGAAGCAAATTCTTCACGATTGTCTTTGGTACCAGCTAAAACAACTGGAGTATCTGTTCGATTGAATGCTTCTGCTGCTTTATCTGGCAAACGGTTTGACATATAAATTACGCCATCAACCTGCTTGTTAAGCAAACTCTGAATAACTTGATCTTCTTTCATCAAGCGATTTTCAATACTTGTAATAATGATGTTGTACTTGTATAAAAGTGCAATATCATCAATTCCTTTAGATAATTCCGCAAAATATAAATTAGTTAAATCTGGGACAATCAAACCAACAGTAGTTGTACGTTTAGAAGCCAAACCTTGTGCTACCGCATTTGGTTGATAGTGTAATCTCTTAATAACTTCTAAAACACGATCACGTGTTTCTTTTCTAACATTATTATTTCCATTAACGACACGAGAAACGGTTGCCATTGAAACCTTTGCTTCTCGAGCTACATCATAGATCGTAACTTCTTGCTTATGCATCTCTTATCTCAGTCCTTCCAAAAAATCCTTCACTTTAATTTATCATTAAGTCTCATTAATTGCAAACGTTTACAGCTTTTCTTTCATTTTTTCATAAAAAAACATGATATACTGACAATAACTTTAAAGAAATGAGGACCGAACATGAACTTAGATAAACTACAACAGTGGTTGCAAGATTCCAATAATGATATTGCATATATCTCCAATCCAATTACAATTTCATACTTTACTGGATATTCAATGGAACCACATGAAAGAATTTTTGCTTTAATTGCGTTTAAAGATGCAGAACCTTTTATCTTCTGCCCTGCTTTAAATGTAGAAGAAGCTAAAGCTTCAGAATGGAATGGTGACGTTGTTGGGTATCTCGACTCAGAAGACCCTTGGCAAATAATCGCAGATAACATCAGAAAGAGAACCAGCGATATTCATAACTGGGCAATTGAGAAAGATGATTTATCTGTAAGTCATTATCAACTTTTACGTGGCGAATTTCCTAATGCCAGTTTAACCAACGATGTTTCACCTTTTATTGAAAGACTTCGTCTTTTCAAGACACCCGAAGAAATTAAGAAATTACAAGGTGCTGGAGCAGAAGCTGACTTTGCCTTTCAAATCGGTTTTGATGCAATCAGAACTGGCGTAACTGAAAGAAGTATCGCTGGACAAATAGATTATCAATTAAAGATTCAAAAAGGCGTAATGCACGAGAGTTTTGAAACTATTGTTCAAGCTGGTAAAAATGCTGCTAACCCACACTTGGGACCAACTATGAATAAAATTCAACCCAATGAATTAGTATTATTCGATTTAGGTACTATGCATGATGGTTACGCATCAGATGCAAGTAGAACTGTAGCTTATGGCACACCTAGCGACAAACAACGTGAAATTTACGAAGTTGATAGAGAAGCTCAGCAAGCAGCTATTGAAGCAGCAAAACCTGGCATTACTGCCGAAGAACTTGACAGTGTTGCTCGTGATATTATTACTAAAGCCGGTTATGGCGAATACTTCATTCACCGTTTAGGTCACGGTATCGGTAAAAATGTTCACGAATTTCCATCAATTGTTCAAGGTAATGATTTAGTAATTCAAGAAGGTATGTGCTTCTCCATCGAACCAGGAATTTACATCCCCGGCTTTGCGGGAGTGCGAATTGAAGATTGTGGGGTTGTAACTAAAGATGGCTTCAAACCATTTACTCACACCGACAAAGAACTTAAAATCTTACCACTTAAAGATTAATCATCGCATAATAAAAAAGACCGACATACGTCGGTCATTTTTATTGATTCAATTAATCTTGTGGAGTTACAGCTGATGACGAATGAGTATCATCTTTTTCTGCATTATTTAAATCATCTACTGATTCTTCAGCATTGTTACCTTCTGCAACATCATCTTTGTTTGAATCATCAATTACGATATCATCGAAATCCTTTAATTCTGAATCATCTTCTACATTCTTAGGGAATGATGCCAATTGATTCTTAACAATTTCTGTACCATTATCGTATTTCTTCTTTAAATCTTGAAGCTTATCGTTATCTTTAATCTTATTCTTTACATCGTCAACTTGCTCGTCACTAACAAGCAATGAACCTGCAAGAAAACCAGCTGCGCATCCAGCTACAGCACCCAATAAGAAACTTGTCAATTTTTTCATAGTGAAATCCTCCTTTTTTAATTTTCACCTCTACGACGTCTGCGTCTTGCAAAAACTGTCGCAGCTATTGAAGAAACAAGACCCGCATGGCTGAGACGATTGCTACTAAAACGTTTAGCGATTTTTTTAGATGAATCGTTCAATTCTGAAACACTTTCACCTAAATCTGCAGCAGCTTTAACCACTGGATCTAACGTCTTCATTTTACCATTAACATCAGTCATAAGGTCATTTGTTTTATCTAATAAATCATTTGTTTGTCGTGTTAATCCATTCATGTCTTCAGTTATCATTTTTAATGATTCATTAGTCGTTTGAATAGCCACACTAGTTTGCTTTAATACCTTTGCGGTCCGTAAAAGCATTGGGATCGTGAATAATACTAAAATCAAAAATGCAATTGCGGCAATTAAGCCAGCCAAAGCACCGTAAGAAATCGTCATATATTACCTCCATATCATCTAAAGAAAGTCTAGCATGAATATACTTTATTCTCAATCCATATATTGTTATTCTTATTAAAACACATTTTTATAGAAAGGACATAATATGAAGATCCCTTCACAACTACACATTCAAAAAATCGAAATTGATTGGAATAAAATTAGCCAAAACCTATTATCAATAATTTGGCAATTAGCAATTACTACCCTTATTTTTTATCTTTTATCACACTTTGGCCATAAAATAATTAATAATTATTTAGCTAAACATAATACATTAAAAAATAAACGTTCAAAAACCATCGCTGCATTAATTAATAGTATTTTTCAATATACTTTAATTTTCTTCTATTTATTTGGAATATTATCAATATTAGGAGTTCCCGTTGGTACGCTTCTTGCTAGTGCCGGTATTTTTTCACTTGCTTTAGGAATGGGAGCACAAGGTTTCGTAAGTGACCTAGTTAACGGTTTCTTTATTTTAAGCGAAGATCAATTTGACGTTGGTGATTTAGTACAAATTGGTACAAGCGTAGGCACTGTAGTTCAATTAGGACTCAGAACTACTAGATTAAAAGGTTCCGATGGCTCAATTATCTACATCCCTAATCGAAATATTACTATTGTACAAAACCTAGCCCATGGTGGTGTGGGACTAGATATTAATTTAGACCTTAGTACTAAAAATGACATTAATAAAGTCGAAACTCTTATCAAAAAATGTAATCAAACTATTCATCCTGAGAAAAAAACGATCATTCAAGGTCCAAGTATCGTAGGCATTACGGGACAAACAGGTCAAAAATTCACCTACTGTGTCCATTTTCAAGTTAAACCAGGTAAAAGTAGCGCTGTTAAGAATTTATATTTAACTAAATATATTGAAATATTGCGAGAAAATGATATCGAATTTGCCGATATACCTAGTCAAATTACTACAATTACTAAGACGAAATAAAAAGAAGTTAGTGAGAAATACTAACTTCTTTTTACTTTATTCAAATTGTTCAAGCCAGGCTGGCAATACTTTAAGTAATTCTCTTACAACATTACCACGGTGCGAAATTTCATTTTTTTCATCAGTAGTCATTTGAGCAAAGGTCTTATCCTTTTTGGGCACAAAGAATAATGGATCATAGCCAAAACCATCGTCGCCTCTAGGTGCTGCTAAAATACGACCAGAACAAGTACCTGAGACAACTAAATCTTTTTCAAATTCTCCCGGCATTGATACTACAATAGTTGTCCAAAACTTAGCAGTTCTTTTTTCATCAGGTATCCCACCTAAATTTGCTAGCAATTTTGCATTATTTTTAGCATCATTATGAGCTTCTCCTGCATAGCGGGCACTTCTTACACCTGGTTCACCATTCAAAGCATCAACCATTAATCCAGAATCATCAGCAATTGTAGGGAGTTTACTATAATCTGCCAATTCATGAGCTTTAATTTTGGCATTCGCTTCAAAAGTCCTTCCACTTTCAATTGGATGTGGTGGATTATCCAGATCACTATTGGTGATTATTTCTACATCAACACCAGCTGTCTTAAAGGCTTCCTTTAGTTCTCTAGCTTTGCCCTTATTGCCAGTAGCAAATAAAATTTTTTGGCTCATTAATAATTCTCCGTATCTACATGCTTAGACGTCAAAGTATCATCGTCCATAAATGTACGAGCTAATTTATCAAACGTTTCTGAATTACCGGTTGTGTAATATTCATGGACTGCTTTTTCACTATCACTAAATAGTCCGTCACGACGCATCACATTAAAAGTATATTGAGCAACTTGATCAGCAGGATCCAAGATAGTTACTTCTTTATTATTAATTGCTTCCTCAAATTCTTTTTGAATCAATGGATAATGTGTGCAACCCAAAACCAACGTATCAAACTCTTTTCCCATTAAAGGAGCTAAGCTTTCTTTTACCACTTTTAAATTAGTAGCATAATCTTTTTGCGCTTCTACTAACGGGGCCAATTTAGGAGCAGCTAATTCTGTTACCTTAATTTCAGGATCACGGAATTTAATTTCTTTTTGATATGCATGAGAAGCAACAGTCACATTAGTTGCCACAACTGCTACATTTTTATTTTTTGTAGTTCTAGCTGCGGCAAGTGCACCTGATTGAATAACCCCAATAATCTGTTGTTCAACTTCTTTTTGCATCGTAGGCATTGCTACAGCAGTTGCTGTATTACAGGCAATAACAATTAATTTCACGTTTTTTTCAAGTAAAAACTTAACTGATCTGCGTGTTAAATTAATAATATCTTCTCGAGTTCTATCGCCATAAGGGATGTGAGCATTATCACCTATAAAAATGGTGGATTCATTAGGTAATTTTTCAATTACCTTTTTTGCAACTGACAGGCCACCAAACCCTGAATCCAGTAGTCCAATTGGACGATTATCCATAATAAAAACCTCTTATTAAGAAAAAAATTATTTTCTACTCCTACTAGTTTACGGTAAAATAAAAAAGAATAAAAGGGATGAACAAGTTTATGACAGAAAATACAGAACACGCTAACGAACACGTATATTTTATTAATCAACTATACCGTGATTTTCTTTTACCAACAATTTTGGGCGATGACAATGCGCCAATTCTTTATTGGGCAGGCAAGAGAATCGCACGACATTATGATCTAGCCAATTTTGAAGATTTATCAGACTTTTTTGCAATGGCTGAATTTGGCAAATTAGAAAAAGTAAAAGAGAGACGTTCTTCAATTACTTTTGAATTAAGTGGTCAAACGGTAGAAGATCGTTTAAATAGTGATAGTAAAGAATTTTCACTTGAAAGTGGTATGATTGCAGAGGCTGTACAAAAAGAAACTGAGCGAGTTACCGAAAGTGAAATTAATATTTTAAAGAAAGAAAAGAAAGTCCAAATCACTGCTAAGTTTAATTAATTTTTAATAAAAAATAAGCTAATTTATAGACTATAAATTAATACCCCTATATACTTTTAAGTAACTAAAATATTATTTGGGATTTAGGTATAGGAGTAGAATAAAATGCTTAAAGAATTTAAACAATTCATTGCCCGCGGAAACGTAATTGATTTAGCTGTTGGTGTTATCATCGGAGCTGCCTTTACTGCAATTGTTCAATCACTTGTTAAAAATTTGATCAATCCTTTAATCGGCATCTTTGTAGGTAAAATTGACTTATCTAATCTTGTTTTTAAGGTGGGAGACGCCACATTTAAATACGGTAGTTTTATAAATTCCGTAATTAATTTCTTAATTATTTCTTTCGTAGTCTTTTTAATTGTTAAAGCTGTTAATAAAATTACCAAAAAAGAAGAGGAAGAAAAGCCTGACACACCTACTGAAACAGATTACTTAAAAGAAATCCGTGATTTACTTAAAGAAAAAGAAACAAAATAAAAAGCTTGAGACACTTTTGTCTCAAGCTTTTTATTTTTCTCAATTAGTTAGCATATTGATCTAAAATTTGGTTTAATTTTTCCTTTGGAGTGTAACCAGTAATACGATCAACAATGTTACCGTCTTTTTTGATAATCAAAGTTGGGATAGCCATAATTCCTAAATTCTTAGCAGTATCTTGATTTTGATCTACATCCATCTTGTAAAATTTTACATCTTGACGTTCTTCAGCTAATTGTTCAATTACTGGTGATTGCATCTTACATGGACCACACCAAGTTGCCCAAAAATCAATTAAGGCTACGCCACTATTAGTTTCTTCTTCAAAATTTTGGTCATTAATTGCTTCAACCATATTTTTCACCTCATAAAAACTTTCATTCATGTTATCACCATTATAAGTCCATCAACTTACTTTTTGCAAGTAAATTGCTATTTTAACTGAACAATTGTTGCACCATTACCACCTTCATTTGCTGGTGCATAATTAAAGTTTTTAACATGATTGCTACTACGCAAATATTGCCATACCCCTTTACGTATTGCACCAGTACCGATACCGTGAATTATTGTTACAGTATCGAGTCCTGCGAGCAATACTGAATCAATATAACGATCTAAATTAGTCATTGCTTCATCATATCGCTGACCTCTTAAATCTAATTCACTGTGAGCATTGCTTCTTCTAACTGCACTAGTTGCACGAACAAGACGCTTAGGTTTAGCTGTTGATTGACTATTATCAATTCTTTCAACGTCACGATCACTAACCTTGACTTTAATGATACCCATCTGAACTTCATATTCATGTTCGGATAGCTGCTTAGTAATCGTCCCTGTTTGTCCATATGACAAGACTTTTACTCTGTCACCTATACTTACATGATGGCGACGTTTTTCACGCTGTAAGACCTTATTATGAGCCAAATTATTAGCTTGACGTTCTAAACTATTCAACTCACCTTTAGCTTCAATAATCTTATTTTCTTTAATTCCAACATTCTTCTGTTGTTCAAGCTGCTCAATAATCTTATCTGCCTTTTTACGACGTTTAGCAATAATTTCATTGGCACGTTCTTGGGCAAAGTCAAGTTGCTTTTGTACTCTTTGATTATACCAATCAAGTGCCTGCTGTAATTTTTGCTCTAACTTTTGACTACGATCAAGACTAGTCTCTAAACGATTACGGGCAGTTGTTGCAGCCTTAGTTTGAGCATTTAATTTAGCAATCATCTTGTTAATATCGGAATCTTCATCTGACATTAATTCTTGGGCATTTTTTACTACATCTTCGCGCATCCCTAATCTACGTGCAATCGCAAAAGCGTTACTATGACCTGGAATACCAATTTGGAGACGATAAGTTGGCGACAACGTCTTCAAATCAAATTCCATTGAAGCATTTGTAGTACGCGGTCTGTTATAACCATACAACTTCAATTCAGGATAGTGAGTCGTAACCATAATCTTAGCATCTTTTTTACGTAAGAAGTCCAGAATACTGATGGCTAAACTAGCACCTTCTTCAGGATCCGTACCAGCTCCGATTTCATCGATTAATACCAAAGTCTCACTATTTACATTTTTCATAATTGCAATAATGTCATTCATATGAGATGAAAATGTACTAAGTGATTGCTCAATCGATTGTTCATCACCAATATCAGCATAAATTTGTTCAAATACGCCAACTTGACTATCTTCTTCAGCCGGGATAAACAACCCAGATTGTGCCATTAATTGAAGCAAACCTGCAGTCTTTAAAGTGATAGTCTTACCACCGGTATTAGGACCAGTAATCAGCATCGTATCAAAATCGCCACCTAAGCGAATATTGTTAGGAACAACTTTTTCAGGATTAATTAATGGATGACGAGCATTACGTAAATTTAATGAATGATCTTTAGTTAATTTAGGTTCACTAGCCTTCATTTCCTTAGCTAATTTTGCCTTTGCTTGCAAAAAGTCCAAGCTAGTTAAAGCAGAAGCAATATTATTCAGACTATCAATATCTTCTCGTGCAATATTAGATAAATGCTTTAAAATATTGCGGATTTCTTGCTTTTCTTTTGCAATTAAATTTTGTTGACGATTATTCAAGTTTAAAACTGCTTCAGGTTCTACAAATAAGGTTTGACCACTAGCACTTTGATCATGAACAACACCACCGAATTTTGCTCTGTATTCTTGCTTTACAGGAATAACGTAACGATCATCACGAATAGTTACAATTTGTTCAGATAAATACTTACTGCTATTGCCTTTAGTATAAGTAGTCATTCGATTCTTAATGTCTTCTTCGTTACTTGCAATATCGTGACGTAGCCGTGCCAATTCGCTTGATGCTGTATCTAAAACTTCTCCATCATAATCTATTGATTTCTTTAATTCCCTAAAAAGTAAATCTGGTACATCTAGTTGATCCAAAATAGGATCGATAATTGTTAAATCTACTTTTTCGTCTACGTCTTCCAAAAACTCATTAATTTCTTGAGCCAAACTTAAAACTAAGAGTAAATTTCCTAATTCTTGAGCATTTAGGTTTGCCTTAACACCCAAGCGCTTAGTACTTGGTCTAACATCCTTAAAATTAGTTAAAGGTAATTGTCCTTTAATCCTAAGCAAATTAGTTAACGCTAAAGTTTGCTTTATATCATTTTGTACTTGGTCAAAATCACTACTTGGCAACAACTTTTCCGCCCTTTCTTTAGCTGGACTTGTAATTGCCAACGCCCCTAAGCGATCAGTAATTTCACCAAATTCTAGAATTTTTAAAATTTTATTATTCATAGCTTCTTATTAATTTTCTAAAACTAACAAAAAGGACTAGCCACAGCCAGTCCTTTTTTTATTTACCACTTAAGCGGTCATCGTCCAAGAAAGTATTTAAAACTCCTTGTACCATATTCCACTCATCATCAGATTCAATTTCATGTAAGTCACTACTTGTTACATCACCTGTATCATCTGCATCGTAACTAAAAGCTTGTACTTCAATATCCTCATCATCGCCAACAGCGGCTGGATAAAGAAGCACATATGACTTGTCATAGTCATCTGAATGAAAAGTAAATAATACTTCATACAATTCTTCATTACCTTGATCATCGATCAAAGTAATTTGACGATCGTTATCGTCACCATTAACTTGTGCTGCCATTTTAATCCTTTCGGTGTAAATCCAAATAATTTTGCAAGATGAGCACTGCTGCCATCTGATCAATCACTTGTTTACGTTTCTTACGGTCATGCATACCAGCATCTTCTATAAGTACTCGTCGTGATTCAATTGTTGTTAATCTTTCATCTGAATAATACACAGGTAAATTGAACTTCTCCTCAAGTCTCTTACCATATGCCTTGCTTCGAGCAACCGAATTACCAGAAGTCCCATCCATATTTTTAGGTAATCCTAAAACAAAACCGTCGACATCATATTGTCTAACAAGCTTCTTTAATGGACGCATACCAAAATTATATTTGGTTTCATCAATCTGAATAGTCTCTAATTTTTGAGCAGTAATCCCCAGTTCATCACTAATTGCTACTCCAACAGTTTTAGAGCCTACATCTAGTCCCAACAATCGCATTATTTATTCTTACCAAGATAACTCTTAACAAGTTCTTCAATAATCTCATCACGTTCATGCTTAAGAATTAAATTACGAGCATCATTGTGCCGTGGAATATAAGCAGGATCGCCAGAAAGTAAGTAACCTACAATCTGGTTGATAGGATTATAGCCCTTTTCTTCAAGCGCATTGTAAACATCTTGCAGAGTGTCATAAACATTTTTTCCTTTGTTTTGGTTAAAGTCAAAATGCATAGTCTTATCTAGCGAACTCATATTTATTCCTCCTGTCAACAATTTTACTTGAAAAAAAGACTAAACACAATTAATAAATTCTTAGTTATTAGAAATTTCGTCAATTACAGCTTTAATAGCATCATTTAAACCTTCTGGTTTCTTACCACCAGCTTGGGCCATGTTAGGACGACCACCACCGCCACCACCAAAGAGTGGAGCAGCCTTTTTAATTAAATCGCCTGCTTTAAGCCCTTTATCTAATGCCCTTTGATCCAAACTAATAATCATATTAGCTTTACCATCATTTTCAGCAGCCAATACTAATACATCTGACTTGTTACCGCTCTTCCAATTATCAGCAAGTTCACGCAAGTCATTCATACCATTAACATCTGCAATAGCTGCAATAACAGTCAAATCACCAGCTTGTTTTACATTATCAAAAATTTCACCAGCCTTAGCTTGGTTAATCTTCTTAGTTAATGCTTCAACTTGCTTTTGACTATCACGAAGTTCATTTTCAATTGAATCGATCTTATCAACGATATTCTCTGGCTTAGTTGCCTTAACAACTTCTTGAATATCATCAAGTAAACTTGAACGATTTGCTAAGTATTCATATGCCTTCTTTGAAGTTACAGCTTCAATTCTACGCATACCAGCACCAACAGCTGATTCTGAAGTAATCTTGAAGATACCAATTTGATCAGTGTTATCAACGTGAGTACCACCACAGAATTCTGATGAGAAGTCGCTCATTTGAACAACACGAACTTTATCACCGTATTTACCATCAAATAATGCTAAGGCACCCATCTTTTCACCTTCTTCAGGTGTAGTGATAGTAGTCTTAACTTGAATTGCATCCCAAATCTTTTGGTTTACTAATTCTTCGACTGATTTAAGTTCACGTGGAGTCATTGGTTCCATTGCTGTAAAGTCAAATCTCAAGTAATCAGGATCTACCAATGAACCAGCTTGATGGGTATGTTCACCTAATACTTGACGAAGTGCAGCATGCAATAAGTGAGTTGCTGAGTGAGAGTGACGAAGACCTTCACGACGTTCCTTATCAATCTTTAACACATATTCTTGACCCTTTTCCATTGGCAAAATAAGGTCAACGAAGTGTAAGTTTTGATCATTTGGAGCATGTTGAACATCAGTAACCTTAGCTACTAATTCACCATCTTGATTGTAAATACCACCATGATCAGCTACTTGTCCACCTCGTTCTGCGTAGAATGGTGTCTTATCGAAGACTAAAGTTGCGTGTTCACCATTAGCTTTGTCAACCAATTTATCATCTACGACAATGTCAATTAACTTAGCATGTGGTTCTTCATAAACACCATATTCAAATTCTGACTTATCTTTAATATTCATCAAAGTTACGTCTTGACGACCCATTGATTGAAGATCACCACGAGCTTTACGGGCACGATCTTTTTGAGCTTGCATTTCAGCATCGAACCCCTTCTTATCAACTTTAAGTCCAGCATCTTGTGCTGATTCAAAAGTTAATTCATATGGGAAGCCGTAAGTATCAAACATCTTAAATGCATCTTTACCTGAGATAGTCTTATCATCAGAGTTCTTAGCTTTTTCGATCAAATCATCAAGTAAAGTTAAACCAGTATCAAGAGTTGATTGGAATCTTTCTTCTTCATTTTGAATTACATTTTCGATAAAGCCACGTTGATCCATAATTTCTGGGTAGTGACTTTCCATAATTTTACCAACAACTGGAACAAGCTTGTAAAGAAAAGCTCCCTTAATACCCAAACGTTGACCGTTTAAATCAGCACGACGAATTAAACGACGTAAAACGTAGCCGCGACCTGAATTTGAAGGAAGAGCACCATCGGCAATAGCAAAACTTACTGCACGAACGTGGTCAGCAATAATCTTGAATGCTGTAGTATCTTCATCATTTTCCCCATACTTTTTGCCATCAGTCATTTCTTCAGTTGCATGAATAATTGGCAAGAATAAATCAGTTTCAAAGTTAGTTGGTGCATCTTGTAAAATTGAAAGAACACGTTCAAGCCCCATACCAGTATCGATGTTCTTATGTGGTTGATCAACGTACTTACCATTTGGCAAGTGATTGTATTGTGAAAATACGATGTTCCAAATTTCAAGGTAACGAGCATTTTCACCACCAGGGAAGTTTTCTGGATCATCTTCAGCTACATCATTATTTTCTTGACCACGATCATAGAAGATTTCAGTATCAGGACCACATGGGCCTTCACCAATATCCCAGAAGTTATCTTCTAATTTAACAATATGATCTGCTGGCATACCTGCCTTTACCCAAACGTTAAATGAGTCTTCATCTTTTGGATAAACAGTACAGTATAACTTTTCCTTTGGTAAACCAAGCCACTTAGGACTAGTTAAAAATTCCCAAGCCCAAGGAATAGCTTCGTCTCTAAAGTAGTCACCCACTGAGAAGTTACCAAGCATTTCAAAGAAAGTTTGGTGACGTGCGGTTTTACCAACATTTTCAATATCGTTAGTTCTAATTGATTTTTGTGAAGAAGTAATTCTACGGTTCTTTGGCACAACTGAACCATCGAAATATTTCTTCATAGTAGCTACACCTGAGTTAATCCAAAGAAGAGTGGGGTCATCTTGTGGAATAAGTGATGCACTAGGCATAATCATGTGGCCGTGTTCTTTAAAGAAGTCTAAGAACATTTGACGAAACTCTGAACTATTTAGTTTCTTCATACTAACTAATCTCCCTAAAAATAAATAAAAAACACCATTGCATTTTTCAAGGACGCTCCGCGCGCGGTACCACCTTGATTGCAACAGTGTTTGTTACCTCTTAATATTCTTAATTATTAAACTTAAAGGAGCATTCTTTGACCATTATTAAGCCTTCTCATCCTTCGGCTCTCTCTTTGAAATAATAAATCAAAAAACATATCTTAAGCTGAAAATAATTGTACTACAAAATTGTCGTCTGTCAACGTCCTTGCTCACGGCGTTTTTTTCTTAATCGCTTAGCTTTTCTAATTTCGTGACGTTGTTCGAGCTTACGCTTTTGACGATTATCTTCTTGAATTGCTCGCTTAATTTTCTTCTTGTAGCCAGGTTTACGCTTTCTTTTTTCTTTTTTAACATAACCAACTAACTTAGTATCAAGCTTACGATTCTTTCCTTGACGATTCTCACGACTACGGTAGTGCTTACGTGGTACTAGTTCACCATTTTTAATTTCAACAAAGTCAAAATGAACACCCATCTTTTCAAGATCTTCAATACGATTCATTTCTTCTTCGCGAATTAAAGTAACAGCATGACCAGATAAACCATTTCGGCCAGTTCTCCCTATACGGTGAATAACAAATTCAATATCACGTGGAATTTCATAGTTAACGACCAAACTTACACCGTCAATATCAAGTCCACGAGCCGCTAAATCACTTGCTACAACATATTGATATTGTCCTTGTTCAACTTGACGAAGAGTTCGCTTTCGTTCTCTTTCAGTTACCCCACCGTGAATCTTAGCTACTTTTAATCCTTGATCTTGTAAAAATTTAGTTAATTCATCAACCTTTTGTTTAGTATTAGCAAAAACTAAAGCTAAGTATGGTTGTCCCATAGTTAACACTTTATACAAAACATTCTTACGGTCCTTAGAGCCAATGTCAATTAGGTCATTCTTAATTGTTGGCGCAATTATACTTGGATTGTCAATCACAATTTGATCAGGATGAGCCATGTACTTACGTAAAAAGTTAGATAACTTAACTGGAATAGTTGCTGAAAAAGCAGCTATTTGAACATCTTTAGGCATCTTTGAAGCTACTTGATCAATATCCGACAAAAAGCCCATATCAAGTGTCATATCAGCTTCATCAATAACAAAAGTCTTTACTTGATCAACAGCAAAAACCTTCTTTTGAACAAAGTCTAAAAGACGACCTGGCGTAGCAATTACCAATTGTGGAGTATTATTTTGATACTTTTCTAGTTGACGTTCTCTATCAGTACCACCTGCTAAATGTGCAATTGAAAAATGCATACCAGCAGCATCTCTTAATTTACGTGCTACTTGATAAAGCTGATCTGCAAGTTCTCTACTTGGTAAAGTAACAATTGCTTGGACATAATGTGCAGCTTCATCAATTTCATTAAAAATTGGCACTAAATATGCATGTGTCTTTCCTGATCCAGTAGCAGCTTGTACTACAACACTTAAGTCAGACAACATTGCTGGAATAACTTTTTCTTGCACTTTCGTAGGCTTAACAAAATTAATCTTTTTCAATCCTTCTTGCAAAGCAGGATTAATTCTTGAGTCTTCGAAAATATTATTCATGATTTTGCTTATATTTCTTAGTTACTTCAACGACTTCAGCAAAAACTTGTTTTACTTCATCAATATCCTTAGCATTAGCACCACTAGCTAATGCGTGACCACCACCATCATGTTTAGCAGCAAGTTCATTAATAACTGGACCCTTTGAACGATAGTGGACACGGAATGTTCCATCTGACTTTTCAACAAAAACGTTCCAAGCCAAAACATCTTTAATACGTCCTGGGGTTGACACAGCTACATTTGCTTGATCATCAGTCAAACCTAATTTCTTCAAGTCATCTTGCATGATGATAGTATATGCTGCACCAACTGGATCGATTTCCATCTTATCCATTGCTAAAGCTTGAAGCTTAGCTTCATTAAAAGTTACATCTGCAATATTTCTAGCAATTTCAGTAATGTTAATACCGGTTGAAGCAAGTTGTGCAGCTACCTTAAAGGTATGTTCTGAAGTTTCAGGATACATGAAACGACCAGTATCCCCAACAAGTCCCGCGTAAAGTGGGTAAGCAACTTCCTTAGTGATCTTAATACCTTCTGCATTTAAGAAGTCAACAATAATTTGACATGCTGCAGGAGCATCAGGGTCAACGTAACTCATATCTGCGTATGGATCAACATCTGGGTGGTGATCAATCTTAATCAAGAAATCACCTTTTTCATAAAGCTTATTAGAAATTCTAGGAGTATTTGCAGTATCAGTGGTGATTACCAAAGCTCCTTCATAATCAGTTGCTTTAACTTGGTCCATGTGATTAATCCAAGCTAAATCACCTTCATCGTTTTCACCAGCACATAAAACACGCTTTTCTGGGAATTTTTCCATCAAAGCACGTGCAAGACCAGCTTGTGAGCCAATTGCATCTGGGTCTGGACTAGTGTGGCGGTGCAAAATAATTGTAGGGTATTGTAAGATTTTTTCATAAATATCGTCAAAACTACTCATTGTATTCTTCCTCATCTTCTAAAAATTATCTGTATCTAGTTTAACAGAAAAAATAATATTGTTTAAAAATCGAACAAATTAATTGATTGATAATTTTCTTTTTTAAAATCTGTAACGGTTACGCCTAAAAGGCGAATACCTTCTTCTAAAAAGCCACTAGTACTATCAAAAAGTCCCTGAACTATATCATAAAACTCTAAATAACTATCTGAAGAACTAGGTAACTTTTTACGTTTAGTAATCGTATTAAAATTATTATCCCGCAATTTCAGTACAACTACATTTGCTCTAAAATCACGCTTTTTAAGTTCCCCTTCTAAATGCTTACAATAACGACGCATCTTGGTTAAAGCTTCATCTCGACTATAAATAGCTGGTTCATATGTCCGTTCTATACCGATAGATTTGCGATTTATTTCTGAATCTGCCACAATCGGTCTTAAATCAATCCCATGAGCATGCTGAGCTAAAATATAGCCCATCTTTTTAAATTTTTTAAGTAAAATCCATGGATCAATCTTTTGCAGATCTGCTCCAGTATGCACATTCATACTATGTAATTCTTCCTGCGTTTTTGGACCAATACCTGGGAATTTTTCAATTCTTTGCATTCCCAAAAATCTTTTGGCTTCATCCGGCAAAATTACTACCCTACCAAATGGCTTAGCGTACTCTGAACCCATTTTAGCTAAAAATTTATTATAAGAAACGCCAAAAGAAGAATTTAAATTCAGTTCCGCTCGAATTCGTTTTTGTAAATTTAATGCTATCTGTACGGCTGAATATTCTCCAATTTTATTCTTAGTTACATCAAGATAAGCCTCATCTAGAGCTATCGACTCTACCTGATCAGTGATTTCATGCATAAAAGAATGAATTTGTGCAGAAACACTACGATATGTTTCAAAATCAGGTGGTACAAATACTATCTTATCTTTTGGTACTAATCGTAAGGCTTGAATACTTGCCATAGCCGAATGAACGCCATATTTGCGAGCAACATAATTACATGTTGCAACAACACCATGCCCGTTATTGTCTCTTGGATCTTGTCCTACAACTAACGCTTTATCTTTATATTCCGGATGTCGATTTATTTCTACCGAAGCGTAAAAAGCATCCATGTCCAGATGAATTATCCGGCGATGGATGTCATTTTGCGGCAATAAATTTTCGTTATTCATAAATCCAATGTTCAGTTGGAGATTCAAAAATGTCACTAGCTTCTTTGGGTCCCATTCTGTATGGCAAGTATTGACTAATCTTTGGATTGCCTTTTTCATTTTCTTTTTGCCATGCATCTTCAACAGTATCAATAAATTCCCAATAGCGTTTTAATTCGCTCCAATGAGTAAAGTTAGTTGAATCATCAACAAATACGTCGTGCAATAAACGTTCATAACCATCTGGAACTTTAGCCATTTCTTCTTTAGAAAATTCATAAGTTAAGTTCTCACGACGAATTCCAGAAGTATCAATTTTCTTTCCATTGATAGTAATGTAAATTTTACTTACCGGATCAATTTCAATAGTAATGTTATTAGAATGTGCTTGACCATATGGATTATTCATATGTTTTAACACAATATCAATTCGATTCTTCTTTTCTTTAAATTCCTTACCAGTTCTGAAGTAAATTGGCACATCCGCTACAGGACCTTTTTTAAATTTAACCTTTCCGGCCACGAATGTTTCAGTAGTCGATTCAGGATCTACATTTGGTTCTTTCTTATATGCAAAAGTATTGTCGCTTCCTAAATATTGGCCGCGAACAAAGTCTTTTTCAACTTCTTCTGGAGTTGGAATAATCATACTTTCAAGCAAATCTTGTTTAGCCTTGTGAATACTTGATGAAGACAAATCTTTAGGCTCTGGCATTGCAAGTAAAGTAATAATTTGGAAAATATGATTTTGCACCATATCGCGAAGTGCACCAGAAGTATCATAGTAGCCACCACGCGCTTCAACACCTAAGCGTTCAGCAAGCGTAACTTGGATATTCTTAACATTTTCACTTGTCCAAATATTCTTAATAAGTGGATTAGTAAACCGCATTGGCATGATATTTTGAATCATTTCCTTACCTAAGTAATGATCAATTCTAAAAATATCATCTTCATTAAATGAAGCGGTAATTTCTTTATTTAATTCTTCAGCTGAAGCTAAATCATGACCAAATGGCTTTTCAACGACAATTCGATTAAAACCACTACCAGTTAAACTTTGATCGTTGATATGAGTAGCAATTGTGCCAAAGAATCTTGGAGCCATTGCCATGTAGAATAATCTATTGCCTTGTGCACTATAACGATCATCTAATTCTTGTGCCAATTTTTTTAAAGTTTCATAGTGCTCAACATTCGTAACATCATGTGATTGATAGTAAAAATGACTAGCAAATCGCTTTACATCATTTTCATCAACTTGATCATGAGTTTCATGAATTGCATCACTAACTTGTTCACGCAAATATTCATGTGACCATGGCCGACGTGCTGTGCCAATTACAGCAAAATTATCATGAATTAATCCTTGCTCATATAAATTAAACAAAGCCGGGTAAAGCTTACGGTGGGCTAAATCGCCACTACCACCAAAAATAATCATTACAACAGGAATATTTTTCATAAAAGAGACCTCTTCTTCAAACTGATATTCTTGACTATGTCTATTTTACAACAAGCTTTTTTTAAGAAAAACAAAAAGCGTCAAATTTGACGCTTATCATTTTTAATTACTTGTCTTCTTTTTTAGTATCATCAGCTGAAGCAGTATCGCTTGTTTCTGTTGCCTTTTCATCAGTCTTTTCAGTAGTTTCTGGTGCAGGAACAGTAGTAGCAGGAATTACACGACGGATAGCCATTCTTTCAAAAGTTAGGTAAATACCATCTGCATCAACAACTACAGTCTTATCACTGTTGATCTTATCAATCTTTGCATGCAAACCATCTACTAAAACAACTTCGTCGCCCTTCTTCAACTTGTCCATCATTTGTAGTCTTTGTTGTTGCTGCTTTTTTTGTGGACGAATCATACCAAAGTATGTAAAACCAATCAAAATAATGAATAAAATAATCATCATCCAGTTGTTACCAGCAGCACCATTGTTAGCATTTGCTAAAAATAAAGTATTCAAATTTTCCACCTCATATTAAATCAATATATATCATTAAAATATTATACAGAAAACAACATTAATTATCATTAGGAATTGGTAAACCTAATTGTAAATATGCTTTATCCGTAACCATTCGTCCTCGTGGCGTAAGTAAAATAAAACCATTTTGTAGTAAATATGGTTCGTATAGCGATTCAATTGTTTCCATATCTTCACCAATATTAGCTGCTAAAGTTCTTATTCCAACAGGGCCACCATTATAGCCTTCAATCATTGTTCTAAGCAATTTACGATCAGTTTGATCGAGTCCTTCGCTGTCAACTTGCAGTTGTTTTAATGCATCGCTTGTTGTAGCAAGTGAAATAGTCTTTTCACCTTTTACCTCCGCAAAATCGCGCACACGCTTTAAAAGTCGATTAGCTACACGTGGTGTACCACGTGAACGCCGTGCCAATTCATGTGCTGCTTCCGGCGCAATAGATGTATGAAAAACATCGCTTGAACGTTGTACAATCTTTTCCAACTCATCAACAGTGTAGTATTGCATATGTTCCACAATGCCAAAACGATCACGTAAAGGTGCTGATAACTGCCCTGCTAAGGTTGTAGCACCAATTAAAGTAAATGGTGGTAGCGGAACATGCACAGCGTGTGTGGTTTGGCCTTCACCAATTACAATATCAATGTAATAGTCTTCCATTGCAGAATAAAGCACTTCTTCAACAGGTTTAGCCAAGCGGTGAATTTCATCAATAAAAAGTACATCCCCTGGATCAAGATCAGATAATAAGGCCACTAAGTCCCCAGCTTTTTCAATCGCTGGACCACTTGTACTCTTTAAATGAACACCTAATTCATTAGCAATTACAAAAGCTAATGTAGTCTTTCCTAAACCTGGCGGTCCATAAAGCAGCACATGATCTAATGCTTCATCACGCTGTCTAGCTGCTTTAATATAAATGGACATTTCCTTTTTTACTCTTTTTTGACCTAAGTATTGATCTAAAGTTTGCGGTCTCAAAGATAATTCCATTTGTTCTTCTTCAGGATTTTCAACGTGACCTGAAGTTACTGCATCATCGTTTTCTGCCACCAGCTTCACTTCCTCACTAAATAATATTACCATTATACCAAGTTCTACTTCTTAAGCAGTAACGCTAAGCCTTTTTTAATATATTGATCTGCAGTATCTGCCTCAATTTCTACAAGCTTTGGTGTAATACGATCTACTTCTTTTTGAGTATAGCCCAAGGCAATTAAAGCCAATAATGCATCATTTAAAGCAGGAGAAATTTCCTCTCCGTTTTCCGGCTTATCAAGGCGAGCCACATAATCTCCTAGCTTACCTTTTAAATCCAAAACAATTTGTGAAGCGGTCTTTTTACCCACACCAGGAAAACGTGTTAAATATTTAACTTCACCTTGTTCAATAGCTTCAGCAAGTGAATTACTATCTTCAGCAGCCATAATTGCCATTGCACTCTTAGGACCGATCCCACTTACACTAAGCAATTTAAGAAATAATCCTTTATCATCTTGATCTTGAAATCCATATAAAGTAATGCCAGTATCACGAACAATTTGTTCGATATATACCTTGGCTTTTTGTCCTTGTTTATAAGCAAAAGGTGTTGGACTAAAAACCTTGTACCCAATTCCATTAACGTCTACTACAACATAGCTTGGCGTAACTTCAGAAATTATGCCTTCAAAGTATTCGTACATTATTTATCCCTCTTAAACATTTTCTTGAGTTCATTTTCACTCATTCTAACCAAAACTAACCGTCCATCTGCATCATGATAAGGATCTTCTGTTTTACGCAAATCAATAAGAATCTGACTAGCTTCTGCAGCTGCTAAATTAATTTTTCCACTAATATCTCGTTTAGCTTGCATTGCCGCTACTCGTTTAAATAAGTTTTCGGATTTTCCCTTATCTAAATTCAAATATCCATCCAAAATTTGGCGAATCGTTTCTTCCACATCATTATGAATCCATGTTGGATATGAGCGAACAATAAAACTATTTTGACCAAAGTCTTCTAGATATATTCCAATTTGTTTAATTTGATCAATCTTATCTTTGATCTGAATAAAATCCAAATTACCAAATTCTAAAACGATCGGCGTTAACAAGCCTTGCTGCACAATCTTTTTAGAAAGCAGCATTTCATATATTTTTTCAAATTGTAATCTTCTCCTTGCAGCCACCTGATCAATTAAAAAGAGATCACTATTATTTTCAGCAATTATATAAGTATCTATTTGACCAATATAACTTAATTGGGGCAAATTGTTTGCTAAAGTTTCATCCCCACTTGAAATAACTTCTGAATCACACAAAGTATTGCTAAAAGGTCGCAAATCTTGCTGCAAAAGCACATTTTTATCCCACGTTTTAGTAATAATATATTTATCATCTTCACGCGGAATATTTAAATCAACGTAATCTGTTTTTTCTTCTTCGGGCTTTTTCGGTTTAGCAAGAAATTCTGGCTTTTCATTATTTTCATGAATTTCTGGTGTCTTTTTACGTGCCGTATTTACAACATTTTGGTTTAAATTAAATTGCAACTGATCGACTAAAGTTTCACGCTTATTTTCTAAATTAGCAAAAGCACTTGTTTGTTCTGTCTTTTTTATAAAAACATTACTAATTGTGCTAGTAATTAATCGACTTAATTCTTTTTCTTTAGATAAACGTACTTCTTGTTTAGTTGGATGAACGTTAACATCGACTAATAGTGGATCAACTTGAATTGCTAAAACTATAATTGGATAATGACGAGCAGCTAGCTTTGCACCATAGCCATCCATAATTGCAGTATTTAATTGAAAGTTTCTAATATATCGCCCATTCAATAAGATGGAAACAAAGTTACGGGTAGAACGTGTTAATTCCGGCTTAGACATTAAACCAGAAATCTTAAAATCGTTGTCTTTTGCCTCAAATTCTTCCATTTTTTCAGCGATATGACGACCATAAACATTAGCTACCGTTTGCTTTAAATTGCCATTACCTGGAGTTCTTAATAATACCTTCCCCGTATTGGATAAAGTAAACGAAACACTAGGATATCCAAGTGCCAAACGATTAATAATATCCACAATTTTCATAATTTCAGTACGTGGACTACGTAAATATTTTAAACGAGCTGGTGTATTGAAAAATAAATCACGTACAGTTATTTGTGTACCTTCTCGTGCTGCAGCATCTTCTTGCCCTTTTTTATTGCCACCACTAAAAGTTGCTTTAACACCAATAGCTCCTTTAGTTGCAGTTAAAATTTCTACATGACTTACCGCAGAAATTGATGCCAGAGCTTCACCTCTGAAACCTAAAGTTGCTACTTTAAATAAATCATGCTCATTGCTGATCTTACTTGTTGCATGACGAGTAAACGCAAGATCTACTTGATCTCGCGCAATTCCCGTTCCATTATCTTGAACCACAATTTGTTTTAAACCAGCATCAACAAAATCTACCCTAATTCTAGTTGCACCCGCATCAAGTGAATTTTCAACAAGCTCTTTTACTACACTAGCAGGTCGTTCAATAACTTCACCAGCAGCAATTTGATTTGTTAATGTCTCAGATAATTCATGAATTTTAGGCATAATTACTTATCATCCTTTAAGTCTTTTTGCCAATCTGCAACTAATTGCATAATTTGAAGTGGAGTTTTATCCGCTAAGTACAAGTTAGAAATATCATCTAAAATATTTTGTTCAGTATCAGTAATTACTGCTTGTTCAGCTTGAACTTCTTCACTGTCATTAACTTCAGGTTGCGCAAACAAATCAAGTTGTTGACTTGCTGGAGCAATTTCACTACCTTGTGCTTCTAAACGCTTTAGCAATTTAGTTGCTTCACGTAAAACACTTTTTGGCAGTCCAGCCAGCTGAGCAACATGGATACCATAACTTTGATCGGCGGGTCCAGGTAAAATCTTATGTAAGAAAATTAACTTTCCGTTTTCTTCAGTTGCCCCAACGTGAATATTCTTTAAATGATCAAGTGTTTCATCAAGATCAGTTAATTCATGATAGTGCGTTGCAAAGAATGCTTTAGCGCCAACTTTATCATGTAAATATTTAACAATTGCTCCAGCTAAAGCCATACCATCATAAGTAGCTGTTCCTCGTCCAATTTCATCAAACAAAACCAAACTACGCTTTGTAGCATATTGTAAAGCATCATTTGCTTCACTCATTTCTACCATAAACGTACTTTGACCAGAGATTAAATCATCAGCTGCACCAATTCGCGTAAATATTTGATCAAAAATTGGTAAATCCGCGCTATCAGCTGGAACAAAAGAACCAACCTGGGCCATTATTGCAATTAATGCCATTTGACGCATGTAAGTACTTTTACCAGACATATTTGGCCCTGTAATTAAATAAATGTTAGTAGATGAATCCATCTCTACACTATTAGGAATGTATGAACCTGCTGTCATAACTTTTTCCACTACCGGATGACGACCATTTACAACATCAATATCTTGATTGTCAGTATGAAAACTTGGTCGACAATAATTATTTTGTTCAGCCACACTTGCAAAGCCACAGAACACATCCAAAGCCGCTAACTGACTGCCCAATTTTTGTAAAGCTGGAATATACTTCTTAACTTCTTCACGCAATCTAACAAACAAATCATATTCAAGATCTGTTGAACGAGTCTGTGCTTCTAGAATTAAATTTTCGTGTTCTTTTAACTCAGGAGTAATGTAACGCTCTGCATTAGTTAAAGTTTGTTTTCGAGTGTAACGATCAAGTGGCACCTTATTTTTATTACCATTAGAAACTTGAATATAATAACCAAAAACCTTATTGTAGCCTACTTTTAAGTTTTCAATTCCGGTTTTTTGACGTTCATCTGCTTCCATTTGTGCCAACCATTTTTTACCGTTATTCATTGCATCCCGATAGCGGTCTAATTGTTTGTCCACACCTTCACGAATTAATCCACCTTCTGTAGTCAAAAGTGGGGGATCTTTAACTATAGTTGTAGTAATTAATTCAGCTACGCCTTTTAATGGATCAATTTTTTGGGCAAATTCTTTTAATACATCACTGTCTGATTGATCTAGCGCATCTAAAATAGTTGGTACTGCTTCTAATGATCTTGATAACTGTAATAATTCACGAGCATTTACATTACCAAAAGCAATTCGTCCAGTTAATCTTTCAAGATCATATACACCCTTTAAAGCATCGATTGCATTTTCACGAGTAAAATAGCCATCAAATAGTGCCTGTACCATTTCTTCACGGTGATTAATTTCATCAACATTTAAAAGGGGGCGAGCAAGCCATTGTTTCAAAAGACGTCCACCCATGGCAGTATGGGTTTTATCAAGCACCCAGAAAAGAGAGCCCATCTTTTTACCAGTCTTAGCAGAAGCAACAAGTTCCAAGTTATTTTGTACAGTATGTGACATTTGCAAATACTGATTTACTTCATAACTTTTAGCAACTTGTAAGTGAGCTAAACTACGCTTTTGGGTTGATAAAAGATAACCTACTAATTGTTCTGTAGCCTTTTTTTCTGCAGAATTAGTTAAATTCTGCCCAACATAAGAAATTTCAGCATGTTCTCCTTCAATTGGAGTAGGACTTGAAACAGTAATGTTTGCCTTATGCATAAATTCCTTGTTTTGTTCAGTCAATGGACCATTGTAGACAACTTCTCTTGTTCTTAAAGACAAAAGTTCATTTGAAACTGCTTCAAAACTCTTCAAATGAGTAGCATATACTTCCCCTGTTGATAAATCACTATATGCTACGCCAAACCCCTTTTCAGTGGTTACCACTGACGTTAAATAATTTGAATCTTTTGCATCATTAGGGCCCTCACTCATCATGGTACCTGGTGTTACTAATTGAATGATTCCCCTTTTGACCATACCTTTAGCTTTTTTAGGGTCTTCAAGTTGTTCACAAAGTGCAACTTTATACCCTTTTTCGACTAAAGTATTTACATAAGTATCTACAGCCATATGTGGTACACCAGCCATTGGAATTGGATTCTTAGTTTTATTCGAGCGATGAGTTAAGGTTAATTCAAGAATTTGGGCACCTTTGACAGCATCTTCTTCAAAAAGTTCATAAAAGTCCCCTACCCGATAAAAAAGAAAGGCATCAGGATATTGCTTTTTAATTTCATAATATTGCTCCATCATTGGAGTGGTACTTGATTTTGCCAAATGTATTCCTCTTTCTTAAAAGCTTTAATTTCTGCAAATTATTATAAGCCAAATAGCCAAATAACAAAAATAAACCAATGTATCGCATTGATACATTGGTTTATTTTATAAATTATTTTCGTTAACTTACATACCCATACCTGGAGCACCAGCTGCACCTGCTTGAGGAGCTTCTGGCTTATCTTCAGGAATATCTGCAACAACAGCTTCAGTTGTAAGAAGAAGAGCAGCAATTGAAGCAGCATTTTGCAAAGCAGTACGAGTTACCTTAGTTGGGTCGATGATACCAGCTTCAACCATGTTTTCCCACTTATCAGTTGCAGCATTGTAACCAATTTCGTTTTCTTGGCTTTCAAGCTTGTTCAATACAACTGCACCGTCTTTACCAGCGTTTTCAGCAATTTGACGTACAGGTGCTGATAATGCTCTTAAAACAATGTTGATACCAGTTTGTTCATCTGATGTTTCACCCTTAAGGTCCTTAATTGCCTTTTCAACATCAACTAATGCAGTACCACCACCGGCAACGTAGCCTTCATCAACAGCGGCACGAGTTGAGTTCAAAGCATCTTCGATTCTGTAACGACGTTCCTTAAGTTCAGTTTCAGTAGCAGCACCTACGTGGATAACAGCCACACCACCAGTAAGTTTTGCAAGACGTTCTTGTAACTTCTTCTTGTCGAAGTCTGAAGTTGATTCTTCAATTTGTTTTCTAATTGAATCTTCGCGTTCCTTAATAGCGTCCTTTGAACCAGCACCGTCAACAATAGTAGTTGAGTCCTTAGTTACAGTTACACGACGTGCTTGACCTAATTGATCAATCTTAGTGTCCTTTAATTCAAAGCCTAAGTCATCGGTAATTACTGTACCACCAGTAAGGGCTGCAATGTCTTCAAGTTGAGCTTTACGACGGTCACCAAAACCAGGTGCCTTAACAGCTACAACGTTGAAAGTACCACGAATCTTGTTCAAAACAAGAGTTGGAAGAGCTTCACCAGTAACATCGTCAGCAATGATCAATAATGACTTACCTTGTTGAACGATTTCTTGAAGAAGTGGCAAGATGTCTTGAATATTTGAAATCTTCTTGTCAGTAATCAAGATGTATGGGTTATCAAGGTCTGCTTCCATCTTGTCGTTGTCAGTTACCATGTATTGTGACAAGTAACCACGATCGAATTGCATACCTTCAACTACTGAAAGTTCAGTATTGATACCACGTGAATCTTCGATAGTAATAACACCATCGTGACCAACCTTTTCCATAGCGTCAGCGATCAATTCACCAACTTCTTTAGATGCTGAAGAAACAGCAGCTACGTTAGCAATTTGTTCCTTTGATTCAACCTTGTGGCTAATCTTGTGTAATTCATCAACAGCAGCCTTAGTTGCCTTTTCAATACCGCGACGAATGCCTACAGGGTTAGCACCAGCAGTAACGTTCTTCATACCTTCACGAGCAATTGCTTGAGTCAAAACAGTTGCAGTAGTAGTACCGTCACCGGCAATGTCGTTAGTCTTTTGTGCAGCTTCAGCAACAAGCTTAGCACCCATGTTTTCGTAATGGTCTTTTAATTCAATTGACTTAGCAATAGTAACACCATCATTAGTAATGTCTGGGTTGCCGTAACTTTGTTCCAAAACAACGTTTCTACCCTTAGGACCAATAGTAGTCTTAACGGTATCAGCTAACTTGTCAACACCCTTTAAAAGAGAACGTCTTGCGTTTTCTGCGAATTTAATATCTTTTGCCATATTCTCAAACTGCTCCTTTTAATTACTTTTCAATTGCTAAAATGTCTTTTTCATGAAGGACTAAGTACTTTTCACCTTCGTATTCAACATTAGTGCCTGAGTACTTATCGTAAAGAACAACGTCGCCCTTCTTAACGACCATTGGAAGTTTGTCACCATTTGAAGTGTATGCACCTTCACCAACAGCTACAACTTCACCTTCAGTTGGCTTTTGCTTAGCATTTGATGCTAAAACAATACCGCCAACAGTCTTTTCTTCTTCTTCTTTAACTTTAACGATCACGCGATCACCAATTGGTTGTAACACGTTTAGTCCCCCTTATAATTTATTTTCTTCATTATTATTTATAATCATTTTTGATTGTTAGCACTCCTTTTAGTTAAGTGCTAACTTACAAATATGATAATAACCCGTTTACTAAAAAAAAGCAAGAAAAAATTAGCACTCTTTATAAAAAAGTGCTAATTGTGTTTTTATTCAGTTTTAACATGTTGAATATTTAGATCTCCCATAGTATTTTTACCTTGTAAAATCAACCTGGTACCAGTACTTTTTTCATAATCAATATCAACATCGCTAAAGTTATTTTGCATATTATTTTCTACTTGCCAGTCGCTAGGAATATAAATATTAACATCACACATAGAAGTATTAATGTTCATAATTACTTCATTCCCTGCAGCTTTAGCATCATCTAAATAAACACTAACATCCCCCATTGATGCATCAATAGTAACCGTCTTTAGGTTCTGAGAATGAATATAGCGAGCAGCTTCTGTCATTTTTCCACTAATCACCACATTATCACTATCCACACCAAAGCTACTATCCGTAATTACATCGTCTGCTTTAAAATTCTTATTTTTTAAATCCGACCAATTGGCATCTACTTTCTTACCATTAATGATCACTGTCGGCTTGAAACTTTTTCTAAAAATCAAACCAATTCCAGCAGAAATTAGAAATGCGACAAGCAAAATAGTCCACGGAGCAAGTGCTGCAATATGAAGCGGCTTAGCATAAATAATTAATAAAAATGCAATTGAAAAAATAGAACCATATAAATTTTTATTTATTATTGAAGTAATTAAACTAGCTGCAAAAACTACCGTCCAAAATATTGACCAAAATCCCATTGTAAATGGTAATAAATGCAATTGATCGATTACTAAAAATACAGCGGCTGCAATTAAACCAACACCCCAGAAAATTCGACTCCATTTAGCTTTCATTAGTAAGCCCTTCTTTCATTTAATTTATCTTTCAATTCACGATAATAGCGTCTAGATACATAAACAGTTTTATAAGAGTGATGAAATTGAATCTGGCAATTAGAAATCGATTTAGTCAAAGCATAGATCTGATCCAAGTTAAGAATCGTAGATTTAGATACACGCATGAATTGGCCACCAAGCAAGTTTTCTAATTCATACAACTTATATTTCACAGCATAACTGTAATTTAAAGTATGAGCCATTACTTGCTTATCGGCAGTTTCAAAGAATAGAATTTGATTTAGATCAAGATAGTAGGCTTTATCATCCTTTACTCCAGTAATCTGATCAGGCTGAGACGACTCATCTTGCAGCTTGCGATAAATCCGCTCAATTTCTGGAGTAATTTTATTAGCTTTGATGATTACTTCTGATTCTTGGTTGTCAGGATCAATTTCTAATTTGACCTTCAATTTTTTCATCCCCTTCATTTCTATAGTTTTATTACAACGCGTTTTATTAAGAAAAACTAGCTAATTCAACTAAGTGGTCACAAAATTGAAGTAAGCGGTCATTTTTTAAAAACAATCAAAAATTGAAGAACATAATGCATCCCATAGTCCTTCGACCAAGGTATAAGATAATTGCTTTTTATAAGCCTTACCAAATCTGGTATATTCATATGTTTTATTTGCTTCTTCATCGGTAAAGTAATATTTGCTATTTTTCCGACTGCGCAAAGTTCTAATCAAGGCAACAAGCATCCCCAAAAGCATGAAAAAGATGACTAAAATAATTATGAAGATAATTCCTGCCCAACTTTGTAGGTAGTAGTTAAGGCATAGCGAAACCATCCAAAGCAAATAGAAAATAAAAGTTAAACCACTAGTAAAAATGCGTGGCAGTTTTATTTTGGCCGTTAATAGAATTGCCGGAATAATGGGCAAAATTGAAAAGATGAGCAAAGCTATGCCATAACTTTTAGTAACATTTTTCACTCCACTAAAAAAGATAAAAGCTATGCTCAAAATGATGCAAGCAATGAACAATAACCAAGTTCGATTTCTTTTTACATTCATGATTATCCACCTTCTTTTTTGTAGCATAACATGAAAAATCGCTCAAGATTGTTTCTTGAGCGATTTTCTTCATAATTAATAATTGTTTTAATTTTGATTCATAGAGGAGCGTTAACAATTATTCGTGAGCAGTAACAGCAATCAGCTTATCACCGTGCTTGTCACCTGCATCAGTAATGCGTTGAACATTTGCATAGTTGGCAGTGTTAGTAATAACAACCATGACAGTAGTGTCATAACCTGCCTTCTTAACAGCATCTAAATCAACGCTGCCAAGCTTGTCGCCTTTTTCAACACGTTGACCTTGTTTTACAAAGCTTTCAAAGTGTTCACCCTTAAGGTTTACGGTATCAAGACCAATGTGAATTAATACTTCAGCACCATCATCTGATTTAATACCATAAGCATGCTTAGTTTCATAAGCAATTGTTACAGTACCAGTTACTGGAGCATAGATAGTGCCGTCACTTGGAATAACTGCGGCACCGTCACCCATTAACTTAGCTGAGAATACTTGATCATTAACTTTAGTTAAGCTTTCTGGAGTACCGTCAACTGGGGAGTAAATAATTTCATCCTTTAATGCTAATTGTTCTTTACCAATCTTTTCAGCTTTTTGAGTTTCTTCAGCGTAGTCAGTTGCATCATTTACTGGAACATCTTGTTCAGCGACTTCTTCCTTCAAGTGGCTCTTACCATAAACATAAGTGAGAATGAATGAAACTGCAAAACTAATTGCTACAGAAACAACCCACATTGGAATAGTTCTTGGATAAATTGAAAGAAAACCAAGGAAACCAGCTGAACCAAGTGCGGCAGCAGTTACGTGCATCAACCCTGCAAAAGCAGCTGCAACACCTGAACCAATCAAAGCACAGAAGAATGGGAATTTGTATTTTAAGTTAACACCGAATAATGCTGGTTCAGTAATACCAAGAAGGGCTGAAACACCTGAGGAACTTGCCAAGCCTTTCATCTTCTTGTTCTTAGTTAAGAAGTAGACTGCGAAAGTTGCAGCACCTTGAGCTACATTAGCCATACATGCAGTAACAAAGATAAAGTCACCAGAACTTGCTGGATTCTTAGCAAAGGCTGCCAAAAGTTGAGTTTCAACAGCTGGGAAACTTTGGTGAAGACCAGTAGTAACAATAGCTGAATAACTAAGACCAAAGACACCCATACCAAAGGCACCAGTAGTATCGTAAAGCCATACGATAGCATTAGTAATTGCGTCAGATACACCCTTAAATACTGGTCCAATAATAGTGAAAGTTAAGAAACCAGTAATCATAATTGAAAGAAGTGGTGTAAAGGTAAAGTCAACTGCAGATGGTAAATGCTTATGGAAGTATTTTTCAAAAATTGACAATACCCATACAGCTACTAAAACTGGAATAACTTGATATTGATAATTAGTTTGTGCGACATGTAAGCCAAAGATATCCCAGAATTTAGTTGCACCACCAAGTCCTGGGGTGGTCATAATCATACCAATTGTAGCACCCAGGAATTGATTAGCGCCGAATCTTTTTGCCGCTGACATACCTACAAGGATTGGCATAAAGATAAATGGAGCAGCCGACATTACCTGAATCATACTTGATATTCCGGCAACGTTAGGAGCCATTTGAACAACTGACTTCGGACCGAAAAGTCCAGGTGAAGTTAAGAAATTGTTCAATGCCATTAACAAACCACCAGCAACTAAAGCTGGAATAATTGGAACGAAGATGTCAGACAAAAGTTTAATGAAGTCCATGATAGGATTCTTCTTTTGGCCTTCAGCTGCTACCTTCTTCAAGTCATCAGTTGATAATTCCTTTAATCCAGTGATCTTAATGAATTCGTCATAAACGTCATTAACATCTCCTGGTCCAATAATCACTTGATATTGACCATTAGTTTTAAAAGTACCTTTAACATCTGGATCATTATCCAGAGCCTTTTGGTCAACCTTGGAATCATCTTTCAATACTAAACGCAAACGAGTAGCACAGTGAGCACCGGCAATAATATTGTCACGACCCACATCTTTAATTACTCGTTCAGCCACTTTCTTGTGGTCCATATTTGTTTCCTCCTATGTAAACGCTTTTATTCTCAATTCACTATTTATGATAACGTATTCAAAAAATATGTCAATCGTTTGACACATTTTTTTGAATTTATTTTTTATTAATACTTTTCTTATGGTCCAATAAGGCAAGGGTAGTCAAATATAATATGATAAACGTTTGACACATTTTTCATAATCTACTAGAATTAATATTAAAGATAACGCTTACATGGAGGCTTTTTTATTATGGAATGGACAAGAGAAAAACGTTATTTACCTTATAGTAAATGGGATGCTGACACATTACTTCATTTGCAAGCACAAGCAGCAAACTCCCCTTACCAAATGCACTATCATTTACATCCAATTTCTGGATTAATCAATGATCCAAATGGTTTTTCATATTTTAATGGTGCTTACCATCTGTTTTATCAATCATACCCATTTGGTGCAGTTCACGGACTAAAATCTTGGGTTCACTTCAAGTCAAAAGATTTAGTCCATTGGGAAAATTTAGGTTTAGCTATTGAGCCAGATACAATGGCTGATTCACACGGTGCCTACTCTGGCTCAGCCCGTGAAATCGATGGCAAATTATTCTTAATGTACACGGGTAACCACCGTGATGAAAACTGGATTCGTACTCCTTACCAAATTGGTGCTTGGATGGATAAAAATGGCAAAGTTTCTGATAAAACTATCCTCTTTAAGAATCCTGACCACATCACCGAACATTTCCGTGATCCACAAATTTTAAAGAAAAACGACACTTACTATGCAATTTTAGGTGCACAAGATAACGCCGAAAAACATGGTCACATTGATGTATGGAAATCAAAAGATTTAAAGAATTGGGAAGAATTAGGCTATCTAGATTTTACGGATCAAGACATGGGTTATATGATCGAATGCCCTAATCTTGTTGAAGTAGATGGTCATGTGGTGTTGATTTTCTGTCCTCAAGGATTAGATAAAAAAGTAGCTGATTATGATGATATCTATCCAAATATGTATGTCATTGCTGATGGAATCGATTTTGAAAACCATAAATTAATTAATCCAGGTCCACTACAAAATTTGGATAAAGGTTTCGATGTATATGCTACTCAAGCATTTAATGCACTTGATGGAAAAGCATATGAAATCAGCTGGGTAGGTTTACCTGATATAACTTATCCAACTGATGATGAAAATTGGGCAAATTGCTTAAGTCAAGTTAAAGAACTTACTATCAAAAATGGTCAATTAATTCAAAAACCAGTTAAGTCGATGGCTAGTCTTCATAAAAATGAAAAAGATGTAGCTGATCAAGTTGTTTCTGAAAATGCTGGTCAACAATATGAATTAGAGCTTACAATTAAAGCTGGCCAAAAAGGAAATCTCTATCTAGCTGCAAATGACGATTTAAGTAGTGGATTAAAGATCAGCTTTGATACTAAAAACGGACAATTAATTTTAGATCGTTCTATTGCTGGTCAAAAAGTAGCAGTAGATTATGGTGAAAATAGAACTGCCCCACTTCAACCTGATAGCGATGTAAAATTAAATATTTATATTGATCATTCATTAATTGAAATTTTTGTTAATGACGGTGAAAATGTATTAACTGGTCGTTATTTCGCTGATCAAGCACATTCTAAGATTGCATTTGATAAAAAGATTAACTTTAACGGTAAACTTTGGAATATGAAAACAATTCTTTAATATTAAGGTGATATAGATGCCCGCTAAATTAAGCGACGTTGCCCGAGAAGCTGGTTGTTCTGTCACAACAGTTTCAAGAGTAATCAATAATCATGGCTATTTAAGTCAAAAAACAAAGGATAAAGTTTTTGCAGCAATGCAAAAGTTAAATTATCAACCTAACTCTCTTGCCCGCTCCTTACAGGGGAAGAAATTAAAACTAGTTGGATTGATTTTTCCAGAAATTACTAACCCATTTTTTGCAGAATTAGTTCAAGAAATTGAATCTGCTTTATTTAAGCAAAATTATAAAGTGATCCTTTGTAACGCAGGCCGTGATCGACAAAAAGAACGTGAATATTTACGGATGCTACAAGCTAATCAGGTAGATGGAATTATTGCTGGTGCCCATAATTTAGGGATTGAAGAATACAAACAATTAGGCTTGCCAATTGTTTCTTTTGATCGAAAATTATCTGACAACGTCCCTATCGTAAGTTGTGATAATTATCAAGGAATTAAGATGGCTACACATGAGTTAATTCAAACAGGATGTAAGCATATTTACTTTTTGGGTAATAACCAAAGAAAAGGCAACCCTACTGATGAACGGTTAGAAGCTTATCTTGATGAGACAAAAAAATACGATTTCACACCGCATATTCGTTCTGTTGCTTTCTCTGATTCTTCTAATATAAAAAACATGCAAATCCATAACATGTTAGTTGATGACAAACCTGATGGTGTAGTATGTACAGATGATTTAACAGCTATTTTGGTTTTACAAGAAGCCCAAAAATTAGGGATTAAAGTTCCACAAGAATTAAAAGTAATCGGTTTTGATGGTACACAATTAGTTCAAACTTATCATTCAGAACTATCAACGATTGCTCAACCAATTGATGATATTGCTACCTTATTAGTAGATTTATTATTAAAAAGAATTACAAATCCCAAGCAAAAATTTGAAAGCAAAAACTATGTTTTACCAGTTAAATTAATTAAACGTGAAACAACTGCATAAAAAAGGTCCCATACTTCTAGTTGTGAAGTATGGGACTTTTGTTTTACTTAATTTTCTTTTTCACTATCCAAGAAATAAATCAATGTTTGTAATTCAGTTGCTAAGTCCACGTTTTGTACACGTACATCGGCAGGCGCAGATAATCTAATTGGGGTAAAATTCATAATACCTTTAACACCAGCATCGACCATTTCATCTGTTGTTCTTTGAGCCGCAGTCGAAGGAACTGTTAAAATAGCAATCGAAATTTGTTGATCACTTAATTGTTGTTTTAAATCTTCCATATCATAAACGGGAACACCGCTTAAAATTCGACCAGTAATTTCTTTGTTAATATCAAATGCACAAGAAATACGGATATTGTTGCTACGCTTAAAATTATAATTTAAAAGTGCTCGTCCTAAGTTACCAACACCAATTAACGCAACATTAGTTAGTGTATCTTGATTCAAAATTTTCTTAAAGAAACTCAGCAAATTTTTAACATCATATCCATATCCGCGTTTACCTAAAGCACCAAAATATGAAAAATCTCTTCTAATAGAAGCACTATCAACTTGAACTGCTTCAGATAATTCAGTCGAAGAAACTTTGTCTTTACCTTCCTCGTTTAAAATGAGCAAATACCGATAATACAAAGGCAATCTTTTTGCAGTAGCTTTTGGAATTTTTATTTTCTCCATAGTTGATCCTCCAAACGTATCTCAAGTTTGTGAATTTACAATCAAGCATTTCTATCATAACTGTTAATATACCATTTACGCAAGTGCCAGCTTCACAAATATACTTTTTTCACATATATAATTCAAAATAGTGAGCTCAGTTAATTCACATCCTGTGATAAAATATTGGTTAGGTGAAAAATTATGATTATTGCACAAGGACACAATTTAGAACAACAATTTGGTGCCAACACACTTTTCAAAAATGTTAATTTTTCAATCGATTCTAATGCCAGAATCGGTTTAGTTGGTCCCAATGGGGTAGGTAAAACTACTCTACTCAAAATTATGATGGGTGAACAAGAACCTACACACGGTGAGTTCACAGTAAACAAAGGCATTGATGTCGGTTATATCGCCCAGGAAAATGCACTGGATGAGGATAAAACCATCTGGGATGAAATGGAAGGCGTTTTTGCTCCTTTAATAAAAGACAGTAAGACGTTAATCAGTATGCAACAACAAATTGCAGATCATCCTGAAGATCAAGAGTTACTTAAACAATATGATCAAAAGCAATTCGCTTTCGAACAAAAAGGTGGATATACTTATCAATCTGATATTAAAAGTATACTTAATGGATTTAAGTTTCCTGAAAATACTTGGCAGAAGAAGATTGGTAGCTTATCCGGCGGTGAAAAAACCAGATTAGCATTTGTAAAACTTCTTTTACAAAAACCTGCCCTGCTTTTGCTCGATGAACCTACTAACTATCTTGATCTTGACACACTCGATTGGCTTGAAGGTTTCCTCAAGAATTACGATGGTGCTATTTTAGTAGTATCTCACGACCAGTATTTCTTAGATCACTTAGCTACTCAGATTTTCGAATTACAATTTGGTAATTTAACTTCATTTAAGGGTAACTATTCAGCATATGTAATGCAACGTCAACAACGTGATAAAGATCTAGAGGCTGCTTATGAAAAGCAACAAGCCGAAATTAAAAAGGATGAGGAATTCATTCAAAAAAATCTAGTTCGTGCTACCACAACTAAGCGAGCTCAAAGTCGGCGTAAGAAACTAGAAAAAATTGAACGTCTTACACCTCCTAAACATAAAAATAAGGTAAAAATTCATTTCAATAGCGAACGTCCTTCAGGGAAAGAAGTCTTAATTTTCAATGATTTAACCATTGGCTATCCTGATAAAACTATGGTTAGCGATATTTCTTTTCAAATTAATAAAGGTGATCGTGTAGCAATTATTGGGCCAAATGGTATTGGTAAATCTACTTTACTGAAGACTATTATGAAAAAATTGCAGCCTAAGAGCGGCTCAATTAAATATGGTGCTTCTTTAGATATTGGTTATTATGATCAGGAATTACAAGGTCTTGATCCAACAAAAACTGTTTTGGATACTGTTTGGGACAGACATAAGACAATGCCGGAACGTGATGTTCGTTCAATTTTAGCTAGTTTCTTATTTACAGCTAAGGACATTGATAAAACTGTAGGACAATTATCTGGTGGACAAAAAGCTAGACTTACCCTAACTGTTTTATCACTTGAACATGACAATTTCTTATTAATGGACGAACCTACTAACCACTTAGATATCGAAGCCAAAGAAGTTCTAGAAAAAGCTTTAAAAGACTTTGATGGTACCCTTCTCTTTGTTTCTCACGATCGTTACTTTATTAACGAACTTGCTAACAAAATTGTATCTGTTAGAGATGGGCATGCTCAAATCTATAATGGCAACTATTCTTACTACTTTAATGAAAAAGCTAAACAAACTGCAACAACTATAAACAATAATGCAGAAAAGCCAGAACCAATTAATCAAGTAAGTCAACAAAAACTTTCTTATCAAGAACAAAAACAACGCGATTCACAAAAGAGAAAATTGCAACGCACAATTGATCAAGCAGAAAAGCAAATTGAGGAACTTGAAGAAAAAGAACAAGAAATCCAAAATGAAATGGCTAATCCAGATATTGCTTCTAATTTTGATAAACTTGGACCACTACAAGAAAAATTATCTGATATTCAAGCACAATTAGATGATGCTAACGTTAATTGGGAAAAGGCCATTGAAGCATTGGATAATTTTGAATAATACAGTAAAAAGAATACTTATTTATTTATATAAAAAAGTATTCTTTTTATTTGTGTACGCATATTATAAATAACACAACTTATTATTCAATTTGCTTGTATCTTTTTTTTAAGAGGTGTATCTTGAACTTGAAATGCAAGATGAAAGCATTTTTGGGATTTTTGAAAGAAGGTTTTTTCGTGGTTGATACATCACTCACTGGAGCAGCACTTTTAATCGATGCTTTACAAGCTAACGGTTTAAACAATATGTATGGTGTTGTAGGTATTCCAGTTACCGACTTTGCCCGTTTAGCTCAACTAAAGGGTATGAAATATTATGGATTTAGACGTGAAGATTCAGCTGTAGATGCAGCTGCTGGTGCAGGCTTTATTACTGGTAAGCCTGGCGTAGCTTTAACTGTATCTGCACCTGGTTTCTTAAATGGTTTGACAGCTTTAGCACAAGCTACTAAGAACTGCTTCCCATTAATTATGATTTCAGGTTCATCAGATCGTCATATTATTGACCTGGATCGTGGAGATTATGAAGGTCTTGATCAATATAATGTTGCTAAACCATTCTGTAAAGCAGCATATCGTGTTGATCGCGCAGAAGATATGGGACTAGCTGTTGCTCGTGCAGTGAGAACTGCTGTTAGTGGTCGTCCAGGTGGTGTTTACTTGGATCTTCCTGCAGCAACTGTCACTGATACAGTTGCACAAAAGTCAGATGCTAATATCTACAAAGTTGTAGATCCAGCTCCAAAGCAATTGCCATCAGATGATGCAATCAACCGTGCCGTGGAATTATTAAAAGATGCAAAACATCCTGTAATTCTTCTTGGTAAAGGTTCTGCTTACGCTCAAAGCGAAGACGAAATCAGAGAATTAGTTAATAAGACTAATATCCCATTCTTGCCAATGTCAATGGCCAAAGGTGTTGTACCAGATGATTCTCCAGCATCTGCTGCATCAGCTCGTTCATTTACACTTGGTCAAGCTGATGTTGTACTTTTGATCGGTGCACGTCTTAATTGGATGCTTTCAAACGGTGAATCTCCATTATTCAGTGAAGACGCCAAGTTTATTCAAGTTGATATTGATGCAACTGAATTTGATTCAAACAGAAAGATTGATGCTCCATTACAGGGTGACATTAAATCTGTAATGCAAAAATTAAATTCTGCCGCTATCAATGCTGGTGTTAAGGCACCAACAGATTGGATTAATGCTATTAAGACCGAAAGCGAAAAGAACAATACTAAGTTTGCTAAAAGAATTTCAGCTTCAGAAGCTAAATCAACTTTAGGCTACTACAGCGCAATTGAACCAATTAATGACTTAATGCAAAAGCATCCTGATACTTATTTAGTAAGTGAAGGTGCCAACACTTTGGATATTGGTCGTGACTTAATTGGTATGCAAAAGCCTCGTCACCGTCTTGACACTGGTACTTGGGGTGTTATGGGTGTTGGCATGGGTTATGCCATTGCTGCAGCTATTGAAACTGGCAAACCAGTTATTGCCCTTGAAGGTGACTCAGCATTTGGTTTTGATGGTATGGAAATGGAAACTATTTGCCGTTACCACTTACCTGTTATTGTAGTTATTATTAACAACGGTGGTATTTACAACGGTGATGTTAACGTTGTTCCTGATCAACCAGGCCCTACTGTCTTGGATCACAATGCCCACTATGGTGATATCTCTAAGGCATTCGGCGGTGATAGCTACCGTGTAAATAACTACGAAGAAATGAAAGATGCTCTTGAAAAAGCGTATGAATCAGGTAACCCAACAATCATCGATGCTCAAATTCCTGAGTCAATGGGTAAAGAATCAGGTCATATCGGCAACTTAAACCCAAAGTTGGACTTAAGTTCTCTTGAAGCAAAGGAGAATAAATAATGACTGAAGAAGAAAATGAATATGCACCTTTAAAAGGTATTAAAGTCGTTGACTGGACTCAAGTACAATCTGGTCCATCATGTACTCAAATTTTAGCTTGGCTTGGTGCCGAAGTTATTAAAATTGAACGTACTAATACTGGTGATCCAACCAGAAATGAATTACTTGATATTCAAGATTCATGGAGTTTGTACTACTTACAATTAAATGCCAACAAGAAGTCATTAACATTAAACATTAAGGCTCCAGAAGGCAAAAAGATCATGTACGACTTGCTTAAGAAAGCCGATATCTTTGTTGAAAATATTAAACCTGGTGCTGCAGAAAAAGCTGGCTATGGTTGGGAAACTGTTCACAAGCTTAATCCACGTTTGATTATGGCTTCACTTAAAGGTTTCAACGAAGGCTCACGTTTTGCTAACGTTAAGGCTTTTGAACCAGTTGCTCAAGCTGCTGGTGGTGCTGCATCTGCTACTGGTTGGAACAAAGGCGAATTTAACGTTCCTACCCAATCAGCAGCTGCTTTAGGTGACTCAAACTCAGGTATGCACTTAACTATTGCTATTTTAGCTGCTTTAATGCAACGTGAACACACTGGTGAAGGTACTTATGTATACCAATCAATGCAAGATGCTGTATTAAACCTTTGCCGTATTAAGTTACGTGACCAACTTATGTTAGACAACTTAGGTGCTTTACCTCACTATGCTGTTTACCCTAACTATAAGTGGGGAGACGCTATTCCTCGTGCTGAGAACACTGAAGGTGGTCAAGTTATCGGTTGGACTTATAAAGCTAAAGGCTGGGAAACTGATCCTAATGCTTATGTCTACATTGTTGTTCAAAACAGTAACAAGAGCTGGGAAGCTATTGCAAATACCATGGGTCATCCAGAATGGATTACTGATGAACGTTTCCAAGATTGGCAACATCGTCAATTGAATAAAGAAGCTCTTTACCAATGTATTGAAAGCTACACCAAGAATTATGACAAATTTGAATTAACCAAAACTTTAGGTGAAGCTGGTATTCCAGTTGGTCCTGTCCTTGATTGGCATGAACTTGAAAATGATCCAGACTTGAACTCAGATGGTACAATTGTAACTATCGATCAAGGTGGTAATCGTGGTAAATTCAAGACTATTGGTTTACCATTTACTCTTGCTAACTACAAGCCTGACTATAAGCGTGCTCCAGACCTTGGTGAAAATAACAAAGAAATTTTGTCTTCACTTGGTTATGATCCAGACCAAATTGAGAAATTAACTGAAGAAGGCGTAATTTCTAAGGCTAAAGGCCCTAAGAATCCACGTGTTCAAGTTATTAAAGGTGAATAATTAATTTTTACCGAAAAAAGCTGTTCAAAATTTGGACAGCTTTTTTCTTTTTATATAGAAAGTGTGTCATAATGACTGAACCCAATTATAACGCATTAGAAGTTAATAATACTCACTTAGATAAAGACAAGCCTTACCCTTTAAGCGGTATCTTAGTTGTTGATTTTACCCATGTTTTATCAGGTCCAACTTGTACTAGAATGTTGGCTGACGCAGGTGCTCGAGTAATTCATATTGAACGAAAAACTGGTGATGATACTAGACACATGAGACCATATATCTCTGATGGATCAAGTGAATATTTTAGAATCTGCAATGCTGGTAAGGAATCCGTTGCTTTAGACTTAAAGGATCCTAAAGACCATGCCTTAGCTGAAAAAATGATTGCCAAAGCTGATGTGGTGGTAGAAAACTTCCGTCCTGGTGTTATGAAGCGTTTGGGTTTTGGTCCTGAAGAGATGGTCAAGAAATATCCTAAATTGATCTTTGCATCTATCTCTGGCTTTGGTCAATATGGCCCTTGGTCTAAACAAGCAGCTTACGACACAATTGTCCAAGCTGTCTCAGGTTTAATGGATGCAACTGGTACACCTAAAGGTAAACCTACCCGAGTTGGAACTTCAGTTTCTGATGTAGTAGCGGGTATTATGGGCTACAGCGCAATTATGACCGCCTTAGTTGCTCGCGATCGCACTGGTAAAGGAACTACAGTTGATGTGTCAATGCTCGATTCAACCTTCTCGTTAATGGTTCAGGATTTAATGCTAGCTTTAGGACCACATGAAGTGCCACATCGTATCGGCAACCGTCATCCAGATATGTACCCATTTGATACCTTTGACTGTAAGGACCAACCTATTGCTATTTGTTGTGGTAATGATCACTTATGGAGTCTTCTATCACATACCTTAGGACATGATGAATGGGTAAATCAACCTAACTTTAAAACCAATGACTTGCGTGAAAAGAATTGGCAAAAGGTTAAAAATACAATGCAAGCAGTACTTAAGACTAAAAATGCTGCAGAGTGGGATAAAATCTTACATGAAGCTGGTATTCCTGCAGGATTAGTTCTCAACGTTGACAAAACTCGGCGTTTAGATCAAATTATTGCTCGTGGCATGGTTAAGACATTACCTGATGGCAACGAAGTACTTGGTTCACCAATGAAATATAGCACTTGGAATTCATACGGTTTACAAAAAGATGCACCTAAGCTGAATGAAAACGGTGATAAGATCAGAAAAGAATTTGAATAAAAATATCTAAACATAATAAAAGAAGCAGAGAAATTGATCTGCTTCTTTTTATCTTTTTAAATCAATTACAAAATAATTCTCATCGCCACGATACATAGCAATTGAATATTCTAATGGCACTTCACCTTTAGTATAACCATACGTGTGGAAATAAAAGATAGGTACCTTTTCTTCAATATTCAATAGATTTGCCGTCATTTCATCCGCCGACTTCACTTCTAACTTACGTTTAACATGAACGATTGGCAATGATCTTTTCTCTAGTTCTTGATAAAGAGATTGTTGCGTAAAATCTATTTTCTCAAAATCAGATAACTTGCTTGCGGGTAGATATGTGGTCACTAATACGATAGGATTACCGTCAGCAGAACGCAAACGCGTCAGTTTGTATACTGGCGCATTTTCTGTTAAATCTAATGCCTTAGCTACTTCAGCCGATGCTTTTTCTTTTTTAAAAAACAAAACTTGAGTCTGGGCAATTAACCCCTTTTGTGACATTTCGCTATTATAGCTTTGCAATACATGTGTAAACTCTTGTCCGATCTTCGTCTGTTTAACAATTGTACCTACATGCTTACGTCGTTCTAAATAACCTTGATTAACTAGATCCTGAACTGCATGTCTAATTGTTGGCCGCGAAACCTGATATTTTTCAGCTAAATCAAATTCTTTAGGTATCAGATCGCCTTCTTGATAATGACCATTAGTAATTTGCCTACGCAAAATTTCTTCTATTTGTTGATACTTTGCCTTAGTCATTGGGTAAAAATTCCTGTGCTTTTTCTAAAACTTTAATTGCATTTAAACTATGTTCATAAGCTGCATCAGCTGCTTTTTGATTATGCTCTTTTATTTGCTTGGCAAAATAATTAAATTCACTAATCATGCGGTGATCATATTCATTAAAATTATAATGCTGTGGCTTGTCCTGGCCAATTTGAACATAGTAATCAGGTAAAACATTTAACGGACCATCAAAATAAATTAGACCTTTTTCGCCTTCAATATATGATCGTGTAGGACCAACTGCATCTTTAGCTGCGATTAAACTAGCTTGTTTATCATTATAGCTTAGATTTAAAATACCTGAAGTATCCGTATTACGTTGAACAGTTGGTAAATAAGCTATTGTATTAGGCTGACCAAATAGACTTACACAGAAATTAATATTATAAATATTCATATCCATTAACGCACCACCGCCAAGTTTGCGATCAAACTTAGCAATATGCTCACCTGCCAAAAAGTCTGCATAATGACTCGAAATTTGTGTTAAGTTTAATGCCACAACATGGATTTTACCAATTTTTTTCAAATCATCTTTAAGATGGAAATAATTTTCCAAATAAAGCACAGTCATTGCTTCAAATAGCAAAACATGGTGTTCATCAGCTATTCTTTTAAGTTCTTTCACCTGCTCACTGGTTTCAACTAATGGTTTTTCACAAATAACGTTTTTACCCATCATTAAAGCTTCTTTTACTATTGAGAAGTGCAGTGAATTAGGAACACCAATATAAATCGTATCGATCTTTTTGTCTTCAAACATTTTTTTGTTATCAACAAAAACTTCTGCAATATGATATCGATCAGCCAAAGTTGTAGCAACTTCTTTTTCAGCTGGAATAGTAGAAATGGCTATAATTTCTACATCTTTCATCTTTGCACTAGCCGATAAAAAATCATGCACAATTTGTCCGCTACCTACAATTCCTAATTTCATATTTTTCTCCTAACGTGCAATCTCAATACTATCCACATGGTCGTCTTTCATTCTACACTTTAAAGCTTGATAAATTTTGACTCCAGCAGAACAACCAATTCTATCAGCACCAGCGCGCACCATGGCTAAGAAATCATCACTATTACGAATACCACCGGCAGCCTTTACTTTTACTTCATCGCCAACAATTGATTTCATTAGCTTTACGTCTTCTACCTTAGCGCCTGAACTACCAAAGCCAGTAGAAGTCTTAATAAAGTCAGGCTTTACTTCTTTAGCAATCTCAGCTAATTTTTTTATTTCATCTTTGGTTAAATAGCAATTTTCAAAAATCACTTTACATGGAACATGATTTTCATGACAAGCATTAACCATCTCTTGCATTTCTTGCTTTATATAATCGTAGTCTTTAGCTTTTAATTGAGTAATATTAATCACATAATCAATTTCATTAGCACCATTCTTAATTGCATCCCTAGTATCAAATACCTTGGATTCAATAGTTTGTTGTCCTAAAGGAAAAGCAATTGCAGCACCAGTATCAATGTCTGTTCCCTTTAATTGCTCTGAGCAAAACTTGGATTGAACTTGATTAATAGCTACCATTTTAAAATGATATTTCTTTGCTTCATCACATAACTTCTTCATATCGGCTTCAGTTGCATCAGCGTGTAAGTTAGTGTGATCAATTAAACGTGCAAAGTCGTCTAAAGTATATTTCATAATTTTTACCTCTGATATATGTAATAACATATTACTTACACTGATTATATTAGAGCAAATTAATCAATAAATCAACAATTATGTAATAACATAAAAATACCTAGAAATTTTTTCTTAGGTATTTTTATAATTATTATTTAATTCAACATACTTTTAGCATATGGCAATTCTAATGATGGATCTGCATTTAAAGTCAGATCAGCAAATTGCCCACCATTATAAAGATTATAAGCAGCTGCACCAATCATAGCAGCATTATCACCACAAAGTTTAAGATCAGGCAAAATAACTTTTGGTTGATCTGCTTTAGGAAGCTTAGCAATCTCTTCACTCATTCGATCACGTAAACCTTGATTTGCGGCAACCCCGCCACCCATAATAAATGTCTTAGGTTTATACTCTTTGATTGCTCTAATAGTCTTATGAGCAAGAACATCGATTACAGCAGCTTGAAAGCTAGCAGCCAAGTCATATTTATTCAACTTTTCATGGATTTGATCTGCATGATGACAAGTATTAATAAAAGCTGACTTAAGACCCGAAAATGAAAAATCATAATCATCATCTTCCAGCATCGCACGTGGGAAATTAAAAGTATCCTTACCTTGATGTGCCCACGCATCAATCGTCTTACCTGCAGGATAATTTACACCAAGCACACGACCAATCTTGTCATATGCTTCACCTGCAGCATCATCACGAGTATCACCAATAATTTCAAAATGAGTAGGATCCTTTAATAAGACAATTTCAGTATGACCACCAGACACTTGCAAAGCAATAGCTGGATATTCAATTTCGTCTTTTAATTGAGCAGCCATAATATGTCCCATAATATGATCAACACCAATCAATGGAATTCCTGTTGCCATAGATACAGCCTTAGCAGCGCTAACTCCAATCAAAAGGGCACCTACAAGGCCTGGACCATAAGTTACAGCAATTGCGTCAATATCTTTCCAACTGCAATTTGCTTCATTTAGAGCTTCTTTAGTAATTTGGCTAACTACTTCAATGTGATGTCGACTAGCAACTTCAGGTACAACTCCACCAAAACGTTGATGACTTTTAATTTGGGTTGCAACAATTAAACTTTCAATTTCACGTCCATTTTTTATAACAGCAGTTGAAGTTTCATCACATGAACTTTCATAAGCTAAAATGCGAACGTCTTTCTTTTCACTCAAAATGTAAACTTCTTTCTCTTAATTTTATGTGGTTTTAACCATAAAACCATATTTAAAGCATCAGTATTAGTATCTTGATAATAATTCTTTCTAATGAAATTACCTTTAAAACCTAATGTTCTATATAGCCTCTGTGCAATTTCATTATCTGTGCGAACTTCTAAAGTTACACAATCACTAGTATTTTCACGAGCTAAATCAATCATCAATTCCATTAAATATTTTCCAATATGCTGATGTTGATATAACGGTGAAACAGCAATATTAGTAATATGTGTTTCTTCTGGATTAAATCTTGCACCAATAAAAGCAACTAAAGTAGAGGCATGGTATACAACTAAATATAAAGAACTTTGTCTTTTTCTTAACTCAGATTCAAATGAAAACTTATTCCAAGGTGTATGTCCTGAGTAGACCTGTTCTTCTAATACCAATAAATCTGGAATATTATCATCGGTTGCCTGCATTACCTGCAAAACATTTCCATTGATATTCACCATAAAAGGTGAAAAATTCATATCAATTCGATTAACTTGTGGATGGAAAAATTGATTAAACTTCTTCAACATAATGACTATCTGGTTCGAATGGTTTTCCTGTCTTCTTGTGCCAATCTACTTCAGCTTGAGTTCTACGTAGATAGCGTGGCAATAACTTATCTGGATCAACTGGTTCTGAGTATTCAGCTAATTGTCCAATTAAGCCTGCATGGATTACATTTTGACTATCATTACCATATTTATATGGAATATTCAAAGCCTTAAATTTTTCATCTTGTTTTTCTAAACCAGTTCCCACTAAAACAAGCTTCTTAACTTCATTTTTAGCAGTATAATCTTGGATTGCTTTAATTAAGACATCGATATTATAGTGACCATCAGGAATTACATTATCTGGAATATCACCGCTCTTATAGCCTGCTGCAAAATAATTATTATTTCTTGCATCTAATCCAGTAATTACTAATGCATCTTCCTTAACGGATTTAGCCAATGCTTGTAATGTTGAAATTCCTACTACTTCTTTATTCAAAACACTAGCAAACATTTTAACAGTAGTAATTCCAATTCTAAGCCCAGTATATGAACCTGGGCCAATAGCAACTGCAAAACGATCAATATCTTTTAAGGTTAACTGATTTTCTTTTAAAATTTCATCAATTAATGGATCAAGATGTTCACTATGATTACGTTCATCTTGTTCATTTTTTTCGACAATAATTTGTTGACTATCATTTAATGCAACACTTAAATGATTAGTAGCCGTAGAAACGCTTAAGATTCTCATTCTAAATATTCTCTTTCTACATTTAAATCACTTTTTTATTTTAACACGAGAAACAGCTTGTAATACAAAGTAGATTATAACCATGTGGATCCATGGTACGATCAACTCTTTAGGTAACCGCTGAATTAAGGCCGCATTAAAATTCATATTGTACATAATATGCAGCCATAAGGTATTCATTCCTATGTTAACAATAATAGTTACCAGAATAGTTGAAACAACTATTCGCCAAATTTTAACTGGTTTATTATACAAAAATAACGCATAAATCAATGGTCCTACCATTGCAGTTAAAGTGAAGCCAATAAAAAATCCACCTTGATTACCGAAAATTGCAGAGGCAACTAAATCACTTATTCCTCCACCAATTGTTCCCCAGACTGGGCCAAAAAAGTAGCCTAACAAAACACTACCAATAAATCCTAATCCCACTTTAACTGTAGCTGGTCCAACAGAAAATTGCCCCAAAATTATTTTCATTGCAACAATAATTCCTAAAAAGATTAATCGTTGTAAATCCGTTTTTAACAGCTTTTTTGTATTCATACAGCCATCCCCTTCCATAAAAAAAGCATTACCATACTGTCATGTTTTTATTTTACTTCATGCCATTTCAATTCACAGATAGCCTTAACTGTACCATCTTCAGCTTCAATTGCATGAGATGAATTAATATTATCATTTTGAAGTAGGTTCATGCAAGAATATACTCTCTCACCATAATAAACTTCTTTGTCAAACTTAATATCAATAGTTTCAACCACATGATTTTTCAAAAAATCACGGTCAAGCATATCAATAAACCAACTAAAATAATGGCTATTAGTCACATGATGATTAGTATCTAAATCATCATATCGTGCACGATAAATCCGTTTTTTCTCATAGTTATCCTGTGCCCTCAACCGAGGAAAACGTGGCATTTTTTTAAGCAGAGGAGCACCCCACTCTTCCATCATTTTTACATCAGCAGGTACCATGTGCCGTTCTTTTAAGTTAAGCATTACCCATTGACTTTTAACGACTACTAATGGATTTCCTGCACTATCACTAACGCCAAAGTCACGATATTCAAAAAAGCGATTATAACCACTTGCAAAAGTACTCAAAATCACTTGATCGCCAGCTTGCGGCATTTTTTTAATATCAAAATGATACTGTGTTACAACCCAACCCAATCCTTTTTGGGCTAAATCATCTGTACCAGCATTTCTTTTATCTAATTGATGTTCTGAAACTTGCATCATTAGATCAACCAATGCAGGTAATTTCAATCGACGATTTTCATCACAATCTTTAAATTCGATTTGATAATTTTCTTTATATTCCATAATTATCCTTGATGATATTGATCATATAATTCATTTTTTGACACTTTATTTTGTTTGGCTACTTGCTTAATAGCATCCTTTTTTGACTCGCCTTTTTCTACCAAATCATCAACCATTTTAACTAATTCAGGCCAAGATAATTGTTCTGGCTCATCTTCATTAGGTGACACCAAGATAACAAATTCACCACGTGGTGCATTTTCAGCAAAATAATTCATTAACTCTTCAACCGTACCACGAACAAATTCTTCATGGATTTTAGTTAATTCTCTTGCAGCTACGATCTGTCTATCTTTAGGCAAAACAGATGCCATGGTTTTTAAAGTTTTAGCTAAGCGATGTGGTGCTTCATAAAAGATAGATGTAGCTTTAGCTTTAGCAATTTGTTCAAAATATTTTTTTTGCTCTGATGATTTTCTAGGTAAAAAACCATAATAAGTAAATGGTTGTGCATCAAACCCAGATGCGATAAGAGCTGTCGCAAATGCTGAAGGACCCGGAAGTGGTACTACTGGAATATCATTTTTAATACATTCTTGCACTAAGATATAGCCTGGATCAGAAATAACGGGCATCCCCGCATCACTAATTTCAGCAATAACTGCACCATCTTTCATCATCTTCACTAATTCCGGTGCACGTTCTTTAGAATTATATTTATGAAACGAGAGCATTTTATTATGGACACCAATTTTTTCAAGTAATATTCCACTAGTTCTGGTATCTTCTGCAGCAATATAATCTGCATCTGTTAATACCTTTTTGGCCCGAATAGTAATATCTTCCAAATTACCAATTGGTGTAGGTACTAAATAAAGCTTTCCTTCATCTCTTGCATAACTGCTTTGACGTTTCATTATCTACCATCCTTTTTAATACCTTTTTTTTCACCAAAATTATCTAAAATATCAAGGCAAAACATGCAATCAGCATCTGGATCACGATGTGAACCATAATACATATTACAAATATGATAGCCCGAATCATATATTTTCTTTAATGACTCTAACCCATTTTGAGTTTTAACCTCAGGTGCAGGTTGATTAGCTGTCAATTTATCTAATTTTTCATGAAGCAGTTGATTCTCAACCTTTAACTCAGTATTTTCTTTTAAGGTTTCTAAAATATCATTTTCCAAACTGGCAATAGTTTTTGCCATATTTTCTGTTGTTTCTTTAACTCGTTGTAATTTTGAATATGGATCCAATTCTAAAGCACCTACTTCCATCTTAAAGCAAGATAATCTAACGAATTCCGCAAATTTACATTGCTTAAACGCATCTTATCCACTTCAATTAAATTTTTCAGCATTTGCGCTGCTAAATTTAGTTTAAGTGGATCGTTTAAGTCTTGCTCAGCTAGCAATTTTAGCTTAATTAAAATATACCGCTGTTCTGACACTAATTTAGCATTTTCAGATAATTTATGCGCACTGATTAATGCCAAACTATTATGCTCAAGCATTTCTTGATAAAAATATTTAATTTCCTGATCCCACTTTTCAAGATTCCCTAGTTCATTAATTTCACTTTGAGTAAAACCATTCTCTAATAGAATCTCCGTCTTTCCATTTCTCTTTTTCCCATTATCAAAATTAATAATCTGAGTTCTTGAACGAATCGTTGGTAAAATTTGATCACTATTATTAGTAATTAAAATAGTTACAACTGGTGCAACTGGTTCTTCTAATAAATTAAGTAAACCGTTAGCTGCAGATAGCGTTAGTTTCTGTGCTTCCTTAATAAAAAAGAACCGTCTACTACTTTCAACCGGACTTTTAACTAATTCTTCTTTAAGTGGTCTTATTTGATCAATTCCCAAAGTTTGCTTACCATCAGATTGAACTAGTAATACATCAGGGTGATTACCTGATAGGATTTGCTTACAATTCTGACAAGTTCCGTCCGGTTTATTTTCACCAGTACAATTAAACAAACATGCTAGCCAATATGCTGTATTTAATGCACGTTCCTCATCACTATCGACAAACAAATAACTGTGCGCCAGTTTTTTTTGCTTATATGCTTTTTGTAAAAATTGGGTTTGCTTAACGCCCACATTCGAAATATTAATCATTTAAAAACGCTTAAATTTATCAACCGGAACAACAAAACAAGTTGCACCACCTACAGTAATTTTAAGAGGTTGAGTAATTTCATAACCAGTTGAAACCATATGAGGTGTTGCAATTTCTTCTCTTGCTCGTGATTCTTGCTTAATTACTTTTAATATATCGTCCACTTGCTCATCTTCACACCCTACTAAAAAAGTGGTATTTCCTTGACTTAAAAAACCACCTGAAGTTGCTAATTTAGTAGCACGAAAGTTATTTTTAACAAGTGCCTTTTGCAAATTATTTGAATCTTCTTTTTGAACAATTGCAATTACTAATTTCATTTAATTATTCTCCAAAATAGTCTTTGGCAACCTTTGCTTAAGTTCTGTAACAACTTGTTTTACAACTTGATCAATTGGCTGAGTTGCATTAATTACCACAAATCGATCAGGATACATTTTTATTACTTTCAAAAAGCCCTCATAAACTTTTTGATGGAAAGCAATATCTTCTTGTTCTAACCTATCTTCTTGAGCAGGACGTAATTTTTTAATTCGACTGAGGCCAATTTCAGGCGCAATATCTAAAAAGAAAGTTAGATCTGGATCTAATTTATCTGTTGCGAAGTCATTAATCTGTTTTACCTTAGCAATGCCTAAATCTCTACCTTGACCTTGATATGCCAAAGAACTATCTACAAACCGATCAGAAAAAACTACCTTACCTTCATTAATAGCTGGTTTAATTATTTCCTCTACGTGTTGACTTCTAGCTGCAGCATATAAAAGTGCTTCAGTTTTTGGATCCATCTTATCGTTTGCTGGATCTAAAATTATATCTCTAATCTTTTCTGCGATCTTAGATCCACCAGGTTCACGTGTCACAAGATATTGTGTCTTAAGTTGAGGAGCTATTTCAGCTAATACTTCTTTTAAAACAGTGCTTTTGCCTGCACCATCTGGGCCTTCAAAGCTAACAAAATAACCTTTCATAAAATCCTCCATAGGTCTATTTTACAGAAGAATCATAAATATTAACAGTCCTAGTAATTTTTAATTATCAAAATAAAAAAAGCCCTTTAAAAGGACTTTTTTTATTGAGTAATAGCATTAGTTATACCACTAAATCTTGTGCCCCGATAACGAGCCTCATTGTATAAAAAAGTATACTTTGCTTTTAAAATTTTATTCTGAACATAATTATCGTCTGATAAATCTAAAGTATTTTGATCAAGATTTTGTTCCAAAGAAATTTGATTCTGTAACTTTTCAATTTCTGCAACTAATTTTTGATCACCAAGTTCTTTAATTTTATCTTTATCTTTTTTAGCCATTATAATGTTGTTCTTCCTTGTACTGCTCGCTTCAATGTAATTGAATTAGCATATTCTATGTCGCTTCCGACAGAAAGTCCTGCGGCTAGACGAGTCACTTTAATTCCAGCTGGTTTAATCAACTTACTAATATACATAGACGTCGATTCACCTTCTGGAGTAGAATTAAGCGCCAAAATCACTTCTTTAACATCATCATTTTTTTGTAAACGAGTAATTAAAGATTTGATATTAACTTCTTCTGGCCCAATTCCATCCATTGGTGAAAGTACACCATGAAGCACATGATAAAGTCCATCATATTCGCCCATTTCTTCAAGTGCCATTAAGTCTTTAGGCTGTTCGACAACCATGATAGTTGTTTGATCACGATTAGGATTTGAACAAATATCACATATTTCTTTTTCAGTGATATTGCCACAAATTGGACATTGATGAATATCTTGTTTTACTTGAATTAAAGCTTTAGAAAAGTCTTCAACATCCTCTTGTGGCATATCCATTGTATAAAAAGCTAAGCGGGTAGCCGTTTTTTCTCCAATTCCTGGAAGCTTCATATAAGCATCAATTAAATGAGCAATTGGTAATGGATATTGCAATTACATCAAGCCTTTCGTATATTTACCTAAACTTGCTTGAGTTGCTTCATCAATTTGTGATAAACCCTTATTTACTGCATCAATAATAAGATCTTGAAGCATATCTGGATCATCTGGATCAATAGTATCCTTATCAATCTTGATGTCTTTAAGTTTACGATCTCCACTAAAAGTTGCCACAACAAGATCATCTGCTGACTTACCAACAAATTCTTGAGCAGTAATATTTTCTTGTTCTTCTGCCATTTGTGCTTGCAACTTCTTTGCTTGCTTCATCATTTGTTGCATGTTCATTCCGCCCATGCCCATACCGCCAAAATTAGGTCTTCTACTCATAATCTTTTCTGCTATATAAAACATGGAAATATGTAGAAGAAGACGAATTTTCTACATATCAGAAAGATATATTTTTCCTTTCTTTGTTTCACTTACTGTCGTCTTCACTAGTATTCTGATATTCCACTTGGGAGTAATCACATTGACCAGCTCTTACAGTTTAAGGGCTTAGCCAGCCCCGTTGTCTTTATTTCTTTTTATCTTGCTAAAGCTAAAAGATTTAAAACCGCATTTTTATCTCGATCGTTCTTGTAGCCACACTCATAACAGATATATTCATTATGTTTGGTACCATGCTTTTTGTTACCTTGCAAAGTGATCTTTTCCTCGCCTTTTTTGACATAACCGCACGCAGCACATCTTTGAGTTGATGGGTATGTTTTATCAGCTAAGATCAATTCTTTGCCATACCAATTACACTTATAAGTTAATATCTGCCTAAATCTACTAAACAGCGATCTCTGCATTCCTTTGGAAGCTACATGGGTCATCATCATTTGCTTTACTGCTAAATCTTCAATTACAATTTGGTCGTAATTATCTACAAGCTTAGTAGTGAACTGCTGTAAAAGATCATTTTGGATATTAGCTACCTTGCGATAATCTCTTTGCAATTTGATTCTCACTGCATAGTAATTATTTGATTTTGTAGCTAACTTACCGTTAACTTCTCTTTTACGTGCCAGCATTCTTTGATAATGCTTAATGCGCTTATAAAGCTTTTGCAATTTAGCAGGCAAAACATTAATTTTGCCATCTGTGTAATTAAAGTGACCGACATTGACATCAACTGCTGTCTTTTGATGAGTTTTAGTTTTTGAAATAGGCTCTTCTTCGTAGGTAAGGGCCGCATAATAAGCTCCTTTTTCTTTGAAGATACTTACTACTTTGACTTCACTCATCTTTAAAACTTCATAGCTTGATAGATCATGCCAAGAGTCTTTTGAAATACTTCTTGGACGATCAAGTCGAAGCTTGCCATTAACAATCTTAGCCCTATCAGTTTTAAAGCCTTGTCTGGGAGATTTCTTTGATTTAAAACTAGGTATTCCCCAATCAGGTTGTGCCTTATCAAAGAAGTTCTTCCAAGCATTAGCTAAGTCTTTAATCGCTAATTGTAAACATCTGGCAGACAAATCATATTGCCAGTCAGCTTTATTTGCGACTAGTTCATCGCGGACTCTGCGTTCGTTAGGACTGGGATTATCTTTTTTGTTTAGTGTATGAGCTTCATACATTAATTGCCAAGTTTCTAAGCCTTTATTCCAGCAGTATCGCCGATAGTCGCACAAAGCATCAAGATGCTTTTGCATGGTCTTATTAACTTTTAGCTTTACTACTTGTGTTTTAATCATTGCTTCACCTCCCAGAATGCAAACATAAGTTTATCTAAGAAGACGAAGCAAAACAAGTAAATATTGAATCAAAGCTTATTTTCCATGTTTAACTTTCTAAATAAGCTTAATCTTTTGTTTTCATCTATAAATTTCTACATATTTCTATATTTTTATTAACTGTTAACCAGCTCCTACATTGAAAAAAGCGACCTAGAAAGATGCTTTGAGGAAATCCTCACGATTCTAGGTCGCCATTTATTATCGATTATTTAATTTTAGCATATTGTGTTAATTTGCTAAATGATTTGCTAAGTTGAAGTTACCTTGAAATTCATCGGTAGTACTCTCCTGATCCATACCATATTCGGAATAGTCGCCCCAATAGATATATTGAGCATTGTTACCTTTAGTACCAGCAATTCTAAAGTAAAGGGCAGCACTATCGCCTTGTCCAGTAACTTTTGTTGCATCAACCTTAACCTTTTTACCAACTTTTAAGGCCTTGTTAGTTGTTTTTAATTTATTATCCAAAACGTGAATCTTATTCAAAATAGTGGCAGTAGTTGTACCAGAGGCTTGATATACAGTATTACCATTGATGTAGCCAACATTTGAAGCTCTAATATAAGCATCCTTACCTAATGAATAATACAATTTGCCATTAATAGTTGTTGTATTTAAGCTTCTTTTTTTAGAACCATTAAGATTTGAAAAATAGTAAAACATATCATTTTTGGTTGTCACATGTGTTTTATCAGGTGTCTTAAGTAACATATATTTTGGAATTAATGTAAGCCCGTTAAAGGTAGTACGATGTCCATTTTTATCATAGATACGTGAATTAGCACTTAAGACTAAGACATTTTGTCCATCCATTGAACTAACATTTATTGATTTAATATAACGTTTTTTACCAATATTGATATAAGAAGCGGTTGCGTAGTGATAATTCTTATTGGTACTATCAGTTATCTTTTTACCTTGGATCAGTACTGGACTGCCATAATATTTAAAAGTTTGACCAGCTTTAACTGTTGAGGCTTCGGTCATCTTTTTACCATTAATAGTCTTGGTAGTTGTAGAAGCGTTACCTTTGCTGTTGAAAACTTGAATAGTGTTGTTAAAAGTCTTTTTTAATTTGATTTTATCTTTTAGTGTTTGATTAACGGCTTGAACTGGATGGATTGGTTGATTAATCAGTGCAACTACTGGAGAAGCGCTGATTAAAAGTGTCGCTGCAATAGCTACTAATTTTTTATTCTTCATAATATTCTCCTTATAATGAAACCTACAAGTTGATTTTAACACTTTCATAAGTGCTAAAATTAAAATAAAAATCTCCGAAAACAAAAGCTCCGGAGATTTAATATTTATTTGTTCAAATAATCAGGATCGATAAATTGATTAATCACATAGTTTACTTTCTTTGAGTTGTCATACTTACGAATGATATTCAAAAAATCCTGTGTAGTAGCTTGTTTTAAGTAGTAGGTTTCATAGTAATCATGCAAAGCATTAAAGAATTTCTTTTTACCCATAGCGATCATTAAGATTGCTGGGAAAGAACTACCGGCTTCATAAGCCATCTCGTCAGTATCGATTCCTTTTGGTGGATTGTTGAGAGGACGGTTAACGTAGATACCTTTTTGACGATGATCGGTTAAAAAGGTATTAGCTAAGTTAGCCAGAACTTGATTTGCCTTTTTCACTGTTTTACGATTATAAAGTTTGTTGTGCATAAGTTTAGCAGTATAGGCTTTACTCTTAGTATAAGTTAAATCATAAACACTGTTTTCAAGGAAATTAGTAAGTCCTTCATCAAGCCATGGCTCGGTGTATTCGTCATTGCCAACAGTAGCGTAGAACCATTGGTGACCAATTTCATGGGAAACATCTTCGGTTAATTCATTGTATCTGTTGATTGGGTGTTTCTTTTGTACAAAGCCACTCGCATCGATCATAATTAAACTAGGATATTCCATTCCACCGGTATCTTTACCAAGTAAGCCTTCAGTCATATCGATTTCTTTATAAGGATATTTACCAATTTTCTTGGTGAAAATATTGAAACTATCTTTAGCAGTCAATAAGGCAAGTTTGTTATATTGCTTACTATTTTTACCGGCAAAATAATAATTATTAATTCTTATACCATCTGCATAAGTATGAGAAACCTTGAATTTATTAGAAGCAACGATAGCAAAATCTCTCATATTTTCCGCAACGATTGTAGTCTTGCCATTTTTGGTGCTATTTTGTCCTGAAGCAGCAACCTTGTAACTCTTTGGTGCATAAAAGCTAACATGAAAATTGCTGACAGTGGTATTACGGTTTTCACCACCGTCATAATATGGATGGTAATTCCATTTTCCGTTGCGATAATCGCTTAGGTAAGGAAAACAGAAGGATAAGTTATAAACTTTACCGCCATTAATATTTTGGTAGCCAAAACGATCTTGTCTTTTGGGAACGCTGGTGACTACATTAACAGTTAAGTCGGTAGATTCACCTGCATTTAAGCTTTTATCAACGAATAGGTTGCTCTTATCTTTGCCAGTGGTATAGGAAAGATTTTCTCCAGCTGAGGAAATACTTTTAACTGTAGTTTTTGCATTTTTGGCAATTTTAAAATGCTGATGGTCATACTTTAAAACACCATTAGCAATATTTCTGATCAGTAAGTTCTTAACTGGTTCATTGCCGTTATTAACGACATGCATGGTAACTTTTTCGGTTAGTTGATTTTTGCGAGTATTTAGTTTTACAGTCATATTGTAGTTGGTTGCTTTGACTGCGGGATCGGCAGCGGCCTGAGCCTTTGAATTAAAACTAAATAATGCTGCAATTGTTATTGCACTTGATAATAAAAGTGTTGTTCTTTTTTTCATACGTTTTACCTCCAAGAAAAGTTATTCTTATTATTTGAAATTATGTCTGAAAAGTCAATTCAATTATGAGGGGGTTGTATAGTTATGGGCTATAATTTATAAGTAGATAGAAATTTATGATTAAAGAAAGAAGATTAATAATATGGTCGGAAGTATTACACCTAAATTGGTTTATCGCTTGAATGGGATGCACCATGTAGTAGCACAAGTTGGTGCAGTAAATGGTGATCATGTTTTTGCTTTGCAACTGCTTCACAGCGCGCATGATGTATTAGTTTATAGAAAGCATAAGGGACTGACCAAGGATATTAATTATACTAATCCTCACTTAGTAATGACCGGCTTTGGTCATACACAAACCTGGGTTCCAGCAAATGATAACGATGAATATTTCGTTGGTGCTAAACCTAATTCTGGTAACTGGACTACACAAATTGCACGTGTAAAATATCCAAGATTACTGTCAGAAAATTATACTTCAAATACGCAATTGCCACGTTTGTCACATTTAAACCGTGTAACTGACGTTCCTTATGATGGTCACAATCATTTGCACAGAGTTGAAGCTTCAGTTTCACCAAACGGTAAATATTTTATGATTGCTTCAATCTGGAATAATGGTTCTGGTCACTTTGGTTTGTTTGATCTAGATGAAGTAAATCAAAAATTAGATGAGAATGGTACAACTAATACACCAATTACTGACCTTCACTGCTTAAGTGCATTTCATATTGATAACTTTGATAATCCAAGTGTTGCTCCTGATGAAGAAGAACCAACAATGATTGATTCAGTCCAGGGTTATGCTATTGATAATGACAAGAATATTTATATATCTAATCAATTATCACCAAAGATTAACCATGAAACTGGTGAAGTAACCACTTGGGCACGTAAGATTGTTAAGTTCCCATGGGGCGAGACTGATAGCAATAATTGGCAAGTAGCAATGATTGATGGTATTGATTTACCTGATCGCTACAGCGAAGTAGAAAGTATTCATGTTAATGCTCCCGACGATATTTATTTAACAGTTGCTTACCACCAAAAGATTGTTAAGGGCGATGAATATGCTTTAAGAACATTGGAAAACCAAATCTTTCATATTGATAATTTATAAAATTAGAATTAATAATTTGAAAAGAAGTAAAAAATCAATTTTACTTCTTTTTCTTTTTGCAAAAATATATGCAATTAATATGCAAACGATATATAATATTAAGTAGACGAAGAAAGGATGACGATTATGGCAGAAAAAACAACGGGACTTTATGTCAGAATGAATCCAGAAAAGAAGGAAAAGGCGGAAGCTATTTTGAAAAAGCTGGGTTTGAATTCGGCTACGGCAATTAACATGTTTTATGATCAAATTATTTTGCATAATGGTATTCCTTTTAGAGTTGAGATTCCAAATGCATGGGATAATTTGGATCAAATGAATAAGTATGAATACACCAGGTTGCTTGACGAACGTCTTAATACGCTTAGTGGAAGGGAAGATTTGTTAGGAGAAATTGCCAAGCAACTTGATGATGACAAAAAGAAAGATGAATAATTTTTTGAGGTAAGACTATGATGATAAGAATTATACTTGGAGTAATTATTGTTCTAGCTATCGTTTATATTTGTTGTGGTTTTAGAATTGTACCGCAAAATAATGAAGGTTTGGTTGAAACTTTAGGTAAATATTCTAAGACGGTTAAGGCAGGTTTTATCTTTATTTGGCCACTTTTCCAAAGACTTCGTAAAGTTCCTTTGGCACTTCAGCCCCTTGAGATTTCTAAATATTCAATTATTACTAAAGATAACGCTGAAATCACTACTAGTTTGACTTTGAACTACTTGGTTACTGATTCTTACCGTTATTTCTACAACAACACAGATTCAGTTGAATCAATGGTGCAGCTAATCAGAGGACATTTACGTGACATTATTGGTCGAATGGATCTGAACTCAGCTCTTGGTTCAACTAAGGAAATTAATGATCAATTATTTGTAGCGACTGGCGATTTAACTGACATTTACGGTATTAAAGTGGTTCGTGTTAATGTCGATGAACTTTTACCTAGTCCTGAAATTCAAAGAGCCATGGATAAACAATTGACGGCTGATCGTGAAAAGACCGCCGCAATTGCCAAGGCAGAAGGTGAAGCACGCACGATTGAAATGACTACTAAAGCTAAGAATGACGCTTTGGTAGCTACAGCCAAGGCCAATGCTGAAGCAGTGAAGACCCAAGCTGATGCGGATGCCTACCGTGTGAAAAAGATGGAAGAAGCTTTGTCCAATGCTGGTGAAGGGTACTTCAGAAATCAAAGTTTAGACAGCTTCAATCAATTAGCTCAAGGTCCTAACAACTTAGTTGTTGTAGGTAAAGATGAAATGACTGATCTAGGTAAGGTTCCAGCTTTGAAAAAGGTGTGGGATGAAAGTGGTCAAAATGAAGATGAATAGTTGAGTAAAGAATAGATCAATTCTCAAGTCGAGAATTGATCTATTTTAGTTATGCATTAATTGTATACCAGCATTTATATTAAGTAATTTTCTGTTCTTTTCGTACGCCTTATACTGATAACAACAAGTTGAGGATAAGAGGGAAAATGAAAATTATGTTAGGTCGTGTTTATTCAGATTTAGGTCCCGTTGTAGGACAAATTAATGGTGAAGATATTCATGCTAACCAACTAGAAAGACGTGGTTACGACTGGGAGAACGGTTATGGTACTCCATCGGATGGGAAAGATACCAACCGTGATGGTCAACCAGTTAGAAAATTAACTAAAGATGCCAAAAGTATCATTATCTTTTGGTCACGTTCTGGTTCAACTAAGTTATTAGCAAGTAAAATCGCGCGTGAAACCGGTGCTGATATTTTAGAAATCACTTTAAAGACGCTTTATCCAGCAAACTATCGTAAAACGCTAAGTCGTGCTAACCGGGAGAGAATTCAAGATGCTCCACCAGAGCTTGCGATGCAGTTACCCGATTTGAGCCAATATGACACAATTTACTTAGGTTATCAAACTTGGGCAATGACTTTAAGCCAGCCAATGAAGGCATTTTTACTTCAATATGGTGGCGAATTTTCTAATAAAAAGATTGCCCCATTTCTTTCTGAAGGTGGCTACGGCACAGGTGATAGTATCGAATTGATCCGTGAAATTATTGCTCAAAATGGTGGCAAAAATAATACTTATACTTCTGCATTGGTAGTTGATGGCAATCGTGTTGATGAAAGTGATGCGGAAGTTAAAAGATGGTTGAAAAATATTTAAATTGATTAAGTGAATAGATATAGTGAAAGTCCCATTGGGGCTTTTTTGTTATGCTTTAATAAATATAGTTCGTAAAATATACCTTTACAAATACTTATCTAGTGATGTATTGTATTGATATAAAATTATATAAGAACAATATTGCAATAATATAGTAATATTGTGCGGAATACGAAAGGAACAACCATGCCAACTGACATTGAAATTGCTGATGCAGCTAAAATGCAACCTATAACTGAAATCGCCCAAAAGTTAGGCTTGTCTAGTGACGATATTGAACAATATGGTCACTATAAGGCCAAGATCAATTTGCCTGTTAAAGAAGTTGAGGGCAAAAAGCACAAATTGATTTTGGTGACTGGAATTAATCCAACTTCTGCAGGCGAAGGAAAATCTACTGTTTTAGTTGGTTTGGGGGATGCATTAAATCAATTAGGCCATCAAACTACGATTGCCATGCGTGAGCCATCAATGGGTCCTGTCTTCGGGATTAAAGGTGGTGCAACAGGTGGTGGTTACAGCCAAGTTGTACCAATGGAAGATATTAACTTGCACTTCACCGGTGATATGCATGCTTTAACTTCTGCTAACAACACCTTAGCTGCATTGATTGATAATTACATCATGCGTGATAATGTTCTAGGACTAGATCCACGTAGAATTATTTGGAAGAGAGTCGAAGACGTAAACGATCGTGTTTTAAGAAATGTTGTCACTGGTCTCGGTGGCATCATGCAAGGTGTTCCTAGAGAAACTGGTTTTGATATTACTGCTGCTTCAGAAATGATGGCTATTCTCTGCTTGTCTGAAAGTCTTCATAATTTGAAGAAGAGAATTGGTCGCATCGTAGTTGGTTATACATATGAAAAGAAGCCTGTTACCGTTGATCAATTAGGTTTCACTGGCGCAATTACGCTTTTACTTAAAGATGCCATTAAGCCAAATTTGGTTCAAACTTTGGATCATACTCCAGCTATTATTCATGGTGGACCTTTTGCCAATATTGCTCACGGCTGTAACTCTGTTTTAGCTACCCAAATTGCCTTGAAGACTTCCGATTACACAGTTACTGAATGTGGTTTTGGTGCGGACCTTGGTGCTGAAAAGTTTTTGGATATCAAGCGTCCGGTTTTAGGTGAAACACCAAATGCAGTTGTAATAGTCGCTACTGCTCGTGCTCTTAAGCTTAATGGTGGAGCTGACAAGGATGAATTAACTAAAGAAGATATTCCAGCTCTAGAAAAAGGCATGGCTAACTTACGCAGACACGTTGAAAACATGCAAAAATACAATTTGCCAATTGTGGTCGCAATTAACCACTTCAATAGCGACACTGAGGCTGAAATCAAGACTATTCAAGATGCTTGTGCAGAAATGGGCGTAAAAGCAATTGAAGTTGACGCATGGGCAAAGGGTGGACAAGGTACCCAAGATTTAGCCAAAGAAGTGGTTAAACTTGCTGATGAAGAATTGGAATTCCATGAATTATATAAGAATTCAGATTCTATTGAAGATAAATTAAGTGCTATTGCTACCAAGATTTATGGTGCTAAACGAGTAGTTTTATCTAAGAAGGCTAAGAGACAAATTAAGACTTTCAATGAACAAGGCTGGAATGATTTGCCTGTATGTATTGCTAAGACGCAGTATTCATTTACAGATGATCAAACTAAATTAGGCGCTCCAACTGATTTTGACTTCCATATCCGTGATCTTGTTCCTAAGCTTGGTGCAGGATTTATCGTTGCTTTATCAGGTACCATGATGACCATGCCAGGTTTGGCTAAACACCCAGCTGCAGAAAACATGGACATTGATGATAATGGTCAAATTGCAGGATTATTTTAATTTTAAGAGGAAAGAATATGTCTGAAGTAAGCGTAATTATGGGTAGTAAATCAGATTGGCCAACAATGAAGCATGCTTGCCAAATCTTGGATCAGTTCAATGTTAGTTATGACAAACACGTCATTTCAGCACATAGAATGCCAAAAGAAATGTATGAATTTGCCCAATCTGCCGAAAAAAATGGTACTAAGGTAATCATCGCTGGTGCCGGCATGGCAGCTCATTTGCCTGGTATGACGGCTGCTAATACCGTGATTCCTGTGATCGGCGTTCCCGGTCAAACTAAGGCATTAGGCGGAATGGATTCTCTTTTGTCTATTGTGCAAATGCCAACGGGCATCCCTGTAGCCACAACTGCTATCGGCAGTGCAGGTGCAAGCAATGCTGCCTTGCTTGCGTTAGAAATTCTCGGAATAGGTAACGAAAAAATAAGACAGCAACTAAAAAACTATCGACAAAAAATGCATGACGAAGCAAAAGAAAGCGGTGTAGAACTTGACTGATCCAGATTTTATTGAACAAGGTAAAACCATCGGCATTATTGGTGGTGGTCAATTAGGGCAAATGATGGCCTTATCCGCTAAATATGGCGGTATGAAGGTGATTACGCTAGATCCTACTCCTAATTGTCCTTGCGGTCAGGTGGCTGACAAGCAGATTGTGGCCGAATATTCAGATGTTAAAGCGATTGAAGAATTAGCCAAAGAAAGTGATGTTTTAACATATGAATTTGAAAATGTAGATCTTAATGCGCTGAAAGACGTTGCCGACAAGGTGAAAGTACCACAAGGTACCAACTTGCTATATATTACTAAGCACAGATTGCGGGAAAAGAACTTCTTGCGTAGTGCCGGCTGTATGACTGCACCATACCTCCCTGTTAAAAACATGGCTGACCTAAAAGCAGCGATTAAAAAGATTGGCTATAACTGTGTCCTTAAAACCTGTGAAGGTGGTTATGATGGCCACGGCCAAGAAGTCTTAAAGAGCGATGCTGACCTTGAAAATAATGAGCATATCAAGGAAATTCTAGCTACAGGAGACTGCATCCTTGAAGGTTGGGTACCGTTTAAAGTTGAAGCTTCTGTGATGGTTGCGAGAAATGCCAAGGGCGAAGTACCGGTTTTTCCAGTCAGCGAGAACTATAATGCCGAAGAAATTTTGCACATCAGTATTGTGCCTGCGCGTGTTTCAAAAAAAATCTATGACAAAGCTCAAGCTATTGCTAGGCGAATAGCAGAGGCAATTCATTTACGTGGAATTTTGGGTGTAGAACTGTTTATTTTAGACAATGGTGATATTTATGTTAATGAATTAGCACCACGTCCGCATAATTCGGGTCACTACTCGATTGAAGCATGCAATTTTGACCAGTTTGATGTTCATGATCGTGCTATCTGCAATTGGCCGCTGCCTAAAATTAAGCTTTTATCTAAAGTGGTCATGATCAATGTTTTGGGTCAACATGTGGCTGGTGTGAGAAAGATAATTCCTCAAAAGAGTAACTGGCATTTTCATGATTATGGCAAGGCCGAAGTTCGTCATAATCGAAAGATGGGACATGTCACGATTCTTACTGATGACATTGAAAAAACACTGCAAGAAATTAATGATACCCATATCTGGGAAACTAAAGTAAATTGATATGCTTTGAAAAAGAGAGCTATAAAGCTCTCTTTTTTTGTTCAATTCTTACAAAACACGAACGATTATTTATACTATCATTTTTAATATTCAATAAATCATTGACATTACAGACACTTATTGATAATATTGTTAGCATAAAAGTGAACGAATAATTATTCGCTTGCCAGAAATGTTCGTGTTTTTTACCAAGGAGAAAGAAAAATGGCAAAGTTGTTGTATACCGGTAAAGTTAAAGAAATGTGGTCTACAGATGACCCAGAAGTTTTACGCGTGGTTTATACCGACCAAGCAACTGCCGGTAACGGTGAGAAGAAGGATGACTTTAAGAACAAAGCCTATTTAAACAACGAGATTTCAACCTTAATTTTTGAATATTTAGCCAAAAACGGGATTCCAACTCATTTCATCAAGAAGATTTCAGACACAGAAGAATTAGTTAAAAAGTGTGAAATGTTCCCACTTGAAGTTGTTACTAGAAATATAGCAGCTGGTCACTTTTCAAGTCGCTATGGGATGGGCGAAGGTGAAAAATTCGATACGCCAGTTGAAGAATTGTTCTACAAGAGCGATGAACTTGATGACCCAATCATGAATGAATCTGATGCGATCGCATTGCATATCGCCACTGCAGAAGAACAAAAGAAAATCTGGGAATTATCACGTCAAGTTAACAAGCTTTTGATTCCACTTTTTGATAAAGCAGGAATGGAATTAGTTGACTTCAAACTTGAATTTGGTAAAGATGCAGATGGAAATATCATCCTCGCAGACGAGTTTTCACCAGATAACTGCCGCCTTTGGGATAAAAAGACTAAGGAGCACATGGATAAAGATGTCTACCGCAGAGACATCGGTGACTTAACCACCGTTTATGAACAAGACTTAGCCCGCATTCAAGAAGCACTTAAGGAGATCTAAATGACTACTATTCGTATCTACGTAACCTACAAGCCTTCAGTTTTTGATCCACAAGGAGCCGCAATCACCAATTCAGTTAATTCCCTTGGTCATGACGAAGTTAAGAAAATAGTTGTTGGTAAGTTCTTCGATGTAACCGTAGACGAAGATGATTTGGATAAAGTTAAGGCTGATGTAAAAGATATCGCTGAATCATTACTAGTCAACTTCAATATGGAAACTTACAAGATTAAAGTTTTGGAGGAAAATGCATGAAAATTGCAGTAGTTGTTTTTCCAGGCTCTAATTGCGACATCGATATGTACGAAGCCTTTCACACTGTTTGCAAGGATGATGTCGAATATGTTTCTTACAAAGAAAAGAGCTTGGATGGCTTCGATGTAGTTGTTTTGCCCGGTGGTTTTTCCTACGGTGACTACTTAAGAACCGGTGCCATTGCTCGTTTTTCAAATATTATTCCAGCCGTTGAAAATATGGCAAAGGAAGGAAAGCTGGTCTTAGGTGTCTGCAATGGTTTTCAAATTTTAACAGAAATGGGATTGCTTCCCGGAGCACTTAAGAAAAACGATAGCCTTCAATTCGTTTGCAAAACCGTAACCTTAGAAGTTGAAAATATGCATACGCCATTTACTAATGAATATGCTGATAAAGAGTTTATCCAAATTCCTATTGCTCACGGTGATGGCAGCTATTACGCAGATGAAAATGTGCTAGAAGAACTAGAAGATAATCATCAGGTTGTCTTTAGATATCATGGTGAAAATCCTAACGGTAGTCTTCACGACATAGCTGGTATCTGTAACAAAGAAGGCAATGTATTAGGTATGATGCCTCACCCTGAAAGAGCCGTTGAAGAAATTCTCGGTGGAATAGATGGTTTGCCTTTATTTAAGTCACTTTTGAAAGCAGGAGTTCAAGCATGAAACAAGCGATGACACCAGAAGAAATCAAAGAAAAGAAGCCTTACCTTGATTGGAGCTTATCAGAACATGAATATGACTATATTTGTGATCATTTGCTTCATCGCTTGCCTAACTATACTGAAATCGGTTTGTTCTCCGCAATGTGGAGTGAACACTGTTCTTACAAGAAATCCAAGCCAGTACTAAAGCTTTTCCCAACTAAGGGTAAACGTGTTGTCCAAGGCCCAGGTGAAGGTGCCGGCGTAGTTGATATTGATGATGGACAAGCAGTTGTGTTCAAAGCTGAAAGTCACAACCACCCAACTACAGTTGAACCTTACCAAGGTGCCGCAACTGGTGTTGGCGGTATTTTAAGAGATGTTTTCAGTATGGGAGCTCGTCCAGTCGCAATCCTTGATTCGCTTCACTTTGGTGAATTAAAGGATAATCCAACAATGCGTTACAAGATGGAAGAAACTATCAAGGGCGTGGGCGACTATGGCAACTGCATGGGAATCCCTAACTTAGGTGGTGAAACCACCTTTGATCCTTGCTATAACGGCAACATTTTGCTTAACGCAATGAACGTCGGCATTATGGATATCAAGGATATGGAACATGGGGATGCCACAGGTGTCGGCAATGCAGTAATGTATGTCGGTGCTAAAACTGGTCGTGACGGTATCCACGGTGCAACTTTTGCTTCAGCCGACTTTTCTGAAGAACATGCTACTCAACGTTCAGCGGTTCAAGTTGGTGATCCATTTATGGAAAAGCTTTTGATGGAAGCCTGCCTGGAATTGATTTTGCATCACCGCGAATGGCTCGTCGGTATTCAAGACATGGGTGCAGCTGGAATCGTATCTTCAAGTGCTGAAATGGCCACTGAAGGTAAATCTGGCATGGATCTTAATTTGAACTTGGTTCCTCAACGTGAACCTAATATGTCAGCTTACGAGATTATGCTTAGCGAATCGCAAGAAAGAATGCTTCTTTGCGTGAAGAAGGGTCACGAAGAAGACGTTAAAAAGATTTTTGATGAATATAATCTTGATGCAGTGACTATTGGTCGAATTACTGATGATGGCAGATATGTTCTTCATCATGATGATCAAGTAGTTTGCGACATTCCAGTTGTAACTTTGACTGAAAAGGTTCTTGAAGAAAAAAGCGAAGAGAAAAAGCCACAAAGAATTATTGATGTAGAACAAAGCGAAAACTGGCAACCTGAGATTGAAGATGCAGGTCAAACCTTAAGAGCTCTTTTGAATCAACCAACTATTGCTAATGATCAATTTGTAACACAACAATATGACTCACAGGTTCGCACAGATACTATTGTTGGTCCTGGTTCAGATAGCGGGATTCTGCGTGTTCGCCATACTAAGAAGGCAATCGCCATGACAACTGATACCAATGGTCGTTTTGTCTATCTTGATCCTAAAGTTGGCGGACAAAGAACAGTCCTTGAAAGTGCCACAAACATTGTAGCTAGTGGTGCTTTGCCTTTAGCTATTACCGACTGCCTTAACTATGGTGATCCTAATGATCCAGAAATCTTCTGGGAATTACACCAATCTTGCCAAGGAATTGCCGATGCATGTGAGATCTTAGAAACACCAGTTGTTTCAGGCAATGTTTCTCTTTATAACGAAAACAACGGTAAGGCAATTTATCCATCGCCAATGATCGGTATGGTGGGATTGATCAAAAACTATGATCATGTCATTCCAATGCATATGCAAACAGCAGGCGACAAGATTTATCTCGTTGGTAAAACAGATGATGATTTTGCTGGTTCAGAATTGCAAAAGATGATGACAGGTAAAATTAGCGGCTTGCCACATGCACCAAATTTGCCAGGAATCAAAGACTACCTATATAAATTGCAAAAATTAATGGCAGAAGGACTTGTCCAAAGTGCTCATGATTTAAGCGAAGGTGGCTTAGGCGTATCCTTAGCTGAAAGTGTATTTGATACTGATCTTGGCGTAAACGTAAAACTCGATTTTAATAAAAATCTTTTGTTCAGTGAAACTCCAGGACGCTTGATCGTTTCCGTCGCTCCTGAAAATGCGGCAAAGTTTGAACAAGAAATGGGCGATGCAGTTAGCGAAATTGGTCAAGTTACAGATGACAAGCAATTAAATATTTCTCTTACAAATGATCAAGTAAATGAAGATGTTGCGAAATTGCAAAAGATTTGGAAGGAGTGCATCCCTTGTTTAATGAAATCAAAAGCCTAAATGAGGAATGTGGCATCTTCGGAGTTTTTGGAGCTCCTAATGCTAGTCAATTAACCTATTTAGGCTTGCATAACTTACAGCACCGCGGCCAAGAAGGGGCCGGCATTGTTTCAAGTGATGGCGAGCATTTATACCAACACCGCGATCGTGGGCTTCTATCCGATGCCTTTGCCGATCCTAACGATTTAAAAAAGCTAGTCGGTGACAGTGCTATAGGCCATGTTCGCTACAGTACGACGGGGCGCAATTCGATTCAAAATGTGCAGCCATTTCTTTTTCACTTTCTCGATGGGGATGTGGCTTTAGCTCACAACGGTAATTTAGTTAACGCCGTGTCTTTACGAGACAAGCTGGAAAAACAAGGTGCAATTTTTCAATCTTCATCTGATACCGAAATTTTAATCCACTTGATTCGTAATCATATTAAAGATGGTTTTATTTCGGCATTAAAGCAAGGTTTAAACGAAGTTCATGGCGGTTTTGCCTTCTTGCTTTTACAAAAAGATCGCATGATTGCAGCCCTGGATCCTAACGGAATCAGACCTTTATGCATTGGCCAGCTTGATAATGGCGCATACGTTGTTTCTAGTGAGACTTGCGCGCTAGACATAATTGGTGCCAAATTTGTTCGCGACGTTCAACCGGGTGAATTAATCATCATTGATCGAGATGGGATGAAAATTGATCATTTTACTGAGGATACTCATTTAGCAATCTGTTCAATGGAATACATCTATTTTGCTCGACCTGATTCGATTATTCACGGCGTGACTGTCCACAATGCTAGAAAGAGAATGGGACGACTGCTGGCTCGTGAAGCCCCAGCCGATGTTGATATGGTAATTGGCGTGCCGAATTCATCTTTGTCAGCTGCTTCTGGTTACGCTGAAGAGTTACATTTGCCATACGAAATGGGACTAGTTAAGAATCAATATGTTGCTAGAACCTTCATCCAACCTACGCAAGCCTTGCGTGAAAAGAGCGTGAAGTTGAAGCTTTCGGCTGTACGAGGCGTTGTTGCTGGTAAAAAGATCGCTGTCATTGACGATTCAATTGTAAGAGGGACAACTTCTAAGCAAATTGTCAGAATGCTTAAAGAAGTAGGTGCCAAAGAAGTTCACTTGAGAATTGCTAGTCCACCATTTAAATTTCCTTGTTTTTACGGCATTGACATTTCAACTCGGGCTGAATTAATAGCTGCTCATTATTCAGTAGAAGAAATGCGTAAAATCATCGGTGCTGATAGCCTTGGCTTTTTGAGCGTTGATAGCTTGATTAAAGCAATCAATGTGCCTGATCGTGGAGACTTATCGGGGCTGACAGTTGCTTACTTTAATGGTAAATATCCAACTAAATTGGATGACTACGAAGCTGGATACTTAGCTTCTCTTAATGCTCAAGAACGGCGAAAAAGAAAGGAATAAAGATGAATCGTTATAAAGAAGCAGGCGTTGACGTTACTGCCGGATACGATTTGGTTAATCGAATCAAGCCCTTAGTGGCTGCAACCAAGCGTAAAGGTGTGATGGGCAGCATTGGTAGTTTTGGCGGGATGTTCGATTTAGAAGAATTAGGCTACAAGCATCCCGTTCTCGTCTCAGGTACCGATGGCGTTGGTACTAAGTTGATGATCGCCCAAAAGATGCACAAAAACGACACTGTCGGCATCGACTGCGTGGCCATGTGCGTTAACGATGTGCTAGCTCAAGGCGCAGAACCTTTATTTTTCCTAGATTACATCGCATGCGGACACAACGATCCTGAAAGATTAGCTGATGTTGTTAAAGGTGTAGCCGAAGGCTGCAAGCAAAGCGGGTCTGCCTTGATTGGTGGCGAAACTGCCGAAATGCCAGATATGTATGAGCCACATGAATACGATCTGGCCGGCTTTTCCACAGGGATTGCGGAAAAAGAAGACTTGTTATCAAGTTCTTTAGCTAAAGCAGGTGATCATCTGATTGCCTTGCCATCAAGCGGCGTCCATTCAAATGGTTTTAGTTTAATTAGAAAAATCTTGTTCAAAGATCACGACGTTTCATTAGACGATAAGCCAGCAGAATTATCAGGCAAGACTGTTGGTGAAACACTACTTACGCCAACCAGAATCTATATCAAAGCTGTTTTGCCACTAGTAAAAAAGCATTTGATTCACGGCATTGCCCATATCACTGGCGGCGGCTTCATCGAAAACTTGCCACGTATTTATGACGATAATCTGCAGGCGGTGATTAATAAAGGATCTTGGCCTGGTTTACCGATTTTTGATTATTTGAAAAAAATAGGCGTATTGAGTGATCAAGATTGCTACAACACCTTCAATATGGGCATCGGATTAGTATTAGCCGTTTCATCAGAAAATGTTGATGCAGTCAAAGAACAGCTGAATACCGAAAATGAAGAATTTTATGAAATAGGTAAATTGACGGCTCGTCCAGCAGGCAAAGCCAAGATCGTCATCGAATAGAGGATAAAAATGAGAGTTGCTATTTTAGCCTCTGGGAATGGAACTAACTTTGAAGCGTTAACTAAACAGTTTCAAGTAGGCGAAATTCCTGGAAACGAAGCTTTAATGTTTTGCAATCATCCGAATGCTCAGGTAATTAAAAGAGCCGAAAGATTAGGTGTGCCGCACGAAACTTTTTCCGTTAAAGAATGTGGCGGTAAAGATACTTATGAAGAACGTCTACTAAAAGTTTTGCAGGATTATCAAATTGATTTCATTGTTTTGTCTGGATATCTAAGAATGGTTGGTCCCAAGATTTTAAATGAATATCCAAATTCAATCATCAACTTACATCCCGCATTACTACCTAATTATCCAGGTCTTAATTCAATCGAAAGAGCATTTGATGATTATAAAAAAGGCAAAATAAAAGAAACTGGCGTCACAGTCCACTTTATTGATGTCCATTTGGATCACGGTCCAATCATTGCTCAGCAAGTTGTACCAATCTATCCTGATGATACAGTTGATACGCTTGAAGCAAGAGTTCATGAAACAGAACACAAATTATTCCCAGCTACGTTAAAAAAAGTATTAAGTCAAAGAATGGAAAAGGAAGAAAAACAAAAATGAAACGAGCATTAATCAGCGTTAGTGATAAGACCAACTTGGTAGATTTTGCTAAAGGTTTAGTTCAAAACGGCTATGAAATTATTTCTACCGGTGGTACCAAGAAGACTTTGGACGAAGCTGGTGTTAAGACAATCAGCGTTGAAGAAGTTACTAATTTTCCTGAAATTTTAGATGGTCGTGTAAAGACTTTAAACCCATATATTCATGGCGGACTTCTTGCTAAGAGAGACGATCTTGAACACATGGCAACTTTAGAGAAATTAAACATTAAGCCAATCGATCTAGTTTGCGTCAACCTTTATCCATTTAAGCAAACTATTGAAAAGCCAGACGTTACTACTGAAGAAGCGATCGAAAACATTGATATTGGTGGTCCAAGCCTCTTGCGTGCTGCTTCAAAGAACTATCAAGACGTTACTGTCGTAACCGATAAAAACGACTATGACTTAGTTTTAAAAGAAATTGCTGAAAAAGGTAACACCACTCTTGAAACAAGAGCTAAGCTAGCTGCAAAAGTCTTTAGAGCAACCGCCGCTTATGATGCAGTTATTGCCAACTACTTAACTAAGCAAGTTGGACTTGAAGATCCTGAAAAATTGACTTTGACTTATGATTTGAAAGAAAAAATGCGCTATGGTGAAAACTCACACCAAAAGGCATGGCTTTACGAAGATGCAATTCCAAAGAGCTTCTCAATTTTGCAAGCACATCAATTGCACGGCAAGAAGCTTTCTTACAACAACATTAAGGATGCTGATGAAGCACTTCGTTGTATTCGTGAATTTCAAGATGAGCCAACCGTTGTTGCGATGAAGCATATGAACCCATGTGGTATTGGTCGCGGCGACACGCTCGAAGAAGCATGGGACAGAGCATACGAAGCAGATTCAGTTTCAATCTTTGGCGGCGTTATCGCTTTGAATAGAAAAGTTGATTTAGCCACTGCTAAAAAGATGCACAAGATTTTCTTGGAAATTATCATTGCACCAGGCTTTGATGATGATGCACTCGAAGTTTTGGAAAAGAAAAAGAATATTAGATTGCTTAAACTAGACTTCAGTAAAGAAAATGAACCAACTCGTCCAGAAATTGTTTCAGTCATGGGTGGTATTTTGCAACAAGAACAAGATACTTTGGTTGAAAACACTGACGACTGGAAGGTAGTTACTAATGCGCAGCCAACTGAAGCACAGCTTAAGACAATGATGTTCGCTTTAAAAGCGGTAAAACATACTAAATCTAATGCGATTGTGGTTGCTAACGATGAGAGAACTCTTGGTGTTGGTGCAGGTCAGCCTAACAGAATTGATTCTGCTAAAATTGCGATTAAACATGCTGGGGATGCAATCGATGATCGTGCAGTCCTTTCATCAGATGCTTTCTTCCCATTTAATGATTGTGTAGAATATGCAGCAAAGCATGGCATTAAGGCAATCGTTCAACCTGGTGGTTCTATTCGCGATAAAGATTCAATTGAAATAGCTGACAAGTACGGCGTAGCCATGGTATTTACAGGTTACCGTCACTTTAGACACTAATTGGTGAGAGCTATGAAAGATGATTTAGTTTTATTGGTTGTTGGTTCGGGTGGACGTGAATTTGCTGTGGCAAAAAAGCTGAAGGAGAGTCCGCATGTGAAGACTGTGTATTGTGCACCGGGCAATGTGGGGATGCAGACGATCGGTGTCGAAACCGTGCCGATTGAAGAAACTGATCTTGATGGATTGCTAGATTTTGCTAAAAGCCACAATGTCGATTGGACTTTTGTTGGTCCAGAAAATGTCCTTTGTGCTGGCATTACCGACAAGTTTAACAAAGCCGGGCAAAAGATTTTCGGTCCTAACCAAAGAGCGGCACAACTAGAAGGCTCAAAAGATTATGCTTTACGCTTCATGAGTAAATACGATATTCCAACTGCTCGCTATGAAACCTATACTAGTGCTGAAACCTGTATTGCTGGCTTGAAGGATTTTGAATATCCAGTAGTTATCAAGGAAGATGGCCTAGCTGGCGGCAAGGGCGTGACAATTGCTCAAAACCAAGACGTTGCAGAAGAAACGATCAGGGAAATGTTTGCTGGTGGTCAAATTGCTGTAGTGCTTGAAGAGTGCCTGGTTGGTCCTGAATATTCAATGTTTGTGGTTGTCTCTGAAGACCAATTTACAATTTTGCCAATGGCACAGGACCATAAGCGAGTGGGCGACGGCGACAAGGGCCCAAATACTGGCGGTATGGGATCATATTCTCCTTTGCCACAGCTGAAAAAAGCAGATCGTCAAAGAATGATTGATGAAATTGTGAAGCCAACGATGAATGGCCTGGTTCAAGGAATTTATCATTATTGTGGTGTGCTATACATCGGCTTGATGATGACTGAGAGTGGCCCTAAGGTCATTGAATATAACGTTCGCTTGGGCGATCCAGAAACTCAAGTTGTCTTGCCACGCATTAAAAATGATTTTGCCATGGTAATTGATGCGGCAGTAAATCATGAGAAGCTGCCTGAGATTGAGGAAAATGATAATTGCGTGTTAGGCGTGGTTGTCTGCAGCAAAGGCTATCCAACGCACCCAGCACCTAATGTTAAGATCGGCAAGCTGCCTGAAGGTGCTAATACCTATATCGATTACGCCAATGTTAAAGGTGATTTGGAAAACTTGACGGGTGATGGTGGCCGCTTGTTCATGGTGATTTCGGAAGCTGACAATTTAGTTCAGGCACAAGACAATGTTTATTCTTATTTAAGTAAGCTTGATCTGCTGGATTGCTTCTACCGGCATGATATTGGTAATCGTGCTTTGGGAGATTTTAATATTATATAATGTCTTAACTTAATGACATTGATAAGGCTACCCATATTTTGTTTATTTGTAATCCTGTGAATATAATAGCAATTTAAAATTATTATATGAGCTAGATATATGTAGAAGAATATTTGATATAATTGTGTCGATGATTTGGTTGGGGAAATGCAAACTAAAGAAATTTTGCTTTTTAGTAAATTTAAAATAGCTTAACGATGGGATTCCTTTAGTGTTTTCTCCACGTATGTGGAGGTGATCCTAAGAGAAAACGGTGGTTTCCTCTTATTTTTATGTTTTCTCCACGTATGTGGAGGTGATCCTAAATCCGGACAACGCTTGCCACCTACGTATTAGTTTTCTCCACGTATGTGGAGGTGATCCTCATTGAGACACACATTGCGACGACTAAACTCTGTTTTCTCCACGTATGTGGAGGTGATCCTTTTAATGAAAGGTGCTAGTTTTGTGACACTTTGTTTTCTCCACGTATGTGGAGGTGATCCTGATTTTCCAGATTCGGCTACTATTTTGGCAGAGTTTTCTCCACGTATGTGGAGGTGATCCCTTAGGCTATTCCGCACACAATATGTGGCGTGGGTTTTCTCCACGTATATGGAGGTGATCCTGACTGCAATGCAAGCAAGAGCGGACATAGCAAGTTTTCTCCACGTATGTGGAGGTGATCCCGTCATAAATTAGCTTTCTGCCCTTTTGCGTCCGTTTTCTCCACGTATGTGGAGGTGATCCTGCTGCTACGAGCGCTTTTGGTCACATTAAAGAGTTTTCTCCACGTATGTGGAGGTGATCCTCATTGATGCACCGGTACTTAACTCAAATCAAAGTTTTCTCCACGTATGTGGAGGTGATCCTGACTACGATATTTTCTTTTAATTATATCTTGGGTTTTCTCCACGTATGTGGAGGTGATCCCAATATCATCAGCATTTTTCACACCAGAAAATAATTTTCTCCACGTATGTGGAGGTGATCCCGATTTGCGTGGCAAATGAATGGTTGATCTTGAATTTTCTCCACGTATGTGGAGGTGATCCTATTCTTTTTCACTATCAAAATCAAATATTTCTATTTTCTCCACGTATGTGGAGGTGATCCCACAAAAAAGCCACCTAGAAGATAAAATTCTTCATTTTCTCCACGTATGTGGAGGTGATCCCCTTAACTAGTGCAAATTTAATATTTGGATAGCTATTTTCTCCACGTATGTGGAGGTGATCCTGTTTACAACATCATGGTTAGAGCAAAACTTGTATTTTCTCCACGTATGTGGAGGTGATCCTATATACATAGTTGTTTGTTTCAAAAATTGCCGATTTTCTCCACGTATGTGGAGGTGATCCTATATACATAGTTGTTTGTTTCAAAAATTGCCGATTTTCTCCACGTATGTGGAGGTGATCCCTTTGGCCATCTTCGGTCTTAAACTTAGCTAAAATTTTCTCCACGTATGTGGAGGTGATCCCGGGTAAACAAGTCAGAGTTACTCGCAGCAAATATTTTCTCCACGTATGTGGAGGTGATCCTTAGGCGAAACCCCGAGAGCAATTTCAAGCACGATTTTCTCCACGTATGTGGAGGTGATCCTAAAACGTTGAAGCTTATTGTCCGCTTTAACGTATTTTCTCCACGTATGTGGAGGTGATCCTGTTTACAACATCATGGTTAGAGCAAAACTTGTATTTTCTCCACGTATGTGGAGGTGATCCTGGGTACCGAGGGTGGCAATATCTTCCTTATTTATTTTCTCCACGTATGTGGAGGTGATCCTATATACATAGTTGTTTGTTTCAAAAATTGCCGATTTTCTCCACGTATGTGGAGGTGATCCCGGAATGTATGATAAAAATTGGCTATTTGCCTAATTTTCTCCACGTATGTGGAGGTGATCCTATTGATGCAACACCTAGCGCAAGTCAACCTGGATTTTCTCCACGTATGTGGAGGTGATCCCAGGGTGGTTTTAAGTACGAGATTGACTACGATATTTTCTCCACGTATGTGGAGGTGATCCTGGCGAGAAGCTTATGAAGATCCTAGGAAAAGGATTTTCTCCACGTATGTGGAGGTGATCCTATATGCGACTTATTTCTTACGATGAGATTCCAATTTTCTCCACGAAAGTGGAGGTGATCCTCGATGGTAACTCTGTAGCTTTTAGAGCCTTTTATTTTTTCTATGAAAGTGGAGGTAACCCTGAAGCACAATATTTTTAAAATAATTGGGCAAGATTTTCTCCAAAAAAGTGGAGCTACATTAACGCAGTGAAGGAAAGATCACAAGAAAAAGTCCCTAATCAGGGCTTTTTTCTTTTCCAAAAACAACATGCTGAAATAGTGTACCGTAAACTGGTAAAATAGATAAGTAAACATAGATCAATTAATAAATAAGGGGGAATAAAATGGCAGATAAAAAATTACTTCTAATAGATGGAAATTCAGTTGCTTTTCGTGCCTTTTATGCTTTGTATCGGCAACTTGATCGCTTTACTAGTCCAGATGGGTTGCACACTAATGCGATTTTTACCTTTAAAAACATGTTGGATGCCATTCTTAAACAAGTAGATCCAACTAATATCTTAGTTGCTTTTGATGCGGGCAAAGTTACTTTCAGAACTGCCATGTATAAAGACTACAAGGGCGGCAGACAGAAGACACCTAGTGAATTGCTTGAACAAATGCCTGTTATTCGTGAAATGTTAACGGATTTAGGGATTACAAGCTATGAACTGAAGAATTATGAAGCCGACGATATTATTGGTACTTTATCAAAAATGGGTGAAGATGCTGGCTACGAAGTTACAGTAGTTACCGGTGACCGTGACTTAACTCAACTTGCTTCAGACAAGACTACAGTTTTGATCACTAAAAATGGTGTGGGTGACACCGAAGCCTACACGCCTGAACACATGAAGGAAGTTAACGGCATAACTCCAACCGAATTCATTGATATGAAGGCTTTGATGGGTGATAACTCCGATAATTATCCTGGTGTTGAAGGCATTGGCCCTAAGACAGCTTCTAATTTGATTCAAAAGTATGGTTCAGTAGAGAATCTTTATGACCACATTGACGATTTGAAGAAGTCTAAGCGTAAAGAACGTTTAATTCGTGATAAGGATAAGGCATTTTTAGCTAAAAAACTTGCCGCTATTGACCGTGAATCACCAGTTACGGTTACTCTTGAAGACACGATTAAAAAAGATCCAAATTATGAAAAATTGCGTGATCTTTATGAAAGATTAGGCTTTAGAAAATTTTTAGCTGAATTGAATCTAGAGACTGCTGGTGAAGATTCTGGTGATACCGAGAATTACGATTACGTTGAGCTGACTGAGGATAATGTTGCTGAATTAGACGACTTGAAAGAAAATGAGATAAGTTTTTATCTTGAAATGCTTGGCGATAATTATCATTTAGCACCATTTGAAGGTTTTAGCTTGAAGGTGGGCGATAAAGTTTATGTCTCAAAAGATATTGCTTTATTACAAGAAAAGCCACTTAAAGATATCCTTGAAAATAGGAAAATTCAAAAGGATGTCTTTGACCTAAAGCGGATGACTGTTGGTTTACATCGACTAGACGTTATTGTTGAAGGACTCAACTATGATATGCTTCTTGCTTCATATTTGGTCAATAATGAAAAGAACTCTAATGACTTAGGTGAAATTGCCCACCTTTATGATGAATATTCAATCAAGACGGACCTTGAAGTATATGGTAAAGGTAAGAAACAAGCAATCCCAGAAGATAAAGAATTCTTCAAGCACTTAGCCGCTAAAGTATGTGTAATTGAAAAACTTAAACCAGAGTTACTTAAACAACTCAAAGAACATGAACAAGATGATTTGTTTGAAACCATTGAGATTCCAACTGCTCGTGTTTTGGCTAAAATGGAAATTAATGGTATCAAGGTGGAAGCAAGTACATTAATTGAATTGCAAAATGAATTTGCCGTTAAATTAAAGGAACTTGAAGACAAAATTTATAAACAAGCTGGCGAAGAATTCAATTTAAATTCTCCTAAGCAATTAGGTCATATTTTATTTGAAAAATTGAATTTACCAGTATTGAAAAAGACAAAGACAGGTTACTCAACTTCCGTTGAAGTCCTTGATCAATTAAAAACACAGAGTCCAATCGTGAGCGAGATTTTGGATTATCGTCAAATTGCCAAAATTCAATCTACTTATGTTAAGGGATTACTTGATGTAATTCAACGAGATGGTCGTGTTCACACCCGTTATCTGCAAACTTTAACAGCTACTGGACGTTTATCTAGTGTTGATCCTAACTTGCAGAATATCCCTACTCGTACAGAAGAGGGTAAGCAAATTAGAAAGGCTTTTGTACCTAGTGAACCTGATGGCTATATCTTTTCTTGCGACTATTCACAAGTTGAACTTCGTGTTTTAGCCCATGTTTCAGGTGATCAAAACATGCAAGAAGCCTTCAAGACTGGCTATGACATTCACGCTCATACCGCAATGAGGATTTTCCATTTGGACTCACCAGATGAAGTAACGCCACTTATGCGTCGTCACGCTAAGGCCGTTAACTTCGGTATCGTTTACGGAATTTCAGATTATGGTTTGTCAAAGAATTTAGGCATTTCTAGAAAGCGTGCCAAAGAATTTATTGATAATTACTTTGAACAATATCCTCAAATCAAGGACTATATGGATAAGGCAGTCCAAGAAGCACGTGAAAAGGGCTATGCCGAAACTATTATGCATAGACGTAGATATTTGCCAGATATCCATGCTAAAAAATTCACTGTCCGTTCATTTGCGGAAAGAACAGCAATTAATTCACCAATTCAAGGGTCTGCGGCCGATATTATTAAGATTGCGATGATTAATATGCAAAAGAAACTTGATGAATTGCATCTTAAAACTAAAATGGTAATTCAGGTTCACGACGAATTAATTTTTGATGTTCCAAAAGATGAACTTGAAACAATTAAGAAGATTGTTCCAGAAATAATGCAATCAGCAGTTAAATTGGATGTTCCTTTAATTGCCGATTCAGGTTGGGGACACAATTGGTATGATGCAAAGTAGGTGATAAAATGCCCGAGATGCCTGAAGTTGAGACAGTTCGTAGAACATTATTGCCTTTAATTAAAGGCAAGACGATTGAAAAGGTAGTTTTATGGTATCCAACGATTGTGGCTACAGATCATGATGAATTTTTGAAGGAATTACCTGGTAAAAAAATCATTGGAATTGATCGTTACGCCAAATATTTGCTTATTCGATTAAGCGATAATTTGACGATTGTATCGCATTTGCGCATGGAGGGGAAATATCATCTAACTACTGAAGATGCGCCAAAAGATAAGCATGATCATGTAGAGTTTGTTTTTACAGATAAGACTGCATTGCGGTATAATGACGTTCGTAAATTTGGGCGAATGCAGTTAATCATTACTGGCACTGAACGTCAAGTGACAGGGATAAAGAAATTAGGGCCCGAACCTAATACGTCTGAGTTTAGTCAACAATATTTAATCGATAATCTAAAAAAGAAACATAAAAATATCAAAAACGTTTTACTCGATCAAACTACGGTGGCAGGATTAGGTAATATTTATGTCGATGAAACTTTATGGCAAAGTAAAATTCATCCATTAAGTATTGCTAATAAGATTCCTGCTAAAAAAGTAGCTGGTTTATGGGAAAACATTAATCAAACAATTGCGCTAGCAATCGAAAAACGGGGGACAACTGTCCATAGTTATCTAGATGCTAATGGAGAAGTTGGTGGTTATCAAGAAATGCTACAAGTGTATGGGCATGTAGGCGAAGAGTGTCCACGTTGTGGCAATATTTTTGAAAAGATTAAAGTGTCGGGAAGAGGAACAACATTTTGTCCTCATTGTCAGGTGATTTATAAATGACATATGTTTTAGCATTAACTGGCGGAATTGCTACAGGAAAGAGTACCGCTGATCAATTTTTTAAGAATAAAAATATTCCAGTTGTTGATTGTGACCAAATTGCTCATGATTTAATGAAACCTAAAAATGCTTCATGGCAAGCAATTAAAGATAATTTTGGTACAGAATATTTAAATAGTGATCAAACAATTAATCGTAAAAAGCTGGGACAATTAGTTTTTAGTGACCCAACCGCATTAAATAAACTAAATCAGTTGACTCATCCGTTAATTTTCGATAAAACAATACAAAAGATTAAAATGTACCAAGATAAAGACATTGTTATTCTTGATGCACCGGTTTACTTTGAGTCTAATTTAGATAAAAAGAAAATTGCGAACGGAGTTTTGGTAATTACTTTGCCAGAAGCTACTCAAATTAATCGATTAAAGCAAAGAAATAATTTAACTGATGAAGAAGCAAAAATGAGAATCAAAAGTCAGATGCCACTTAATAAAAAAGCGCAAATGGCTGATTTCGTGATTGCAAATACTGGTACAATAGAAGAACTAGAAAATAAACTAGAACAATTATTAATTAAAATCAAAGAAGAGGGATAGCTATGGAATGTCCAAATTGTCATCAAAATGCCTCCCGCGTTATTGATTCACGTCCTAGTGATGAAAACCGTGCAATCAGACGACGCAGAGAGTGTGAAAATTGTGGTTTTCGTTTTACTACTTTTGAAAGAATTGAAACAGCACCATTATTAGTAGTTAAAAATGATGGAACGCGTGAACCATTTAGTCGTAAAAAGATTCTTCATGGTGTTATGGCTGCAGGCCAAAAGCGACCTATTAGTAGTGAACAATTTGAACATCTTGTTGACCAAGTTGAGAATAAGGTAAGAAAACAAGGTGTTAGTGAAATTTCATCTAAAAAGATCGGTCAATATGTTATGGATGATTTGGCAGATTTAGATGATGTAGCATACATTCGTTTTGCCTCGATTTATCGTGAATTTAAAGACATGTCTAGCTTCATGAAGACAATGGAAGATATGATGGCTAAAAAGGAAAAGGGTAATTAATTATGTTTGAGACTTCTGATCCCAAGCATCTTTACTATGTAGCCAATCAAATTACTCTTTTTCCAGAAGATGAAAAAATATTAATCAAGTTATATCAACCATTAGTTGGGGCTGTCGCAGTATCTTTATATCATACTTTAGTCAATGATTATGATCCGTATGGCATGATTTCAGAAGCTAAAGGAATTTATTCACTGCAAGAACAATTAGATTGTAGTTTGAAGCAAATGTTTAATTCATTGCACAAACTTGAAGCTGTGGGATTAGTTCAAACATATTTATCTGATAATGTCTTTAATAATATTTTGGTTTTTAAATTATTGAAGATACCTAGCTCAGATAATTTCTTTTCTACTCCTTTGCTGGCTAGTTTACTCAAAGAAAAAGTAGGGGTTACTACTTTTCATAATTTGAGTCATAATTTTGCTCAAGAAACTAAGTTGAAAGAAAGAGCGATCAAAAATGCGCGGGATGTGTCTGCTACATTTTTTGATGTTTTTCGTTTACCTGGAGATGAAGCAATTACTCCGTCCAATGATGTAATGCAAGCAGCACAAGAGAATCAATCGTATGAGGTAAAAGAAGCCAAGGTTAATGATCGTGACTCTATTGATTGGGATGTAATCAAAGATCAATATGAAATTTATCAGATTCCTGCAAGTGAAGTCGATGCAAAGAAAAATCAAATTCGTGGTCTGATGCAGACATATGGCTTAACCGAAAAAGAATTTGTAGATGAGAGTTTACCTTGTCTTCATGGCTCATATACATTAAATATGCGTGATATTAGCAATACCATAGCTGAAAACTATAAGCGCATGAGCACCAGAGAAAATGTTCAAAAACAATTGAGTCAAGGACAAGAAAAGGCACTGGCTGCTATTAAAGGTATGGACGATGGTGATCGAAAGCTCTTAAAAGAAGCTAATGAGAATTCACCTGCTGAATTTTTGTATAAGCTTAAAACGCAAAAAGGCGGTATTACCAGTGCAAACGAAAAGCAAATTATTAATAATTTACATACACAATATGGATTGCCAGAAGATTTGATTAATATTTTGACTTATACCTGTTTGACATATGATACGGTGATTAGTTCAAATCTTGCTTATAAAATTGCTAATGATTGGCTGCAACATGGTGTCGCCACAGCAACTCAAGCTTTACAATATGTGAAAAAGCGACGTGACAGTTTTGGCAAAAAACAGCGTGTGACACGTAATTTTCAGCCTAAACGGGTGGAAAAAGGTACCGATTGGAGCAAGAAAAAAGCTAAGAAAGATGCTGGGATGTCCACTGAACAATTGAAAAATTTATTTAAGGACTTAAATAATAAAAAGTAGGTGAAAATTGTGGAACCAATTGGAAACGTGATTAAAAAAATTGTAAAAGAGCGTAATTTGGGCAGTAAAGAAGATATCTTAAATCAAGTTTTGCAAGATCCTGATATTAATGCCTTTCTTCAAGCCAATAAAGCCAAGATTGATCAAAAAATGATTAAGAACAGTATGTCTGGATTATACGAATTTTATTCGCAAAAACGTAATCCTAGCAAGGTAATGGCAGGGTATGCTCCACAATTATTTTTAAACGGTAAAGTAATTGATGTTCGTTATGCACCTACACAAGCTAAAGTGGCACAAGATAGAAAAAGAGCAGCTAAAAAACGTCTTCATTTAATAGATTTACCTGGGAGATTGCATGATGTTGAGTTAAGTAAGATAGATATTACGGACGATCGTAATCAGGTCTTAACTTTAATTTATGATTTTTTAAATAAGTATAGTAAAGATTCACATCAACAAGGATTATATTTGTCCGGGGATTTTGGCGTTGGAAAAACCTATATTTTAGCAGGACTGGCTAATTATGTTGTGACAAATATGGAGAAAGACGTTGTCTTTTTACATGTACCGACTTTTATTGCAGGACTAGCTAGTCATTTTGGGGATAATAGTTTGCAAGATGAAATTCGTCGTTTGTCGGAATGTGATCTATTAATTTTAGATGATATCGGTGCAGAAACACTTAGCCAATGGTCACGTGATGATGTTTTAGGCGTAATTTTACAGGCGCGCATGGACAATGTGTTACCAACATTTTTCTCATCCAACTTGGATATGGAAGCTCTTGAGTCGCATTTTGAAGAAACAAGGAATGCGACAGATCCTGTAAAAGCTAGAAGATTAATGCAACGTATACGTTTTCTAGCTAAGGAAGTTGTAGTTTCTGGTCCTGATCGGAGAAATTCTTTGCGATAATTTTGAAAAAAGTCTTGCATCCCAAACTTTGATGCGTATAATTGAAATTAATTAAGCGAACATGATGTTTTTCAACTCAGAGAGAGGGGCCTAGTTCTGGAAGCTTCTCATTAGAAAAACACCCCAATCGTTTATCCCAAAATTGAAAAGAGATAGGTTGGATACCTTTATTAATCCATGTTAAGAGGTTAGATAAACGCTAACCTGAATTTTGGGTGGAACCACGCAATTAACGTCCCAGTGCATTGTCGCACTGGGATTTTTTTTTGGAGGTAATTTTATGAGTTTTTCAGTTACTTTGCCAGATGGCTCAAAGAAAGAATTCGACAAGGCTGTTTCAGTTAAAGAAGTAGCTTCATCAATCGCTACTTCTCTTGGAAAGGCTGCTGTTGGTGCTAAGGTAAATGGTCAAGTTAAGCCACTTGATTACGAAATTGATAGTGATGTTGAAATTGCTATCATTACTGATAAGGATGAAGAAGGATTAGATATCTTAAGAGCAACTGCAGCTTTTGCATTTGAAGCTGTTGCTAAGAAGAAGTACCCAGAACTTCGTTTAGGTCAACACGTAGCTGATGAAGGTGGCTTCTATGTTGATACTGACAAGAAGGACCAAATTAAGGTTACTGAATTGCCAGAACTTGAAAAGGCAATGGAAAAGCTTATTAAGAGTGGTCAACCTATTGAACATGTTGTAATGGACAAGTCAGAACTTGAAGAAATGTTCAAGGATGATCCATTCAAGAGCGATCTTTTAAAGAAGATTGACTCTGACAAGGTTGATGCTTACAAATTAGGTGACTTTGTGGACTTTGGCTTTGATGCATTATTACCAAACACTGGTAAAATTAAGCACTTTAAGCTTTTATCAGTAGCTGGTGCTTACTGGCTTGGTAAGTCATCAAACCCTATGCTTCAAAGAATTTTTGGTACTGCATTCTTCAAGGAAGCTGCTTTAAAGGAAGACTTGAAGCGTCGTGCTGAAATTAAGGAACGTGACCACCGTACTATCGGTCGTGACCTTGATCTCTTCTTCGTAGATCCTAAGGTTGGTGCAGGTCTTCCTTACTGGATGCCAAAGGGTGCTACTATTCGTCGTGTTGTTGAACGTTACATCATCGATCGTGAAGTAGCTGACGGTTACAAGCACGTTTACACTCCAGTACTTATGAACCTTGATGCTTACAAGACGTCAGGTCACTGGGCACACTATCGTGATGACATGTTCCCACCAATGGACATGGGTGATGGCGAAATGCTTGAACTTCGTCCAATGAACTGCCCATCACATATTCAAATTTACAAGCACCACATTCGTTCATACCGTGATTTACCACTTCGTGTTGCTGAACTTGGTATGATGCACAGATACGAAAAATCAGGTGCTTTATCTGGTCTTCAACGTGTACGTGAAATGACCTTGAACGATGGTCACACATTTGTAGAACTTGATCAAGTTCAAAGCGAATTTGCTAAGATCTTGAAGTTGATCATGGACGTATACAGAGACTTCGATATTACTGATTACTACTTCAGACTTTCATACCGTGATCCAAAGAACACTGACAAGTACTTTGCAAATGATGAAATGTGGGAAAGAAGTCAAAAGATGCTTAAGGGTGCTATGGATGACCTTGGCCTTGACTATGTTGAAGCTGAAGGTGAAGCAGCATTCTATGGTCCTAAGCTTGATATTCAAACTAAGACTGCTTTGGGTAACGACGAAACTATGTCAACTATCCAACTTGATTTCATGCTCCCAGAAAGATTTGGCTTAACTTACGTTGGTAAAGATGGTGAAGAACACCGTCCAGTTATGGTTCACCGTGGTATTGTTGGTACTATGGAAAGATTCATTGCTTACCTTACTGAAATCTACAAAGGTGCATTCCCAACTTGGCTTGCTCCAGTTCAAGCTGAAATCATCCCAGTTAACAATGAAGCTCATGGCGAATATGCAGAAAAGGTTCGTCAAGAACTTGCTAAGCGCGGCTTCAGAGTAGAAGTTGATGATAGAAACGAAAAGATGGGTTACAAGATTCGTGAATCACAAACTCAAAAAGTACCTTACACTTTAGTATTAGGTGACGAAGAAATGAAGAACGGTAGCGTTAACGTACGTCGTTACGGTACTGATGAAGAAATTTCTAAGAGTCTTGATGACTTCATTAATGAAATTGATGCTGACGTTAAGTCATACTCAAGAGAAAACTAGTCTTAATAAAATAAACAATAAAAATCCGCTAGGAATAATATCCTGGCGGATTTTTTGGTAATAATACCATTCACCGTTAGATTTTTGCCGTTTACCGAAACTTGCTGGTTTTAGTTATTTAGATAGCTATACTAATAAACAAGTAAGGGGGAATGATATGAAAATTAAGTTTAATGTTGACCAGAATTTATCGGAAGAAAAAGCAGAATTTTGGTTAAAAAAGATGACCGAAAAAATGAAACGGATTACTAAAGAACTGAGATCTGAACAAGATTTCCTTTGGGGCTATCAGGATAGGGATGCACATGCAATTAAATTTTCACAGATTTTTGCAATACAGGTGGAAAATGAAAAGACGTTGATATGTACAGAAGCTGATAGCTATGTTTTTAGAGGTAGATTGTATCAAGTAGAGAAAATTTTACCTGATAATTTTGTTGTTGTATCCAGAAGTTCAATTGTTAATTATCACTTGATCGATCATCTGGAAATTATTAGGATAGGCAACATTGATGCTATTATGAAAAATGGTTTGCGAATTCAAGTTGCACGAAGAAAGATTAAATACTTGAAAGAGAGGATAGGATTATGAAAAATTTGAAACAATTATTAGTCAGTGGCTTAATTGGTGTTGGCATTGGCATGAGTTGGCTAGCAGTAGAGATTTTAGGAATGTATTATTCGGAAAATTTGACTAAAAGTACCATTAATGTTTCAACCTTTTTGTTTTGGGTGCTAGCTTCATTTCTAATTGGAGTCTTTTTCTTTTTAGCAGGGTTGGTTTTCAACAATGATAGTTGGTCTTTAAGAAAGCAGATTTTTATTAATTTCTTTGTTTGTTTGGCCGCATGGCTAGTATTTAACTTCTATTTGAATAGCTTTGATTTTGTAGGGATGAATTTATTGCTAGTAATTGGAGAATTTATCATTATGTACACGATTGCATATGGAGCATATTTTTATCATTTAAGAACTGAGGTTAAGCAAATTAATGAAAAATTGAAGAAAGAGTAGATTTTGTAGCATAGCTGATTTAATCAGCTATTTTTATTTAGTAACATAAATGTAATTATTGTAAAAAAAACGTAAAATTAATGCTTCGATCGTAGTTTTTAGTGGCATAATAGACATGTAATTTTGAGAGGAGATATTCAGATGAAGAAAAAAGTTTTCGTATTTTTGGCAGCATTTTTAATGATTTTAGGATTTGCTAGTGCTAATGCTACTACGGCAAATGCAGCAAGTTGGGGTGCTAAAAAAGTTTTTACTACGCCTAAAAACACTCGTGGTACCTGGTATCATAAAGAAGATGGCAAAATAATCAAAACTAAAATTACAGCTCATACTATTAATGGACTCAAACTCTACCAAGTATTGAAGGGAAAAGAATCAGATAAGTGGGCTGATAAGTTAGCAGCTGCTGATGAAAAAGCAAATTATAAATTAGCCGATAAAGTATCTAGTTCAATGTTTGAAGCTTATACTTTTAAATTCCACGGCGTTACGGGCTTTAATGCTAATGGCTGGCTCGCAGGCGCAGGAGATGGTTACTACTATGTTCCTGTTAAAAAGACAATTAAAGGAAAGAAAGTTAATGCTTTACGTGTAGGTGAAGGTGCCGGCAATTATTTTGTAAGTTATGCTTACCAAAACAAAAAGTTGATAAAATAATCTACTACTTTGTGAAAAAAGCTCATAATTTTATTGACGAGGATAGTATTAACGAGTATACTACTACTAGTTGAGAACAAGAAGAAGCACCCGCTTCTCGCCTAAGTTAAGTAAACCTCTAGGCTGATCGATAATTTCTGTTGATTAAAGGCGGGGTGATACTTATCCCGCCTTTTTCTTGTCCTCAAATTAACACGGAGGTGAACAGTTATACCAAGGAGTTTAATCTTAAACGACAGAATTCGCGCTCGCGAAGTTCGTTTAATTGATGAAGATGGTGGTCAAGTTGGTGTGATGAGTAAGAGTGAAGCCTTGAATCGTGCAAGCGATGCAGGTCTTGATTTAGTTCTTATTTCACCCAACGCTAAGCCACCTGTAGCACGTATCATGGACTACGGTAAGTACCGCTTTGAACAACAAAAGAAGCTTAAGGAATCCCGTAAGAAGTCCAAGACAGTTAGTGTAAAAGAAATTCGTTTGAGTCCAACAATTGAAGGCAACGACTTTGAAACTAAGTTAAAACATGTTCGTAAGTTCATTTCTAAAGAAGGGGCTAAAGTTCGTGTTTCAATTCGTTTTAGAGGTCGTGCCATCACTCACAAGGAATTAGGTCAACAAGTACTTGAAAAGATGGCTGAAGCAACTTCAGATATTGCTAATGTTATTAGTAAGCCTAAGATGGAAGGCCGTTCAATGTTCTTAATGCTTGCACCTAAGAGTGATAAGGACAAAAAGAAAAAGTAGTTAATTGGAGGAAATAGAAATATGCCAAAGATGAAAACACACCGCGCTTCTGCTAAGCGTTTCAAGAGAACTGCAAATGGTGGTTTAAAACGTCACCACGCATTTACTGGTCACCGTTTCCACGGTAAGACTAAGAAGCAACGTCGTCACTTGAGAAAGCCTGCTATGGTTTCACGTAGCGACATGAAGCGTATTAAGCAAATGGTTGCTCAAATGCACTAATTATTTGTTCTTGAATCAGACTGTAGTAGGAGGAATTTTAAATGCCAAGAGTTAAAGGTGGAACAGTAACACGTCAACGTCGTAAGAAGATCATGAAGCTTGCCAAGGGTTACCGTGGCGCAAAGCACATGCAATTTAAGGCTGCAAGTACTCAATTATTCGTTTCATACAAGTACGCATTCCGTGACCGTAGAAGACGTAAGAGTGACTTCAGAAAGTTATGGATCGCTCGTATTAACGCAGCTGCAAGACAAAACGACATCTCATATTCTAAGTTAATGCACGGCTTGAAGTTAGCTGGTGTTGACATGAACCGTAAGATGTTAGCTGATATTGCTTACAACGATTCAAAGACTTTTGCACAATTAGCAGACACTGCTAAGAAGGCATTAAACTAATAATTACTTAAAAATAAAGGCCAGGAAAATCATTCCTGACCTTTATTTTTTATTTCTGCAAAAATGCTCGTAATCTAATTTTTTCATCAGGTGTCGTAAATGCAGCGTCAACTGCGTTGAGATAAAGCGTTGTTTCTTCTTCAGGTGTTAAATCAGTTCGTTTTTCAAGCACTTTGTATTCATGGAGTAAATTAGTATCAGAAACCGTCATATCATCGGAATTAAGTGTAACTTTCATCCCTTTATGAAGCAATTTCTTAATCGGATAGGAATCGATTTGATCAAATGCCTTAGTATTCATATTGGAAGTGGCACAACATTCTAGTACGATTTGTTGATCGATTAATTCCTGAGTCAATTGGGTATCTTCTGTGCAGCGAATACCATGACCAATTCTTTTAGCGCCCATTGCTAGTGCTTGACGGATCGAATCAGGACCATCTGCTTCACCAGCATGGATTGTATAAGGTACACCAAGTTGTTGAGCCTGATTAAAGAATGATTTGTACTTAATATTAGGAATAGGACCTTCAGCACCAGCTAGATCAAGCCCAACTACGCCTTTATTTAAGAATTTTTTGGCAAGCTCAACTGTTTCTATATTTTCTTTTTGATTATTAGAAAATCGCATTAAGCATAAAATTAAGCCTGCGTGCAATTCAGGTGAGTCATTTTTTTCTTTTTGATCATACAAAAATTTATTTAAACCACTGATGGCTGCCTTAATTGCATCTTCTTGCGTTAAACCTTCTTTAGTATGAAGCTGCGGAGCAAAACGAATTTCTGCGTAAACCAAACCTTGTGCTTTTAATTCAGTTAGAAGATCATAAACGATCGTTTCAAGGTCATGTCTTGTCTGCATTAATTTATTAGGTAAAGCAAATTTTTCTAAAAATTGATCTAAACTTTTGCAACTAGAATCAACTGACAATTCTTGGCGCAGTTCTTGATCCGTTGGAATAGGCAAATCATGTTCTTGCATTAGTTTCTTTACAGTAGAAACAGGAACTGAACCATCTAGGTGAAGGTGTAAATCGATAAATTTTCTCATTGTCTTCCCTTTCTAAATCTGGATGAACTAGGTTAAATTGTTAGTATTTTATCACGTTTTCCTAAGAATGAAACAAAAGTTTCTAATACAAACACATTTTTGATATTATATATAATGAAAAAAATGGAAAATCAGCTTCACTCAGAAAGATAAACATGGAAAATGAATAAAATTTAATATTTTGTTTGCTTGTGTAAAATTACTCATCTGCTAAACTGGTGTTTGGTTTAGGAGGTGAAGCAATGATTAAAACGCAAGTAGTTAAGCTAAAAGTAAATAAAACAATGCAGAAGCATCTTGATGCTTTGTGCGACTATCGTAGATATTGTTGGAATAAAGGATTGGAGACCTGGCAGTTGATGTATGAGGCCCATACATTAACTACTAAAGATAACCCTAGTCCTAATGAACGCAGAGTTCGTGATGAATTAGTAGCTGGTAAAGCCGACTGGCAATATGATTTATCAGCTAGATGTTTACAGCTAGCTATTAAAGATTTAGCTAATGCGTGGAAGAATTTTTTAGATAAAGCTCAGCCTGACTGGGGGAAGCCAAGATTTAAATCTAAGAAAGCTCCTAGGCAAGGCTTTAAAACAGATCGGGCTGAAATTGTTAATGGCAAGCTTAGACTTGATAAGCCTTGGAGTATCGCAAAAGATAATTGGTTCGATCTAGCAAGCTATGAGGCTTTGAAGATGCGCAAAGTTAAAATAGCAAGTATCTTTAAAGAAAAAGGATTATACTATGCGGCTTTAACCTATGAAGAAAACATTCCGGCTAAGGCTAAAACTCATAAGAAAACTGCAATTGATGTTAATGTTGGACATTTCAACTACACAGATGGTCTAATCAATGTTTTACCTGTTAGGCTGCAAAAGCTCTACAAGCGAATTAAACATTATCAAAGAATGTTAGCTCGTAAAAGAGAAATTAATGGTAAGCTGGCTACCAAGACGAATAATTACTTAGCAGTGAGAGCCAAATTGCAAAGAGATTACCGTAAAGTAGTCAATATCCAAAATGACCTTTTACAAAAATTCACTACTAGGTTAGTGAATGATTACGATCAAATCGTAATTGAAGATTTGGCAGTCAAAGAAATGATGATGACGCATGTGGCTTCAAAGGGCATGCAGAGATCGCTTTTTGGTAAATTCAGACAGATCTTAACTTATAAGTGTGATTGGTACAATAAAGAATTAATTCTTGCTTCTAAAATGTATCCATCAACACAAAGATGTGCAAAGTGTGGATATGTCAAAAAAGGTGATGAAAAGATTACTCTACAAGGTAATCAAAAACATGGTACTAAACATAATGAGTATATCTGTTATCGGTGTGGCTACACTAATGATCGAGATGAAAATGCAGTGCTAAATCTTTTAGCTTTAGCAAAATAAAGAAAATTAATGGGGTTGGCTAGACCCTTAAGCTGTACGAGCTAGTCAATGCGATTACTCCTAAATTGGAATATCGGAATACTGGTGAAGACGACAGTAAAGAAAACAAAGAAAGGAAAAATATATCTTTCTGGTATGTAGAAATCTCATATCTTTCTACATACTTCCATGTTTTATATGGCAGATTTTATATGTTATTTAGACCAAAATATACAATAGATACTATTTACAATTTGGACCCTCGCAAATTAAATGAAATGGGAATAAAAGCAGTTTTTTCAGATTTAGATAATACTCTACTTGCTTGGAATAAATTTGAAACTGCAAAAGAAATGGATAAGCTAAATAAAAAACTTGCTAAGGCAAATATTAAGTTAGTTGTCATCTCTAACAATAATGCCGAACGTGTCGGTAAAGTACTTAACCCATACCACATTGATTTTGTAGCGAAGGCACGTAAGCCTTTGCCGTTTGCCATTACGCGTAAGCGAGAAGAGATGGGATTGAATAAAAATCAAGTAATGATGGTGGGAGATCAACTAATTACAGATATGCAAGCAGGTAATTTAGCTGGCGTTGAGACTGTTTTGGTTAAACCATTAGTTGAGACTGATAAGTGGAATACCCGAATTAATCGTTTCTTTGAGAAGATTATCTTTTTCTTTCTTGGTTTATCACATCGAGTAACATTTAAGGAGAATTTACAAAATGGATGAGGATATTATTTGCGTTGGATGTGGGGCTATTCTTCAATCCGATGATCCTAAAAAAGCAGGTTATTTACCTAAGAGTGCACTAGATAAGGCAAAGCGTGAAGAAAACACAGATGTTTATTGTCAACGCTGCTTTAGATTGCGGCACTATAATGAAATCATGCCTGTTGATTTGAATAACGATGACTTCTTGGCTTTACTTAATTCATTGTCTGAAAAGAAAGCATTAGTAGTTAATGTTGTTGATTTATTTGACTTTTCTAATTCGCTTTTGTCATCATTGAAGCGCTTTGTAGGAAACAATGATTTCATCTTAGTAGGAAATAAGTTTGATCTTTTCCCTAAGAATTCTAAACAAAGCAAAATTAAGGACTGGATGAGACAAGAAGCTAACCGAATGGGATTATATCCCAAGGATATCTTTTTGGTATCAGCTAAAAAGAAAGTAAATTTAGAGAGTTTAATTTCTTATATCAATGATCATTCTCAAGATAAAGATGTTTATTTTGTAGGAACTACCAATGTTGGTAAATCGACATTAATCAATGCAATCATTGATATGATGGGTGATATTCAGGATTTAATTACTACTTCGCGCTTCCCTGGCACCACTTTAGATCAAATTGAAATTCCATTAGAAAATGGTCACTTTTTGATTGATACACCAGGGATTATGACGGATAACCAACTTGCTACACATTTAAATGCTAAAGATTTGGAATTAGTATCACCTAAAAAGCCACTTAAGCCAGCTACTTATCAACTTTTGCCAGGTAACACATTATTTTTGGCGGGACTTGGCAGAATTGATTTTTTGAAAGGTGAATCAACTAGTTTTACAGTATATGTGGCACGTGATATGTATGTTCATAGAACTAAGACTGCCAATGCCGATGCTTTTTATGAAAAGCATAAAGGAGAATTATTGACTCCCCCTTCTGCAGATGATCAGATGGCTCCGCTTAAAGGTAAAGAGTTTAGAACTGATTATAAGAGTGATCTTTTGTTTGGCGGAATCGGTTTTGTGACTGTGCCTAAGGGATGCGTTGTTAAAACTTATACTCCTGATGGTATTGGTTTAGGAATTCGTCGTGCATTAATTTAGAGGTTTTCATATGGTTAATCCAAAATGTATTGAGAAAGAAGCACCTGTTGCCAAAGTTGAATCTAAGTTAGAACGAGAAAATGGTAAGGGTAGACAAATTGGCATTATGGGTGGAACTTTTAATCCAGTTCATATTGCTCACTTAGTTGCTGCAGAGCAAGCAATGACTAAATTGCGTTTAGATGAAGTATGGTTTATTCCTGATAATATTCCACCACATAAGAATGCTCCACTTACTTCAGCTAAGGATCGAGCAACAATGCTTGATTTAGCTACTCGAGATAATCCTAAATTTAGAGTTAAGTTACTTGAATTATTCCGTGGCGGTATTTCATATACAGTTGATACAATGCGCTATTTAAAAGAAAAAGCACCACAAAATAATTATTACCTAATTATGGGTAGTGATCAGGTAAATAGTTTCCATACATGGAAGGAAGCACCAACTTTAGCAAAAATGGTGACTTTGGTGGGTATTCGTCGTCCAGGTTATCCGCAAGATCCACAATATCCAATGATTTGGGTTGATGCACCAGATATTCGTTTAAGTTCAACTGCTATTCGTCGTTCAGTTGCAACCGGCACTTCAATTCGTTACTTAGTACCAGAAGCTGTTAGAAAGTATATTGAAGAAAAGGGGCTTTACCTTGACGAAACTAATTTTTAAAAAAACATATTCGCCATTATCTAGTGATGAAATTATTGCTAAAGAAAAGGCAAATATGGATGATAAGAGATTTCAACACTGCGTACGTGTTAGCGAAACTTCACGTAAATTGGCCAAATTAAATGGCTATGATGAAGATAAAGCGGCACTTGCTGGATTTGTACATGATTATGCAAAACAAGTTCCAATTGAAGAATATCGTAAAGTAATTAAAGAGCAAGATTTTGATAAAGACTTGCTTAATTGGAATCGTGCAATCTGGCATGGTATTGTTGGAACTTATTTTATTGAACATGATTTAAAGATTAGGGACCCCGAAATTTTAACTGCAGTGCGTCGTCATACAACTGGAGATACTGAAATGACCACATTAGATAAAATTGTTTTTATGGCAGATTTTATTGAACCAGGTCGTAATTTTCCAGGAGTAGACAAGGCACGTGAAATTACCTATGCTAATCTTGATGAGGGTGTTGGCTATCAATTAGCACACACTTTAGCATTTTTAGTTGAAAAAAGAAATAAAGTATATCCACGTACGCTTGATGCCTACAATGTTTGGAGTACTACTAATTATTAGAAGGAGAAAAAAATTTGACTAGTCAAGAAATTTTAGATTTTACAACCAAAGCAATTAGTGATCGTCATGGTGAAGATACTGAAGCTTATGACATGCGTGGTGTTAGCATTTTAGCTGATTACTACGTAATTACTAGCGCAGGTTCTAACCGTCAATTACATGCTATTGTTAATTCAATCGTTGATGCGGCTCATGAAAATAATTACACTGATTATCGTATTGAAGGTACAAGAGATTCTAATTGGCTTTTGCTTGATTTAGGTGATGTTGTGGTAAACGTATTTACTAAAGAAGCTCGTGAGTTTTATAATCTTGAAAAATTATGGGCTAATGGTAAACAAATTGAATTAAAGGAAGACTAATAAAATATGAGTGCGGTTGGGATTATTGCGGAATTTAATCCTTTACATAGTGGGCATGAATTTTTATTAAATCAGGCACGACTTATCGCTAAAAAGGATCCAATTGTTGTATTAATGTCCGGTAACTACGTTCAACGTGGTGAAATGGCGATTATGAGTAAGTGGGATAGAGCAAAAGCAGCTCTTCAATCAGGAGCCGATTTAGTCTTCGAAACTCCGTTTTCTACTGCTGTAGAACCGGCAGATTTATTTTCATTAGGTAATATTGATCAGTTAGCCAAATTAGGTGTAACAGATTTAGTGTTTGGTGTTGAAGATGCTAATTTGAATTTTGCATATCTTGGCAGTAGAATTGCTGAAATCCCACAGAATCATATGGATTTTAAGGATTATAGTCAAACTTATTCTACTCAATATAATCAAATGGTTGCACATGAAGTGGGACATGAGATTAATCAGCCGAATGCAATTTTAGGGTTAGCGTATGCTGTCGCAAATCATAATTTAGGTTCGCCTTTAAAACTTCACCCGGTAAATCGAATTGGTGCAGGACATGATGATATTTTACAACGTAGTGGGGTAGTTCAAAGTGCAAGTGCAATTAGAAATTTGCTCTTGCATGGTGAAGACACCAGCAATTTAAAGTATTGGATGCCTAAAAATGAAGCGAATATTTTAGCTAAACAAAAAGTTTATCCTAATTGGAATTTACTTTATCCATTTTTAAAGTACCGTATTGAATCTTCATCTATTGAAGATCTGCGGCGAATTTACCAAATGAGTGAAGGCTTAGAATATAAGATGAAGCAAGAAATTCATCTTGCCCGTGATTTTACTGAATTTTTGCGTAGAATTAAATCTAAGCGGTATACTTATGCTCGTCTACGTAGGTTGAGTTTGTATACTTTATTGAATGTAACCTATGATGATATGCTTGATAGCTTTAATCATGAATCTTTGATGTTATTGGGTTTTAGTAAAAAAGGGCGTCAATATTTAAAGCAAAACCGTAAAAATATTCAAACAGAAATTATTTCTAAAGTTGATAAAAGAAGTGCAAAAAGTGGTTCGCTTGCTTTGCAAGTTAGAACGGATCGCTTATTTGAACAAGTAATGGGTGTTGATCAAAACTTTGGTCAACGACCAATCGAGGTGTAATATGCTAGAAATTAGTTTTTCTAAAATTAAAAATTCTTCTGAACCTTTAACTCACATTGAACGTGATGTTGAGATGAGGCCAGAATTCTTTAAGAGAAGTAAAGATCTATTAATTGATGCAAAAAACGTCCATTTATCTGGTGACTTATTTTATGAAGAACCATTTGTAACAGGGAGCTTTCACGTAACTGCTGACTTGGTAGTTCCATCAAGCAGAAGCTTGAAACCTGCTGATTATCATGAAGATTTTACCTTTACTGAGAATTATATTGATCGTAAACCAACTAAAGTAGAATTAGAAGATAATGATACAATTGTTCAAGTTGAAAATGATATGATTGATTTACAAACTGCGGTTGAAGATAACATTTTACTTCATATTCCAGTTACCATTTTGACTCCAGAAGAAAAAGAGAAGGATGTTTATCCTGAAGGTAATGGTTGGGAAGTTGTATCTCAAGCTACATTTGATGAAGGTAAGAAGAATCAAATTAACCCAGCATTTACTAAGTTGAAGAATTTATTTGATGATAAAAAAGAAGATAAGTAGTTTTAGCAAATAATATGATAAACAATCAAAGAAATTTAGCTTTGATTGTTTTTTCATCTTGTTTTAGGGTCATTTTTAAAGTATCCTTTAATTATAAAAACATTTTTTAATTAATTTATTATGTATTAGAAAACCAAATTGATCTACGAGGAATTGAATTAACATGGCAAAAATTCTAATTATTGAAGATGAAAAGAATTTGGCTCGATTTGTTGAGCTAGAATTACAACACGAAAATTATGAGACTGTAGTAGAAAATAATGGTCGTAAAGGGTTAGATGACGCTCTTGCCCAAGATTTTGATGCAATATTACTTGACTTGATGTTGCCAGATTTGAATGGTCTGGAAATTGCTCGTCGAGTTCGTCAAGTAAAGACTACACCAATTATTATGATGACTGCGCGTGATTCTGTAATTGATCGTGTATCTGGCTTAGACCATGGTGCAGATGATTACATTGTTAAGCCTTTTGCTATTGAAGAACTTCTTGCACGTTTACGTGCCGTCTTACGCCGAGTAAAGATTGAAAAAGATGCTTCTAAAGTTACAGTTGCAAAACAAAAGATAGTTAAGTTTAAAGATTTAACTATTGAAACTGCTAACAGAATTGTTCACCGCGGAGATGGTAAAGCAATTGACTTGACTAAACGTGAATATAACTTGTTAATGACCTTAATTGAAAACAAGAACAACGTAGTCAGTCGTGATCAATTGCTGAACAAAATTTGGGGTCCAGAATCAAATATTGAAACTAATGTTGTTGAAGTTTATGTTCGTTACTTACGTAATAAGATCGATGCTCCAGGTCAACCATCTTACATTAAGACGGTTCGTGGTACCGGTTATATGGTAAGAGATGAAGATGATGATCAAGAATAATAAAGAAGCGCAGGAAGAGACCAAGCATTCATCGCTAATCATTCGATGGGTAAGTATCGTTGCATTGACGATTACGGTCTCTTTTGTCATATTTTCAGTTGTCGTTTATCAAATTGTTAGTCAACAGTCACTTAATCAACAAGAAGAAACTTCGGCCAATGTGGCAGTAACATTGGATAGAACTTTGAGTTCGATTCCAAATGAATTAGAAATTTCTAATGTGATTCCGTCGCTTTCTCCGTCTACTAGACGTGTATTAAAAGGTGGTCCAGCTATTAGTAGTAAAGATGCTAATAATAATGCTTTTAGTGACAATTTGATTTCATCAATTTCTAATCCAGATATTAGTGTTGCTGTTTATAATAAGCATAATGAAGTTGTTTTTGCTAACGGTGATACAACGCCTAAATTTAAGCCTTTTAAAGGTGATTCAAATGTGGTGAAGATCAAACAAAATCGGCGTTTGCTATTAATAACTTATCAAAAAGTTTATTCATCAGTTAATAATAAATTAACGGGTTATATTGTCGTCTCGAATAGTATGAGATATTACAATAATTTGATGAACAACTTGCTGCGCTTAATGCTAGTACTTTCTCTGATTGCTATTGTGGCATTTATAGGTATTTCTTATATATTGGTTGTTAGTGTTGTTAAACCGATTAAGAATATGTCTAAAGTGGCTAAGGAAGTTAATGCTGATCCTAATAGTGTGGCAAGAATTAAAGAGCTTAACCGGGATGATGAATTAGAAGAATTGGCAACGTCAATTAATAAAATGCTTGATCGAATGCAAAGTTATATTGAGCAACAAAAGCAATTTGTTGGGGATGTATCTCATGAATTGAGAACTCCAGTGGCCGTAATTGAGGGGCATTTGAATATGCTAGAGCGCTGGGGTAAAGATGATCCACAAATTTTGGATGAATCAATTAAGGCGTCTCTTCAAGAAGCTGATCGAATGAAACATTTGATTCAGGAAATGCTTGATTTAACTAGAGCTGAACAAATTGATGTTCAATATCCTTATGAAGTAACAAATGTTAACGAAACAGTAAAACGAGTTGTTTCTGATTTGGCAATGGTTCATTCAGACTTTAAGATTCAACTTGATGAAGATGATTTACCACCAGATACAGAAATTCAAATTTATCATGGTCACTTGGAGCAGCTGTTAGTAATTTTAATAGATAATGGTATTAAGTATTCTACTGATATAAAACAAATTAATGTTTCAGCTGGTGTGACTAAAAAAGAAGTTAATATCATTGTTCAGGACTTCGGTGAAGGTATTTCTCAAGAAGATCAAGAGAAGATCTTTAATCGTTTCTACCGTGTTGATAAAGCAAGAACTCGTGAAAAAGGTGGTAACGGTTTAGGATTATCAATAGCTCAAAAGTTAGTTGATAGCTATGATGGTGAAATCAGTGTTGAGTCCGTTGAAGGACAAGGTAGTCAGTTTAAGCTACGCTTCCCACGGTTAACCAAGAAACAGGCAGCTAAACTTAGAAAATTAAGTGAAAATGCTAAAAAGCCAAAAAGTAATTTAGAATAAAAAAATTCCAGTTCAATTTGAACTGGAATTTTTGTTTACTTACGTCTTTGTTGCTTACCTTTATTACGATTACGTAAATCTTGGTGTAATTCTTTTTTAGCTTCGTTATTCTTACTGCCGCTTGTTGAATCAGTATCAAACAATGAAGCGACTTTTTCCTTAGTAACAACTACTTCAACAGGCTTTTCCTTTAATTCGTCTGCAACGTGTTGCTTAACCTTGGGAGTAAGAATAAAGGTAACAATCAATTGTTGGATAATCATTACAAAGTTACCTGCTGCCCAATAAAGTGCTAAGGCACCTGAGAATGATAAACTGAAGAACAATGTCATGATTGGGTTAAATAGCATCATGGATTGCATGGTCTTCTTTTGTTCTTCAGGAATACCGATTGTAGAGATGTAGCCTTGGATAACAGTGAAGACAGTAGCGATAATTGCTAAGACAACTGACTTTTGGCTAAGTGAAATACCAAAGAAAGTTGAATGAGCTAATTCTTGTGAGTAGAATACTGCTTGATAAATTCCCCACATAATTGGTAATTGGATAAGTAAAGGAAGACATCCAATACCACCGGTTAAGGAAACCTGGTTCTTTGAATACAGCTCTCTTTGCCACCCTGACAGAGTCATTTGTTGATCAGGTGTAATGCCCTTATGCTTCATTGCATTTTGGATCAGCTTCATTTGAGGCTGTAAGCGAGCCATTTTTTCTTGTTGACGAACACTCTTATTTTGTTGAACCAACATAAGAGGCATCAAAATGAGTCGAACTACAAATGTAATGATCACGATACCCCAACCAGCACCATTTTCACCACCGATCATGTGTGCTGTTTGGATCATGATATTTTGTAAAGGACGACCTAACCATTGGTAAACCCAGCCGTAAATACCACTATGTGGCGTTACATTTGGATTATTAGTTGCCCCGCAGGCACTCAACACAAGTGTAGCTACTAAAACAAGAGCTACAACTCCCATATATTTTTTGATTTTTCTCATTTAAATAAATCACCACTTAATTTCTATCTAAAAATACATACTTAATATAATACATGAAAGTCGTGCATTTTTTCTACACTTGGAACTGATTCTTGTTCAATATTTTCAATATGTGCAAAGCCAGAAGCAGAAGGTAATTTTTCGATGAAATGATCGATATCGCTAGACTCACCTTGTAAATAGATTGTGACGGTGCCATCTGGATTATTTTTTACGGTACCTGGGATATTCATTTTATTAGCTAAAGCTTGTGTGCTCCAGCGAAAACCAACACCTTGTACTATTCCTGAAACGATTAATTTTCTAGTTTCCATAGATTAAACCTCTTAAAAAAATAATTCTATCTCTAATTTTACCATGTTCAATTATTCCATTAGCATTAATTGAAATTATGGTATATTTTATTTAATTGAATGAACATAATAAAAGGAGATCAAATATGCAACAAATTAGTTCCGTTAATAACGCGACAATAAAAAAGTTAGCTAAATTAAATCAAAAAAAGTATCGTGATGATGAAGGTAGTTATCTTATTGAAGGCTTTCACTTATTTGAAGAAGCAATTAAAGCTGGCAAAAAATATCAATATATATTAGGTACTGAAGAGGCACTCGATAAGGTAAATGAAGATTATAATCTTGAATTAGATGGTAAAAATGTAATTTTAATTAATAAAGCAATTGCACGTCATTTGAGTAGTACTAAAAATTCTCAAGAGATCTTTATGGTTCTTAAAATTGATCAACCAAGAGAATTTCCATTTAATTATGGTAAATGGGTTTTACTTGATAATTTAGCTGATCCTGGCAATGTGGGTACTATTATCAGAACTGCGGATGCAGCCGGTTTTGATGGTGTCGTATTATCTTCAGAAAGCGCAGACTTATATAATCCAAAGACGCAACGTGCCATGCAAGGAAGTCAATTTCACATTGAATTAATTAAGCGAGATTTGGCAGATGCAATTACAGATTTTCAAGATGCTGCTATTCCAGTATATGCAAGTATGCTTGATAAGAGTGCTAAGCAACTGCAAGATTTTGAAAAAGTACCACAATTAGCCTTAATTATTGGTAATGAAGCACATGGAGTAAGTAGTACAATTGCTAGTTTAAGTGATGAAAAGTTATATATTCCGATTAAGGGTAAGGCTGAGTCCTTAAATGCTGCAGTAGCTGCAGGAATTATGATTTACCATTTTGCTTAACGCTTGTAATTAGTAAGTGAATTTTCTATAATAACTTATAGTAATACAATAAAAATGTATATAGATTTTTATTTGCAATCTATAAGATTATGGGGGATTTTTATGCAAGAAGTTAAGGAAAAAAAGGAGACTATTCCTTGTAAACCAGAAAATTATGAATTATGTTGTCATTTTATCAATGCTTTTCAAATAATTGGTAAAAAATGGAATGGATTAATTATTAGTTCATTGTGTGACACAGAAGATATGCGTTTTAAAGATTTAGCTCGTTGTATCGAAGCTTGCTCTGATCGTGTTTTAGTTGAAAGACTAAAAGAATTAGAAAGAGAAGAAATCGTTAAGAGAAGCGTAGATAAAAATACTGGTATCATTTCTTATGGCCTCACTGAAAAAGGGGCAGATCTTAAGCCAGTATTTGATCAAGTTCATAATTGGGCTGATAAATGGGCTTAGGGCTTGCAAGAATTCCAAAAAAGAAATATCATATTAATTAATTACTAAGATCAAGACTAGTAACGGTTAATTTCTAGACAGAGAATCTTCTTTAAAAAGCTGAAAGAGAAGATAGAATGATAATCGTGAATTTCATCTTGGGAGTAGAATCTAATCAATTCCGGTATTTCACCGTTATCGAAAACTTGAGTGTGGGCATATTTATGTTCAAACTAGGGTGGTACCGCGACGCTTCGTCCCTATTTAGGGACGGGGCTTTTTTGTTTTGAAAGGAAAGATTTAATGGACTTATTTGATAAGTTAAAAGAGCTTCATGAAGAAGGACTTAAGCAAATCAGTAAAGCTACTGATGAAAAGACTTTGAATGAAGTAAGAGTCGAACTTGTTGGTCGTAAGGGTGAATTAACTAAGATTTTGCACTCAATGCGTGATGTTGCACCAGAAAATAGACGTGAAGTGGGTCAAAAAGTTAATGAATTGCGTGATTTGTTTAATGCCCAATTAGACGAAGCAAAGGAAAACATTGTTAAAGCAGTTTTAGCTAAACGACTTGAAGAAGAAAAAATTGATGTTACTTTGCCAGGTCGTGAAGGGCATTTGGGCTCCAAGCACCCAATTAATATCATCTTGGATGATCTTGAAAGTTATTTCATTGGTATGGGTTACAAAGTTGTACAAGGTCCAGAAATTGAAACAGATCACTATGTCTTTGAAATGATGAACTTACCAAAGGATCACCCAGCTCGTGATATGCAAGCTACTTTCTACATTAATGATGAAAACTTGCTTAGATCTCAAACTTCAGGTGACCAAGCTCGTGTGCTTGAAAAGCATGACTTCTCAAAGGGTCCTCTTAAGATGGTTGGTCCTGGTAAGGTATACCGTCGTGATGACGATGATGCGACTCACTCTCACCAATTTATGCAAATGGAAGGGTTAGTTATTGACAAGCACGTTACTATGAGCGATTTAAAGGGTACTTTGGAAATGATCGCTAAGCACGTATTTGGGCAAGATAGAGCAACCCGTTTACGTCCAAGTTATTTCCCCTTCACTGAACCATCTGTAGAAATGGATGTATCTTGTTTTAATTGTGATGGTAAAGGTTGTCCAATTTGTAAATACACTGGTTGGATTGAAGTATTAGGTGCTGGTATGGTTCACCCTAATGTTTTAGAAAATGCTGGTGTTGATTCAAACGTTTACGGTGGTTTTGCCTTCGGTGTAGGACTTGATCGTTTCGCAATTTTGAAATACGGCATTGATGATATTCGTGACTTCTACACAAACGATGTTCGTTTCTTAGAACAATTCCGCAAGGAGGAAAAGTAATAGATGTTAGTTTCATATAATTGGTTACAAGATTTTCTTAATTTAGATCAAGAACCTCATGCTTTAGCTGAAAAGATTACTCGTACTGGTGTTGAAATTGCCGATGTTAAGCATCCAGAAGAGGGCCTTAAGAAGTTAGTTGTAGGTAAAGTTATTGACTGTGAAGGAGTTGAAGGTACTCACCTTCACTTAACTCATGTTGATGTTGGTGAAGATGAACCATTACAAATCGTTTGTGGTGCACCTAATGTTGCTGCAGGTGAATTAGTAATTGTTGCTCTTCATGGCGCAAGAATTGCCGGTAATGAAAAGATTAAGAAGGGTAAGATTCGTGGTATCGAAAGTTATGGTATGATCTGTGGCTTACAAGAAATCGGTTTTAGTGATAGTGTTGTACCTGAAGAATTTGCTGATGGAATTTATGTTTTCCCAGAAGATGCTGACGTTAAACCTGGTCAAGATGTTTATGAAGCGTTAGGTATGGACGACTATATTTTAGACTTTGATATTACACCAAACCGTGCAGATACTTTAGGTATGGAAGGTGCAGCTTACGAAGTTGGTGCTATTGTAGATCAAAAGCCCAAGATTGGAGATGTAGTCTTAAAAGAAGATGGTCCAGACTGGACTAGTTCTCTTGAAGCAAATGTTGATGAAAAGTTAGCTCCGAAATTCTACTTGCGTAAATTGACTGGTGTTAAGATTCAACCATCACCACTTTGGATGCAAAGACGTCTTTGGAATGCAGGCATTCGTCCAATTAACAATGTTGTTGACGTGACTAATTATGTAATGCTTTTAACTGGTCAACCAATGCATGCATATGATGCAAAAACTTTTGAAACGGGTAAGCTCGAAGTTAGATTGGCTAACAAGGGTGAAAAGTTGACTTTACTTAATGAAAAAGAAGTTGAACTTGATCCTCGTGACATCATTATTACCGATGGTGAAAAACCTGTAATGATGGCAGGTGTTATGGGTGGCTTAAATTCAGAAATTACTTCGGAAACTACTGATGTAATTCTTGAATCAGCAATTTTTGATCCAACTTTGGTTAGAAAGTCTGCTCTTCGTCATGCTAACCGTACTGAAGCTTCAAGTCGCTATGAAAAGGGTGTTAATTGGGATGCCACCGAAAAGGCTATTAACATGGCTGCACTTTTACTCAGAAATGATGCACAAGCTACTATTGACGAAGGAATTATTAAAGCAACTGATACTAAGCGTGAACCAGTTGTAGTTAAAACTACCGTTTCACACATTAATGATGTTTTAGGATCAGAAATTAGTGCTGAAGAAATGATCAAAATTTTTGATCGTTTAGGCTTTGTAGTTGACCAAGATGGTGACAATATTGCTGTTCATGTTCCAAACAGAAGATGGGATATTTCAATTCCTGCTGACTTGGTTGAAGAAGTTGGTCGTATTTACGGCTATGATAATTTGAAGTCAACCCAACCACTTTTGGCTGAAACTCATGGCGGTTACTCAGAAAAAGAAGAAATGATGCGCCGTATGAAGGCAATTGTGGAAGGTCAGGGCTTAATGGAAGCTATTTCTTACTCATTGACTTCACCTGAAAAAGCTGTTCGATACACAAAGGATCCTAAGGACATTGTTAAGGTACAAATGCCTTTGAATTCAAGTCGTTCAGTAATGCGTCAAAACTTGATGACTGGTTTGGTTGATGCAGCTAGCTATAACTTTGCTAGAAAGCAAACTCAATTAGCATTGTTTGAGCAAGGTCGTGTTTATGATCACGAAGGTGGTACATTTAATGAACATGAACATCTTGCTGCATTATATTCAGGTAATACTTTTGCTGAAAATTGGCAACATTTGACTCAAAAGGTTGATTTCTACTTTGTTAAAGGTCAATTAACTAATTTATTTACTGCAATTGGTATTGATCCTGAAAAGGTAACTTATGAAGCCGCTCCAATATTAGGCATGCACCCAACTAGAACTGCTGCTATCTATATTGATAAGCAATATGTAGGTATGATTGGTATGATTGCTCACGCTGTAACTTTAGCTGATAAGGCACTTCGTGGTGCAGAACTTTACGGTTATGAAATCAATCTTGATACAATTATTCCAATGCTTACTAAGGGAATGACTGCTGTTCCAGCTCCTAAGTTCCCAGCAATTGAGCGTGATCTTTCACTTTTAGTAGATAAAGAAATCACTAACCAAGAAGTTGAAAATGTAATTAAATCTAACGCAGGTAAATATTTAGTTGATCTTAAAGTAATTGATGTTTACGAAGGTAGCCATATTGCTATTGGAAAGAAGAGTTTCGCATATAACTTGACTTTCTTAAATAGAAAAGATACTTTAACTGATAAAGTTGTTAATAATGCAATGGACAAGATCATTGCTGGCTTAGAAAATGATCTTGATATTAAAGTACGTTAAAGGTTGACTTTACTGGTGTAAACCAATATTATTGATCAGTGCAAAGAAAATTTAATTTCTGAGGAGTTAAAAATTATGCCTGAAAAATCTTATCCAATGACTGCTGAAGGTAAAGAAAAACTTGAAGCAGAATTAAAGAATTTAAAATTAGTTAAACGTCCAGAAGTAATTGAACGTATTAAGGTTGCGCGCTCATTCGGTGACTTATCAGAAAACTCTGAATATGATGCAGCTAAAGATGAACAAAGTCATTTGGAAGACAGAATTGCTCAAGTAGAAGAAATGCTTAAGTATGCTCAAGTTGTTGACGCTGAAAGCGTTGATCCAAATGAAGTTTCAGTTGGTAAGACCATTACTTATACTGAAGTTGGCACAGATGATCCAGAAACTTACACTATTGTAGGTAGTGATGAATCAGACCCATTGAATGGCAAGATTTCAAATGATTCACCAATTGCTCAAGCTTTGCTTGGTAAGAAGAAGGGTGAAACTGTATCAATTACCACTCCTGGTGGCCAATTTGACGTTGTAATTAACAAGGTTGAAGCTTAATAAATAAAAAAGAGGAGTGGGTGATACTCCTCTTTTGTGTTATTAGAAAGGATTTTTAAAATGAGAAAAGTAGGTATAATCGGAATGGGTCATGTAGGTGCTACTGTAGCATATACTTTGTTTACTCATGGAATTGCTGACGAATTAGTTTTAATTGATAAAAATGAAGATAAAGTTGCTGCTGAATATAATGACTTACGTGATTCTTTATCAAGAAATAATTACTACGTTCGTGTAACTATGCAAGATTGGCATGAATTAAAAGATGCGGATATTATTGTAACTGCTTTTGGTGATATTGCGGCTAGTGTCAAGACTGGCGATCGTTTTGGTGAATTTGAACTTAACGCTAAGAATGCAAAAGAAGTCGGTGAAAAGATTAAGAACACTGGTTTTAAGGGTGTACTTCTTAATATCTCTAATCCATGTGATGCTGTTGCACAAATCTTGCAAGAAACTACTGGATTAAGTAAGAACCAAGTTTTAGGTACTGGTACTTTCTTGGATACTGCAAGAATGCAAAGAATTATTGGTGAAAAGCTAGGTCAAGATCCAAAAAATGTTGAAGGTTGGGTTTTGGGTGAACATGGTTCATCACAATTTATCGCTTGGTCCACTGTTCGTGTTAACAACAAGATTGCTATTCAATTATTTAGCGAAAATGAACAAAGAAAGTTAAATAAGGTACCAAACAAGAATTCATTTGTGGTTGCAAATGGAAAAGGCTACACTAGTTACGCAATTGCTACATGTGCTGTAAGGCTTATTCAAGCAATCTTTTCTGATGCTCATTTATATGCTCCTGTATCAGTATACAATCCAGAATACAAGACTTATATTGGCTATCCTGCAATTATTGGTCGTGATGGAATTGAACAAGTGATTGAATTGAAACTTACTTCAAATGAACGTGAAAAGCTTCAAGCAGCAGCTGATAAGATCAAGGAACACTTGGAACAACTGAAGAACAAGTAAAACTTGATGCTTAAGAATTAAAGGCGATCTGAGGATTGCCTTTTTTTATTTTCATTTTTTCTTTACTAAGAGTAGAATGAAAATAAAATTAAGTTTGAAGGCAGGTGCCGTTATATGGCTTTTTATGATTTGAAATATTTAGAAGACACTTTTATTCATTATGTTAAGCAAAATACTAGATCTTATGAAGAAAATCATGATCAGGTTCCCTCATCACCTAATCAAGTTAAGATGGGAAAAGAACTTGCGAAAGCTCTAAAAGAAATAGGTCTTGTTGCATATTATAATGAAAAAAATGGTTTTGCCATTGGGTATTTAAAGAAAAATGTTGAAGACGATGTAACACCGATTGGCTTTTTCTCACATATTGATACGGCTGATTTCAATGCCGAAAATATTAAGCCTCAAATTCATCGCAATTATGATGGTAAGAGGATTGCTTTAGATAAAGAGAATAATATTTATCTTGATCCCAAAGAATTCCCTGCCTTGGCTAGTTGTAAAGGCGAAACTTTGATTACTTCTGATGGTCACACTTTGCTTGGAACAGATGATAAAGCAGGGATTGTTGGGATTTTAGGGATGCTTAAGTATTTGAGCGAACATCCTGAGATTGAGCATGGTGATATTTATATTGGCTTTGGTCCAGATGAAGAAATTGGATATGGTGGTCAAAGATTTGATCCCCAAGATTTTCCTGGTGTCGAATTAGCCTATACTTTAGAAAATGGACGACCAGGTGACTTTGAATATGAGACTTTTAATGCAACTGAAGCACAAATTCACATTCGCGGTACGGTCGTTCATCCAGGTGAGGCGTATGGCTTAATGGTGAATGCGACCAGCCTAATGAACGAATTTTTGAATCAATTGCCAAAAGATGAAGTTCCGGAAAAATCTAAAAATCATGATGGCTTTATTTTGGTATTAAATGCCGCAGGTTCAGTAGATCATGCAGATATTAGTTTAATTATTAGGGATTTTGACTGGGATAAATTTACCGCTAAAGAGCAACTAATTGAGGAAATTGTTGCAAAACTTAATCAGAAATATGGCGAACGTTTTTCATTAAAGATGCGTCGGCAATATGAAAATATCTATAATGTGATTAAAGACAAGCCTTATGTGGTTAATCTAGCTCTTGATGCGTATAAAAAGTTGGGGATTAAGCCTCACATTCAAACATTTAGAGGTGGAACAGATGGTAACTTTATCACGCAAAAAGGTATCCCAACTCCTAATTTATTCAATGGTGGTGGGAATTATCATGGTCGCTATGAATATGCAACTGTTGAGCAAATAGATAAGTTAGCGGAAGTATTAACTGAAATTGTCAAAGAACATTTATATCAAACGCGTCATGGACGTAATAATTCACCATTGATCAAATATTGGTAAAACTAGCAGAAGGAAGAAAAATGAAAAAGATGATTACTAAACCGGTAGGGATGTTTGAACTTTTTTACGATTTGGTTTTTGTTTATACGATTTCTAAAATTACAGCAATGATTCATCATCCTGTAAATGGAATTATTCCGGTAGTTACTTTATTATAATTTTTGTTGGTAGTTATTGTAGTAATGCAAGTATGGCTGTATCAGAGTTTATACTTCAATCGCTATAGTCAAAATCGTTTTTTTGATATAGTTGGCTTGCTATTTAATATGTTTGTGGCAGTTTATCTAGCAAACAATATTAATACCGACTGGAGTATAACGTTTCGATATTTTAATTTAGCCATGGTAGCAATGCTTATTGATTTGATCATGTAATATTGGTTGGGTACGTCAAAAGATGAGAAAAATGATAAGCAAGTATTTGTTCTAATACTAACAATTGAGTTGGTATTAGCTCTAATTGGGTTAATTATTGGTTATCCAAATGGTATATACGGCGTAATTGCTGGATATATTTTTGGTTTCTTATTGCCAATATTTTTATATAAAAAATTTAATGCTAAAAAAGTTAATTTTCCACATTTAGTTGAACGAGTTAGCTTGATTATAATTATTGCATTTGGGGAAGCTATCGTTAATTTAGCTAACTATTTTAATAATAAGACACCTTTATTTATGCTATATTATTGTTTGCTTCATTTTGTATGATGTTTACAAGTTATGTGATTTTTTCTGATAAAATTATCAATCATCATCAAGTCACTAAGGGCTTTATTTATAAATGGAGTTTATAGCAAAAATTTGTGTCAATTTAGTAATAGAAACATTGCTTTATTGATTTTGATATTCATTGTAGGAACTATATTGGTTTTATTGTTTTGTAATAGTCGTGTTGCAATGATGATAATCCTACTTGTGTGGAATACAGCGTATACTTTGTTCATCGTAGCAAAAAGTCGAGTTTAATTTTTACAATTTTTTCTGAAAAATATTCGTATTAATGTTTGAAAGTACTTTGTAACCTTTAAGGTTATGAAGTATTTTTTATATATTAATAATTATAAAATAAGAGGAAAATTATTAAAAAATATAGACAATTTAATCTGGTAGTATTAATATTAACATAAATTTCATAAAAACTATCAAAAAAGGAAAATAGGAGTTAATAATATGAGAAATAAAAAAGTGGGGAGTGTAACTACAGACTACAGTTACCTTAATCAATCTAGGAACCATTTAAATTTAGTAACTGGTAAAGAAAATGATAGTAAATTAAAAATTTGGCGAAAAAATTTTGCTACAGCTGCTATTATTGCATTAGCATCTGGCACTACAATGTTGTTTTCAGCTCATTCTGTAAAGGCAGATGAAGTTGATGATATTACTGTTCAAAATGATAAACAAGTAAATACTACGATTGTACAAAATAATAAAGATCAACAATCATCTGATACACAACAAAATGTAAATGAGAATAGGGCAAGCAGCCAGCAAGCTATAAGAAGACCAGGGACTGGTAACAAGTTAACAGATCAATGGCCTGATAATTATCAATCAGATCAACAAAATAATAGTTCTCAAGCTGAAACTACAAAAATTTCTACCACTGGTTATTCTAATCAAACTGAACAGCAATCAAATAATACTGTACCGTCTACAGTAGCCAGTTCGACAGTATATAAAGAATCAAGCGATGATCAAGCTGGACAAAAAGATACTAATGGTGTTGAGCTTCCAGCTAATAACCAAGACCATATTAAGGGAAATGTTCAGGATGCTTGGGATCAAGGCTATAAGGGACAACATACTGTAGTTGCAGTTATTGATTCAGGTGTTGATACAAGTCATAAAGACTTTCAAACGATGCCTGAAAATCCTAAGCTTTCTCAAGCTGAAATAGAAGCGTTGATCGCAAAATTAGGTTACGGTACTTATATAAATTCTAAGTTTCCTTTTGTGTACAATGCAGTAGATCATGAAAACCAAAGTATGAAAGGGCCTGATGGTGAGCCTCACGGTCAACATGTTTCAGGAATTATAGCTGCTGATGGTCAACCAAATGGTGATCAAGAATATGTGGTTGGAGTTGCTCCAGAAGCACAATTAATGCATTTTAAAGTCTTTGGCGACAATGCTACTTCATTAGACTTAGCACAGGAAATCTATGATGCAACTAATTTAGGAGCAGACGTAATTCAAATGTCTTTAGGTGGAGGGGTTGCAGCTGCTGATCTCAATGTTGCAGATCAAAGAGCGGTTCAATATGCTATTGATCATGGTGTAATTGTTTCTATCTCAGCTTCTAATAACGGTAATGCTGCTTCAATTCAAAATCCAAGCAATGTTACTGACTTAGATAATTATGAAGCTGGTACACATGTGGGTAACTATGAACCTTTCAGCTCTAGTACTGTTGCGGATCCCGGTGCTGCTCGTGGTGCCATTACTGGAGCAGCAGAAACATCAGGCTTGGGTGATAAAAGTGATATGGCAACATTCACATCTTGGGGACCATTACCAGATTTTACTTTGAAACCTGATGTCTCTGCGCCTGGTAGCAATGTGATTTCTTTGGCTAATGACAACGGTTATACTACTATGAGTGGTACTTCAATGGCAGGTCCGTTTATTGCCGGTGCTGCTGCATTAGTTAGACAAAGATTGCAACAAACTAATCCTGAATTAAAAGGTGCAGATTTGGTAGCAGCTGTAAAAGCACTATTAATGAATACTGCTGATCCGCAAATTCAACAAGGCTTCACAACTATTGTTTCTCCAAGAAGACAAGGTGCTGGTCAGATTAATGTTGGTGCAGCAACTAAAGCACCTGTTTATATTTTAGCTAATGATGGTACAGGCTCTGTTAGTTTACGTAACATTAAAGAAACGACTAATTTTGAACTAACTTTCCACAATTTAACTGATAATACAGAAACTTATACTTTTGATGATTTAGGTGGTGGTTTTACCGAGGTTAGAGATACTGATACTGGATTATTCCATGATGTTCAATTAGCGGGCGCACGAGTTACTGGTCCCAATACTATTACGGTAAATCCTAAAGAGACTAAAAAAATAGTATTTACTTTAAATTTAACTGGCTTAAAGCAGAATCAATTGGTTGAAGGATATTTGAATTTTACTAATTCTAAGGATAAGTTGTCTCTGTCAGTACCTTATTTAGGCTACTATGGTGACATGACATCTGAGGATGTCTTTGACAAGAAAGCTAACGAAGATAAGCCAGATATTAAAGGTAATCGCTTAACAAATGAAGACAATTACCCACGTGGGATTGCTGATGAAGAATCACTTAAAGAATTAGTTAATATTGAAGGTAACTATAATTGGCAAGAAGTTGCTAAGCTGTATGAAAGCGGTAAGGTTGCATTTTCTCCTAATGGTGACAATAAGAGCGACTTAATTATGCCATATGTATATTTAAAGCAGAATCTTCAAGATTTAAAGGTAGAAATTCTAGATGCTAAAGGAAATGTTGTTCGTGTATTAGCAGATGCACATGGTGTTCAAAAATCTTATAACGAAGATGGTACTGGTACCGTTGATGCCTTAATTAGTGTTGATTCTGGTAAATTTAATTGGGATGGTAAAGTTTATAATTACAAAACGGGTAAAATGGAAGTTGCACCAGATGGTCAATATACTTATCGCTTTGTTGCTACGCTTTACAATGATGGACCACATAAGGTTCAAACCAATGATACGTCAGTAATTATTGATACTACTGCTCCAATTTTAAAAGATGTAGAATATGATGTTACTACTAAAACTATTACTGGAACATATTCTGATGCAGGTGCAGGATTTACTGATTATTCATATGCTACTGTAACTATAAATGATCGAGTTTTTGGTTTTAAATTAAACGATAATGATAATTCAACATTTGATAATACTGACAAGACTATAGGACATTTTAGTTTTGCTTTAACTCCTTTAGAACAACAGGCTCTAACTGCTGCTCATAATAAAGTGAGTGTTTGTTTAAGCGATGTGGCAGATAATACTGCTGTTAAAACACTTGATGTAGCAAGTGTGGGTGATGGTAACAAGATTGCTATTTGGAATGCTGTTAATGGTGTACCATTTAATTCCAATTCTCAAGATTATAGTGATAAGAATAATAGTTACTTATTACGTGGTAGTGCTACTGAAAACTTCTACGTTAATGGTAAGTTAGTGCAAGTTGCTCCAAATGGTGAATTTGTTTTACCGGTTTCTTTAGATGAACAAAATTTAGTATTTACTTCTGATGAAAATGGCCAAAATGTGCTAAGACAATTTACCACCTATACTCCTAAAGCTGATTTTGCTTGGCAGCATATTGATGGTAGTGAAAGATCATTTGGTGTTTCAGTTTATTCAATTGATGCAGCTGATCCAAATGATGCAATAGTTCAAGCAGCAGTGCCAAAAGGAAATAATGTTAAGGCTTTTGCAAAAGATTACTTTACTGGTGAAACATATGTTGGTGAAGTAAAAGATGGTGTAGCAACATTCCATATTCATACTTCAATTAATCCGGATCCTCAAACGGGTATTAATCGTCGAGCCCTTTTACAAGGTTGGGTTGAAATTGATGGACCAACTTATAATGCTAAGCAAGTAACAGATCCGACTGCCATTAGTGATAGAAATTATATTGGTGTTTATTACAAACCAGATGCTTCATCTCATGTTTATAGTAATCGTGATGAGCTAGGCGTAGATGATTTTACTGATGAACAAGCAGATGTGTCGGATTTTGGACCAAGTAAATTCCTGTATCCAGGCCACAATGCCCCAAGTGATGGTAATGCAAATATTTCATTTGATTATGTAAATGATAATAATATAAGTACGTTTGGACAAGAAGCAGTTAAAGCAGGTTATTATGATCCTATTGCTAAAGTATTCACTATTACAGGTCATGTAGATAAAGATGTAGTTAGTTTGGTTGCTTTACAAGATAATCCAAATGAAGATGCACCTGAAAATCGGGTTGCAATTGATAAAGATGGTAATTTTATAATTAAATTCCACATGGATGATCCGTCTACAAGACAACTTACTTATATTTATAAGGTAAAGGATTCATCAACAGATAAGATTGATACGGTTAAAGGTTCGATTACTCTTATTCTTGATACAGTTTTGCCAACTTTGCATGTTGATCAATTAAATGGTGCTGACAACTTAACAATTACAACTAATAATCCAACATTTAAAATTTCTGGTAATGCTAACGATGACTTGGATGACTATAGTGTATACATTAATGGTGATAATGTATTTACTCAATTTAATGGTTCAAGCTTCAATTATATTCCAGGAATGTATGGTGACCCAAATCAAAAAACACCTAACTTATATGGAGGCTATGACTTTGAGCAAGAAGTAAATCTTGATGATGAGAATGGAAAGCCAACTACACATATCTTTAATATTGAATTAATTGATCAAGTGGGTAATAAAGTATTCAAAACTTTAACGGTCAACTACGATCCAAATGCCACTAACTCTGAAGACCCAAGTAACGGTACAGGTGACAGTGGAATTGAAGTTGTTCCAACTGTACCAAGAAAAGTTCAACCTCTTTCGGATGATAATTCAACTAACATTAATGATAAGCAAACTTTATCTACTGAATTAACGATTACTTTGCCAAGAAATATCTTTGCATTTGATTATCAAGGTAAAGTAGCCAGAAAACATGGTAAAGATATTATTTTGAAGAAGGGCGTTGTTTTATACAATCCTAAAGAAGTAAATATTAGAAAACATAAATATTATAAAGTAAGTAAGAATGTCTACATTAAGGTGACATCAACGAGAGTAAATAAAAAACTTAAGCGACTTATTTTGATCAAGAATTCTTATGTTTATAATTTAAACGGAAAAGCAAATAAAGTTCATAATAAACGTGTTCTACTTAAGCGGGGATTAGCCGTTGATGTCTTACATGGTGGTAAGATTACTAAAGTAGGCAAATATGATTGTTATCAAATTGGTATCAATCAATACATTAAAGTAGCTAATACAGCTTTGAAATAATATAGAAGTAAAAAAGCAATACAAGTTTAACCAAACTTGTATTGCTTTTTCGTTGAAAAAATATTTGTAATTAAAAGAATTAATAATTTGTATGGTTAGTGAAGTAACGATAATCCTTGCTCTTGTCAAAGATTACTGCACGTGCATTTTCACCGTTTGAGATTGAGAAGATAACGTCAGGATATTCTTCTTTAACTTCGTCTTCTACAAGACCTCTAAGCATTTCGTTGTTAGCTAAAACAGAACCAGTTAAAGCAATCTTCATTGGCTTTGGATCTTCGTAACGGTTCAAACCAATAATAATGTCACGAGCTAGTAAGTGAGCTTGTTCCTTGATAACTGCAACTGCGTGCTTATCTCCAGCATCAGCAAGTTTAGCAACGTGAACAGCCATACCAGCAACTTCTGGGTTAGACATCTTGTAGAACTTAGCATTACATTCATCCATGTGTTCAACATTGAATAAGTTGGTGAACATATCGATAAGACCATTTTCTTCACGCTTGTCCCAGCTAAGAAGAGCAGATTGCATAGCTGCACGAGAAATGGCGTAACCTGAACCTTCGTCGCCCAAAATGTTACCGTAACCACCAACAGCGATTAAGTGACCATTTTGCAAACCATTGTAAACAGAACCAGTACCAGCGATAACTAAGGCACCATCGTCACCTTCAAGACCAGCGTAAAGTGCAAGAAGTGAGTCAGTAATTGCACGAGTTGGCAAGTTGTTGATTCGTGATGAAATGGTTGCTGCAACTTCTGGAGCGTTACCTACGACTGAAAGACCTGCAATACCAACAAGTACGCGCATGCAGTCGCCATCAATCTTGTCTAACAATTCATTAATTGTATTAGAGATGTTAGTAATTCCGCCTTCGTAGTCAGCGTTAATTTGACCTGGACCGCCTTCGGCACGACCAAGTTCTTTGCCATTTTCGTCATATGCGATTGCAGTTGAGTGAGTACCACCTGCATCGACACCAATTTGGTATTTAAGAGCCATATTCAAATCTTCTTTCTGTTATTAATTTATCCGAATGATAACGTATACATTTTATTACATTTTTGGGTGGTTGGTCCAGCATTATTTTTGCTGTTAGCGTTATCATGCCTGCTTTTTATCCAATTCTTAATAAAATTATAATAGTTAAGAGGCTAATTAGGATACCAACTAAGAATATCCACGGGATATAAACAAGGGTAATTTTATGCTTTCCTTTACTCAATGAAAAGTTTAAAAAGGTATTCATAAATAGAATTTTATTTTTATTTATGATTTTATCATTATCTAGAACTAACCAATTGAAGTTGTTAGGAATAGTGGAATTCATCGTCATGGTTTTATTAATAGTGAAAGTATTAGATTTAATGACTAAAGGGGAAGTTTGCCTAATAACTGGCTGTTTTTTATTGAAAATATTCATTTCATGATTAAGTCTTTGGACATTCAAACGCCAAATACTAGCAGAAGTTAGGTTTAAATTGTTATTTTTTAGAGTAAATACTATTTGAATACGTTGTCCCCGTTGTTTACTGCCGAGATTAATTAAGCGAGTGTTTTGGTCGCGAACATCTAGATTGATGCTTTGACCATTAACATACATATTAGTCGTATTTTCATCAATTTCACCAGGTAATTCAATGTAATATGAGTCATCGGTTTGCGGTCTAAAATTGAAGACGACGCGACTTTCTTTGTTGTGTTTCTTTTTAGAATATTGCATCCAACCGCCGTCCCAACTAGAAACATTAATTTTTTTAGGATCAGGCCAAATGACATTATGGAAAAGCTGAGCTTTAGAACCTGTAGCAGTTTGAAAAAATTTATTTTGGTTAATAGTGATGTTAGCTGGATCAAATTTAATCTTTTTAGTTTTGTTTGGCGATAAAAATAAAAGTGATGCTGCATCGGGATTTTTCATTAGAATTAGTTGATTGAATCTTTTTTGAATTAAGTAGTCCCCTACATCGATTCGATGGTTAGAATTATCATATTTCATCTGCTTATTAGATTTAAGGGGAGTAATATCATCATTAGGTAAAATATAATATTTAATTCCAAATAGGTCATCAGTAATTGGAGTACTACCAAAGTTAGTATAAGAATTGCTGTTGTTTAAAAAGCCGAAGTTATCTAGCAACTTTAAAACATTTTGATCAGAAATTGAATTGAAATTGCTAATACCATAGTAGTTGGAGCTAAAAGGATCATCATCTGAACGATAAAAAGTTTTTTCAGTTCGATATAAGTTATCGTCGATTTGTTTTTCATATTGGGTAACTTGGGCCGTATTTTGAACAAAATTTTGATAGTCAGCATCTTTTTGATAGGCTAAATTTCCAAGTGATAGTACCAAATTGACGATTAATTCAAGTTCTACAACTAAGTAAAAGAATGGGGCGGCTAAGCTATGCTTACGATAGATTAAGGAAATAAATAAAAGAGCAAGTGCTAGAAATGCACCTGAAGCGATTAATGCGTCTTGAGTTAAAAATGCAAAATCTTTTTGATTAAAAAGCCAAAAAATAATTAATCCAATAGCTAAAATAGCTAAGATTCCTATTTGCCAGAGATAAATTTTCTCCGTTTGTTTTAGAGCGATGATGGCTAAATTTAAACTAAAGAAAATTAATACAAAGCTAAAGCGACCGGGATACCAGACGGGGAATTGACCTAAATGCCACAGTAGAACTAGTGGCGTCCAGAAAAGGGATGCGATTAAAAATATTAATAATAGGCCGTTAGCTAATTTTCTTTGCCAAGTAATTTGTTTTCTTAAAAAGTAAAGAATAGTAAGTAAAACGAATGGTAAGGCAATATAAATACTGGGCATCCCTTCCTGCATTTCATGGAAGTTATAGGCACCTGCAGCAAGCTTAGCTAGTTCTTCATAAGGTGGAAATTGAAAATTCAGCGACCATTGTGCAGAAGCCGTTGCCTTACCTTGAAGCATTTCAATGAAAACAGGTAGCAACATGAATGCATCTAAAAATGAACCAAGTACGCTTCTTTTTAGATATTCTATAAAAATTGCCCCACGTTTATCTTTATTGATGAAGAAAAGCTGAGTTAACAAGTATAGCAATCCGAAAAATAGTGCCATAAAAGCAGTATAAAAATTGGTAAACCATAGTAAAAAAGTAATCAAGATTAGATGATTTTTCTTACCGTTTAAAACTCGGTCAATTGCTTCAATTAATAAAGGTAATAGTAAAACAGAATCAAGCCACATCAAATTATAGTGGTTAGAAACAACATAACCTGATAGTGCATAGGCTGCGCTGGCAGCTAAAGCGTAAAAGTCATTAATTTTTTGTTTCCAGTAATAGTAACTAGTCAATCCAGCTGTAGCAATTTTTAATGTGATGATTAATAAAATTACTTTTGGTAAAAAGTGTTGCGGAAATACAAATAATAATAGGTTAAAAGGACTAAGTAGATAATAAGCATCTGTGGCTAGCATCGAATTACCTAATCCATTTGAAAAAGTGTAGATTAAATTAAATGGGTGAGTAAATAAGTTGTGTCTAAAAAATGCAAGAAAGTCAACATATTGTTGTCCCAGATCAACCGTTAAAACACCATTTTTAGTATAAAAAAAGTAACTAAAAAAGATTAATCCCGGTAAAATAAAACTCATTAAATAAAGTATTTTTTCTTTCTCTAATAAATTGTGCGTAATAAAAAATTTCTTCATCTTAAGATTTCTCTAATCTCCATTCTCAATCGTAGAATTAACGTTCAGTTTTTGTTAAAATACATACAGTTTTAGTGAGGGAAGATTTACGTGGACTATTTTAGAAAAAACAGTGGGACTGGTTCAAATAAACAGTCCTCAACACCAATAAGAATGCGAATCATTCTGGGTGTGATCCTCGTACTTTTTGCGATGCTGATAGGGCAGCTTGCATATTTGCAACTGGTTTATGGTTCTCGCTTTAAAGCCGAGGTACAGCAGTCTGATTCCACAGTTGTATCAAATCAAGTGCCTCGTGGTGTAATGTATGACGCCAAGGGACGAGTATTAGTAGGTAATAAAGCAACTAATGCGATTACTTATACTAAAAGTGCATCGACTACGACGGCGCAAATTTACCAAATTTCGAACGCTTTGAGTAATTATATCAAGATTACTGATGAAAAGCCGACAAAGCAAATGACGGCTGATTACTACTTAGCAGATGAAAAGAATAATACCAAAATAGAATCATTATTGCCTAAATCAGCTAAGGTTGATGCTGGCGGCAATAAGAAGACTAATTCTGAAGTTTATCAAGCTGAATTAGCGTATGTTGAAAAAATGAATCCTAAGCTGACTGAAAAACAGAAAACAGCAGCTTTGATCTTCAATAAGATTTCAGGAGCCTACACTTTATCAACTATTTATATTAAAAATAAAGGTTTAACGGATAGAGAAATTGCTCAAGTAGGTGAACACTTGTCAGAACTTCCAGGTGTAGGTATCGGAACTGACTGGCAAAGATCATATCCAAATGGTTCATCAATTCAAAGTATTATCGGTTCAGTTTCAACTGAAAAATCTGGTTTGCCTAGCGATAACTTACAGTACTATTTAAGAAATGGTTACTCTAGAAATGATCGTGTTGGTACGTCATATCTAGAAGAAGAATATGAACCGCTTTTAAAAGGTACGAAGTCAACTAGTCAGGTAACTACTAAATCAAATGGTAATATTCAACAAACCAAGACTGTTTATAACGGTCAAGCTGGTGCAAGTTTGATGTTAACTATTGATGCCAAGTATCAAAAACAAGTTCAAGCTGCTTTAAAGCGTGTTTATAGTTCTGCTGAAGCGGCAGGTGCTGCACGATATTCCAATGGTGCGTATGCTGTAGCAATGAATCCTCAAACTGGTGCGCTTCTCGCTGTTGCCGGTATTAATAGAAATACTAATACTGGTAAAACTACGGATAATGCGTTAGGCGTAATTAACCAATCATTTGTTATGGGGTCCGTTGTTAAAGGAGCGACTGTATCGGGTGGTTTAATTAATAAAGTAATTACACCAACAAATAATACTTTACCTGATACGCCAATTTACTTGCCAGGTTCTCCAGTTAAGAAATCAGTTTACCCAGTAGGTACTTTCAGTTCTCTTGATGCAGAAACCGCTTTGGAAGTTTCCAGTAACATTTACATGATGCACTTAGCTATGAATTGGGTTGGTGCTAAGTATGTGCCTAAGACTTATATTCATATGCCCAATAATTCATTTGACATTTTACGTCGTAACTTTGCAATGTTTGGGTTAGGACAAAAGACTGGTGTTGACTTACCAGGTGAAGTTTCAGGTATTCAGGGTAAGTCATTTAACTCTAAAGGTAATATTTTATCAGGTTCTGTACTTGACTTGGCCTATGGTAACTATGATGCATATACGCCAATTCAACTTGCGCAATATGTATCAACTATTGCTAATGGCGGCTACAGAATGCAGCCATATATTGTGCAATCTGTAGGTAAGACAAGCAAAGATGGTAAAAAGATCTATATTAATTACAATAAAAAGCCAAATGTTCAACAATCCATTCCATGGACTCCAGATGAGCTTAACGTTGTAAGACAAGGGTTTTACCGTGTAGTTCACGGTACTAACGGTTGGGGTACTGCTCACCCACTGAAGAATGTTAAACCTTCAATTTCAGGTAAGACCGGTACTGCTCAAACTTTCTATTACGATGCAGAACATCCTAATAGAAAGCACAACATTGAATTAATCAATGCAACTTTCATCGGTTATGCTCCATCTAATAATCCAAAATTAGCAATCGCAGTTGTATTCCCAGGACTTGATCCTGATGGTGAAGGTACATATACTTTACAGGTTGCTAAAGCAATGGTTCAAGATTATTTCAAGCTTCATTCCACAAAATAAGTAATTAATACTGGTCAAATTGCTTGAAAAATGCTATTCTAGTACAGTCAGAATAAAAGTGTAGGTGGTGAAAAAAATGGCAGATAACATCATTTTAGAATGCACCGAATGTGGCGATAGAAGTTACTTATCTAAGAAGAACAAGCGTAAGCATCCGGAACGTTTATCTTTGAAGAAGTATTGCCCAGTTGAAAGACGCGCAACACTTCACCGTGAAACTAAGTAATAAATTGAAGTAGCAGGTTGTGTGCCTGCTACTTTTTTATTTTTAGGTGAAAAATGCAAAAATCAGAAATAAGAAAAATACAAATAAAAAAATTAAAAGAATTTGCTACTACTGAAGAAAAGAAAATTGAAGATGCAGTTTTATTAGAAAAGTTAATGGGGACTAATCTAATAAAAAATAGTCAAACTATTGGTGTAACTGCCTCCATGCCTTTTGAAGTAGATACCTCTGAATTGATCGCTCGTTTATGGGATCTAGGAAAAGAAGTCTATTTAGCAAAAGCAAGAACCGATCAAAATCACACTTTAGATTTTCTTCACTACACTTATATGAGTAAATTAGTTAAATCTAAATTTGGTGTTGAAGAAATTGCTGATAAAAGTGCTAAAGTGAATAATGAACTTGATTTAGTAATTGTTCCCGGTCTTCTTTTTGCTACTGATTCGCATGTTAGGATAGGCTTTGGTGGCGGCTACTATGATCGTTTTTTAGCAAAATATAATCCTAGAACGATTTCTTTGGTTAATACTCCAATGCAAACTGCTACCTCGGATTGGCTAGTAGAAAAAACAGATGTCCCGGTTCAAACGATTGTGACAACTGATAGAATCTATTAAAATAATTGAAATAACTAAATTAAGGGGATTGTAAATGAATCGAAAAATTAATTTGTCACAATCATTTGTGACTTTAGGGATTTTGATTATTTTAGTAGTGGTCTTTTTAGTTGAAATGTTTCTTGGCGGATCTGAAAATGTCAATGTATTGATGAAAATGGGGGCCATGAATAATTTTGCTGTAGTAGCAGGGCATCAATGGTGGCGTTTGTTTACAGCACAATTTCTGCATATTGGGGTAATGCACCTTGTTTCTAATGCAGTAATTATTTATTACATGGGTCAATATATGGAACCAATTATGGGACATACTAGATTCTTAGTGACATATTTATTAGCCGGAATTGGTGGGAACTTGATGAGTTTAGCCTTTAGTGCTGATAGAGGTTTAAGTGCTGGTGCTTCTACCGCTTTGTTTGGTCTCTTTGGTGCAATGACCGCGATCGGACTACGTAATTTTCGAAATCCAATGATCAGCTATTTGGGTCGACAAGCTTTGGTTTTAGCTTTAATTAACTTGGCACTGGATATCTTTGTTCCAGGAATTGATATTTGGGGACATATTGGTGGCTTAATTGCTGGATTCTTACTGGCAATTATTCTAGGAGATCGTGTCATGAAGACTTACAATCCAAAATGGCGTGTCTTAGCTGCTGCCGTTTTGGTTGTTTATGTAGTGTGGACTGTTAGAACAGGAATGGTTATCAACTTCTAATGAAAACTTTATACGATGTACAACAGCTTTTAGAAAAATATGGCATTTTAGTTCATGTCGGTAAAAGAATTTGGGATATTGAATTGATGGCCCTTGAACTTGATAATATTAATCATGCCGGACTAATTGATCATCATGATTATATGATGGCTAAATTGATCTTAAGTAGAGAACATCGAATTGAAGAACTAAAAGAGAAGAAAAAGGATAGCAAGTAAATTAGTTTAGCGGTATCATTATATTTGTAAGTTTTTATGAAAGGGCAGATTAAAGTTTATGTCGAATTTTTTGATTGTCTTAGATATTATTTTATTAATCATTGTGTTGATCATCATTGGTATTTGGGGATGGAATAAGATCCAAGCCAAATCATTGGGTGGCGAATTGACTAATGAAGAATTCAAGAAGGGCATGCGTAAGGCACAAATCATCGATCTGCGTGAAAAAGAACCTTTTAAGCGTAAGCATATTGAGGGGGCACGCAATTTGCCATATACAATGCTTAAGTATCAATATGGTGAGCTTAGAAGCGATTTGCCAGTATATCTTTATTCAGACTCAAATACAATTACTTTGAGAGCTGCCCGCTTTTTGAAGAAGAAGGGCTTTGTTTCTATCCACTGGCTCAAAGGCGGTTTTGAAGCTTGGGACGGTAGAACTAAGAAGTCAAAATATTAATAGAGAAAGACACATTTGGGGATTTTTGGCCTAAATGTGCTTTTTTGTATCAAAATTGAAAAGATGGTTTTATGCAAAAAGTATTAGCGATTGTGGGTCCGACTGCTATTGGAAAAACTGATTTGGCCATTTCTTTGGCGCAAAAGTTAAATGGTGAGATCATTTCTGGTGATTCTATGCAGGTTTATCAAGAAGTAGAAGTGGGGACTGCGAAGGCAACAAAAGAAGAACAGGCGAAAGTTAAGCATTATTTAGTTGATAATCGCTCGGTTTTTGATGAATACTCTGTTAAGGACTTTGTTGATGAAGCAAAAAAAGCAATTAGTGAAGTAGCTAAAAAGGGAAAATTACCAATTTTGGTTGGTGGCACCGGTTTTTATGTGAATGCTTTACTTAATGAAATGCAATTAGGTGAAAGAAATGATGAAGAGCGTGGAACTTCGCAAAAATGGGAAGATTATCTTAAAGAAAATGGTGCAGAAAAATTGTGGCAGATTTTAAATGAAAAAGATCCTACGGCTGCGGCTAAAATTCCTGTGCCTAATTCACGTAGAACGATGCGCGCTTTAACTGTAATTGATCGAACAGGAAAAAAGTTCTCAGAACAACAAAAAAAGATAAAGCCGAGATATGATTATTTGATTATCGGGCTTAATTCTGATCGCCAAGAGATCTATCGTAGGATCAATTTACGTGTAGATAAGATGATGGGGAAAGGGATGCTCGAAGAGGCAAAGTTTATTTATGATAACCGTGATAAAGAGCATCAAATTTTACAAGCAATTGCTTATAAGGAATTTTTCCCATATTTTGATGGAGAAAAAAGCTTGGAAGATTGTGTAACGCAGTTAAAGACTGCCTCTAGACGTTATGCTAAAAGACAATTGACCTATTTTAGAAATCAATTACCAATTCAATGGTTTGACCCATTGAATGACTTAGAATGTGAACAAAAGATTATTAATAAAGTTAGGGAATGGGAAAATGGATAATTTACCAGATAAATTACAAAACATTGTTGAAGAAGTTGATCATCAAATCGCTCCTAAGTTAGAAGAAATTGAAGATCAAATTGTTTATAATCAGGCAAAAGTTTTAAAAGCTTTTCAAGATAATAATGTAGCAGAAGCTGACTTAAATGGTGCTACTGGTTATGGCGATGACGATATTGGCCGCGACAAGCTGGATAAAGTTTATGCGCAAGTTTTTGATACAGAAGATGCGCTAGTTCGTCCGCAATTTGTATCAGGGACGCATACGCTTTTTACTGCTTTAAGTGGAAATTTGAAATATGGTGATACCTTAACTTATTTGACGGGGATGCCTTATGATACTTTACAAAAAGTGATCGGGCTGACTGATGATAAGCGAGGTACTTTAGCTGAAAAAGGCGTTAAGTTCTCATATGTTCCATTAAGTGATGAAAATTTAATCGATTATGATGTAGCTGAAAAGATCCTTAAGCGTGATCAGCCTAAGATGGTTGCTATTCAACGGTCTCGTGGTTATTCAACTAGAAAAACTTTTACGGTTGAACAAATCAAAGAAATGATAAGTTTTGTAAAAAAGGTTAGCCCAAATAGCATTATATTTATCGATAATTGTTACGGCGAGTTTGCGGAAAAATATGAACCAACTGAATATGGTGCAGATTTAATGGCAGGGTCTTTGATTAAAAATGCTGGAGGTGGTCTAGCTAAGACCGGTGGATATATTGTCGGTAAAAAAGACTTAGTTGAAAATGCTAAATTGCAATTAACCGCTCCTGGTTGTACCGATGAAGGGGCTACAATTGGACATTTACACGATCTATATGAAGGATTTTTCTTAGCGCCAAATGTAACTGGCATGGCTGAAAAAGGAATGATTTTTGCAGCCGCATTATTTGAAAAAATGGGACTAAATGTAACTCCGGCGTGGGATGAAAAACGTAGTGACATTATTGAAACAATTATCTTTAATGATCCTGAAAAGATGGTCAAATTTGTTCAAGAAGTACAGAAGAACTCACCTATCGATTCATTTGTAACTCCTGAAGCAGTTCACATGGAAGGTTATGAGGATAAGATCATTATGGCCGCTGGTAATTTTGTATCAGGGTCAACGATTGAATTTTCAGCAGATGGTCCGATTAGACCGCCTTATGCAGTGTATATGCAAGGTGGTTTAACTTATGCGCATGATAAGGTAGCAATTATTAATTCGGTTCGCGATACATTTTTTAACAAAAAGTAAAGTTTGATAAAAGTCAGTAGACCAATTTGACTTTTTCTAATTGGTCTGCTATTGTATTAGACAGTTCTAGGAGATAAAAATTAATCGTAGGACCAGACCAATTTTATATTTTTTGTTTTTATAGGTGGATAAATACTATGAGTAAACAATACACTGCAGAAGAAATTAAAACAGAAGTTGAAGATAAGAACGTTAGATTTTTACGTTTATGCTTCACTGATATTAACGGTACTGAAAAGGCAGTTGAAGTACCAACTAGTCAATTAGATAAAGTATTGACCAACGACATTCGCTTTGACGGATCATCAATTGATGGATTTGTTCGTCTTGAAGAAAGTGACATGGTTCTATATCCAGACTTTTCAACTTGGTCAGTATTACCATGGGGTGATGAACACGGCGGCAAGATCGGTCGTTTGATTTGTTCAGTTCACACAACTGATGGTAAAGCTTTTGCAGGTGATCCAAGAAATAACTTGAAACGAGTTATTGGTGAAATGGAAAATGCAGGCTTTGATGCATTTGACATTGGTTTTGAAATGGAATTCCACCTCTTCAAGTTAGATGATAATGGTAACTGGACTACTGAAGTTCCAGATCACGCTTCATACTTTGATATGACTTCAGATGATGAAGGTGCACGCTGCCGTCGTGAAATTGTTGAAACTTTGGAAGATATGGGCTTTGAAGTTGAAGCTGCTCACCACGAAGTAGGTGATGGTCAACAAGAAATTGACTTTAGATTCGACAATGCTTTAGCAACTGCTGATAGATGCCAAACCTTTAAGATGGTTGCTCGCACCATTGCTAGAAAACACGGTTTGTTTGCTACATTTATGGCTAAGCCTCTTGAAGGTCAAGCTGGTAACGGGATGCACAACAACATGTCACTCTTTAAGGGTAAGAAGAACGTATTCTACGACAAAGATGGTGAATTCCACCTTTCAGATACTGCTCTTTATTTCTTGAATGGTATTTTGGAACATGCTCGTGCAATTACTGCAATTGGTAACCCAACTGTTAACTCATACAAGCGTTTAATTCCAGGTTACGAAGCACCTTGTTACATTGCTTGGGCTGCTAAGAACCGTTCACCACTTGTTCGTATTCCAAGTGCTGGTGAAATTAACACTCGTTTGGAAATGCGTTCAGCTGATCCAACTGCTAACCCATACTTATTACTTGCTGCATGTTTAACTGCTGGTTTAAACGGTATTAAGGAACAAAAGATGCCAATGAAGCCAGTTGAAGAAAACATCTTTGAAATGACTGAAGAAGAAAGAGCAAAGAAGGGTATTAAGCCATTACCAACTACTCTTCACAACGCAGTTAAGGCATTTAAGGAAGATGATTTAATTAAGAGTGCATTAGGTGATCACTTAACTCGCAGCTTTATTGAATCCAAGGAATTGGAATGGTCTAAGTATTCACAATCAGTTTCAGATTGGGAACGTCAACGTTACATGAACTGGTAATTCTAAGCATAGATAATAAATAAAGAGTTTGAGAATTTTCTCAAGCTCTTTTTTAGTATCTCTTTAACTGTGCACGATCATTGAAATAATTCTTATAGGCCAAATATCCTGCAATAACAGCACCCAGGCCTGTAGCAGATAAAAGCATGAAAGTAACCATGATCTGATATTTGATTGCATAAACTGGATCAACACCGGCAAAGATTAAGCCAGACATCATACCGGGCAGGTTAACTAGACCAACAGTTTTAGCAGAATCAATCGTTGGCTGCATCGCAGTTTTAATACCTCTTCTTAAAATTGTCATACTAGCTAGTTTGGGTGTGGCACCTAAAGCTAATTTTTCTAATACTTGTTGTCGTTGATCTTGAAAACTATCATGAATACTCTTGTAACACAAACCAATTGCGACCATTTCATTTCCAGCAATCATCCCTGTAATTGGAATAATTTGCATTGGTTTAAGCTGAATGGTTTTAGAGAGCAATAGGACACCAAGAGTCACATATGTCCCGACAAGTAAAGCAATGAATGATTGCATAAACTTACGATCAGGATTAGGATCACGCTTATTAGCGTTCCATGATGCATTAAAAATGATTAAAATGGTGATTGCAATAGTAAAAATAGCATTATCAACGTGGAAAATATACTTCAATGCATATCCAACAATGACTAATTGAATAATTGCCCGAACTACGCTATAGAGAACGTCTTTAGTTAATCCTAATTTTTCTTTACAAGAAATACCAACTGAAATTAGCACTAAACTGAAGGCTAACAGAAGTGACCAATTACTAACGGCTAAACTTTTCATCTGTAAAAACTCCTTTAGAAATTACAATAGTATGATGAGCAGAACGTAATTCTTCATTATCATGTGTAACTTGGATAATCGTAGTTCCTTGCTGATAAATATTGTTAATAAAATCATGAACAATATTTTTACTATTTTCGTCAAGTCCCGTGGTAATTTCATCTAGTAATAAAACTTTAGGTTTAAATAGTACATTACGGATTAAGGCCACACGCTGTTTTTCACCACCTGAAAGTTGATCGACATTTTTCTTGAGATAATCTTCATCAAGCAGTACTTTTTTTAAGGCAACAATTACTTTTTCTTGATTGAATGGCCTGTTTCTAACAATAAAAGGAAATTCTAAATTATCTTTTACTGTTTTACCGAATAATACAGGCTGCTGAAAACAATAAGATACTTGTTTACGGTATTTTTCTGGAGAATATTCATTGATGTTTTTATCCCTAAAATAAATGTTTCCTGAAGTTGGACTGATTAAATCAGTGATAAGTTTTAAAATAGTACTTTTACCACTGCCTGATGGACCTGTAATGGTCAAATAATCATTTTCTTTAATTTTTAAAGTTAAATTCTTGATGATATTTTTGTCATCAATAGTTAATCTAATATTTTTTAGTTCTAATAACATTGGCATAACTTCTTTCTATTCTTTTTAACTATACTTCTTTATAAAAACTTTTTTAGTAATCTTTACCAAATTTAAATCAATTAAACACTGCAAAATCGCTTAAAATGCTTTATAATGATAAAAAACAACGGTAAATAGTATCCCTAAGATTGCTTTTAGGGATATTTTTGTATTTACACTGAGATTTGGAGTTTTTGAATTGAGTAGAAAAATATTCGCAATGATTTGTTTAATAACCGCTACAGTGGGAATAACAGCATGTAGCAATAATTCTGGTACTGAAAATAATAAACAAGTTAAGCAAACTCAGAAGAAGACTTCACCCAAGTTAAGAGTAAAAGAATTAACTAATCCTGAACAAGCGAGCGCATTAACGACTTATGCAGCTATTAAATATAAAGGTCGTTGGCAGGAAGTTTATCAAAAGGCGGATAAAAACAAGTTATATGTAAGCTTAAAGAGTAGAGTTGGTTTTAAGCATTTTACCAAAGGAAAAGGCTACATCTACGAAGTTAGTGGTAATGGCAAAGAAAATGCTACTTTCTATACTTTTAATAAACAAACTGTGTATTTTTATTCGCGTCAAAAGAGAGTTGGAAGTACCAGCTTAGATGAAATTATTTCTTTTTTGAATAAAGAAAAGAAAGTGCAAAACGTAAAGTCTTTAGCTAAGAAAACAAAATATGCAGCTGCAATTACTTCTGATAAATATGGAATCAAGGGTGATAATGGGCTAGTCAATGTACCTAAAAATTTAATTGGAACATGGTATAACAGAAGAGGCAAGAAGTTGGTTATTACAGCTCATACAGTTGCTGGTAAGGAAATTCATAGTATTGCTAGTGGTGGCTTAGTAACTGATTATTTTGTACAAACAAAGGATTGGTCACGTGCTAGAATAGAAAATATTAACGGCGTTGATTGTTATCATGTTCAAGAAATAAATGCTCAAGATTTTGGTATATTATATTCAATGCAGAAAAAAGGAAAGAATGATGCGATAGCTACATATAGTGTTGATACCGGTAGCTATACAGGTTCATATTGGAAGAGTAAAAAAATTGCTCAAGAAAATGTTACTGCAAAGTTTAAGAGTTTAAAGTAAGTTGTAAATTTTAGATAATAATATTGTAAAGGTTTGGACAACATCGTTTTTTATAATATTATTAGGGCATAGAGATAGATTTAAAATAGAAAGAGGAATTCTTTTGAAACGTAAATTAACTGTATTGGTTGCCATTTCCGCTGCTTTGACTTTAGCAGGATGTAGTCAAACTTCACAAGGAAATAGTCAACCTCAACAATCAAAAACAAGTAAAGTTTCTAAAAACAATTCAAATACTTCGAGTTCTTCAGAATCTGGTTCAAAAAATAATAACCAAAATAGTAATAACAATGGTTCTACTAAACTTTCTGCAGAAAATATGGATTATAAGACTACTGCCAGTGCAATCACTGTTTATGCTGCACAAAAGTATGGTGATTCATGGGAAATTGCTATGAATGCTGCTAAAAGCAACAACTTGGGCGTAGCATTTAGAACTAAGAGTGCAACAGGCATTTCTTCTGATAATAATGGTTATGTCTATGAAGTTAGTGGTACTGGTAAAAGCAGTAATGCTCGTTATATGTTAAAAGGTGACGGTGCAGGTAAGGAAGTTACAATCTTTATTAAACAACGTAACCTAGGTACTACAACTTTGAGCGAAATAGTTAAATACATTAACGATAATAACGATGTTAAAACTGTTCAAGATTTAGCTAAGAATGCGCAATTAGATGTTAAACTTGAAGGCAACGAAGATAGTAATCAAGCTTCATCATCAGAAAGCGTAATTCCATCAGAACTTCAAGGTACGTGGTACACCGCTGATACAGGCAATGGTAATATTGATACTTTGACTGTTTCAGGTGATAAGATCAATGATGAAGCGGGCTTTAGCATGAATGTTAAGAAGGAAAATACTGATAAAGCTGATTCAGATTCATTGTCAGGCTACATGAAGCAAACTACTATTAATGGTATTAAGTTCTACAGCTTTACTAATATGGGTCAAGAACCAGGACAAGGTAGCACTTACTTAGCTCGTCATACTGAAAATGGTCAAGAAGTCATCGTTTCAGCTAACTCAAAGGGTACTACTAATGCAGTTTACTGGAAGAGCAAAGACTTGGCTAAGCAAAATACCAATAAACAATTTAGCGATTTGAAGTATTAATTGAAAAACTGAATATAATAAAAACTTTCGGAGTTATTAACTTTCGAAAGTTTTTTTGTACAAAAATAAGCATCTCGCTATTGAGATGCTTATCATCAAAATTAGTTCTTCTTCTTTTTCTTGATAGCTGTGCCTAAAGTAGTGAGTGCACCAGCAAGTCCAGCCATAATAATACCCATCATAGAAAGGTTATCCTTATTTTCACCAGTTTGTGGTAATGCTATCTCGTTATCAGTTGTAGCTAAGCTATTTTGTGAGTTAGCACTACTGTTTTGAGAAGCAGTTATTGATTCTGAAAGTGAAATAATAGTTGCCTTCTTGCCTGTAGCTTTGCTACCAGTGACAGTTTTGCCTTTATTATCCTTGTTACTTTCAGATTGAGCAGAATCTGAATCTGGATTTGCTTTTTTATCATCATCTTCTATATCTTCAGAAAGCGGAGGGGTGAATTCAGTTGGAGTTGTAACTGGTTTAACTTCTGGTCCTTCTTCAGGCTTAGGTGTAGTATTTTCGGTTGAATCACTTGAGCCAGGATTATTGCCTGAGTTATTTGAGTCACCTGAGCCATTGTTATCATCAGGATTAGATGGATTTTCTGGATCTACACCCATGTCAGGATCGACATTAGGAGTGTCAGGTTCAGCTGGCTTGTCGGGATCAGCAGAACCGGGGTTAGCGTTAATGACATAGCTTAATTGGAGAAGTGAGCCATATTCATGGTTGTTAATAATACTTTGAATCAAGTCAGAATCAAGACCTGGAATTGTGTTTGTATTTTCAACTTCTGCTTTTAATCCAGCATGATCATTACCATTAACAGTGGCAGAAATGTCATATTTGTTGTCAGATTCAGGTAATTTCTGTCCTAAGTTACTGTCGCTAGTCCATTTACCTGATGTAACGCTAGTAATATGGAATTTATCACCTTTAAGTTCAGCAGTTAATGTAACTTTCTTAGTAACGTCTACTGTGATGTTTGGTAAACCATTGATCATATTACCAGAAATGGATTGTGAGAGTTGCTTGTTAAAGTCAACAGTTGCAGACCAAGTGCCATCTCCATTATCTGTCCAAGTAAGGGCCCCGTCTTCGATCTTATCGATGATGTCGTCTTTTTCCTTATCTGTAACATCATCTGACCAAATGTTGTCGTCATCCTTGTTAGGAGGAGTTACTGTATCTGGTTGAGGCTTAATAGGAGTGTAGTTAACGATGTAACTGATAGTGTCGCCATCTTTAAGAATGTCCCAAGCACTGGCATTAATTACGATATTACCATCGTCATCGATCTTGAATCCATCAAACTTAGTGCCATCGATAGAAGCAGATACGTCATGCTTGTATCCAGGTCTATTAACGTTAATAGGATTGTCATCCTTAACAGTAACATCACCGAAGCCCTTAATGTCTACAGTCCATTTCCCGTCTTTTAAGGTAAGTGTAACTGTAGCTGCTTGTGATAGGGTAATCTGGTTAATGTTGCCATTAGCGTTAGCGATATTCTGAGTAATGACTTTATTAATAGTGGTGTTAGCAGTCCAAGAACCATCAGGATTTTCAACCAAGTCATCTTTGTCGATGCCTGGAGGTAAGATGATATCGCCAAATACAGGAGAGTAAGTCACGGTGTAGTTGATGGTTTGGCCGTTTTGAAGGTTAGCCAAAGCCTTGTCATTAACTACAAGTTTACCATCCTCAACCTTAAAGTCTGATTCACCAATAATATCAGCTTCAACCTTGTCGATGGAGTAACCAGGCTTATTAATGTCGATTGGAGTATAACCATTAATCTCAACCTTAGGTTCTGAGACTACCCATTGAGCATTTTCCTTGTCCCAGGTAACTGTAACTGAAACAGTTTGTGAGAAAGTAATATCATTAGCAGGTTTGCCGTTAACAGTTTGATTGATTACTTTATCAGTGGTAATAGTGCCAGTAAAAATATTTTCATTATCTTTATCTGGCTTCAAGTCATCTAGGTCCATGTTTGGAGGTAAGGCAATATCGCCAAAGTTAGGAGAATAAGACACTTTGTAGTTGATAGTAATTTGATTATTGTTATTTTCTAATTTACTAAAATCAAGATTCGTTGAAAGATGACCATTTTCAACTTTATGTGTAAAGTTGTCACTACTGGTACCAGTAATAGAAGCAGACACATTGTGATTGTAGCCTGGCTTAGAGATATCTGTAGATTCAAGAGAATCATTTGGTGTCCAATTAGATTGATTTACTGTCAAAATTTTGAAGTTATTAGTATTACCATCACGTTGAATAGTAATAGTGACATCTTTTGTAAGGTGGATTGTTTGCTTGTTTTCTTGATCTAATCCATTAATGGTTTGAATGATATCTTTATTTAAAGTTACTGTACCGGTCCAGATATTATCTTTATCTTGGTCTTTAGTGAAATCAACATTTTGGAAGAGATCATTCCACTCCTTTTTGTCATCACCATCAATGACATCAACCCAAGTTGGTTTTTTAACGGCAATTTGTTCAATATCGTATTTAAAGGTTACATCTGTACCTTTTTGTAGGATGGTATTGAAGATACTATCTAAATTAGTTTTAATTACTTTGTCTTCAAGGCTGATATTATTGTTTATATTGTAATCATCAAATTTGGGTCCTTCAATTGTGCCTGTGACTCTGTTTTCAAAGCCTTCTGGAGCAGTAGGAATATTTACTGCATCAAAATCATCTTTCGGAGTATTAGTATCAGGGTCTACTTTATTAATGTTGCTGACTTTTACATCGCTAATTATAAATTTATAATTACCAAAAAGTGCATCCCATCCGCTCATATTAGGATCAATCGCAATATATATGACTACATCGTAGTTAACTTTGATTTGTTGTGTGGATTGCTGTGAACCGTTATTTACTGTTTGGGTAATAGTAATTTCTTTGTTTGCAGTTGCTTGCCATTGGGGATTTTTATGATCAAAAGGATCAACTCTGTCGATTTTTAAACTTTCATCAAAAACATCTTCCCATCCAGGGTATTTTTCTTGATCACTAATGTGATCCCATGAAAGTCTATTATCTTCTATCCACTTAATTATTCCTTGCAATATAGCATCTGTCCAATTAGCTTTTCCTTCAAATTCTGCAAGTTTATCCGGATCAGAAAGAATTGAATTGATAAAGTCTCATTAATATTATCTTTATCAGGCTTAGCTGCGTCAGGAAGGATAGAACCATCAATGTTAATGGCGTCATCTTTTATGTTTCCTTTATTTAACTCATTTTCATTTTTTTCTACTTCATCTTTTTTATCTGAATCAGCTTTGGATTCTTCTTTTTCTGATGAAGAGTCAGTTTCGTTTTTAGCTGGAGTTTTTTCACCTTCTTCTGCTTTATCAGTTTCAGGCTGGGTAGCAGGAGTAGTAGTCTCTGGTTTTTGAGTTTCTGTATTTACAGCATCTTTATTTTCATTATTAGTATTGTCAGTAGCGGTAGTGTCTTGACCTGGCTTTTCAGCTTCAGGTTGAGTAGCAGGGGATTGAGTTCCTGTGTTTACACTGCCGTTATTTTCATTATTAGTGTTGCCAGTAACAGTTTCTGCTGGTATCTCTGTAACAGTCTCTTCCTTAACATTAGGTGTTGATTCAACTGTAGAGGTACCTTCAGTTTCTTGAACTGGGGCAGAGAATTCAACAGCTGGTTCTTGTTCCGCGGTTAATTCTGTCGCAGCTTCAGTTTGAACAGTCTCAGTAGTTTGAGCTGGATCAATTTCTGAAGCAGATACTTCTTTTGAGGATAAGTTAATCCCCATACCAACACTTAACAACAGGATCCCAGTACCTGTTGTTAGTTTTCTAATAGCAAATTGTGTTTTTTTGTCTCTAAACATCTTGTAGCCCTCCGTAAAAATGGGTTATTTAATGTGTATTAAAGTTTTACAATATATATTATATGACACGATGTCACTTTTATGAAACAAAAAATTAAATACTATATTTAAATAACTATGCTTTTCTGTTGCTTTTTAAAATTTTTACTTACGAAGAAAAAATTTTTCTGGTAAAGTAATCAACGTTGCAATAAAAAGGGGGGAAAATTAATGGAAAATACACAAATGGGAATGAAAGCTAGAATTGATGTTAAGCATCCTTGGCTTGCCATTCTGCCATTAATGATAGGATCATTTGTAGGAATGTTTAGTGAAACTTCACTTAATATTGCCTTACCACAGTTGATGAAGGCTCTTCAAGTTGGTCAGTCTTCAATTCAATGGCTGGTTACCGGCTATATGCTCGTAATCGGGATAATCCTGCCACTTTCAAGTTTATTTACTAAGTGGTTTACGACCAAAAAGTTAGTTTTATTTGGCCTTGCTGCCTTTATTATTGGATCGCTTATTTCAGGTTTTGGAATTAATTTTTCAATGGTATTAATGGGAAGAATGATTCAGGGGATTGGAACTGGAATTATCTTGCCTTTAATGTTTACTATTGCAATGTTGATTTTTCCACCTAACAAATTAGGGACAGTCAACGGTGTTCTTGCTTTAGTAATTATGTTTGCACCAGCAATCGGGCCAACTCTTACTGGTTTGATTTTAGCAGTTGGCAGCTGGCGTGATATCTTCTTTACTTTTGTAGTATTTTTAGTGATTGCCTTTGTAATTGGTTTGTTTACTTTGCAAAATGTTAGCCAAATTACTAAGCCAAAAGTTGATTTTATTTCAATTATTTTATCAATTATTGCCTTTTCAGGTTTAATTGCTGGTGCAAGCTTTGCTAGTGAATTGGGTTGGCTTTCAATTCAAGTTCTTGCTTGCTTAATTGGCGGTATTATTGCATTGATTTTCTATGTAAAACGTCAATTGAAACTTACCGTACCTGTGCTTAATATGCGAGTATTTGAACATCGAAACTTTACTTTAGGTGCAGTACTAGTAATGATCGATTTTGGTATTATTTTGTCAGCTATGTATTTGTTGCCACAATACTTGCAGAATGGGTTACTGGTTGCGGTTGCTCTAACCGGTATTATCATGCTTCCAGGTGGCATTATCAATGCACTTGTTTCTGCATTAGCTGGTAGAATGTACGATAATTCTGGTGCAAAATGGCCAACTAGAATTGGTTTTACCATTGCGTTAATCGGTGCGATTATGCTTAGCTTGGTGACTACTCATAGTGCTAGTTGGTACGTCATCTTAGCTCACGTTGTGTTAATGATTGGCGCACCACTTGCTATGTCCCCATCACAAACTTCGGCTTTGAATTCACTTAAAGGTCTTGAGTCAGCAGATGGTTCCGCAATTTTGAATACGATGCAACAAATTGTTGGTGCGTTAGCGACAGCTCTTGCTACTAGTTTCTTAACTTTAGGTAGAAACGCTGTTAATGGATCAGCTGCTTTTAAGTTTACCAATGGTGTACACTATGGCATGTATTTCACTTGTGCTTTAGCGATTATTGGTATGATAATTTCATTATTTGTTACAGATGATGGAAAAGAATAGATCGTAGATATAACAAAAAAGAGAAGGTTTATTAAACCTTCTCTTTTTTGTTATTGGATCATTTTTTGAGGTGGGCCACTCTTACTACATCTCGTTCTATCATTAGTTCTTCATTGGTAGGGATGAGCATAACTGCGATTTTAGAATCGGGACAGGTAATTAGGCCAGCTTGATTAATTTTATTTTTTTCTAGATCTGCTACTACACCCATGAATTTAAGTGTATTCATGACTTGAGCTCTGACACCAGCATCATGTTCACCAACGCCAGCGGTAAAGATGATACCATCTACACCACCTAATTCAATAATGTAGGCACCTATATAGCGACAAATACGATTAATAAAGATGTTTCTTGCTAAATCAGCTCTTTTCTTTTTATCTCCACTTAAGTGAGCCATGTCGTCTCTTAAATCACGCATATCTGGTGAAATTCCGGATATGCCGAGTAAGCCAGAATTATTGTTTAAAATATCAATCATCTGGTTTCTATCAAGGTTTTCTTTTTCCATAATATAAGCTAATAAGGAAGGGTCGACATCGCCGGATCTGGTACTCATCGTTATTCCCGCAAGTGGGCTAAAACCCATTGAAGTATCAAATGATTTACTATCCTTAACTGCAGTAATCGATGCACCTGAACCGAGGTGACAAACGATTAATTTTAATTGATCTAGAGGCTTGTCTAATAGTTGTGCAGCTTTTTGAATTACGAAACGAACTGAGGTTCCGTGAGCACCATATTTTCTTGCTTTATATTTTTCATAGTATTTATAAGGAAGAGAATACAAATAATGTACCGGATCAAGTGTCTGGTGAAAAGCAGTATCAAAGACGGCTACTTCAGGAACGTTAGGTAAAAGCTGGAGAAAAGCCTTAATGACATCAGCTTCAGGTACATTATGTAGTGGAGCATATTCTTTTAAGTCATAAATTTGTTGTAAATTCTTTTGATTAATTAATGTTGAGTCTTTAAACGTTTCACCACCAGCAACGATTCGATGACCAATACCGATTATTTCATTGGATTCATTAATTACATGATATTTTTTTAAATTGGTCAGTAAAATCTTGACGGCTGTAGTTTGATCAGGAATCTCAACTTTCTCAGAATGAGCAGTTTTGTCAGCCAATTTTAATTCAAATGTAGAATCAGCTAAACCAACACGATCTGCCATTCCTTCGGCAATAACATCTTCTTGAGGGAAGGAAAATACTTTAAATTTAAAAGATGAACTACCGGCATTAATTACTAAAATCTTTTTCATAACATCATCTCGTTATTCTTGTAAGTTAGATTAAGATAAAATATTAATCCAATGACTCCATTCTTGTCGGTATTTTTGCGCGATATTTGAATTCATTCGTGTATTGTAAGCTTTCGATGATTGAATACCTGTTGTATGATTCATAGCATTCATCGCACTACCTACGGCACTTAACTCAGAAATATCTGCAACTTTTACTATTCTTTGAGTAATGTTACTTAAATATTGCATTAAGTATTTGTTGTGAATCATACCACCATCGGTATGAATTTCATTATTTACTTTTGGATAAAGTTGCTTAAACTCAGAAAGAATATCAGCAATTTGATAAACTAATGAATTTAAAGTTGCTCTAACTAATTCTTTTTTACTAGTAGTAGAAGTCATACCTACAAAGGCGGCTTTCATGTCTGGTTTCCAATAAGGAGCGCCTAATCCAGCAAAAGCAGGAATTAAAATTGTATGGTCTTCAGGATTGGCAGTGAGCGCTAAATCAGCAGTTTCATTAGGTGTGTTGATCAAATGTAAATTATCTTTGAGCCAGGTAATGCAAGCACCAGCATAATTTATGTTTCCTTCAAGTACATATGAAGGTTTGCCATTTAAAGACCAAGCAATTGAGGTATTAAGTTTATTATTAATATTAGCTGGTAATGAAGTACCTATATTAAGCATTACTGATGAGCCAGTTCCAAATGTAACTTTAAAATCACCAGCTTTAAAACAACCATGAGCAAAAAGTGCAGCTTGTGAATCGCCTAAAACACTTAAAATTGGAATAGGATGTGGAAGTAGACCAAATAAGTTAGTATTTCCAAAATGACCATTAGAATCTACAATTTGAGGAAGGCTTTCTAAATCTACTCCAAATATTTCACTTAAATTCTTGTCCCAATTTCCTGTTCGAATATTCATTAATTGAGTTCTGCAAGCATTAGATGGCTCGGTTTTGAATGATTTTCCGTCAGTAAGTTGATATATTAACCAGCTGTCCATTGTCCCCAAGCATAAGTCATTATTTTCGTGAGCTTGAATTACTCGAGGCTCATTTAAAAGCATCCATCCCCATTTGGCACCGGTAAAATATGGAGAAAGTGCTAATCCAGTTTTATCTTTAACTTCATTTTTAAGTTCAGGATAAGAAATTTTTTTGATTAATTTTTCAGCTCGATTATCTTGCCAAACAATTGTCTTACAGAGTGAATCACCAGTCTTTTTAGACCAAGCAGCTGCCGATTCTCGTTGGTTAGTGATTGCTAAGCCGATAAGTTGATCAGGAGAAACTTGTTCTAATACTTTTTTAAATAATTTTTGGAGATTTTCTTTAATTTCGCCTAGATCATGACTGACCCAGCCCTGATTATTAATAATTTGTTTATGAGGCAGAGCGGCTTTCCAAAAAATTTGATTATTCTGATCTACTAGTATTGCCTTTGTACCTTGAGTGCTCTGATCGATTGCTAGTATATATTTTTTAGACATAAGATCACCTGCTTTTATTTAGCAAGAATTTTTCTAACAGATTTTTCAATTCCTTCAGCATCAAGACCATAATAATGGAAGACTTCGTCTTGTGTACCTTGGATAGCAGGTTTATCTGGAAAACCAAGGCTATTAAGTTTGGCATGTCCATACTTAGCTACTTCGCTAGCAACTGCGGCACCAATACCATTGATTACATCGTGTTCTTCTATAGTGACAATTTGGTCAAATTCTTGAGCAAGTTTACCGATCATTTCTGTATCAATTGGTTTAATTGAGCCAAGGTCTACAACTTCGACATCGATGCCATCACTTGCAAGTTTTTCTGCGGCTTTTAATGTGAAGTATAAAGTCTCACCAGTTGAAATTAAGCAAATGTCTTTGCCAGGTTTAATAATTGTAGCCTTACCAGGAATAAACCCAAAGTCTTCGTGGTAAACATTATCTAGCTTACGCTTACCAATACGAACATATGCTGGTTTGTTAGATTTTAATAGGTAGTTAAATAATGCTTTAACTTGGTATTTATCACAAGGTTGGTAGACTTCAAGATCTGGAATAGCACGAGTTATAGCAACATCATTAAGAGAATGGTGAGTATTACCTAACCAGGTATAAGAGTTACCACCTGAAATACCAATTAATTTAACGTTATTCTTGTTAAAGGCAACGTCAACTTTTACTTGTTCAATTGAACGCATTGCCAAAAATGCAGCAGGAGAGAAAACAAAGGGATGCTTACCTTCGTGAGCTAAACCAGCGGCAACTGTAACAGCATTTTGCTCAGCAATACCCATTTCAACTGTGCGATCAGGGTGAGCGTTAGTAAATGGAACTAAACCAGCAGAACCGCGAGAATCACAAGTTACTACTAATAGATCAGAATCAGTAGCAGTTGCTTTGTCTAAAGTATCGGCAATGACAGCATTTGCAGTTAATTTTTCATCATTAGTCATTGTTAAGTGCCTCCATTTGTGCGTCTAATTCGCGTAATCCTTCTTTGTATTCAATTTCTGTTGGAATCTTGTGGTGCCAATCAGCTCTGTTTTCTGCAACAGTGATGCCTTTACCTTTTATAGTGTTAGCAATAATCATTCTTGGCTTATTAGTGTCGTTAGGCTTAGTTAAAACGTCAACTAAAGCACCAACATCATTACCATCAACTTCTTGAACGTCCCAACCAAAAGCACGGTATTTGTCGCCCAGTGGGTTAGAGCGCATAACTGAATCGGTTGTACCCGAAATCTGTAAGTCATTATGGTCAACGATAGCAGTTAGGTTATCCAAATTGTAGTTACCAGCAGACATAGCTGCTTCCCAGATAGAGCCTTCAGCTTGTTCGCCATCACCCATTAATACATAAGTGTGCTTTGGTGAATTATACATTTTAGCTGCTAAGGCAACGCCAACACCTAAACCAAGACCATGGCCCAATGAGCCGGTATGAAATTCCATTCCTTTAACATCAGTAGTTGGGTGACCAATATATGGACTGTTGAAAGTTGAATATCTCTTTTCTAAGTCATTACGGTCAATATAGCCTTTATCGGCTAAAACTTCGTACCAAATTTCAACGGCATGACCTTTACTTTGGATATATGTATCAACGTCTTTTTGTCCAAAGTTATCTTTGTTTTGATTCATTACACTGTAGTAAAGTGCAACTAAAATATCAGTACAAGATAAGTCTGAACCAGTATGTCCATTTTTGTGGTTATAAATTAATTCCCACGTTCTTTTTCTAAGTTCAACGGCTTTCTTTTTAAGATCAAGAATATCCATAAAAAACACCTCATTGTGATAAAAAAACTTGTAATTGCTTACAAAATGAGAATATCATGTTTATAGTTAGTTTAGTCATATTAAATATTTAGTTTAGTTTAAATTAGTAAATTCGATAAGGTGGTTTATATGGACTTAAAAATGAGTGATATTGCCAAAATGGCTGGTGTTTCTAAAGCGGCTGTATCATTTGCTTTAAACGGTAAGCCCGGTGTAAGTGATGAAACGAGAAAGAAGATTTTTAAAGTAATTAAAGATCAAGGCTATGAGCCGCTACGCAAACACAAAAAAGGCGGCGTTAGAAAAATTGCCAGTATTAGTTTAATTATTATTCAAGATAGAACAGGGATGATGAATCGAAGCTATGCCAGTTTGCCATTTTTTGATACTTTGGTGTCTGAACTTTCACAGAATGTCAGTGGAGCTGGCGGGCAGATGCAGATTGTTAATTTAGATATCAATCATTTACACGAAGGATTGAATAATGAAGCTTTACAACAATCAAAAGCGTCTATAGTTTTAGCAACTGATTTAAATCAAAAACAAGTTCAGTTAATTAATCGAAAATTGCGTAATGTGATTTTTGTTGATAATTATTTTGAGTATATTCAAGCCGATTTTGTTTCAATCGACAATTTTCAAGGAGCTTATAGGGCTGGAAAATTCATTGTTAAAAAAGGTTATAGAAAGATTGGATATGTAGCATCAAATCATGCAATTTCTAATTTTTTACAACGTCGATCTGGTTTTAGAAAGGCAATGAGGGAAGCAAATATACAGATTCCACCGGAATATGTATTTAGTTTAAATCCGACTGAATTAAGAGGAAGTTTACCAGCTTTATTTAGACAAAAAAATAATTGGCCTGAAGCAATTTTTTGTGAAGATGACTATATGGCCCTACGTTTATTGAATGCATTAACAAGACAAGGTATAAAAGTGCCACAGGATATTGCTGTAATGGGCTTTGATGACATTTCTGAAGACACAATGGTCATACCAGAATTAACTACAATACATGTTCCAATTACACAAATTGTTGATCAGGCAATTAATCAATTACAGTGTAAGGTAGCAGATACTGATTGGTTACCTCAAAAATGTTTTATTTCAACTAAATTGATTGAAAGAGAATCACTTTAGTAGTTTAGCTTAATTAAGTAAAAATCTGATTGAATGGTCTCCAGGTTTAGTTTATATTTTTAATTGTAAGCGAATACAATTAATTTAAATGGATTTAGGAGCTGGTTAACAGTTAATAAAAATATAGAAATATGT
>SKES01000018.1_pt1 | contig 171297 bp, 146 predicted proteins | sample 4826851 | NCBI WGS metagenome assembly SKES01 (sample SAMN11008803, study PRJNA524170) | human gut metagenome | biome: Human fecal sample; material: Feces; isolation source: fecal sample from pouch patient p52 | host: Homo sapiens | place: Israel: Tel-Aviv | collected 2016-09-04 | reverse complement strand
GGGTTGCGTGGGTGGGGGTTGTGGTGTAGGTTTTTCTTTTGCTGCCGCTCACGGCCTGCCGGGGTTCCCGGGTCGGGGTTGTGGGTGTGTGGTGGTGGTTTGAGAACTCAATAGCGTGTACTGTACTACTTGACCAAGGTTGATGTCGCTTCGGCTGTCGTGGCCGTTGTGGTTCTTGGTCGTCTTTTATGATGCCAGTTCCGTTGTCCGCCTGCATGGTTTCGTGTGGGTAATCCTGTCGGGTTTTGATGGATGGCGGAGGTTTTTTGTGTGGCTCCCTTTCCTTATTAGGGGGTCCGTCTGATTTCTTTTGAAATGGATTTGAGAGTCGTTTTTGGCTTTCTGCAATGTTTTTTGTGGAGGGTTCGATTCTGGCTCAGGATGAACGCTGGCGGCGTGCTTAACACATGCAAGTCGAACGGGATCCCTGGCAGCTTGCTGTCGGGGTGAGAGTGGCGAACGGGTGAGTAATGCGTGACCAACCTGCCCTGTGCACCGGAATAGCTCCTGGAAACGGGTGGTAATACCGGATGCTCCGCTCCATCGCATGGTGGGGTGGGAAATGCTTTTGCGGCATGGGATGGGGTCGCGTCCTATCAGCTTGTTGGCGGGGTGATGGCCCACCAAGGCGTTGACGGGTAGCCGGCCTGAGAGGGTGACCGGCCACATTGGGACTGAGATACGGCCCAGACTCCTACGGGAGGCAGCAGTGGGGAATATTGCACAATGGGCGCAAGCCTGATGCAGCGACGCCGCGTGCGGGATGGAGGCCTTCGGGTTGTAAACCGCTTTTGTTCAAGGGCAAGGCACGGTTTCGGCCGTGTTGAGTGGATTGTTCGAATAAGCACCGGCTAACTACGTGCCAGCAGCCGCGGTAATACGTAGGGTGCGAGCGTTATCCGGATTTATTGGGCGTAAAGGGCTCGTAGGCGGTTCGTCGCGTCCGGTGTGAAAGTCCATCGCCTAACGGTGGATCTGCGCCGGGTACGGGCGGGCTGGAGTGCGGTAGGGGAGACTGGAATTCCCGGTGTAACGGTGGAATGTGTAGATATCGGGAAGAACACCAATGGCGAAGGCAGGTCTCTGGGCCGTCACTGACGCTGAGGAGCGAAAGCGTGGGGAGCGAACAGGATTAGATACCCTGGTAGTCCACGCCGTAAACGGTGGATGCTGGATGTGGGGCCCTTTCCACGGGTCCCGTGTCGGAGCCAACGCGTTAAGCATCCCGCCTGGGGAGTACGGCCGCAAGGCTAAAACTCAAAGAAATTGACGGGGGCCCGCACAAGCGGCGGAGCATGCGGATTAATTCGATGCAACGCGAAGAACCTTACCTGGGCTTGACATGTGCCGGATCGCCGTGGAGACACGGTTTCCCTTCGGGGCCGGTTCACAGGTGGTGCATGGTCGTCGTCAGCTCGTGTCGTGAGATGTTGGGTTAAGTCCCGCAACGAGCGCAACCCTCGCCGCATGTTGCCAGCGGGTGATGCCGGGAACTCATGTGGGACCGCCGGGGTCAACTCGGAGGAAGGTGGGGATGACGTCAGATCATCATGCCCCTTACGTCCAGGGCTTCACGCATGCTACAATGGCCGGTACAACGCGGTGCGACACGGTGACGTGGGGCGGATCGCTGAAAACCGGTCTCAGTTCGGATCGCAGTCTGCAACTCGACTGCGTGAAGGCGGAGTCGCTAGTAATCGCGGATCAGCAACGCCGCGGTGAATGCGTTCCCGGGCCTTGTACACACCGCCCGTCAAGTCATGAAAGTGGGTAGCACCCGAAGCCGGTGGCCCGACCCTTGTGGGGGGAGCCGTCTAAGGTGAGACTCGTGATTGGGACTAAGTCGTAACAAGGTAGCCGTACCGGAAGGTGCGGCTGGATCACCTCCTTTCTACGGAGAATATGGGCGTGCATGGTTTTGTGCACGGTTTTGTGGCTGGGGTTTGCCGAGTGCGATGGTTTGTCGTCGCCGCCCTGGCTTGCTGGCGTGGAAGAGTCGTATTGGATTGTGTGGTGTGGTGCGTGCTGTTGGGTTCCCTGGCCGCCACCGGCCCCTGGTGTGGGGTGTGGTTGCCAGTGTGTCCCCCAGGTCGGTTGCCCGGTGCCTGTTGGTGCGGGGTGGGTGTCCTGGTGGGGTGGTGGTTTGAGAACTGGATAGTGGACGCGAGCATCGGCCCGCCCGTTGGGGTGGGGTTGGTGTTCGTACTGTGATTCGGATCCGAGGAATTGTTTTTTCTTGGGTTCGTTCGTAATCGTATGGGGGCGTGCCGTGTGTGGTGCGTCCCCGTGATCTGATGTCGTTCTAGGGTTTTTCAGTAGTGCTTTGGTCATGGCGGCCGTGTTGTGGTTGTCGTGATGGGCGTATGGTGGATGCCTTGGCAGACAGTACCGATGAAGGACGTGTGGGGCCGCGATAGTCCTGGGGGAGCCGCCGACATGGCTTTGATCCCAGGGTGTCCGAATGGGGCAACCCGCCAGCCGTCATGGGCTGGCACCGCACTTGTGCGGGGGGTACGCAGGGAAGTGAAACATCTCAGTACCTGCAGGAGAGGATACTCCGTGAGTAGTGGCGAGCGAAAGCGGATGATGGCTAAACCGTGCGCGTGTGATACCCGTCGGGGGTTGCGCGCATGGTGTCGTGGGAACGCCTGTCCAACGGCCGACGCCGTTGGCTGTGGTGATAAATGCATGCGTGAGGCGAACCGGGTTGGATACCGGGCCGTAGAGGGTGATGGCCCCGTAGCCGTATGCGCGTGCACCATGGATGGTGTCTCCCGAGTAGCGCGGGACTCGTGGAATCCCGTGTGAATCCGCCCGGACCGTCGGGTAAGCCTGAGTATACCTGTCTGACCGATAGCGTACGAGTACCGTGAGGGAAAGGTGAAAAGCACCCCGGGAGGGGAGTGAAAGAGTTCCTGAAACCGTGCGCCCGCGAACCGTCGGAGCCCCCTTGGTGGGGTGACGGCGTGCCTATCGAAAAATGAGTCTGCGAGTCAGTGGCATGTGGCGAGCATAAGCCGTGTGGTGTATGCGTAGCGAAAGCGAGTCTTAAAAGGCGTCTTTTCAGTCGCGTGTCCTGGACCCGAAGCGGGATGATCTAGCCCTGGTCAGGTTGAAGCGCGGGTAAGACCGCGTGGAGGACCGCACCCACTTAGGTTGAAAACTGAGGGGATGAACTGGGGTTAGGGGTGAAAGGCCAATCAAATTCCGTGATAGCTGGTTCTCTTCGAAATGCATTTAGGTGCAGCGTCGGTTGATTGCGTGTGGGGGGTAGAGCTACTGGATGCTTGCGGGCCCGTGCCGGGTACCAACAGCAACCAAACTCCGAATACCCATCGCGTCTATTCCGGCAGTGAGTCGGCGGGGGATAAGCTCCGTCGTCGAGGGGGAGACAGCCCTGACCGTCGTCTAAGGTCCCCAAGCGCGTGCTAAGTGGGAAAGGATGTGGAGTCGCATAGACAGCCAGGAGGTTGGCTCAGAAGCAGCCATCCTTGAAAGAGTGCGTAACAGCTCACTGGTCTAGTGGTTCCGCGCCGACAATGTAGCGGGGCTCAAGCACGCCACCGAAGACGCGGATGCGGCCGTATGGCCGTGTGGTAGGAGAGCGTCCCACACCGGGGCGAAGCGGCGGGGGAACCCGGCCGTGGACTGTGTGGGAGTGAGAATGCAGACATGAGTAGCGAGAGCAGGGTGAGGATCCCTGCCGCTGGAAGACCAAGGGTTCCAGGGCCACGTTCGTCGTCCCTGGGTGAGTCGGGTCCTAAGGCGAGGCCGACAGGCGTAGTCGAATGGATGAACGGGTCGATATTCCCGTACCGGCTTTCGGACCGACCAACAGCCCGTGTGAACAAGGGCCATCCGATACGGTTGATGGGGGCTTCGGCCTCCTGATTCCGTTGCTGTTTGGCCTGGACGCGCATGGGTTGAGCGTTTCAGGAGTGACGCGGACGGGTAGCCGGCCGGGGAGGTGGTTTTCCCTGGTCAAGCGTGTGGCCCCGCCCCCAGGCAAATCCGGGGGCTTCATGGGGTGAGGCGTGATGATGGGCGCTTTCATGGCGTGATATCCGGTGATCCCGTCGGCCGAGAAAAGCTTCGGCGCGAGGTCCGTTGCCGCCCGTACCCCAAACCGACACAGGTGGTCTGGTAGAGTATACCGAAGCGATCGAGCGAATCCTGGTCAAGGAACTCGGCAAATTGCTCCCGTGCCTTCGGCATAAGGGAGACCCCCGGCCGTGCCGGCCCCTTGCGGGTCGTGGGCGGCTGGGGGTGGCACAGGCCAGGGGGTAGCGACTGTTTACCAAAAACACAGGTGCATGCCAAGACGCAAGTCGCCGTATATGCACTGACGCCTGCCCGGTGCCGGAAGGTTAAGAGGATCCATCAGCGTCCCCTCGCGGGATGCGAAGTGGTGAATTCAAGCCCCGGTAAACGGCGGTGGTAACTATAACCATCCTAAGGTAGCGAAATTCCTTGTCGGGTAAGTTCCGACCTGCACGAATGGCGTAACGACTTCCCCGCTGTCTCGACCAGGAGCTCGGCGAAATTGCAGTACGAGTAAAGATGCTCGTTAAGCGCAGAAGGACGAAAAGACCCCGGGACCTTTACTATACCTTGGTATTGGCATCAGGTGCGGATTGTGTAGCATAGGCGGGAGGCTTCGAAGCCGCGGCGCCAGCCGTGGTGGAGCCGGCCAGTGAAATACCGCTCTGTCCCCATCTGATGCCTAACCCGGACAAGTCAGCCTTGTCGGGGAGAGTGCCTGGCGGGTAGTTTAACTGGGGCGGTTGCCTCCCAAAGAGTAACGGAGGCGCTCAAAGGTCCGCTCGGCCCGGTTGGCAATCGGGTGTCGAGTGTAATCGCACAAGCGGGCTTGACTGCGAGATCGACGGATCGAGCAGGGACGAAAGTCGGAGATAGTGATCCGGTGCCGGCGTACGGACGCGGCATCGCTCAACGGATAAAAGGTACCCCGGGGATAACAGGCTGATCATTCCCAAGAGTCCATATCGACGGGATGGTTTGGCACCTCGATGTCGGCTCGTCGCATCCTGGGGCTGGAGCAGGTCCCAAGGGTTCGGCTGTTCGCCGATTAAAGCGGCACGCGAGCTGGGTTCAGAACGTCGTGAGACAGTTTGGTCTCTATCCTCTGCGCTCGTTGGAATCCTGAGGAGGCCTGCCCATAGTACGAGAGGACCTGGGTGGACGAACCTCTGGTATGCCAGTTGTCGCGCCAGCGGCACGGCTGGTTGGCCACGTTCGGGAGGGATAACCGCTGAAAGCATCTAAGCGGGAAGCCCGCTCCAAGATAAGGATTCCTGACACCCCCCCCGGGGGTGTGTGAGACCCCATAGAGAACATGTGGTTGATAGACCGGACGTGGAAGCCCCGCGAGGGGTGGAGCCGACCGGCACTAACGGTCGAAGACAACCAACACCACCATGACGAAGCCGGAAAACCCCGGCGGCATCACGGCGGCACGAACACCAAGTCCCTCACTCGCGTCCACGATCCGGTTCCCGAACCGCCACCCGCAGACAGGATAACAGATTTTGCGGCGGCCATGGCCCAGGGGAGACGCCCGGTCCCATTCCGAACCCGGAAGCTAAGCCCTGGCACGGCGATGGTACTATGCCCGAGAGGACATGGGAGAGTAGCACACCGCCGCAACCACACTTCACCGAAGGCCCGGGGAACACACGTTCCCCGGGCCTTCCCCGTATCCCGGGCACAACGCAGAACCCCCGACACGGACACCGCCGAACCGGGGAGCATATCACACCGCGCGATCTTCATCCCATGAACACCCCTCCAAACCGGAAGAACAACAACTCCCGACTATTTTCTCCCCACCTACATGCCTCTCCTGGGGTCATTTCATACCTTGCCAGCATATCGGCAATAGCATGCCTATTCAGCAAAGCAAAAGCCCACCGCATGAGCGATGGGCGAATTGCATATGAAATCTTGTGCAAAAGATCACACGCACGTACGCATGGAGATGTCTGCCGAGCGGGTGTCAATATAACGCCGCTGCCATTCCAAGCATTGGTACGTCTGCGTGGCGTCAGAAAGCGCGCGGTGCTCCTCAACATCGCCAATGCCGTAACGCTGGATCAGATCGACAAGACGATGCCGTTCAGAGGGGAACAGCAGTCGGTCTATATGCATGGTGTCAATGGGACGCACGGAAAAGCGTGTGGAGTCGCTGAACACACGTTCCGCATTGGCAATGAGGAATGAGAGATCGAATTTGGTGTTATGTCCCACCAAACGGTCATTCTCGGTCCAGTGTATGAAATCCCCGAGTATGTCTTCTATGACGGGCTGGTCTTCGAGCATCTCGTTGGAAATGCCCGTGAGCTCCGTTATGCGTGCGGAGACGCGCCTGCCGGGATTGACGAGCTGCGTGAACCGATCCACTATCTTGCCGTCGCGCACTTTGACGGCGCCAATCTCGGTGATACGGTCATTCTGTGCGCTGAAGCCGGTCGTCTCCAGATCGAGTGAGATGTAATTCATGGGGATTCGCGATGCTGGCTTCATGGCCACCTCGTTTCTACCGTCTGCCTGCAGTTCCCTGCACCCTTCTTCTTGCCGAATAAATTACTACTTCCATTGTAGTACGCAATAAAATATTCGTTTTTCTTGTTTACCAGTCTATCGGAACACACCATGAACATACGCGGCAAAGTATTATCGTCGCAATTCATACGCAATCATTCACGATTCCACTATAAACGTGGGGTCACTGTGCGCGTGCAGTAAAAAATATGTGTATAGATTATAAAGATGGCGCTTAAACCAGCTGCGGGAACTGTGATGTGATTGTGCGCTCGTGATCCATGTATGCGGTTGTCTCATGCATGGCCATGGTGATTGTCGCCTGGCGAATGTCTGCACCGGGAGCGTCGTCGCGGGCGTCTGCAGAGGTGGTGAATGGCAGACGCATCTGGTGCCACACCGCATTGCCGTGCACGGATTGGCTGCGGCCCTCGTCAATGAACCCGAACGAGCTGTAGAATGGCAACATTTTCTCCTTGCAGGCGAGCACGATGCCGTGCCTGTGCGAAAGCGCGCTGTCGAGAATCACGTGGCGCATAAGGAACGAGGCACAGCCACGATGCTGGTACATGGGTGCGGTGTTGACGCCGAGTATCATCTGCCAAGGGGCATCGTCCGCATGCAGGGCCGTGGAGGCGTACATATCGTCGGTGAGGTCGGGTGAGCCCACGCATGGCCCGTCGATGAAGCTGACGAGCATGCCGTCGTCGACCTGGGCTGGGAAGCAGTCGTTGTCCGGCTCGGCGGGATTCACCAGAAGCCAGAAGTGGTTTGGATAGCTCTCCACTCTGTTGGCCAGTTGGTCGATGTCGGCCGCCTCCTGCGGAGGGAAGCACGCGGCCTCCACTGCTGCCAGCGCGTCGAGGTCGTCAAGCGTCGCATGTCGAACAAGCATAAGGAACATACTCTCTCAGGGCATACCCAATTGCGGGCGAAGCGGTGTTTTCGCGCCCGCGAGCTGAAATGGCGGCGTCCGAGGCATGAATGGTGCGGCAGCGATGCCGTGAGGTTGCCATGGACCTCCCAACCGGGCGGTATGGATATAACACGTATTCGAATTTGCTTATACCTAGGCAGATGCCTGTGATTTCACCAGTATTGAGCCGCATATCAGTTTTGGCTATAGCCACGCCGGTGAATCGCCCGCCGCCGCTTCGTACAGTGTCAACTGTCGGTTCGAGTAAAGCTCCTTGAGAACGGGATGCATTGCCGAACGGGCAGAGAGCAACGAAAGGAAGGGATCTCAGTGAAATACGCGATTCTCGGAGCAGGCGGCATGGGCATTCAGTATGGCGTGCTGTTGCAGGAATTCGCACATCAGCAGGTGGATTTCGTGGACACCTGGACCGAGAACGTCGAGAAGATTCGCGAACAGGGTGGTGCCTATGTGTCGCAGGACGGTGAGGGACGCCACCTGGTGCCGATCAACGTGTACTACCCGGAGGAGTATGCCGGAGACCCGGACGTATGGATCGTGTTCGTCAAACAGCATCAGCTTCCCGAATTTCTTGAGCGCACCGCGCCGCATTTCCGCGAGCATCAGGTGGTGTTCTCGGCGATGAACGGCTACGGGCATTTCGAAAAGCTCGCCGAGTACTTCCCGAAGCATCGCATTTATGGCGGAACGGCGCTGATCGGCGCGTATGTGTACGGTCCCGGTGATTTCAACTTCACCGGAGGCGCACATGCGAAGGCGATGAACCTGTGCGCGTACGACGAGCATGATGTGGAGGAGGATCCAATCGAGCGGCAGCTGTTCGCCGATTTCCAGGCGGCCACGCTGAATCCGACCATCGTGCGGCATTTCCTCGGCATGTGCCTGGCGAAGATCGTGTTCAACTCGGTGCTCAACACGTTGTGCACAATGTATCAGATTCGCTTCGGCGAGTTCGCCTCGCACCCCGCGGCTCCGATTCTCACCGAACGACTGGTCGACGAGGCATATGGGGCCGCCGAGGCCGCCGGCGTGCAATTGCTCGGCACGCGGGAAAGCGAGGTGGAGACGATAATGCACACGGCTTCGATTGCGCATCCGTTGCATTATCCGTCGATGTACCAGGATCTGACGAGATGCCGGCCGACCGAAGTGGACTACATCAACGGCTACATCGCACGCCTGGGGCGCGAACACGGCTATGCCTGCCCGCTGCATGAGTTCGTGACGCAGGAGGTGCATCTCGCCGAGCACGCGTTCGCCATCCATCATCCCGACATCGCCGCCAAGGCTGCCTCACAGTCCGTGGAACTCGCAGACTGACACGGCCTCCCCACCGCCATATTCAATACTCACAGATTTCATATTCACGGATTGCCTGACGCTGCATTGCCGACGCTGCCCGGAATCCGCAGTCACGAGAGAAAGAGAAGACCCATGACCATCGCAACCGCATTCACCACCCTGAAATCGAAGCGTAGGACACTCACGCGCGCCTTCGCCGCTGTGCTTGCCGCGGCGACACTGCTTGGCACTGCCGCCTGCGGCACCGCGCAGAACGCCAGCGCCGAAGGCATTGCCGAACCTGTGGATGGCAAGACGACGAAGGTGACGATCGGCGTATGCGCGGGACCGTATGGCGACATGGTCGAGGAGGTGTTCGCGCCGCTGCTCAAGGAGAAGGGGTACGAGGTGAGCACGAAGGTGTTCAATGACTACGTGCAGCCCGACAAGGCATTGGCCTCCGGCAAGATCGATGCGAACCTGATGCAGCACGGCAACTACCTGAAGAAGTTCAGCGCCGACAACGATCTGGATCTCATTTCGCTGGGCCAGACGCCGACGCTTGGTCTAGGCATCTATTCGAACAAGTACCACTCGATCGATGAGATTGCGGACGGTGCCACCGTGGCCATTGCGAACGACGGTTCGAATCTCGCCCGCAGCCTCGGCGTGCTCCAGCAGAACAAGCTCGTGACGATCAAAGACGGTGTGGATGCCACGAAGGCCTCGGTGAACGACATCACCAGCAATCCGAAGCACCTGAACATCAAGCCGATCGACGCTGCCCAGCTGGCTCGTTCGCTCGACACCGTGGACGTCTCGCTCGTCCCCGGCAACTACTCCTGGGCCGCCGGTCTCGACCCGAAGAACGCGCTTGCCCTGGAGCAGCAGGACGACGGGGTGATCGAGGTGTTCGCCATTGCCGGCCAGAACAAAGACACGCATTTCGCCAAGACGGTGCGCGATTTGCTCGGTAGTGACGAATTCAGGCAGGCCATCGCCGCCAGCAAGTTCAAGGACTTCGGCAAGCCGGCATCGTGGGCCGAGTGAGCGGCTTAAGTGACCGAGACAATGCACCGCAGGCATGAACAGCGAGGGAACATGGGTGTACAGAACACGGATTCCAGCACGATCATCGAACTGAACCACATCTCCGTCACCTTCCGTGAGGGCGGCCGCACGGTCGAAGCCGTCAAGGACGTCACCATGCATGTGCGCGAAGGCGAGATCTTCGGCATCGTGGGCTTCTCCGGCGCGGGCAAGTCGACGCTGGTGCGCACGATCAACCTGCTCGAGCGGCCTACCGAGGGCCAGGTGATCATAGACGGACATGACGTGACCGATCTCAAGGGCGGAGCACTGCGTGAGCTTCGTAAGAAGATCGGGTTCATATTCCAGGGATTCAATCTCATCGACAATGTGACGGTGGGCAGGAACGTCGAATTCGCGCTCAAAGCGGGCGGCTGGCCGAAGAAGGGGCGTCGCGCCCGTGTGGAGGAGCTGCTGGACATCGTGGGATTGGCCGAAAAGGCGGACAGCTATCCATCCAGTCTGTCGGGTGGCCAGAAACAGCGTGTCTCCATAGCGCGCGCCCTTGCCAACTCGCCGCGCATACTGTTGTGCGACGAGGCCACGAGCGCACTGGATCTGGAGACCACTGAGGAGATTCTCACACTGCTCAAGCGCATTAACACCGAACTGGGCATCACGATCGTGTTCATCACCCACCAGTTCGATGTGGCGAAGGCCATCTTCGATGACGTGGCGGTAATGGAACAAGGTGTGATTGTGGAGCAGGGCACCACCTTCGACGTGTTCTCGTCACCGCATCACCCGACCACGCAGGCGCTGGTGGAGCGTTATCTGGGCATTGCGATTCCTGAGCAGCTGGTGCCGCAACTGCCGCCTGGGCGACTGATCGAGCTGCGTTACAGGGACGGTGGTGCGTTCCGGCCGCTCATCAGCGAGGTCGCTCAACACCACGACGTGTCGATCAACGTGCTGCACGGCAATGTAGGCTACTTCGGCACGCAGGCCGTGGGCACGCTCATCGTGCTGGTCAGTGCGCGACAGGGCGGCCAGCAGGGGGCGCAGATCGTGCAGGATGCCATCGACGAGCTCGCCGAGCACGTCCATTCATGGCGTGAGCTGAGCGAAGACCTGAACGACGATCTGGGGCATTCGGTGGATGAGGCATTCGCTGGCGAAGCGGCGGCCGATCGGTTGATCGGCACATACGGCGACGTAAACGATGTTCGGACAGACAACGAGGAGGTGCTCGCATGAGCGAGACGTTGGAGATTCTGCAAGACAATCTCGGCAAAGCGCTGTGGGACACGTTCTTCATGGTGGGTGTGGCCACATTGGTCGGCGTGGTGCTCGGCACCGCCCTCGCCGTGTTGCTCTACCTCACGCAGCACAGACTGTTCACGCCGAACCATGCGGTCAATGAGATGGTCGGGTTCGTGGTGAACGCGATCCGCTCGATGCCGTTCCTCATTCTGCTCGTCGTGTTGATTCCGCTCATCCAACTGCTCATCGGTGATCCGTACACGCCCACCGGTGGCGCGATCGCATTGTCGATTGCCGCTGTGCCGTTCTTCGCTCGCGTGGCAGAAAGCGCATTCCAGGAGGTGGATGAAGGATTGCTCGAGGCGGCGATCTCCACCGGCGCCCCGTTGCGGCAGATCATCTTCGGCGCGATTTTCCCGCAGGCGTTGCCCAGCTATATTCGCGGCATTGTGCTCACGATCATCTCGCTGCTCGGCTATTCGGCCATGGTGGGCACCATCGGTGCCGGCGGCATTGGCGATCTGGCCATTCAATACGGCTACAACCGTTATGAGACCGGCGTGCTCGTCGCCATTGTGCTGCTGCTCATCGTGCTCGTACAGGTGATCCAGTGGGTGGGCGACCGCATCGCCGTCAGGGTCACCCACTGAGTCCGTACGTCCATGGCGCGCATCCGCGAAAGTCGAGTGCGCGCTTAATGTGCTTATGGAGAAGTCGCTTGCTGTGCAACGCATTCACAATCCGCACGCAACACTGCTGGGTTACGCTCGCACTGTCCGTCACCTTCCGTCCATGCCATGCGCGGTATGGGCAGATGTGCCTGATGGCTCTGGACGCAAGGGAAAACGCGCGGAACAAGGAACGAGAACGAGGAGAGAAGGCATGGCCATTCATTTCGCCAAGGTGGCATCGCAGATTCCGCCGAACGTGTTCGAGCGCATGGACCGGAAGGTGCTCGCCGCACGGGGTCGGGGCGTCGATGTGATCGATCTGTCGAAAGGCAATCCCGACGGTTTCCCCGAGGAGTTCATTCGCGAGGTGACCCGTGCCGCCGTGGACGATCCGCTCAATGCACGCTACACGCCGTTCGACGGCAAGCCGGCGTTCCTCGAGGCGGCCGCGAACTGGTATCGCAATGTGCATGGCGTCGAGCTTGATGCGAACCGCGGGCTGTTCGCGGTGGAAGGTGCCGTGGATGGCCTGGCCGACCTGTTCAGCATACTGCTCGACGAGGGCGACGCGGTGGCGTTCGCCGACCCGTACTACCCCTCCTACCATTGCATGGCCAATATGCGGGGCGCGCATGAGGTGCTGCTTCCCGCGAAGGCCGAGTTGGGTTGGCTGCCGGACCTCGATGCGGTGCCTGCTTCGGTGTGGGATGGCGTGAGGCTGCTCGTGCTCAATTACCCGAACAATCCCACCGGCGCGCAGGCGCCGTTGGCGTTCTTCGAACAGGCCGTGAAACTCGCCGTGGAACATGACTTCGTGGTCGTGCACGATTTCGCCTACGCCGGCTTGGGGGTGGAGGAGCAGCAGCACAGTCTGCTCGAGGTCGTGGCCCATACGCCGGCCGGGTCGCCGGAGCGGGAGTGCACGGTGGAGATCTGCTCGCTCTCGAAGATGTATGCGATGGCGGGATGGCGTGCCGGATTCATCGCCGGTAGCGAACGCATTCTTGACGTGGCGAAGAATTTCCACTATCAAATGGGTTCTATGATTACTTCGTTCGTGCAGGATGCCGGTGTGGCCGCGTTGAACAGCGACCAGACCTGCGTCGGAAGGCAGGCCGCGCATTATGCGGGTCGCCGCGCCATCGTGGCCGATGGCCTGCGCGAACTCGGGTACGATCTGTTCGATTCGCAGGGCGGACTGTATGTGTGGATGCATGCCCCTGCCGGCAGGAGCGGCGAGGAGGTCGCCGACGACCTGCTCGACAAGGCGGGCGTGGCGGTGCTACCCGGCACCTGCTTCGGCAACGTGGGCGCACAGTATGTGCGCCTGAGCCTGCTGCAGCCCGATGAGCGCCTGGCCGAGGCGGTCAAGCGCATCGGCACCTGTTGTTGTTGATTGTCGCATTCCAATTCGAATGCCGTATGGCATTCGTCAATCTCATCATGCAATCTCAGTATGTGAGTGGCGTGGCGCACGCGTAACGTGACTCATACACGCTTGGCGTGGCGCACGGCGCAGCCACAGCCAACGAATACAGCACAGACAGCAGCAAAGGGAGGCCCATACATGTTCGATTGGGCATTCGTGGCCAAATATGCCCCGTTCTTCGTGAACGGCGCGTGGATGACCCTGTTCATCTCCGTGTTTGGCATTGCGCTCGCGATACTCACCGGCATCATCTGCGCGGCCATAGAGACCGCGCGAATCCCGGTGCTCAGGCAGATCACCACCGTCTACATCGAGGTCAGCCGCAACACGCCATTGCTGGTGCAGCTGTACTTCCTCTACTTCGGTTTGCCGAAGATGGGCTTCGTCTGGTCCGCGGAGCTCTGCGCGATCGTGGGACTGGGGTTCCTCGGTGGCTCCTACATGGCGGAATCGATGCGCGCCGGACTGCAATCCGTGCCGCAGATCCAGCGCGAGAATGCGTACATGCTCGGCTTCAACACCTGGCAGACGCTCACGCGGGTGATCGTGCCGCAGGCGGTGAGCATATCCACACCGGGCATTGTGGCGAATGTGATCTTCCTCATCAAGGAATCGTCGGTGGTCTCGGCCATCGCACTCGCCGACGTCATGTACATGGCGAAGGACCTCATGGGCATGTATTACAACACTTACGAGGCGCTGTTCATGCTCATCGTGACCTATCTGATCATTCTGCTGCCGATCTCCATTCTCGGCACTTGGCTTGAGAGGAGGTTCGACTATGCAAGGCGCTAACATCCTGCTCGAACCGGGCGTGTTCCCCCGCCTGCTGCAGGGCCTGTGGGTGACGATCTGGATTGCCGCGGTCTCCGTCGGGTTGAGCATTCCGTTGGGATTGTTGTGCGGCTGGCTGATGACGCTGCGCAACCCGGTCATCCGCTTCGTCATGCGTGTGTATCTCGACTTCATTCGCATCATGCCTCAGTTGGCGTTGCTGTTCATCGCGTTCTACGGCATTGCGAGAATGTCGAACTGGAATATGGATGCCACGGCATCATGCGTGTTCGTGTTCGTGCTGTGGGGCGGTGCCGAGCTCGGCGATCTCGTACGTGGGGCGCTGCAATCGATTCCGCAGATTCAATACGAGACCTCCTACATGCTGGGATTGAGTAACTGGCAGGCATTCGTCCATGTGATTCTGCCGCAGGCGGTTCGTCGCCTCCTGCCTGGTGCGGTGAATCTTTCGACCCGCATTGTGAAGACGACGTCGCTTGCCGTGCTGCTCGGCGTGGTCGAGGTGATCAAGGTGGGCCAGCAGATCATTGACGCGAACCGATTCCAGTACCCGACCGGAACACTGTGGGTGTACGGCGTGATCTTCCTGATGTACTTCATAGTGTGCTGGCCGTTGTCGTTGGTGGCGCACGCACTCGAAAAGAGGTGGGCAAATGACTGAGCGTACAGATTCCGTTGCCACGGCACCGGCCGACGTGCCGGCACTGCAGGTGACCGACCTGCTCAAGCACTACGCGGACGCCGATCGGAACGTGTTCGACGGCATCTCGTTCTCGGTGCCGAAGGGCAAGGTGCTGGTGATTGTGGGACCGTCGGGCTCCGGCAAATCCACGCTGCTGCGTGCCATCGCCGGTCTGGAGCCGATTCAGGGCGGCACAATCGCACTGGACGGCCAGGTGATCGAAACGGGCAAGCCCGGGAACGAGAAATCCGGCCGTGCGAAGCGGCCCGAGTCGCTGCGCACGAAGTTCGGCATGGTGTTCCAAAGCTACGAGCTGTTCCCGAACAAGGACGTGCTCGGCAACATCACCATGGCGCCGATGCTCGTGCAGAAGCGAAAGAAGGCTGAAGTAGAGCGGGAGGCGATGGAACTGCTCGATCGCGTGCATCTCGCCGACCGCGCGCAGGCCAAGCCGCATGAGCTTTCCGGTGGCCAGCGCCAGCGTGTGGCGATCTGCCGCGCGTTGATTCTGCACCCCGAGATTCTGCTGCTCGACGAGATCACCGCCGCACTCGACCCCGAGATGGTGCATGAAGTGCTCGAGGTGGTCGTCGAACTGGCCGATGCCGGGCAGACGATGCTCATCGTCACGCATGAGATGCAGTTCGCGCGTGCCATCGCCGACCGGGTGATTCTGCTCGCCGACGGGCAGATCGCAGACCGCTCCACGAATGCCGAGCAGTTCTTCACCGATCCGCAGACCGAGCGCGCCAAGGAATTCCTGCATTCCTTCGACTTCGAACGCCATCGCAGCGCACAGGCCCATGAGCGCCTTGAAGCGTTCGACGAGGATGGCACGGGAGACGGCCAGTCTGCACACAATTAGATTTCCATAAGGAAAGAGACAAGGAAAAACCGGGCACGAAAGGGAAATATGAGCTCACTTTTCAAACAGTTGGGTAAGGCAGTCGCGGCGGCGGGAGCCGCAGTGATGATGATCACCGCTGTGGCGGCCTGCGGTCCGTCCGCTTCGACGCCGAGCGAGGCGGGATCCGCCTCCGGCAATACGCAGAACAGCACGAACGCCAAGGCGCGCACGCTCGACGAGATCAAGAAGTCGGGCGAGCTGCGTGTGGCGGTGTTCTCCGACAAGGCACCGTTCGGCTATGTGGACAAAGATGGCAAGTACGCCGGCTACGACATCGAGTTCGCCCAGGCGCTCGCCGACGGCCTCGGAGTGAAGCCCGTGTACACGTCGGTCGATCCGGCGGCGCGTGTGGACGTGCTCGCGTCGAACAAGGTGGACGTCACGCTCGCGAACTTCACCGAGACCCCGGAACGCGCCGAGAAGGTCGACTTCTCGAAGCCGTACATGAAGGTCGCGCTCGGCATTGTGGCACCGGATGCGGCGCCGATCAAGGACGTGAAGGACCTCAACGGCAAGACGCTGATCGTGGCCAAGGGCACGACCGCCGAAACCTACTTCGAGAAGAATCACCCCGAAATCAAGCTGCAGAAGTACGACCAGTACGCCGACGCCTACAACGCGCTGCTCGACGGCCGCGGCGACGCGATGAGCACCGACAACACCGAGGTGCTCGCATGGGCCAAGGCCAATAAGGGCTACCGTGTCGACGTGACCGAGATCGGCGACGTCGACGTGATCGCCGCCGCGGTGCAGAAGGGCAACAAGGAGCTGCTCGACTACATCAACGACGAGATCGTGAAGCTCGGCAAGGAGAACTTCTTCCACAAGGACTTCGAGAAGACGCTCAAGCCGGTGTACGGCGATGAGGTCAATCCGGACGACATCGTGGTGGAATCCGGCGTGATCGAGAAATGAGTCGGTATTCGACTCGCGATCACATCGTGTGATCGCGGGTGAACAGGGCGGGCGCCTTCCGTACAGGAGGCGCCCGTTTTGTATGCGGACCGTTCATCTCAGCTCGTGGACCAAACATGTCGTAAAAATTCCATCTCCCGAAAACGCAATGGGAGGGGAATCCGCGGTTCGATACGGTGAGAGGAGGTGCCCGAATGAATACCGGGTACGGGACACAGAAAGAGGGAGAACATGAGCCCATCGCTTATCGGAATCGGCGTCATTGCATTGGTGGTGATCGTGCTGCTGTGCATGGCGATCTATGTGGTGCCGCAACAGCAGGCGTACATTATCGAACGATTCGGCAAATTCCGCTCCGTGAGATTCGCAGGCATCCATCTGCTGATTCCGTTCGTCGACCGCATCGCGATGAAGACGAATATGCGCGTCTCGCAGCTCAATGTGAAACTGGAGACGAAGACGCTCGACAACGTGTTCGTCACGATCGTGGCGAGCACGCAGTACCGCGTGAATCCGGACAACGTGGCGAAGGCCTACTATGAGCTCCGTGATCCGCAAGGTCAGCTGCGTTCCTATATGGAAGACGCACTGCGTTCGGCCATTCCGATGCTCACGCTCGACGACGCCTTCGCCAGGAAGGATTCCGTGGCGGCCGACGTGCAGCAGACGGTGGGTTCCGAAATGGCGCGCTTCGGCTTCACCGTGGTGAAGACGCTGATCACGGCCATCGACCCGAGCCCCGCGGTGAAATCGGCCATGGACTCGATCAACGCGGCCCAGCGCGAAAAGGAGGCGACTCGCCAGCATGCCGAGGCCATGCGCATCCAGATCGAGACCCAGGCGGCCGCTGAAGCAGAGAAGGTGCGCCTGCAGGGCGAGGGCCAGGCGAATTACCGCCGCGAGATCGCCGATGGCATTGTGGACCAGATCAAGAGCCTGCAGGAAGTCGGCATGGACATTGGCGCGGTGAACAACGTGGTGCTGTTCAACCAGTATCTCGATGTGCTGCGCTCGCTCTCGGAATCGAAGAACGCGAAGACGCTGGTGATGCCGGCGGCCACGCCAGGCGGCTATTCGGAGCTGTTCGACCAGATGACGCAGGCGATGCTCACCACGCAGGAATCCAGTCCACAGAACTGATCTCATACGCGCAAATGCCGGGGCCGTGGAAACTTCCACGGCCCCGGCATTTGCGCATGTGTGGTCCGGACGATATCAGGAGTCGAGAAACTCGCGAATCCGCGCTGCCTGGGCGTAGCCTGCGCGGTACATGCGCTCAAGGCCTTCGAAGGTCTTCGACATGGTCGAGAGCCCGTAGAGGCTTTCCGGGGAGAGGATGAGCACCTTGCCCTCCTGCTCGTACCGCCTGGCGAGCGCGACCTCGTCGTTGTACGTGCGGTAGCGGTTGAGCAGACGTTCGGCTGCGGCGGGATGATGCCGTTTGAGAATGCGTGCCGGCGCGACGTCCCTCTGCTGTTCGCGGGCCACGTCCACCGGGCGTGTGAGCACGACGACGATGCGGTCGCAACCGTCGTCAATGGCCCGCTGCACCGGAATCGGGTCCGCGATGCCACCGTCGAAGTACGGGACGTCGTCGATCACCACCGGCTGGCATGCCACCGGTACCGCGGAACTCGCCTTGAGTATCGTGTAGTCGTCCTGACGCATGTCCGATTTGTCGAAGTAGCGCGACGAGCCGTCCTCGCCGTTTGCCGCCACGACGGTGAAGGTCGCCGGATTGTCGCTGAACGCGGCGTAATCCAACGGGTTCTCGCCGTCGCTGTTACTCAGCGTGCCATACACGTAGTCGAGATCGCAGAAGTTGCGTTTCGTGATGTAGTTCTCCATGCTCGCATATTCCTTGCGGAACGCGTACTGCGTGTAGAACGTGTGCGCGCGGCCCTGCTGCCGCGCCAGATATGATGCCAGATTCGCAGACCCCGCCGAGATGCCGTAGCAGTGGTCGAAACCGACGTCCTCCTCGAGGCAGCGGTCTTCGACGCCGGCCCCGAAGATGGCGCGGAAACCGCCGCCGACGTCAATGATTCCGGTGGTGTGTGCGGTGTGGGTCATACGGGTCTCCTCATCTGATCTGCTTGGGTCTTACGGGAATGGCTGCAGACTACCTCTCCAGCAGTTGCTGCGCGAGTTCGGCTATACGCTCGCCCGGGTCGGAATTGCGCAAGATAACGCCGCCGTCCTGTTCCTCGGGGGCGAGTTTGCCGAGGGATTCGAGCACGACCTCCAGATGGCGTGCAGTGCCCTCGTTGCCATCGACGATCGCGACGTTGTTCGGCAGCAACTCGCGGAAATAGTCCCGGTAGAACACGAAATGCGTGCAACCGAGCACCACCGAGTCGGTGTGGGCGAGGTCGTACTGGTCGAAATAGTCGTGCAGCGTGCGCATGACGAGGTCGTGGTCGTCGAGCTCTCCACGCTCCACGATTTCGACGAGACGCGGGCACGGCTGCTTATGAATGGTGTGTGCATCCTCGAAACGATGCATGAGCGCCGCGAACTTCCGCTCGCGCAATGTGAGCGGGGTGGCGGCGACGATGACGCTCTGGCGTTCGCCATGCCCGCGGTCGCAGGCCACCTTGAGCGCCGGTTCCATGCCGATGATCGGAATGTCATAGTGCTCCCGCAGTTCCTGCACGGCGCTCGACGTGGCTGTGTTGCAGGCGATGACGACCGCCTTGGCACCCTGTTCGACGAAATCCTCGACAATGCGGAACGAGAGGTCGCGCACCTGCTCGGGAGTCTTCGTGCCGTATGGGGCGTTCGCCGAGTCGCCGAAATAGAGGATTCGCTCATGAGGCAGATCCGTTCGAATCTGCCTGACCACGGAGATGCCGCCGAGTCCGGAATCGAACACGCCTACCGGTGCGCTGGAGGTCATGGGAGTCTCTTTCCTGCATGCGGGTGATATTGCAAGTCTCCAGTCTACAGACCTGCGCGTATTCCCCGCTTCGCTACACGTATATGCACATCTCAGCTTCGGTTGCGGTAGAGTGGGCGGTATGAGTTTGCCAGAACATATGATCAAGGCGCAGGGCACCGGCAACGATTTCGTGATGTATGCCGACCGCAGTGGGGAACACGCGCCACAGAAGCAGGACATCATCCAATTGTGCGACCGTCATTTCGGCATCGGCGCCGACGGCCTGATCCGCATCACCCGCCCGGGGCATGTGGCCGATCTGGACGGACACGACGCCCAGAAGATGCGCAAGGAGGGCGTGGAGTGGTTCATGGACTACCGCAACGCCGACGGCACGCTTGCCGAGATGTGCGGCAACGGCACGCGTGCCACCGCGCAGTTCCTCGTGCAGCAGGGAATGCTGGAGCTCGAGGAGGGCGACGCGTTCAAGCTCGGCACGCGCGCCGGAGTCAAGCGCATCACGCGCATGCCGGACAACCCCGAATTGGGGCGGCAATTATGGCGCGTGGACATGGGCTCGTGGTCGATGGGGGCGGAGGACGAATACACCGTCACGATTCCGGGTGACACCGGTTCGGGCAAGGGAACGTTCGTCGACATGGGCAACCCGCATGTGGTGACCGTGGTGGAGGACGCCTATTCGACGCTGCCGGTATTGGGCGAACTCGATCTGACCCGTGCCCCCCAGGTGAGTCCGGAACTGCCGAACGGGCAGAATGTGGAGTTCGCGCGCATCGACAACCTCGACACCGAGCGTGACCTGGGCGACGCCTCAATGCGCGTATACGAACGCGGCTGCGGCGAGACGATGGCATGCGGTACCGGCTTGTGTGCAACGGCAATCGTGTTGCGTGCGAAGACGCAGATTGACCACTGGCGCATTCGCATTCCCGGCGGCATCGTGCGCGTCGATGTGACCGATGACTCGGTGATGCTCACCGGCGCCGCCGCGCTCACCGCCGAGTTCAGGCTCCTGCAGTAGGCCGGCGCACGACACCCCACCATCTCAGCGGAACAGCATCGCGCCGTCTTTGACGAGGATCAGCGTGATGAGCGCCACGATCCACACCGCATCGACCATGAGATCGATGTTGAGGCGGTAGTAGGTGCGCAGTGAGGACGCATGCGGCGGCAGATGCTGCACGGTCACGGTGGCGTGCGAGACCGCCATGAACTGGATGGTCGTGGCGAACATGAGCACCAGGCACCATGGGCACAGTGCGTTGATGACGAACAACGACTGCGAGGTGAGCCAGTACGAGTATGCCAGTGCGGCCAACGAGCCGAGCCAGGTGCAGGTTGCGAACCATTTCGGCATGGTCATGCGGGCCATGCCGATCACGGCGATGGTGACGAACACCGACTCCGCGGCGATGCCGAAGAACGCGTTCGGGAAGCTCAGCTCGCCGAATTTGACGATCTCCGATTGCCAAGCCTGTGCCACGGTGGAACAGGAGAGCACGGCGTTCACGTCACATCCAAGCGACTGACCCGGGTGCCTGGCCATCTGCAGCGTCTCCGCCGACAGCACGAAGGAGACCAGCAAAGCCACGCCCGAGGCGAGCAGCATGACCAGATAGGTCCATGTGGCCCCGTTGCGCCAACCATGCGGTTTAAGGTCGGTGAAAGTCGTCGATGACTGTGGTGGTGATGGCTGTTCCGGGTGGCGTTCCATATGATCCTCCGGTCTGCGCGGGCGTTCGTTCATGCCGCCGGGCGAATACGTTCTGGCGTTCACGATACCGTATGCAACCTGAACGGCGGGGCACAAGTGCGCATTCTGGGAGAAAATACCGGGCAGAATCTCAAAATCTGCACATGTGGCGGTTACATTCGTTTACGATGGAACCATGAGTGAATATGTCATGCCAACGAGACCGCCGCAGGAGGGCTGGGATCTGCATTGCCATACCGTGTTCTCGGATGGCACGCGCACGCCGCGTGAAATGGTTCAGGAGGCGAAGTCACTCGGCTTGCATGGTGTGGCAATCGCCGACCACGATACGACCGCCGGATGGGAGGAGGCCGGGCAGGCGTCACACGACCTCCATCTGCCGCTGATGCGCGGTACGGAAATCACCGCGCAGGATGGCAATGTCTCCGTGCACATGCTCGCGTACCTGTACGATCCACGCAACAGGCATATATGCGACCTGTTCGAGAAGACACGGCGCTCGCGTGTGGAGCGCACGAAGAAGATGGTCGCACTGCTTGCCAAGGATTATCCGATTTCCTGGCAGAGCGTGCTCGAACAGACCAAGGAGGGCTCGCGCACGACAATCGGACGCCCGCACATCGCCGACGCGCTCGTGGCCGCCGGCGTGTACGCGAACCGCAACGAGGCGTTCGCCGATGCGGTGAGCACGCACAGCAAATACTACATACCCACGCCGTCGCCATCCACAAGCGAGGTGGTGCGTGCGGTGGAGGGTGCCGGCGGTGTCTCGGTGATCGCACATGCGGCTGATCCGAGCCGCAATCGCGTGCTGCTTTCCAACGAACAGATTGCGCGCCTCGCCGATGAGGGGCTTGACGGTCTTGAGGTATGGCATCGCGGTAATCCCGAGGACCAGCGTGCGCGCCTGCTTGCATTGGCACAGCGGTATCACCTGCTCGTCACCGGAGGCTCGGACTGGCATGGGGCGGGCAAGCCGAACGCGCTTGGCGAGAATCTCACCGATGACGCCACCGTGGCAGAGATCGTACGGCGCGGTGCGATTCCGCTGTGTCGTTGAGCACCGCCTCCTCTTGGCTTGAAATGTGTGGGCCGGACGGTTCGGGAGGAACCGTCCGCCCCACACATTGTTCATGCCGAAGCCCGCGAATCAGCCGAGGTTGCCGAAACCGACGGCGTGACGCTGTTCGGAGCCGACGATCACGTATCCGAGTGAGTCCGCCGGCACGATGATGCGGCGATCCTTGTTGTCGGTGAGCACGATCGGCTTGTGTTCCTCCAATGCACGGTCGATGGTGGCGGTGACGGTCTCCGCGGCCTCGTCGGTGGTGAAGGTGACGGTGCGGGCGACGTTCTGAATGCCGATTTCAATGTCCATTTCGAGTCCTTTCGATATGCTGCGGTTGCCTTCCGCTGCAAACAGCTACGTTATATACAATCGCATTGCTCGCCAGTTATTTCAGATTCCCAGCGGCCGAACGCGAATGGGTTGCCCTCAGCCGTTCGTACGGTCGAGGTCGTCGGACGACCCGTCGGTCGAGACGGCCTGCGTACCCGCCCCCGAATCCGGCCCCTGCGTGCCCTCCAGACCGGCGCGTGCGTCGCGCATCGCGCGTTCCTCACGCTCGAGCAACGGAATCACCGTCGTCTCGGCATCGGAGCGGCTTGCGGCCACGGCGGAGGCGGTGGAATCGGTGCGGTCGCCGATTGTATCGTCATCGGCATAGTGGAAGTCCTCTTCGCGTACGATCTGCGTGCCGCGCGAGGAGCTGTCGTTGATGCCTATGATCACGGTTTCGCTGGAAAGCACAGGCGAATCGTTCGTCGAATCGTCCACGGCAGCCACCGGATGCGAGTTCGTGCGGTCATCCATGACCTGCGAATAGGAGCGCGAACCGGTGACATCGGTCTCGTTCGTGGAGTCATCCGGGAAGCCGGCAGAACTCGCCGGAGCGGCCGTGCGGGAATCCTCACGCAACAGCGTGTTCACGGTGACGGTGCTCGGTGCGTTGCCTGAGGTCGCGGCGGCATCGGAGGCCGGGCGGGCGGTATGCGCGGCGCGGGCGGAGACGCCGAGTTTGTGGGCGAGCCTGTCCACCTGTGCCTTGAACTCCATGATGCGGTCGTTGTCGCCGGCATTGAGAGCCTTGATGAAATCGCCCACCTGCTCCATCTGCACCCACAGATTCGCACGCAGCATGATCAGGTCGTCGAGTCGATTGCCCAACACCCGGCCATACGCGGTGATCACGGCGTTGCGGTGCGTCTCGTCGAGTTTGGCGAACACCCATGCCAGATCGCGGGCCGGATCGTTGATCTGCATATCCTGCCAGTTCGTGATCGCGGTAATCGAGGAGCCTGAATAGATCAGATCGCCGTCGGAGAAACCGCCGTGCACCGGGCGTGTGGAGAACGACCACAGTCCCTCGGTCTCCATGATGCCACCCCAGCGGCTCGTGATTTCCTGGGGAACATGGCCTGCCTGGCGCAACCGTTTGATCCACGCGGTGAGCTGCGCATGAATCTGGCCGGTGGTGAACACCGGGTAGTGTGCGTCTGTGATGAAATTCTGGCGCAGGCGATGAATCGCACCAAGCGCGGTGCCGAAACTCGAGCAGTCGTCTATGGTCAGCAACTCAAGGGAGCGCGCGACGCCGTCCGGATGCGTCGTGATGAGCACAGATGCGTCCTCCGGGCCCTCCTTGCCTGCATGGAATGCGAGTACATGCTCGGTACCGAAGCCGAGCCCGGCGAATTCACGAGAACGGTCGACCACGGCAGCGGCGCGCCCACGGGCATGGAGCCGCTTCTTGCCACGCGGGTCGTATGCCGCGTACACATTGAACAGACGCCCGCGCATATCCTGCACCACGGCCTGCTCAATGCCGACCGCACGGTCGGTGTCGTTATCCTGCTCGCTATCGCGAACCCCCGCCACGGACACGTTCGGCATCGTGGCAGAAGCCAATGCCGCCAACTTCAGATTGCTTCGCTCACTCACAGTGCAATCATGGCATGCACACGGTACAAAATCCAATGATTGCAACGCTTTACGTTCGTTGTGAACGGGCCGTGAACCGTGGGCATCGTCGTTCCTCCACGCACCTGCTACAACTTTCGCCGCTCCCGTGGCACAATGGCGGCATGAGCGAAACAGCACAGCCGAATGCGGGCACAGACAACGGGGCCCCGACCATCGCACACAGCGAAGTCGAAATGGGCACGACCTCACCTGAGCGCATACTCGCCACGCTCGATGACGCCCAACGCTCGGCCGCGCTGGCAGTGGACGGCCCGGTGCGCATCATCGCGGTCGCCGGCGCCGGCAAGACGCGAACAATCACGCGGCGTATCGCGTACGCATGCGCGAGCGGGGTATGGGATCCCACCCGGGTGCTCGCAGTGACGTTCTCGGTGAAGGCGGCCAATGAGATGCGCGAGCGTCTGGACGCATTGCAGGTGCCGCGTGGAGTGCGCGCATCCACGTTCCATTCGGCCGCATTGCGTCAGATGCGCGAGGTGTGGCCCGACATCTGCGAAGGGCCTTTCCCCGACGTCACCGAAGACAAAAGCGCGCTTGTGGCCCAGGCACTGTATCGCTTCAACGGAATCAGGCCGAAGGAGCAGCCGAAACAGAGCGTGTACGAGGTGGGTGCCGAAATCGATTGGTGCAAGGTCTCGCTGATCACCGCGAAGAACTATGCGCGCGTGTGCGCTGCGACGCACCGCACACCGCCGGCCGGTCTCGAACCGGGCCAGTTCGCCACCGTCTACGAGCAGTACGAGGCGGAGAAGAACAGTCGGTTCGAGATCGATTTCAACGACATCCTGCTGTTGGCATGCCACGTGCTCGACGCCTTCCCCGACGTCGCCAAGCGAATCCGCAGGCAGATCGGTTGGCTCACCGTCGACGAATACCAAGACGTCTCGCCGTTGCAACACCTGCTCATGACGCGCTGGCTGGGAAGCAACCGCAACATCTGCGTAGTCGGCGATCCTGCGCAGACCATCTATTCATTCGCGGGCGCCACCAGCTACTATCTCGAGCATTTCGGCAAGGAGTTCGCTCCGCTCACCGCTGATATCGCGTTGAACCGCGACTACCGATCCGTTTCACCCATTGTCGGCTACGCGAACCGGGTGCTTGGCGGCTCCGCGCAACGACAGGACTACATCAGGCTCGAATCTGGGCGCGGAACCGGCTCGCGCGTGATGAGCCGCATCTACGAGACCGACGCAGCCGAGGCCCAGGCGGTCGCACGGCAGATCTCGCGCATTCTCGCGCAGGGAGGCAACGCGAGCGACTGCGCGGTGCTCACGCGCGTGGGCGGCCAGCAGACCCTTGTCGCGCAGGCGTTGAAACAGGCGAACATACCCTACCGGCTGCGCAGGAACATGAACTGGCAGTCGTCCGCGCTCGCCGGCACGGCACGGCAGGAGACCGCGGAGACATCGAATGCCGGGGTGGAGCAGCTTGGCGTGGAGAAGGGGCGCGTGACAATCTCGACGATCCATGCGGCCAAGGGCCTCGAATACAAGCATGTGTTCGTGATAGGCCTGTCGGAGGGGCTATTGCCCTACAAGCCGCAAAGCGATGACGGCGATGTGGAGGAGGAACGGCGTGTGCTGTACGTGGCGCTGACCCGTGCGGAGGACACCCTCCACCTGTCGTTCGCCAAACGATCGGATTCGCAGACCACCTATGTGCGACGGCTGAGCCGATTCCTGCAGTAAGTGCGTGAATTCGGCAACACCAATGCGAACGGGGCCATCCACTTCAAATGGAAGGCCCCGTTCATGTATGAGGTTGGATTTTGGGTTATTGCTCAAGTGTACCGCTATCAGGGTCTTCACTGGCACTGTCACCGGAATCTCCGGATCCGTGCTGGTCCCCAGAGTCGCCGTCATCGGCATCTTCTGTGGATTCGCCCTCACCGGTGCCGTTCTCGGATTCGTCGAGCAGTTTGCTCAGCTCGGCGTCCCAATCGATGTCGTCGCCGTGTTTGGCTTCCGTCGCATCTGCCTCGGAATCCGCATCCATACCGTCTGCATTGCCTTCCGGCTCGAGTGCCGGCAGCAGGTCGGGATGCGACCACATTGCGTCACGCGCCTCGATGCCCTGCTCGGCGGTGATGCGCTCCCACAGCTGGGCCGCCTCGCGCATGCGCTTGGGGCGTAGCTGCAGGCCGATGAGATTCTCGAACGTCCGTTCCGCAGGGCCGCCGACGGCACGCTCGCGGCGCATCATCTCGCGCAACTGCTCGATGTGGGGCAGATGCGCCATGCCGGCGCGCCACAGCACACAGTCGACCCATCCCTCCACGAGCGCGAGCAGCGTCTCAAGCGAGCGCATCGCGTCTTTCTGCTCGGGAGTGTCTTCACCCATGCCCACATTCGTGAGATTGAGCGCACTCGACAGCGAATCGGGGTCGAGCCCCTCGACGTCGCGCAACTCGTCCTCCATCGCATCCAGATCGATGGCGATGCCGCGGGCATACTTGCCCAACAGCGCCTCGAACCTTGGCATGAGCCACGGCACGGTGGCGAAGAGACGTGCATAGGCCTCCTCGTGGAGTGCCAGGAACGTGGTCACCTCATCGACACCGATCTCCAACGACTTCGCGTATTCCTCCACGTTCTGCATGATGAGGCCACCAGCCTTGTTCTTCAGCAAGGCAAGACCCTGGTCGAAGGAACCACGCACCTCATGGGAGAGCGCACCGGCTGCATTGCCCAGCTGCATGCTGAACGTCGCCTTCGCCAACTGCTTCATCAGCTTCTTTGGGTCGCGCATGCTCTCCGGAATCGGAATCGGGATGGGCCCGGCGAACATGCCGGTGATCTCGCCTCCGAACTGGTCGCCAAGACGCTCGTTGATCACGGCGTTCATGGCGTCGGCCATTGACGAGGCGACCGGAGAGGCGAACTTGGCCCACTGCTCGATGGTGCCGTTGAGCCAGCTGGAACGGGTGAGCACACTCGCCTCGCCGTCCACCGGGTTGAATTCGGTGGCGGTGTCGAGCCATAGATTCGCCTCGCTCATCGCGCGGCGCATCGTCTCGCCTTCGCCTGCCGTGACCACCTGCTCGCTGTCTTCGCCGTTGACATATTGCCCGGCAATCGTTTTCGCAATGTTCACGTCGATGGCCGCGTTCTCGTCGGCCGTCGGAGATTGTGCTGTGCTCTGGGCGGCGTCAGTGGGGGCGCCCGCATTGGCGCTATGGAAGCCGGCCGGATTGGTTCCCGCCGCATTGCCCGGTTCACCCATACCGAACATGGAGCCCATCGGAGTGTTGCCACCCATGAACATCTGCATCATCTGCTTCATCTGTTCCGGACTCGGAAGAGATGAGGAATCCTGGCTCATCAGCTGCTCGCGCAGCGCATCGGGCAGCATCGACAGCTGCTGGAATGCCTGTTCGCCCTGTACCGGTCCAAAGCATTCGATAAGCCATTGACGGATCGCGTCTTCACTCATGGCAGATCCTCCCCTGTATGTCCATAAAGTCCGTATCTAGCATTTCTACTCACAATACGGGCTAAATATTCCGAATGCATCATGGCTGTGGATCGTAGTGGAGCATGGCGGCCAAGACCTGCCCATACTATGGAGGCATGTCTTCGTTGAACCCACCCGAGTCAATCTCGCAAGTCGATTCCGATGTCCCCGGAACGCCCGGCCGTGGTCATGGCGTGTTCCGTCGTCTTCGCGCGCGCTGGCACAATCGGCCCAAACGCTATTTCATAGGCCTGTTCACCTTCCTGCTCGCGTTGTGCCTCATGCTTGCGCCGAGCCCGTACGTGGTGGAGAGCCCCGGCCCCACCGAGAACGTGCTCGGCAAGGCCGATGGCAAGGAGGTGATCTCCGTGAGCAATGCGACCACTTACCCCGATAGGGGCGAACTGTTGCTCACCACGGTGAATGCAAGCGGCGTGCCCGGCTACCCGATCTCGAACATCTGGGCTCTGATCGGTTGGCTTGACCCTCATATGAACGTGCTGCCGAGTGAGGCGGTGTTCCCGGTGGGGCAGAGCAGCGAGGAGTATGATCAGGAAGCCAAGGCGGATATGGACTCGTCAATGGAGGCGGCCACAGCTGCCGGTCTGGCCTATGCGAAGAGGCTGGGAGCCAAGGTGTCCGATGCCGACGTCTCAATGCACATCGAAGACATTGGAGGTCCCTCCGCCGGCATGATGTACGCGCTCGGTCTGGTGGACAAACTCACGCCGGAGAATGAGACGAATGGCGTCACCGTGGCCGGCACCGGCACCATCGACAAGACCGGCAAGGTGGGGGCTATTGGCGGCATCGATCTGAAAATGATCGGTGCCCTGCAGGATGGCGCGACATGGTTCCTTGCCCCCGAGGAGAATTGTGATGAGGTGGTGGGGCATGTGCCGAACGGCTTGCGCGATGTGAAGGTGTCGACGCTTGAAGAGGCCTATACCGCACTCGTCAAAATAGGCAAGGGCGACGCGGATTCGCTGCCGCATTGCACGGTGAGACGGGCCGCGGACCATAATATGGCCGGAGAATGATCGGCTGAGTGGAGAGGGATGCCCGGCAAGTGTCCGAACAGTCACGATTCATTCGCGCATGGCTTGTAAACAGGCCTGTTCCATGGCTTTGGTATATTTACGAGCGTGAATCAAACAGCATCAGACAACGCTGAGGAGTTCGGCTTCCGCCAAGGGGACCTGGTCCAGGAATGGCTCTGGGACGATGACGTGGATGACTCGATCCGAGAAAAAATCGAAAAACTCACCAATGAGGATCTGGTCGACGAGGAATATGATTCCGCGGTCGACGGGGCGATTATTTGGTGGCGCGATGGCGACGACGAAGATGAACTGTCGGACACAATCGTAGATGCTTACGCAGTGCTGGGCGACGACGGCCCACTGTGGGTGCTCACCCCCAAACCGGGCCGTGAAGGGGCTCCATCACCGAGTACGGTGCAGAACGCGGCGAAAACCGCAGGTATGAATGCGGCGACTCCGCTCACCGTGAGCGATGATTGGAACGGTATTCTGCTGCGTGCGTTCGGCAAAGGCAGATGAACGGCTGACTCCTTGGAATGAATCCGAATTCCATGGAGTATCCATGCACAGTCATCAAAGGCCCGGCATGTGCCGGGCCTTTGCGTATGCGACGACGGGATTCAGTCACAAGGTGGACGACGCTAGAGCAGGCAGGCAACCAGCAACAGCAATGCCGCACAGACGAATACAATGAGCGAGTCGCGTGTGCGCGGCAGCTTGCCATGTGCAATGGTGATCGCCACACCCATGCCACCTGCGACGGCGAAGAGCGCGAAGACCACCCAGCGGATCGTCTCGCCGGATGGGTCGATCACATGGAACAGGGTGAGGAACATCGGCACGAGAATCAGCGCGGCAAGCGACATGAACACGATTGCGAGCACACGGTCCGCCGTGCGCAGCGAACGGTCATGATGCTGCGTGCGCTTCAATGAGTCGACCTCGGCAGTGAGCTCTTTGATTCGGCGGTCGAGTTCGACATCGCACCATTTGGATTCGCGGTCGAGACGCGCGATCTGATTCTCCAGGTCGTCAATCCGCTCATCGTTCTCGTTCGGTTTGCGCACAAAGGAGGGGATCAGATGCGGCAGTGAGGAGAGTTGGTTGGAAACGCTTTCGAAAATACTGGTCATACTGCCGAGTATAGGAATCTAGAGAAGCGCCGGAGGCGATATGGCTTACGGAGAAGAAACGTGGGCGATAAGGGACTCGAACCCCTGACATCCACCGTGTAAAGGTGGCGCTCTAACCAACTGAGCTAATCGCCCGCAACAGACCACTATACAGGAGGGGTGGAAGAGTCGTGGCAGATGCGACGACTCGGATGCGGCATGTACGCCAACCGACTAGAATCGTCAAAGACAGGCGGTCGCGATGGCGGCATACGCAACCGCGAGCGTAATGGGTCTGTGAGCGAACGTATTCTTGAGCTAGGTTTGTAGTTCGTCGGGCTGCATGGCATGCCCAGACAGCCCACGGCACACAGTATGGAAGGAACGTCGATGGCGCAGGAACAGGAATCGAGCAGCACATCCACCAGCATTCCCCGCGTTGGAAAGCATTCCAGGGGGTATGATCCACGTCAGGTGGATGCCTTCGTGGCCCAGGCCCATCGACTCTATGACGAAGGCGATCCCTCGCTCACCTTGGCCGGCATTCAGAATGCCTCGTTCGCCATGGTGAAGGGCGGGTATGTGCCGGCGAATGTGGATGCCATGCTCGACCGTCTGAAAAGCGCGTTGTGTGACAAGCAGACGCTTGCCGAGATCAGCGAGCTCGGGCGGGTGGCCTGGAAAGCGCAGATGGAGGAGTCGCTGCGCGAATTGCAGCGCCATGCAGACCGTGACCACGGTGCCCGATTCGCCTCCGGTCAGCACAAGATGCTCTCATACAAGCGCAAACAGGTCGACCAACTCATCGATGACATCATGGACAAGGCGGCCTATGAGCTGTCCGAGGTGACAACCGACGGAACACATCCGGCGGTGGGCAACGACCCCTACCCGAATCTCAATGCAAAGGCCATAGAGAATGCGGCATTCACCGTGGTGAAAGGGCCGCGCGGCTATGACCAGCGACAGGTGGACTATTATCTGGCAACCTGTGCGGATCTGCTCGGCCGGCTGGAATCCTACCAGCGCCTCAATGAGAACGGCAGCATCCCGGCATCCGGCACGGTGGAACGCCCGGCATCGGCGGCACCGGTGAACGGAGTCAAGCCATTGTTCGCCAATGTGCCGCAGACGCAGGGAGATGAGCCGGAGAATCCGGCGACATCCCCAAGCATCGCAGCCGACGGCTCCAATGCGCCGGTTCAGGCAACCATGGGGCAGGCGGATTCCACGCAAGGCAGTTTCGACGAACTCCATGCTCAGGAGGAGGCGATTTTCAACGCAGGCACCGCTGCCCCATCGCCGGTGATTCCGCCGGCCACCATCAGCCAGATGCCTGCCGCGCCGGTCGCGGCAGCTGCCTTGCCGTTCTCCGAGGACTCCGCGCCAACCGAGACGATTGCCCCGGTGGTGGAGGATCACGACACGCCATCCGCAAGCACATTGGGTCCGGGAACGCATAGTGCCTCGCATGCCTCCCTTTCGTCCATACAGCCGATCACACCGGCACCGCGGACCATTCCGTCGTATGAAAGGGCGGTGGCCGCACAGACGCCATCCACTCCCGCCACCCAGACCCCGAGCGATTCGAATGCATCGGATGACAAAGCCGACAATGCCGAGACGGTTGCACCGACACAGATGAAACCGTTCGTCGCCGAGCAGCCACAGACCTCCGAAACGTTGTCGTCGTTGGCATCGATGGTGCATGAGACCTCGAGCATTCCGCAGAGCTCAAGCTCCTTGGACGAGGCCAAGTCAATCTTCGACACGCTGTCGGTGCCGAAGCTCACCAGCGTATCGATTCCCGACCTGCCAATGCCGTCATCGGCCCACACCTCAACGGAATCCACTGATCAGTCGCAGAATTCGGTGGAAACGAACGACGACGCCGTGCGACGCTATATTCGTGAGAGCCAGATGAACATCGACATCCCCGATCTTGCGTTCCCCGATGCGCCGTCGGGACGTGACTCGGCCCCGAGGCAGTGAATCAGCGGGCACATATTCACACAAGGATTGAAATCTGAGGGTAGAACGCTCAATGGAAGCAGAGCATCAACGAGTCATCATTCTGGGATCCACCGGTTCAATAGGCACCCAGGCACTTGACGTGATCAACCGCCATAGAGATCGGTTCGAGGTGGCCGGTCTGGCTGCCGGAGGCTCACATGTGGAGCTGCTGGCCGAACAGGCCGCCTCGTTCCATGTACCGCTTGTGGTGGTGTCGAACCCGCAGGCCGAGGAGCCGCTTCGGCAGGCATTGGACGCCAAGGGCGCCCACGCCACCCAGATTCGCAGTGGGCAGGACGAGGTGGTGGCACTGGCCGGTGCCGGGGCTTCCGTGGTGCTCAATGGCATCACCGGATCCATAGGGCTCGAACCGTCGATTGCCGCGTTGCAGGCCGATTCCCAGCTCGCCCTGGCCAACAAGGAATCGGTGGTGGCCGGCGGCCACCTCCTGTTCGATGCGCAGACACGTGAACACCAGATCAATCCGGTGGATTCGGAGCATTCGGCCATTTGGCAGAGCCTGCGCGCAGGTACGCACGCCGAGGTCTCCAAACTCATCGTCACTGCCTCGGGCGGCCCGTTCCGTGGTTGGACACGAGAGCAGATGGAATCCGTCACCCCGCAGCAGGCGCTGAACCACCCGACGTGGAACATGGGGCCGGTGGTCACCATCAACTCCTCGACGCTCATGAACAAAGGCCTCGAAGTGATCGAGGCGAGCAGACTGTTCGACGTGGCCGCCGACAACATCGAAGTCACCGTGCACCCGCAATCCATCGTCCACTCGATGGTCGAATTCTGCGATGGCGCCACGATCAGCCAGGCATCGCCGCCCGACATGCGGCTGCCTATCGCCTTGGGACTCTCCGCCCCGGTGCGTCTCGATGACGTGGCACGCGGATGCGACTGGACGAAAGCCTCGGAATGGACGTTCGAGCCTCTCGACAACGATGCGTTCCCGGCGGTGAATCTTGCCCGGCAATGCTTGAAAGCCTCCGAGAAACACACTACGGTGTTGAATGCGGCCAACGAGCAGGCGGTGCACGCCTTCCTTGACGGCAGGCTGGCCTATCTCGACATTGTGCCGAGCGTGGCTGAGACGATCGAACAGATGGATGCGCAGCTGAGCGCGAATCCGCTGTTCGAATCGGTGGCCGAAGTCGAGGAGCTCGAGAGGGAGGCACGCGTGCGCGCCAACGAGATCATCGCCGCCAAAGGATAGTCTTTCGACATCCGAGCAGGCGATAGTCTGCATACACAAGACACAACACACCAGACACAGAACACGCGGGATCTGGCGCGGGCATGCCGTGCAGTACCGCAGAAAGAGTTCCAAACAGGTATGAGTGAGCCAACGTTCCGTAAGACAGGTGAGGCGGCGGTGAGCGAGAGCCCGCTGCATGCGCGCCGCAAGTCACGCCGCATCATGGTGGGGCCGGTGCCGGTCGGCGGGGGAGCGCCGATCTCCGTGCAGTCCATGACCAACACGAAGACCTCCGATGTCGGTGCCACACTCCAGCAGATCGCCGAACTCACAGCGGCGGGCTGCGATATTGTGCGCGTGGCGGTGCCGAATCAGGAGGATGCCGATGCGTTGCCGAAGATCGTGGCGAAATCGCCGATTCCGGTGATCGCCGACATCCACTTCCAGAGCAAGTACGTGTTCGAGGCGATCGACGCAGGTTGCGCGGCAGTGCGCGTGAACCCGGGCAACATTCGCAAATTCGACGAGGTGGGTCCGCAGATCTGCAAGGCGGCCACAGACGCCGGCATCTCGCTGCGCATCGGGGTCAACGCCGGTTCGCTCGACAAGGAGCTCTACGCCAAGTACGGCGGCCCCACGCCTGAGGCGCTCGTGGCGTCCGCCCTCAAGGAAGCGCGCATGTTCGAAGATGTGGGTTTCCACGACTTCAAGATCTCGGTCAAGCACCACGACCCGGTCACCATGGTGGAGACCTACCGACTGCTCGCCTCCAAAGGAGACTGGCCGCTGCACCTGGGAGTCACCGAGGCAGGGCCGGCCTGGCAGGGCACCATCAAGTCTTGCGTGGCATTCGGTGCGCTGCTCGCCGAAGGCATCGGCGACACGATTCGCGTCTCGCTCTCCGCGCCTCCTGTCGAGGAGGTGAAAGTGGGCTGCAAGATCCTGGAATACCTCGGTCTGCGACCGCGCAAGTTCGACATCATCAGCTGCCCGAGCTGCGGGCGTGCGCAGGTGGATGTGATCCAGCTCGCGAACGCCGTCACGGAGGGGCTCAAAGGCATCACCGCGCCGATTCGCGTAGCCGTGATGGGCTGCATAGTCAACGGTCCGGGCGAAGCGCGGGAGGCTGATCTCGGCGTGGCGTCCGGCAATGGCAAGGGACGCATCTTCATCAAGGGAGAGGTGGTCGAGACCGTGCCGGAAGACAGAATCGTGGAGACGCTGCTCAAATACGCCCATGAGATTGCAGCCACCATGGGCGAGAATGAGGATGGCATGGGCACCGGCCCCGTCGTCATGCCGCTGACCGGCGAGAATCTGCACCGGAAGCCAACCGCGTAGAAGCTGTGCCCGCCGATGCGCGGGGAACAGGAAACCGACAAATCGATAGGATTCAGCGTGTCCAAAGCTCACGAAATACCGGAGCGGCAGGGCTTCAGCCGCACACGTCGGCTCATGATCACACTGCCGATCTTTATCATTCTGCTCGGCGTGCTCGTCATGGCGTCGAACTACACGCGACTGCCGGCAGACAACACGCCCACCGGACAGACGTTCGCCACGCTGTCGCCGAACACCGAGGTCACCTTCGATACACGTGAGCAACTGCCCAAACAAGGTGCTTACAAGGTGCATGAATGGCATCAGGCAATCGATGCGAAACAGCCGAGCACCGGCGACGTGCAGCGCATCAACATCAACTTCCGGGAGCCCGAAGGTGCCGGAGACAATCTGCCGGCGGTGATGTTCTTCCACGGCGCGGGCTACGGCACATGTGACAATTCGTTCGGCGACATCGCCACGGCAATGTCATCCGCCGGCTTCGTCACAGCGGTCATAGACAAGCCGGTGTGGAACACGAACGACACGACCCGTGACTATGAGGGCTCCGCGGTGATCTACGAGCAGGTCATCAACATGATGCGCGGATTCAGGAACGTGAATCCGAAGGGCGTGGGACTCTATGCGACGTCCGAAGGCGCGTGGATTGCGTCATACGTAGTGCAACGGGACGAGCAGGTCGCCTTCCAGGTGCTGCTTTCGCCCATGGTGTTCTCCGCCCGGCACGCACTCGCATTCCTCGCCGTGCAGGACTTCGCCCTTGTCGGCGCGAACGAGGGGTACCAGTCGATAGTGCGCCGCGTGTTCTCGCTCGACCTGCCGGCCCTGGGATTGACGAACGCCGACCTCAACACATCGGTGCCGGCCGCCTACCGCATTCCCACCCTCGTGGCCTATGGGGCGAAGGACGTGATGACCGCACAGGTACAGGGCTTCAAAGACATTCTCGAACAGGCACACAAAGCCGGCAATTACAATGTGACGCTGCGCAGCTACCCGATTGCGAACCATGTGCTGCGTTTGGGAGACGAGGCGATGGAGAACACGCCGTTCGCCGACGATTACATGCGCGACACGGTGTCGTGGGTGGCCGGCACCTCGCGGGGCCTCACACAGACAAGCGAGCCCGTTGCAGGAACACCGCTCTACCAGTCGATCGCAGTGCCGCTGGAACTGCATTCACGTCCTGCGATGACGTGGTATGGCATTGTGGTGATGGGGCTGAACCTCATCATGATGCTCGTATCGGCCGTTCTGCTCGTGGTCACCCTCATACGCGCGATCATGCGTCGAGTGCGCCACCAGTCACATGGCATGGGCATGCGCAAACCGTTTGCACGCGCGCTGAGATTCACCGCGATAATGACGGCGGCTGCCGGTCTGCTCTTCCTGGGCGGTTTCGCGGAAGTGGTGATCGCCGTCGTGCAATTGGCGTGGGGCAAGGCTCCCGATTCTAGTGCCGGCATGATGTACTGGAGCTGGCCCGTCACCCAGTTCGCCTGCGTTCTCGTGCTGTGGGCATGGGCGTCGATGATAGAGCGAATCATTGAGATCTGGTCGCAGCGGGGACTGTTGCAATGGCCTATGAATCGCGACGCGTGGCGTGCGCTCGTGCACAACGACGATCCGATCATCGCGACCAGCAGATTCGGCCGCGTGTTCTTCTGGATCCTCACCATCACGCTGATCTCGATGCTGCTGTGCTTCTCCTTCTGGGGATTGTTCAGGTTCTAGGGAGCCGGCTGCATGGCATTGTACAGGGACGAGGCCGTGGTGCTGCGCACCGCCAAGCTCGGCGAGGCCGATCGCATCATCACATTGCTTACCCGCGACCACGGCAAGGTGCGTGCGGTGGCGAAAGGCGTGCGTCGCACGAAATCGAGATTCGGGGCGCGCTTGGAGCCGTTCATGCGCGTCGATCTGCTGCTGGGTGAGGGGCGCACCTTCGACAGCGTGCGGCAGGCGGAATCCATAAGTGCGTATGCCGGCGGCATCACGGGAGATTATGCCACCTACACTGCGGCCAGTGCGATGTGCGAGACCGCGGCCGATCTGCTCCCCGCCGAGCACGAGCCCGCGGCAGCGCAATACCGCCTGCTCATCGCCGCATTGGGCGCATTGAGCAGGCATCTGCATGACCCTCAGGCCATTGCACTGTCGTATATTCTGCGCGCAATGTCATTGGCCGGCTGGACCATTCGCCTCGACTCGTGCGTGGTGTGCGGCAGTCAGGACGTGGAGTTCTTCTCGGCTTCGGCAGGCGGCGCAATGTGCCCGAATGACCACACGCCAGATGCCGTGCGCGTGCCGGTGCATGTGTTCGACCAGTTGCGGGCGCTCGAACAGGGGGATTGGCCGCAGCTCGACATGCTGCAGACGCCCGACCCGCGGTGCGAGAACATCGTTCGCGAATGGGCGCAATACTACCTTGAGCGGCCGATTCGTTCTCTGCGCTTGCTAGATTAGAACCATGGCTTTTGATGCAGTGGACTACAAATCCTTGAGCGTGCCGGCCGCGCCGTTCTCCGACCCCACGATTATCCCGGATTTCCCGAAGAACAAGGTTCCCCGTCATGTCGGCGTGATCATGGATGGCAACGGACGCTGGGCGCAGCAACGCGGTCTCATTCGCACGGACGGCCATCAGGCCGCCGAACCGGTGGTGTTCGACACAATCGCCGGCGCAATCGAGGCCGGCGTGCGCTACTTGAGCCTGTACACGTTCTCCACCGAGAATTGGAAGCGCTCGCCGCAGGAGGTGCGCTTCCTCATGGGGTTCTCGCGTGACATCATCCACCGCCGCGTGGCGCAGATGGACGAATGGGGCGTTCGTGTACGCTGGTCGGGGCGCAGGCCGAAGCTGTGGAAATCCGTCATCGACGAGCTCGAGGTGGCCATGGAGCGCACCAAGCGCAACAAGGTGATCGATGTCGTGTTCTGCATCAACTACGGCGGCCGTGCCGAAATCGCCGACGCCGCCGCAGCAATCGCACGCGAGGTGCGCGATGGCAGGATCAAAGGCGACCGCGTCACCGAGAAGATGATCTCCGAACATCTGTACAATCCCGATATTCCGGACTGCGACCTGGTGATCCGCACCTCCGGCGAGCAGCGCACAAGCAACTTCCTGCCGTGGGAGGCCGCCTATGCCGAACTCGACTTCGTGCCCGAGCTGTTCCCGGATTGTGGCCGCGTAGTGCTGTGGGGTTCCATCGACCGCTATATTCACCGCGACCGTCGTTTCGGCGGCGTCAAGAAATAGAACGCGGCTTTCGCATGCCCTTGCAAGCGAATCGGGACTGCTATTCGGCCACTTGCTCTGTTTCAATTTGGATCTGCCAGTGAGATAAAGCAAGTGGCCGTTACTTGATTTGTCTCGCTGGGAGTGCATGCCCGGGACAAAGCAAGCGGCTGTTATTTGGTTTATTCGCTCACACGGTGGGCAACGAGAAATATGTGAATGTTCAGATGACCGGCGGGGACTCGGTGGAGCAGATTGTCGACGCCGAACGCGAGCGCGAACGGCTGCTGTTGCGCAGCGGGGTCGACCGGATCGTCCGCTTCCGTGTTCGCGAGACCTATGATTGCGCACGGTTCATTCGCAAGCTGCTCGAAGCCGGAGTGCCATTGCGCAAGCTTTAGGAATGTCACCGTAGCGAGGTGAGCAGATTCGCAATGTCGCCCGTGAACCGCGCGAGGAAACGTTCGCGGTCGACGCCCACGGCCACATGCGTGGGGCATAAGGAAGCATCGATGAATCCCTGCGGATTGCCGATGGTGCGGCCGCGCACGCCGGTGCCGTCGCCGCTTCTCGTCTCCACACACATGGGCAGGTCGAGCGTGCCGACGAGCGTCGCATCGAGCGCCACCGCAGCGGCCAACGGATCGTGCAACGGCATGCCGGCGGCGAAGATCGGCTCGCTGGCCGCGTTCGCGCGAATGGAGAACTCCGCAATCGCAGTGAGGAACCGTGAGGCCTCGGTATGCGCCGCGTTCCAAGGGGTGATGTCGGAGGAACCCAGCAGGCAGCGGTGGGTGACGTCGAGCCCGACCATCGTCACGTCCGCGCCACTGCGCAGCACGCGATCTGCGGCTTCCGGATCCTGGATCATGTTCGTTTCGCAGACGAGGTCGTAGCAATTCCCTTCCTGCGTGAGGGTGCCGCCCATGAACACGATGCGCGCCTGCCGCACCGCCTCCGGGTCGAGTGTGAGCGCGGTGTCGATGTCGGTGAGCGGCCCGGTGACGAGGATCGTGAGGTCGGGGCCGAATGCGCGGGCGGCGTCAACGATCATGCGCGCACCGGCGGTGGCCTGCGAGCAGCTCTCCTGCGGGAATTCGAGTTTCTCGGGAGTGGGGGTGTGCGCAGACCCGCTGGGAATCGTGAGTTCTGGCATCGTGGGCAGATCGGCGTGCTTCTCGCCCACTTGGTAACCTCCTACCGAGATCGCAGTGCCGCACTCGGTGAGGTTGCGAATCTGTGGTGCGGTGAGTGTGACGAGTCCATTCGCGTCACTGGCGAGCGTCTCGCCGGGCGTAGTCGGCGTGAAGTCGGCATTGTCGCCGTCGCCGGTGCTGACATCTCCCAGACCATCGCTGCCGTGGAATTGCGCGCAACCGGCGTCGGCGATGAAATACGGTGCCCATGAGGGATGCCTTGCGCCGTCGAACACCGGTATATCCGAGCGCCCGAGCAGACTCAGCACAGCGCGGGTGTTGCGCGCCGCCGGTTGCTCGAGCACGTTGCCGTAGCTGGCGCTCACGCCATGCAGTCGGACGTTCGGCTGTGCGAGAAGCAACGCCAATGCGAGCGCGTCGTCGATGCCGGTGTCCATGCTCGCCACGATGTGGTGTATGTCGGTCTGTGGATTCGTCATGCCCATGTCTGTGTGCCTTGTTGCTGTGTGCGGTTGCTGCGCGTTGCCGTCGTGCCGCTAGTTCGCCTGTTTCAGGAATTCGTCGGTGGCGAGGTCCTTCGACTGCGGCGCTGCGTGCACCACACGTCCGTCCGCGTCCGTGTACGCGTCGGATTGCGCGAGGAAGTCGAAGTACGCCTGTGTGCCTTGGTAATCCGCCAATCCGAACGTCTGCTTGCCGGAGATGATCTGTTCGCGATCGCCCCAGTACTGCCCGTCGATGATTGTCTTCATTGACTCGCGCACGAATTCAGGGTCGAGATTCGCCTCGGGTGCCTCCTTGACGAGAATGTCGGCAGCTTCGTCGCCATGGTCATACGCATACTCGTAGCCGCGTTGCGTCGCCTGCACGAAGCGTTTCACGAGGTCGGGATTCTGCGCGATGAGTCTGTCGCTGGTGATGATGCCGATTGAATCCGCGTTGCCGGGCACGCCGTATTCCGGTTCGGTGAAGCAGTTGAGTTTCGGTCCGTTGAGCTTGGCCTGCACGCCTTCCCAGGTGGAGTAGAAGCCGCCGAAGTCGGCGCGGCCGGATTCGAGTGTCTGGAACGTGGAGGTGCCCACCGTCACCTTGTCGAAGTTGCCTTTGCCCCCGTCGTGCTGGATCATGCGGCGCACCACGGCGTCGGACTCGCTTGATCCGAAGGTGGCGAACGTCTTGCCGTCGAGGTCGCGTGGTCGTGTGATGGATGCATTCGAGGCCAGCGCGCACCAGATCGCGCTCGTCTTCTGCTGAATCTGCATCACCTGCCGGAGTTCTGTTCCTTTGGTGGAGTAGGTGCTCACGTTGGTGAGATTGGAGAGCGCGAAATCCGCGACGCCGTTGTTCACCGCCTGCTCGGCGCCGGATTGTGCGACGGCGACGATGTTCACGTCGAGCCCTGCCTGCCGGTAGTACCCTTTGTTCTTCGCCACATAGACGCCGATGTGGTTGGTGTCGGGCGCCCACGACAGCATGAATGTGACCTTCGTGAGGCCGTCATCGCCGCCGTTCGCGCTGCTTGTGGAACCGCACGCCGTGACTGCGAATATGGTGGGCAGGGCGGCGAGCATGGCGATGATGCGAGTGAGATGTCGGTGAATATGGCGGGGGGATTTCATATGGTCACTTTCGAATTGGTGCTCGGATTTGCAGATTTGTGGATTCACTGGGCGTCCGGGTCGTCGTCGTCGGCCGGCGCGCCGATGGTGAGTCGCTCGACGGCGTGCACGGCGAGCAGCAGCAAGCCGGTCATGATGATGATCACGAAGGTCGCGGCGAAGATGCGCGGGGTCTGGAAGGAATTGTAGGCGGCCTGCAGCCAGATTCCCAGACCGCTGCGTGCGCCGAGGTACTCGGCGGTGGCGGCAGTGGCGAACACATAGGCGGCGCTCACGCGTACGCCGCCGAAGATCTGGCGCGCGGCCACCCGCAGATCCACATGGAACAGTGTCCATGCGCGCGAGGCGCCACAGGTCATCGCCACGTCGTCATAGAAGGCGGGGACGGCAGCCAGTCCTCGCATGGTCTGCACGACAATGGGGAAGATGGCGAACACGGCGACAATGACGATCTTGCCCACCGGTTCGAATCCGAACCAGATGAGAAACAGCGGGGCTATTGAGATGAGCGGCAGCGTCTGGGCCGCGGTGAGCAGCGGGAACAGTGCCGCATATGCGGTACGGGAGCAGTGTATGCCTATGCCGAGGAGCACGCCGAGCACGCAGGCTATGGCGAATCCGCACACGCCCTCGATGAACGTCATGCAGGTGGCTGGCCAGAGGGTGGGCCACGAGATGATAGCCGAGCGGACGATCTGCGTGGGGGAGGAGACCATCGTGACGGGCGGATGGGCCGCATCAACCCAGACCTGCCAGATGAGCAGCAGTGCCACGACGGTGACGACGGTGGGCCAATGCCTCCACGCTTGCCGGCGCGGGCGGTCCGTGTGATTGCGCAATGAGCTGTGAAAAGCCATGGCACCTTACTTTCTGCGCATGTCGCGCTGTGAGGCCGCCGGCTTCAGGCAGCAAGGTGAGGAGTCTACCGCCGAACGACCAGAAAAGTTAACTCTGCCATGCGTGTGCATGGCGACTGCAACAGTATAGGCCACCCTGTGGGCATGCGCTCACGAAGAACAGCGGCGGGGCACAAGCCGATGCCTGTGCCCCGCCGCTGGTACGGTGCTGCGTTTGTTCACTCGAGTCCGATGGACTTGAGCGAGTGCATGGTGAGGGTGTCGATGTGCGTGGTGCCGGATTCGCTCACGAGTTCGACGGCGCGTGCGCCATCGCCAGGGAACGAGTACGAGCTCATCGCATGCTTGCCGCCGTCGACGTAGACCTCGACGCATCCGCGGTCGATGAACACGCGCAAGTCAAGCGTATCGGCTGCGAGCTCGGTGTCGCTGAGCTTGGCCACCCGGTAGCCTTTGTCTCCGTTCGCCACGTTCTGCCGGTCGATGACGACGCCGCCGATCTGCGCGTCGAATACGATTGCCGTGTAGTGGCCGTCGCTTGTGGCATGCACATGCAGTCCGGCGCGTTCGGCGGTGGTTTTGTTCAGATCGAGTCTCATCTCGATTTCCAGGGCGCCGCCGTCATCGTCGAGGATCGTGGAGGTCTGGTTCGTACCAAGGTCGAGCGAGTCGAAGCCTATGGTATTCTCGCGCAGCCCCTCCATTTCGATGGTGGGGGCGGTGACCAGGTCACCGTCATCGCCCAGCGTGATCTCGCGGGGGAGGGTGAGGTTGCCGCACCAGCCGTCCTCCTCCATCGGGATGGGGGCGACGAACGGGCTCATCCAGCCGTACATGATCTGGCGCCCTTCGGTGTTGAACGACTGTGGTGCATAGAAGTTATGGCCTTCGTCCCACAGGCGGAACTCGGTCTCCGGCTTGAAGCTCTCGCCTGGCTTCCATGTGCCCACCATGTAGCCGGCATTGTTCACGTTGCGGTTCATGAAGCCATTTGGCTTGGCACCCATCGCGGAGAAGCCGATGACCCATTTCTCGTTGCCCCGCGCATCGCGGATCGGGAAGAAATCGGGGCATTCAAGCATGAACACGTTCGGATCCGGATGCTCGAACAGCACCCGATCGAAGCTCCAGTGCACCATGTCGCTCGACGTGTACAGCCACATCTGGCCACGATGCTCCTTCGACGAGACACCGAAGGTCATATACCAGGTGTCACCGGTCTTCCACACCTTCGGGTCGCGGAAGTGGTGGTCCACCTCGTCGGTGGGGCAGTCGATGATCATGCCCTCCTTCGTGAAGGTCTTCAGTTCGTCGTCGTTCGGCTTGGCGAGCATCTGCACCTGCCAGTCGCCTCCGGTGTTGTCCTTGCCGTTGGCCCAGCGGTGGCCGGTGTAGAAAATCCACGGCTTGCCGTCGTCGCCAATCACGGCGGAACCGGAGAACACACCGTGGCGTTCCTGTTCGAGGCTTGGCGCGAAGGCGATGGGTTCGCGGTGCCAGTCGACCATGTTGTCGGAGGAGACGTGGCCCCAATGCATCGGGCCCCACTGTGTGCCGTGGGGATGCAGCTGGTAGAACACGTGCCAGCGTCCGTTGTAGCGGCACAGGCCGTTCGGGTCGTTGATCCACCCGCCATTGGAGGCAATGTGGAACTTCGGGTACCAGCGGTCGTTGCGGGTGGTTTCCAGTGCCGACACGCCTGCTTCGGCGAGTGACAGCTGCTCGGCATGGTCCGAGATCGGCGTGAGCACAGGGTCGAGCGCCGGGTCGGGGGTCAGAATGCCGTTGGCGGGAATATTGGTGGGAAGGGTTGCCATCGTCGTTGTCCTTTCGGATTCGGCTGTCTGATTTCGTTTGCGTAATCGGAGACGTTTTCAGTCGACATCTGTCTCCTTGTACTCAGGATTGCAGGATGTATACGGGTTCGGAATCCGGGATTGAGGTTGTATTGCGTAAATAGGGACAGTTGGAGGCTGCCATTTGTCCCTATTTACGCAAATGAGGGGAGGGAGAGGAGACGCAGGGATATGAGAGAGATTGACGGGGGGGAGAGGTGCGGATGGGGCTTTACATATCCTCGGAATCCGCGGAGAGGATCGCCTCGTCGGTGGCGAGCGACGGCAGCTTCTTCGAATCGCGGATGAACGGATCGCCATCCACCTGCTCGTCGTCGCGCTTGATCACGAAGAATCCGTAGACGGTGGCAGCAAGCACGATGGCGGAGATCGTCAGGAACGTCGTGCGGTCGCCCATGCGGTCATGCAGCATGCCGAGCGGGGTGGAGAAGACGACCTGGCCGATCTGTGAGGCAATCTGGAAGCCGACCATGTAGAGCGTCGCGGAGAGCTTCGGATTGAAGTGGAGCGTGAAGTAGCGGAACGCCGGCAGGCAGAACAGCGGAACTTCAATGGCGTGGAACATTTTGACGATCGAGATGGACACCGGATCGTGGAAGATGCCGCACAGCCCGATGCGAAGGAACATCACCGTGGATCCGAGCAGCAACGCGTTGCGCACACCTACCTTGCGCATGATGATCGGCACGACGCCCATCATCGCGGATTCGCAGAACACCTGCACCGAGTTGAGCGTGCCGTAGACGGCGTTGCCGGTGGCCTCATTCGGGAAGAGCGAGGCGTAGTAGGTGGGGAACATCTGCTGGTCGAATACGGTGTAGAACGTGTTGGTGAGCAGCATGAACACGATGAGCACCCACAGCGTGGGCATCTTGAGCACGCCGAGCATGTCTTTGATGGTCGGGTTAGTTGGCGCGGCATTCGGATCGGCGGCTTCCTTGAGCGCTTCGCGCTGCTCGGCCGGATACCAGGTGAGGTACACGATGAGCATGCCCACGCCGAATGCGGAGCCGAGCCAGAAGTTGATCATCGGGTTGATGTTGAACACGAAGCCGGCGACAAGCGCCACAATGGCATAGCCGAAGGAACCCCATGCGCGGGATTGGCCGTACTCGAAGTTGAAACGGCGGCTGTACCGTTCGGTCACGGCCTCGATGAGCGAGCAGCCTGCCATGAAGCCCGCGGAGAGAACGACGGAGCCCACGAGTGCGGCGGCCATCATGTTCGTCCTCATCAGCGGCGCGTACACGAACTGCACGAAGGGTCCGACGAGTGCGGCGATCGCCGAGATGACGAGCACAAGACGGCGCTTGAGTCCGAGATTGTCCTGGATGAGGCCGTACCCGAACATGAGGATGAGCGTGGCCAGCGAGTTGATCGAATAGATCGTGCCCACTTCCGCGCCGTTGAGTCCCATCGAGTTGAGCCAGCGCTGGAAGAACGACCACCAGATGCCCCAGGAGCAGAAGAACAGGAAGATGCCGGTTGAGCTTTGCAGGTAGGAGGGGTTCCTCCACACCTTCGTGGTTGTTGCCATGATGTGAACCTCGTTGTCTGAGCCTAAGCTGCGTTGTATATGACGGCTCCCGCGCATTGCTCCGGTCTGTGCACCGTGTGTCCGTGTTGTGCGCAGGAGGGGGCAGGCCTCGATGGGTCTGCTAGGGGAGCACCATTCGCGTCGTCTGTGTCAGTTGTGGTGTTCCATATGTTCTCAGAATAGAGTGTAAATCGATTGACATCAAACGATTGACTTCTTCTCCATAAAACCACCATATTTCCTGAAGCCTTAATGTCAATCGTTTGACGAATTCTTTGCTGCCGCAGTGACCATGCGTCACGCGGTCGTCGGCGTGTCGCGCACCGATCCCTTCTCGATCAGCGTGCAGTGCACCTTCACCGGCGATGGCGTGTCAAGCAGAGGCATCACCGCGGTCGTATGGGGCCAATCGCCTTCATTGAGCGGGCGGTTCTCGATCATCGACACGAGCTTGTTCGCGGCCCAGTAGCCCATCTCGTAGTGGGGCAGTTCGATGGTGGTGAGTTGCGGCTCGAGTGTCTCGGCAAATACGCGATGGTTGTCCACGCCGACCACCGAGATGTCGCGTCCGACGGCCAGTCCATGTCGTGCCGCCGTCTCGTATACATACCAGGCGCGTGCGTCGTTGAAGCAGAAGAATCCGTTGGGCTGCTCGGTGTCGAATAACGCTTCCACGGCACGTAGTGCCGGCCCGTTGTTGAGCACGTCGCATTGCAGTCGTTCGTCGAAGCCCCTGCCGTGGTCCATCAGGGCCTGTCGGTAACCGGCGAGCCTGCCGGTCTGTGCCACCATGGGTTCGGCGCATCCCACATACGCTATGCGGGAGCATCCGGCTTCGATGAGTCTGGTGGTGGCGTCATAGCCGATGCGGAACTCGTCCGGTTCGATGGACGGGAAGCGATTGGTCTCCTCTGCGGCGTCGACGAGCACCAGAGGGAACTTGGCGAGTGATTTGGGCACCGTCATCACGCGGTTCGACATCGCGGAATACAGGAAGCCATCCACACCGTAGCGTTTCAGAGCGCGGATCTCGCTTTCCAGGGCCTGTTCGGTGTCTCCGTTCACGGTGAGGAGCATGTAGCCAAGCGAGCTCAAGGCGTCCTGTGCACCTTGGATCATACCGCCCGCATATGGCGTGGTGGCCACTTCGACGCTGATGAACCCGATCATATACGTCCGGTTGGTGCGTAGGGAGCGGGCCAGCACATTGGGCTGGTACCCCATTCGCTCTGCGGTTTCGCGTATGCGGTTCGCAAGCTGCGGATTGATGCGCCCCGAATCACGCCCATTGAGCACGAGCGAGACCGAGGAGACGGAGACTCCGGCCGCTTGTGCGATTTCCTTCATCGTCGTCATGATTCCACCTTATACGTCCTATGCCGAATATGCACATGACATACCGACGGCACACCCACATATTCCGTGCCGCTTACCGCTTGGTGAGTATCTCGTCCACGAGCTGCTGCTTTTCGCTGATCTGCCCTGAGAAGCCCGGGCGAATGTCGAGCTTGAGCGTCACGCCGGTGCGGTATCCCTGTTCGGCGAGTTTCACCGTGGCGTCGCGCACCGCTTTGAGCACATCGTCAAGGTTTCCCTCGATGTTCGTGAACATGGCGTTCGTCTCGTTCGGCAATCCGGATTCGCGGATCACCTCCACCGCTTCCGCCACGTATTCGCTCAGCTCGGCGCCGACACCGCTGGGGGCGATCGCCACTGCCGCCACCGTGTTGATGATCGGTTTGCCGTGCTCGTCCACGGGCACTTCCTGCCGCACCGCATTGCGATCAGGGCTGTTCATGTGTCTTCTCCTTTGTCGCAGGCGTGCGACCGGGCATGTCTGTTCATCGCTCAGCCACACAGCTATGGAATTTCAGATTGCCTTCTGCTCAGTGCATCGCCCAGGCATGGTCCATCGGACCGTGACCTTTGCCGAGGTTAAGATTCGCGCGCAGAGCTCCGCTCAGGTATGCCTTGGCGTCGCGTACGGCGTCTTCGAGGTCCTCGCCTTGGGCGAGATACGAGGCAATTGCGGACGACAGCGTGCAGCCGGTGCCGTGCGTGTTGTCGTTGGCGATGCGTTCCCCCTCGAACCACGTGACGGCACCGGTCGGGAATGCGAGCACGTCGTCGGCGTCCTTCACGCCATGGCCGCCTTTGACCAGCACGCAGGTGCCATAGTCCTTGGCGAGTTGGACGGCCGCGGTCTCCATGTCGGCCTGGTTGCCGATCGGCATCTGGGCCAGCACCTGTGCCTCAGGAATATTCGGGGTGATCACCGTGGCAATCGGGAAGAGACTGCTGATTTCCTCGGCGATTGTGTCGTCCGCGGCAAGACTCGACCCACTTGTGGCCACCATGACCGGGTCGACCACGATGTTCGTGGCCTGGTGGTCCCTGAGTTTGCGGGCGACGGTTTTCACAGATTCAACGCCCACGATGACGCCGATCTTCACGGCGGTGGGTCGAATATCGTCGAAAACCGAATCGATCTGGGCGCCCACGATGCTGGGGTCCACGGCGGCGATGGCCTGCACGCCGGTCGTGTTCTGCGCCGTGATGCCCGCCACCACGCATTCGCCGAATACATCATTGGCGAGCATCGTCTTGAGGTCGGCGGGAATGCCGGCACCGCCGGAGGAGTCGGTTGTGGCGATCGTGAGCACGGCCGGCAGCTTGGTTGCAGCAGGCTTGCGTCCGGTGTACCGGGGCTTCTCGTCGCCGCGAATGGCGGTCCAGTCATCGACCAGACGGCGAGTGGCCTGCTCCGGGTCGGTGGCGCCGGCAATGGCGGATACGACGAACCAGCCGTCGGCCTTCGTCTTGGCGAGCATGGGAATGTCGTCGGCTTTCACGCCACCGCCCACGATGAGCGGATACTTGCTCATCGTGCGCATTTCGTCGATGGAGGAGACGTTCAGCGTGGTGATATCGCCATTTTCGTCGACGATCATGCTCTCGGGCTTCGTGGCCGTCATGTGCAGTGGGCCGGCTCCTATGTAGTCGATGGTGCCTTCGGGCAGATGGTTGGCTTCGCGCACTTCGTCGACGGTTTTCGCCGACAGTCCAATGATCGCGTCAGGTCCAAGCAGCTTTCGTGCCACCACTGGATCGAGGTCGTCCTGACCTATGTGCACCCCGTCGACCTTGATGCCCTTGGCACGGGCCTCGAGCGCGGCATCGACCCGGTCGTCGACCACAAAGGCCACCGAGTGCTCCACGTGATGGCCTGCGATCTCTTCGGCGATGTCGTTCGCCAGGGAGACGATCTCGGCGACATCCTGGGTTTTGGCGCGCAGCTGGATGAAACTGGCGCCTCCGTCGAGGGCCTTGGCCACGACGTCGAGAATCGGCCGGTTGCCGCAATCGTCGGGGCCGACCACGAAATAGAAGCGCAGGTCGAAACGGTCGCGCATGGATGGGTATGGGAACGAGTTCATTGTGTCACCTGATTCGTTTGTTGTGTGCCGGCATGCCGTGCCATGGCAGATTCTAGGCCAAATAGAGCGGTGCGGAGGCGATTTCCTCCGGCGTAACGTTCCACAGAGCGTCGAGGAACGCGGTTTGGAACGATCCCGGCCCATGCGATGCTCGTTCGGCGGCTCCGGAAGATACGTTGTAGAGCATCGAGGCGGCCAGTGATGCCACCAGTGGATCGGCCACTGCAAGATAGGTGGCCGTGACACCCCCAAGCGAGCACCCGGCACCGGTGATCTTCGTCATCATCGCGCTTCCACCGGGAAGTCGGTAGACGAGTCGTCCGTCGGTGACGAGATCGACCTCGCCGGAGACCGCGACGGCCCCCGTGTGGGTGGGGGAGTGGAGCGCCAGATACGCCGCCAGATCGGTGGCCGCGGTGATGGCGGCATCCACACTGTCGGCGGCCTCCACGCCTGCGGGCCCATTGTGCTCATCCGTTCCGGCTGCATCGCCCAGTTGCCACATGTCGTGCAACACCAGTGCCTCCGATGCGTTGGCGCGGATGACGGTGGGAGGGTAATCCTTGAACCCCTTGAGGATCTCGGTGCGCGCGACGCCAACGCCGGCTGCCACCGGGTCGAGCACCCACTTGCAGCCATGGCGGCTCAGATGCTCCGAGATCTCCTGCAGTGCATCGCGGTAGAACGGCAGCAGCGTGCCCACGTTGATGTATGTGGCACCGCACGAAGAGGCCAACGAGGTCACATCGTTGGGAAGGAAGCTCATGGCGGCGGTGCCCCCCGCGGCGAGCTGCGCATTGGCCACCAGATTAATGGTGACGAAATTGGTGAATGACTGCGCAAGCGGGGTCTGCTCGCGAACATTCTGCGCCGCCTGGCGTATACGCTCACGAATGGGGTCGTCTGGTGCGACCTCGTGTAGATTGGATGTGTCGGAATTCGGCGTGGTCGACGCTGTGGTCATCTGTACTCCCTACTCTGGTGCTAGCCAACAGGTTCGAAGGGTTAGGCGCGAAGCCACTCTCAGCTCTATCAGCTCCCCTGACATGTGTATTCCAAACGTATTGAACACTCTCGACGCCTGCTGTGCTCATGCGTGTCATCACCCCACATGGGCACCGGAACGGGCTCCCTGCGTGTCAGCCGCCAACGGTAGGGTGAAGCCTTGTATAAGACCCCAAACCGTTCAAACCAGAAGGTGCATTGTGGCTAATTCCAAAATCGATGAAGTTGTCTCCCTCGCCAAGCGTCGCGGCTTCGTGTTCCCGGCCGGCGAGATCTACGGTGGCACCCGCTCTGCGTGGGACTACGGGCCGCTCGGCGTGGCGCTCAAAGACAACATCAAGCGCGAATGGTGGCGCTCGATGGTCGTCACCCGACCAGATGTCGTGGGCGTCGACACGTCGATCATCCTGCCGTCCGAGGTGTGGGTCGCCTCCGGCCACGTGTCGGTGTTCAACGATCCACTTATCGAATGCCTCACCTGCCACAAGCGTCATCGCGCCGACAAGCTCGAGGAGTCGTATGCCGAGAAGCACAACGACCAGCTGCCCCCGAATGGCCTCAAGGACATCGTGTGCCCGGACTGCGGCACCCGCGGCAATTGGACCGAACCCCGTGACTTCAACATGATGCTGCGTACGCACCTCGGTCCTGTGGAAGATGAGAACAGCCTCCATTATCTGCGACCGGAGACGGCACAGGGCATCTTCGTGGACTTCAAGAACGTGATGACCTCGTCGCGCTCCAAGCCGCCGTTCGGCATCGCCAACACCGGCAAGAGCTTCCGCAACGAGATCACGCCAGGCAACTTCATCTTCCGTACCCGCGAGTTCGAGCAGATGGAGATGGAGTTCTTCGTTGAGCCGGGCACCGATGAGGACTGGCATCAGTACTGGATCAACGCCCGCACACAGTGGTACATCGACCTCGGTGTGAACCCCGAGAATCTGCGCCATTACGAGCATCCGAAGGAAAAGCTCGCACACTATTCGAAGCGCACCGTCGACATCGAATACCGCTTCGGCTTCCAGGGCTCCGATTGGGGTGAGCTCGAGGGCGTGGCCAACCGTACCGATTTCGATCTCGGCGCCCATGCCAAGCATTCCGGCGAGGACCTGAGCTACTTCAACCAGGCCACCGGCGAGAAGTACATTCCGTACGTCATCGAGCCTGCAGCCGGTCTGTCGCGTTCGCTCATGGCCTTCCTTGTGGATGCCTACGACGTTGACGAGGCCCCGAACACCAAGGGCGGCGTAGACAAGCGCACGGTGCTGCGTCTCGACCCGCGTCTCGCTCCCGTCAAGGCCGCGGTGCTACCGTTGAGCAAGAAGCCGGAACTGCAGTCGGTGGCCCAGGACCTCGCGCAGGATCTGCGTCTCAATGACTGGATGATCGACTACGACGAATCCGGTGCGATCGGCCGCCGCTATCGTCGACAGGACGAGATCGGCACCCCGCTGTGCATCACCGTCGACTTCGACACTCTTGATGACCAGGCCGTGACGATTCGCGAGCGTGACACGATGCAGCAGGAGCGCGTGGCGCTCACCCAGGTTGCCGACTACGTGGCCAAGCGCATCAACGACAAACGTACACGTGTGCCGCTCAAACCGGTGTCGATGGGTGGCGCCGAATGGCCCGAGACCGTGCATATCGCCGAGGCCGGCGGTTTGTACTGATCTGCCATGCATCAATCGCCTGCGCCCCGTATGCCTGAGATTGCGGGACGCAGGCGATTTTGCGTACGAGGCGAGCGTGCGAATAATTCATACGATACTCTGTACAATTCGGACACATGAACGAGGGGATATGAGCGAGCAGGAGACGATACTGAACACATCCCGGCAACGCGAGGCAAGCCCAGATGCCAAGGATTGCGCAGATGCCGGTGCACGGCTTGAACCGGTTTTGGCCGGTCCGTTGGCACCGATCAGGCTCGGCGATGTCATGGTGAACACTCCGGTCATGCTCTCCCCGATGGCAGGTGTGACGAACTGGCCGTTCCGTGTGCTGTGCGAGGAATATGGGCCCGACGGCCTTTACGTGGCCGAGATGGTCACTGCACGCGCGCTGGTCGAGCGCAATCCGAAGGCGCTCAGGTTGTGCAGGTTCGCACCGAGCGAGCGCATCAGATCGCTGCAGCTGTATGGCGTGAACCCGTCGATTATGGAACAAGCGGCGCGGTTCCTGGTGGACAACGGCATGATGGATCATCTCGATCTCAATTTCGGGTGCCCGGTTCCCAAAGTCACCCGGCGTGGTGGAGGATCGGCCTTGCCATGGAAAACGGATCTGTTCACCGAGATTGTCCAGCGCGTAGTTGCGGTGTGCGAGCCGGCGAACATTCCGGTGACCGCGAAGATCCGCGTGGGGCTGGACCATGAGCATGAGACCTTCCTCGAAGCCGGGCGCATAGCTCAGGAGGAGGGGTGCAGCGCAGTGACCCTGCATGCCCGCACCACTGCCGAATACTATGGCGGTCATTCGGATTGGTGCCGGATCGGTGAGCTCGTGAGCACGCTCGACATACCGGTGTTCGGCAACGGCGACATCTGGGGTGCCGAGGACGCCATCGCGATGGTGAACGAAACCGGGTGTGCCGGAGTGGCGATCGGTCGCGGGTGCCAAGGGCGGCCATGGCTCTTCGGCAATATAGGCAACGCCTTCGCCGGCAGCGACGTGCGTATCAACCCCACCCTCGGCGAGGTGGGGCGCATCATCATGCGCCATGCCGAGCTGCTCACCGAGTTCTACGATGGTGACGAGCGGATGGCTGTGCACGACCTGCGTAAGCATGTCGCATGGTACCTGAAAGGGTTCCCGGTGGGGGGCTCCACCAGGCGCGCGTTCATGGAATGCGAGAGTTTGAAGGATGTTCGTGAGCAGGTGGACGCGCTTGACCCGAACATCGAGTATCCTGAACGGGTGGTGGACCAGCCGAGGGGTCGTGTTCGCTTTGCGAAGAAGGTGCATTTGCCATATGGTTGGCTCGATTCGCGGACCACGACCCACGAGGAGCGCGAGCGACTGTTCGGCGACGACCCGATGGATGCGAGCTACTGAGCGACACGTTTTAAGAAAACTTTCGGAAATCGGGTCTACGGTGTCTACGAGGAATGTAAAGAGGAGGGTGAGCGGATTGGCCTTGGCCAGTGGAGGGAGGCCTGTTTTCTCACCCATCTGCGGTACAGTTGTGTACAACCGTGAGTGACAGGAGACTAACGTGAGCGAGATCGCCCAGACCGACAATTTCAACGACACCACGATCATCAAGGTCGTTGGTGTCGGTGGCGCAGGTGGCAATGCAGTCAACCGAATGATTGCCGAGGGTCTGCAGAATGTGGAATTCGTGGCAATCAACACGGATGCGAAAGATTTGCTGCGTTCCGACGCCGATGTCAAGATCTCGCTGAGCGACGCCTCGAGCCGAGGGCTCGGCGCGGGGGCGGATCCGGAGAAGGGCGCGAAGGCCGCCCAGGATCACCAGTCCGAGATCGAAGAGGCCGTCAAGGGCGCCGACATGGTGTTCGTCACCTGCGGTGAGGGCGGTGGCACCGGCACCGGTGCAAGCCCACTGGTCGCCCGCGCAGCACGCCAGCAGGGCGCGCTCACCATTGCAGTCGTCACTCGTCCGTTCTCCTTCGAAGGCCCGCAGCGTGCCGCCTCGGCAGCGCTGGGCATCGACAATCTGCGCGAAGAGGTCGACGCGCTCATCGTCATTCCGAACGACCGACTTCTTGAACTCGACGACAGCTCCATCGGCATCGTGGATGCGTTCCGCACGGCCGACACCGCTCTGCTCGCTGGTGTTCAGGGCATCACGGACCTGCTCACGATCAATCCGTACATTCACGTCGATTTCTCCGATATCACGTCGATCCTGCAGAACTCCGGCACTGCACTCTTCGGCATCGGCGCCGCACGGGGCGAGGATCGTGCAGCGCAGGCCGCAGAGATCGCCATCAGCTCGCCATTGCTCGAGGAGAGCATCGACGGCGCCAGCGGCGTGCTCATTAACATCGCGGCTTCGAACGACCTGAAGCTCGCCGAGGTGAATCAGGCCGTCGGTTTCGTTCGCGAGGCCGCACATCCGGAGGCGCAGATTATCTTTGGTCTCGCACTCGACGATGCCTATGGCGATGAGATGCGCGTCACCGTGATTGCCGCCGGCTTCAACGACAAGAAGAAGCTCGCTCAGGCCAATGAGGACGCCCAGGCCGCCGCCTCGGCGCCTCAGCGCACCGTCAAACCGGTGACCAAGACCGCCACGGCTTCCGGGCAGCCCACCATCCTCACGTCTCCCATTCCCTCCACCGGTCCGGTGTTCGAAGAGGAGAAGAAGACGGATGAGAAGATCGTGGCCCAGCAGCCGACGCCGAAGCAACGCTCCGAATACGATGCCTCGTCCGACACCAGCAGCTATCCGTATACGGCGCTTGGTGATCTGGGTGACCTCGACATTCCGGAGTTCCTGCAGTAGTCGATCCGCTTACGGCACGGTCTGAATTACAATACCTGTAGAACCCAAAGAGTCAACCTGAAACAGGACAGCAAAGAAGGAAACGCGAATGGCCGGATTCATGAAGAGGACCATGTCTTATCTGGGAATGTCCGACGTCGTGCCGGAAGACGAAGATGACGAGGTCATTGACGAGGAGCCGGAGTCGTCATTCGACACCGATCGTTCCGTCACGCCCATCCCGGCCGCGTCCACGCAGCCTTCCACGAGCCAGCGTAAGTCGGTGGCCCCGTTCCATGCGAACATCAATCGGATCACGACCATTCACCCGCAGAGCTACGAAGATGCGCAACTGGTCGGTCGCGCACTGCGAGACGGCATTCCGGTGGTGCTCAATCTCACCGATGTCTCGCAGTCACAGGCTTACCGCATCATCGATTTCTCGTCCGGCGTGGTGTTCGGCATCTCCGGCTCCATCGAACGCGTGACCGAGCGTGTGTTCCTGCTGAGTCCCGCTCGTGTGGACATTGTCGCGGAGGACACTGAATCGGGTATGTCAGACAACCTGTTCGAGAACTGATGAGGCGGGGCAGCGGCCCCCACATTCACGTCATTTGCTGTTCGAGGAAGCATGTTCCTAGTCATTCGATAGGCTGGGAGCATGCTTTCGACGTTATTCGGCTTCTTCTTCCATATTGTCGACCTGCTCATCGAGGCCTACATCGCGGTGCTGTTCGCCCGCATGATCTTCGATTGGGTGCTGGTGCTGGCTCCGCGATGGCGGCCGACCGGTTTTGTGGCGACCCTGCTGCGCATCATCTACCAGCTCACCGAGCCACCACTGCGCTTCCTGAGACGATACATCAAGCCGATTCCCCTGGGGCGCGTTTACTTCGATGTGAGTTTTCTGGTGTTGTATTTCGTATTGGTGATCTTGCGCATACTGATCTGACCGATGGAAAAAGTCCGATGGTCATGTGAAAAAAGCCGCCCATGCGGTGTGCTTGCGCAGGTGTCGTGATAGCATCAAAAAATAAGGTCAACTAAGCTGGGTCTATCCCAAAGCGAGGTGGTAAGATAATGGCTCTTTTGACGCCAAAGGATATTCGGGAGCACACCTTCCAAACGGTGCGCTTCAAGGAAGGGTACGATGTCGACGAGGTCGATGACTTCCTCGATCAGGTAACCGAAACCGTGGAGGCTTTGGGCAAGCAGGCTGTTGCAGGTGGTCAGTCCACGCAGGCACTCGGCCCTGATGTCTCCGCGCTGAACACGAAGATTTCCGATTTGACTGCACAGGTGCAGTCCCTGCAGCAGGAGAACCAGTCGCTCAAGGCCGCCGCCGCGCAAGGTGCAGGCGAACAGGCGACGGCGCAGATCGCCCAGGCGAATCAGGCCGCACAGGCTGCACAGGCGCAGCTCAAGGAAGCCGAGTCGAACAATCAGGCGCTTTCCACTCAGAATGAACAGCTGAAGAACCAGATTGAACGCCTTTCCGCGCAGGTCGATCAGCTCACCGCACAGGCGGCGCAGAACTCCGATCAGCCGGATCTCGCCAAGGAGCTGCAGGAGATTACCCGCCAGCGCGATCAGTTCCGCGCCGACAGCGAGAATCTGCGTCATGAGCTCTCCGCTGCCCACGAGCAGACGATGCGCGCCCAGCAGGCCGAAGCCCAGGTCAAGGACCTCACCAAGCAACTCGAGGAATCGAAGCAGCGTGAGGAACAGCTGCGCGATCAGGTGGCCAAGGTCGAACCGAACACTGAGACGGGCAGCCTGCAGAAGATCAAGAGCGCTGCTGCGGCCGCCAACAGCGAGCCGGAGCGCGCCACCGCGATGCTCACCCTCGCGATGCAGCTGCACGACCAGTACGTCGACAAGGGCAAGGCGACCGCCAAGGAGATCACCGAGCAGGCCCAGCGCAAGTATGAGGAGCTCATCTCCAAGGCCAACGACTATTCGAACCGCACTCGTTCCGAGGCCGACGATTACAATGCCCGCACCCGCGAGGCTGCCGATGCCTACAGTGCGAAGACTCGTGACGATGCCGATTCGTACAGCGCCAAGACGCATGAAGATGCCGACACATACATGAAGAACAAGCACGCCGAGGCGGATCAGTACGTGGTCGACAAGACCAATGAGGCGAACACCTACGCGGATCAGAAGATCGCAGAGGCGAACAACTACGCCGCCGCCAAGACCAACGAGGCCGACACCTATGCCGACTCGAAGGCCCATGAGGCAGACGAATACGCTCAGAAGAAGCAGGACGAGGGCAACACCTACGCCCAGCAGAAGAAGAGCGAGGCCGACCAGTACGTGGTCGAACGCCACGACGAGATCAACGCATTCGAGGCCGAAGCCAAGAAGCGTGCCGACGACTACTCGGCGAAGACCCGCACCGCTGCCGACGACTACGCCCAGCAGGTGCGTGAGAACCTCGAGACCCAGTCGAAGGTGATCGAAGGCAACATTCAGGGCCTCAAGACCTTCGAGACCGAATACCGTGCACGCCTCACCGAGTTCCTCGGCCAGCTGCAGGCACAGGTCTCCGACACGAACAACTACAAGGACATCGACAAGGCCAACTGATACCATTAGCCAATGTTGAATTCGAAACCAAGACGGCCGCGTGTACGCGTGGCCGTCTTTGCATGTATCGCCATCGTCGCCCTTGGGGCAGACCAGCTTAGCAAATACCTGGCGCAGACCTACCTGACCGAGACCGATTACATTCAGGTGATCCCACGGTTCCTGCACCTGACGTTGGTCCATAATCCCGGGGCCTCGCTGGGCATGGGGGCCAACTCGACCTGGGTGATCAGCCTCTTCGCCATTGTCGCATGCTGTGTGCTTGTCTGGATGGCCTGGCGCACCACATCGATGGCCTGGACCGTGTTCCTGGCACTCGCCTTCGCCGGGGCGTTGGGGAACCTGATCGATCGCGTGGCATATGCCCAAGGATTCCTCAATGGCAAGGTCGTCGATTTCCTCAATTACGGTTGGTCAGTGGGCAATGTGGCCGACATCTTCCTCATGATCGCGGGAATAGGCATCATCGTGCTCATTCTGTGTGGAGTGCCCTATAGGGGGAGCGACGAGCGACAGCCGGCTGATACAGCGGCTGCCGGACATTCCGATAACTAGGCATATGGAAGGAGCTCAATGAGCACGATCATTCCGGCGCCCGATGCACTGATCGGGAAGCGGTTCGATGTGGCTGTGGCCAAGATGATGGGCATCTCACGGGCCAAGGCCACTGAACTCATCGAAACCGGGCAGGCACGTGTGATCGGGCGTGATATCCATAAATCCGCCACATTGCAAGCAGGCGACACCGTTGAGATTGATGTGCGAGAAGAGAGACGGGAACCCGAACCCGTTTCGAACGAAATGACGATTGCCTATGAGGACGACGACATCGTGGTAGTGGATAAACCGGTCGGTGTGGCGGCGCATGCCTCGGTCGGCTGGACCGGGCCAACAGTGCTGGGTTCGTTGATCCAGCGCGGTGTGCACATCACCTCGATGGGGGCTGCGGGACGGCAGGGCATTGTCTCGCGGCTTGATGTGGGCACCTCAGGGCTCATGCTCGTATGCAAATCCGACCTCGCCTACAAGGAGATGCGCAGGCAATTCTCCGAGCATGAGGTGAAGAAGACCTACCATGCGCTCGTGCAAGGCAATCTCAAGGAAGACAAGGCCACCATCGAAGCTCCGATCGGGCGGGCAAAGGTCTCCGATTTCCGCTTCACGGTCACGCCCGCGGGCAAGGAGGCCGTCACCCATTGGGACGTGATGGAACGCTTCGGCGAGGCCACACTCGCGTCAATCAATCTCGAGACCGGACGCACCCACCAGATCCGCGTGCATTTCTCGTCCATCGGGCACCCTCTTGTAGGAGACCCGATGTACGGGGCCAATCCCCGTCTGTCTCAGGCACTGGGGCTCGAACGTCAATGGCTGCACGCCATGGAGCTGGAGTTCCGGCATCCGCGCACGCACATCAACACCGTGGTCACCTCGCGGTACCCCACCGATCTGCAGCATGCGCTGGAGACGGAGCGTGAGCGCTTCGCCCAACGGGAGCACCAGCGTTTAGAGTCGTCGCGAGGGTGACGATGGCGGTGATTTCCCGCGACTGGCTTCCGTAATCGCCAATACCACGAATATGATCATCGCGCAGGTCGGCATAACGGCCAACGGCGTGGTGAACAACAGACTGGTCCACGCCTCCAGCTCGCGCACCCCGGTGGAATAGCCGGCCGCATGATCGCAGCCAAGCAGAATGCGAATGGCCTGCACCATGCCGATGGCTCCGGGAAGGGCAAGCAGGGCGCAGAGTGGAATGAGCGCCACATATACGGCGATGCGCCTGCCGCGGGCCGGCTTCGATGCCGTCATAGGCAGCCTTCCTTCCCTCGCGTCGACTTACTCGGCAATGTTGCCAACACTCTAGCGACGAGGCGACGCTGTTTCCATATGAAGCGATTGATGCGCTGGAAATGCCGCGTGTCGAAACGGACATGGCGTGTTCGAAGGGTTGCGGGGCACCCCGGTTCGCGCTCTGTACAGCAAGCGGATTTCAAGGTACATTAGAACACTATGACCAATTCCGCTGATTTCGTGCAGTTGCACAACCATACGCATTATTCGTTGCTTGATGGTGCATCGAAGATTCCCGATCTGGTGAAGTACACGAAGGAATTGGGAATGGGTGCCGTGGGCATCACGGACCATGGCAACATGCATGGCGCGTATGAGATGTACACCGAGGCGGTGAAGCAGGATGTCAAGCCGATCATCGGCATCGAGGCTTATGTGACGCCGGAGACGGCGAGGCAAGACAAATCGCGCGTGCATTGGGGCACGGAGGCGCAACGGCGTGATGATGTGTCCGGTGGAGGCCTGATCACGCATTTGACGCTGTGGGCCGAGGACGACGAAGGATTGAGGAACCTGATCAGGGCCTCTTCGGTGGCGAATCTCGAAGGACGTGTGATGCGCTATCCGCGTATGGACAAGGAGGTGCTCTCCACCTACAGCAAAGGCGTGATCTGCGGTTCGGGATGCCCGTCAGGCATTGTGCAGACCCGTTTGCGCCTCGGTCAGTTCGATGAGGCCTTGCGTGCGGCGGGTGAGTTGCAGGACATCTATGGCAAAGACAATTTCTTCATTGAGCTGATGGACCATAATCTCGAGATCGAGCGCAAGGTGACGAAGGACCTGCTTGAGATCGCGAAGAAGCTCGGTGCGCCGCTGCTGGCCACGAACGATTCGCATTACGTCCACGAGGAGGATGCTGGCGCGCAGGACGCGATGCTGTGCATCAATTCAGGCTCGCACCTGGATGATCCGGACCGGTTCAAGTTCGATGGAGAAGGGTATTACATGCGTTCCGCGCAGCAGATGCGCGAGCTGTTCCGCGACCTGCCCGAGGCGTGCGACAATACGATCGAGGTGGCGGAACGTTGCAATGTGATGTTCGACGACCACGAGGACGGCGCGTTCATGCCCAAGTTCCCATGCCCGGAGGGTTGGGACGAGACCTCGCTGTTCCTGAAGAAAGTGGAGGAGGGCCTCGAACGGCGGTACGAGGGCAATGTGCCGGCGCATGTGCTGGCGCAGGCGGATTACGAGTGCGGTGTGATCTGCCAGATGCAATTCCCAGGCTACTTCCTGGTGGTGGCTGATTACATCCAATGGGCCAAAGACCATGGGATCATGGTGGGGCCGGGCCGTGGCTCCGCGGCAGGATCGATGGTCGCCTATGCAATGGGCATCACCGAGCTCGATCCCCTGGAGCATGGTCTGATCTTCGAACGGTTCCTGAACCCGGAGCGCGTGTCGCTGCCGGATATCGACGTGGACTTCGACCCGGAGGGCCGTCTGAAGGTGATCGAGTACTGCGGCGACAAATACGGGCACGACAAGGTGGCGCAATGCGTGATCTACGGCACGATCAAGACGAAGCAGGCGCTCAAGGATTCAGCGCGCATCATGGGCTACGAGTTCTCGATGGGCGAGTTGGTTACCAAGGCGTTGCCGCCGGCGGCAACGGGTGGCAAGGACGTGCCGCTGCACGACATTTTCGATCCAGGTGCGAAACGCTATGCGGAGGCGCGTGAATACCGCGAATTGTATGAGTCGAATCCCGATGCCAAGCGAATCACCGACGAGGCGATGGGCATCGAGGGCCTGATTCGCCAGACGGGTGTGCACGCATGCGCCACGATCATGGGCTCGGAGCCGATCACTGACACGTCGCCGCTGCTGGAGCGCACGGATGGCACGGTGACGACGACATTCGAATACCACACGTGTGAGACATTGGGTCTGGTGAAGATGGACTTCCTGGGTCTGTCCAACTTGACGGTGATCGGTGACACGCTCAGGAACATCGAGGCCAACGGCAAGGAACCGATTGACCATACGAAGATTCCGCTCGACGACAAGGAGACATACGAACTGCTGTCGCGCGGCGACACGCTGGGTGTGTTCCAGCTCGATTCCGACGGCATGCGTGCGCTGCTCAAGCAGCTGAAGCCAGATAACTTCAACGACATCTCGGCATTGATCGCCCTCTACCGTCCGGGCCCGATGAGCATGGACTCGCATACGAACTACGCGAAACGCAAGAACGGGTTGCAGAAGATCGAGCCGATCCATCCGGAGCTTGCCGAGCCGCTCAAGGAGGTGCTCGACGAGACCTACGGCCTGATCATCTACCAAGAACAGGTGCAATCCGCCGCCCGTATTCTGGCCGGCTATTCGCTGGGCAAGGCCGACGTGCTCAGGCGCGCGATGGGCAAGAAGAAGCCCGAGGTGCTGGCCAAGGAACAGGTGCCGTTCTTCGAAGGCATGAAGGAGCACGGCTATTCCCGCGAGGCGGCGCAGGCGGTGTGGGACGTGCTCGTGCCGTTCTCGGGCTATGCGTTCAACAAGGCGCATTCCGCCGCCTACGGGCTCATCTCGTATTGGACCGCCTATTTGAAGACGCACTATCCGGCCGAGTTCATGGCCGCCCTGTTGCAAGGCGCCTCCACGAACAAGGACAAGACCGCCCTGTACCTAGGCGAGGCGCGCCGCATGGGCATCAAGGTACTCTCGCCGGATGTCAACGAATCCGTGTACGCCTACTCCGCCGTCGGTGATGTGGTGCGTTTCGGACTCGGTGCCATCAGGAACGTGGGTGAAAAGGCAGTCGCCGACATCATTGCCGAGCGTCAGGGCAGCCACGGCAGGTACGTCAACTTCATGGACTTCATTCGCCGTGTGCCTCTGACCGCACTCAATAGGCGGTTGGTCGAATCGTTGATCAAGGCGGGTGCCTTCGACTCGATCGACCCCAACCGGCGTGCCCTCTACCAGATTCACGAGGCCGCGATCGACTCGGTCACCGACCTCAAACGCAAGCAGGCCACTGGGCAGTTCGACCTCTTCGCCGACCTCGACGCCGGTGCCGACGATGGCGAGGCCGAAGCGCTTGGCGACGTGTCGATCAGCGTACCTGACGTGGAGGAGTGGGACAAGAAGACCAAGCTCAACTTCGAACGCGAAATGCTGGGCCTGTATGTGTCCGACCACCCGCTTTCAGGCATGCAGTCCGTGCTCGCCAGCCTGCGTGACATGTCCATCGCGCAACTGATCGACCGTGCTCCCACGATGCCCGAGCGCAGTCAGGTCATGGTCGCCGGGCTCATCACCAACGTCGACTCACGCGTCTCCAAGAAAGGCAACCGATGGGCGATCGTGACGATTGAAGACATGGAGAGCTCCATCCAATGCCTGCTGTTCGGCAAGGTGTACGAGGCGCACGCGGCGGAACTCGCCATCGACACGATCGTGCAGGTGCGTGGCATGGTCGAGGCACGTGACGAGACGATTTCGTTGCGCGCCACCGACCTCATGGTGCCCGTCATCGAAGCCGGTGAGGACCGTCCTGTTTTCGTCCAGCTGCCTGCGCACGCCCTCGATATGCAACGGCTCGAACAGTTCTCGCAGATCCTCTCCAATCATCCCGGTGCCTGCGAGGTCAGGCTTGCCATCGTCGACGACAATGGCGGCGTGACCCTCATGACCCTCGGCGATCGCTTCCGTGTGCGTCGTGAGACCGGCCTGTTCGCCGACATCAAGGTTCTTTTTGGCGCCAACGCACTGCCTATGATCTGAACGGCGGTTTGTGCGAACGGAGACGGCATGCGATGGCATGCCGTCTCCGTTCGCACAAACCGGATGCCTGCCATCTCTCATTTCCGCGTCTGATCTTTGTCATTGTTTTGCGTAATCTGGAACTAATTTCACACGGGATGCGTCCCCGATTACGTGGATTTGCTGAATTAACGCGAACCTACGGAACTCGTCGGGGCGCGCCAGCGGGCAATCTCACGATGCAAAAGACCCGATGCCCTCGTTTTCCTTCTCGTGACAGGCGCTTGGTACCATAGTGGCTTATGAGCCAAGATAACTATATGCGCATCATTGATTTGCGCGGCAAGGAACTGACACGCGCCGAGATGCTTGACGCGATGCCACGAGCTGAGATGGGAACCGACGAAGCGAGCGAGATCGTGCAGCCGATTCTCGACAACGTGAGGGAGAACGGCGCCGCAGCGTTGCGTGAATATGCCGAGAAATTCGACCACATCGTCCCCAAGTCGTTCCGTGTACCCACCGACGTCATGGATGCCGCCGTGGCGTGCCTCGACCCGGAAGTGCGCGCAGCGATTGAGGAATCCGTGCGCCGTGCCCGCGCAGTCGCGAAATCGCAGGTCCCAGAGGACTTCCATACCGATTTGGCTGAGGGTGCGCGCGTCAGTGAGCGCTGGATCCCGATCCAGCGTGTGGGTCTGTACGTGCCCGGCGGCAAGGCCGTGTACCCGAGTTCCGTGATCATGAACGTGGTGCCGGCACAGGCCGCCGGTGTCGAAAGCCTCGCCATCGCCACGCCGCCAAGCCGTGACAATGCGCAGGGTTGGCCGAACAAGACGATTCTGGCCACCTGTGCCATTCTCGGTGTGGACGAGGTCTACGCCGTCGGTGGTGCACAGGCCATCGCGATGTTCGCCTATGGCGCCACCGACCTCGACAATCCGGTCTCCCCGGTGCTGTGCGAGCCGGTGGACAAGATCACTGGTCCGGGCAACATCTTCGTGGCCACGGCCAAGCGTCTCGTTTCGGGCATTGTGGGCATCGACGCGGTCGCCGGCCCCACCGAGATCGCCATCATCGCCGACAAGACCTCGAACCCGGCATATGTCGCCGCCGACCTCATTGGTCAGGCCGAGCACGATGAACTCGCCGGATCGGTGCTCATCACCGACGACGATCAGTTGGCCGAGGCGGTGCAGGCCGAGCTCAACAAGCGCGTACCGCGCACCGAGCACTCCGAACGTGTGGCCACCAGCCTCTCCGGCAAGCAGTCCGGCATCATTCTCACCGACGGCATCGAGCAGTCGATCGACGCGGCGAACGCCTACGCCGCCGAACATCTTGAAGTGCAGACCGCAGACCCGGATGCCGTGATCGCGAAGATCCGCAACGCGGGGGCCATCTTCCGCGGCAACTATTCCCCGGTGCCGCTGGGCGACTACATGTCGGGCTCGAACCATGTGCTGCCCACCTCGGGCACCGCACGATTCGCCGCCGGTCTCGGTGTGCACACGTTCATGAAGCCGGTGGAGGTCATCGAATACGACGAGCAGGGACTGAAGGAGCTCGCCGCCAGGGTGAATGCCCTCGCCGTCTCGGAAGACCTCCCGGCGCACGGCGAGAGCGTGCTGACGCGCTTCATTGACGATCCGTACAACAAGGAAACCATTACCGAACAGGAAGAAGAAGCAGGATTACGATGAGCGAAGCGATGATTCCGGCGGATCTGCCACTGCGTAACGACCTCATTGGCGAGGTGCCCTACGGCGCCCCGCAGCTCGACGTTCCGGTGTGCCTGAACGTCAATGAGAACCCGTATCCGCCGGATCACGCCGTGGTTCGCAGCATAGTGGAGCACGTCAAGCAGGTGGCGCCTACCCTCAACCGCTATCCGGACCGCGAGCACATCGAACTGCGCGAGGCCTTCGTCAGGTACCTCAAGGAGGAATCGGGGGCGCAGCTCACCGTGGAACAGGTGTGGGGCGCCAACGGCTCCAACGAGATCATGCTCCAGCTGTTCCAGGCTTTCGGAGGCCCTGGCCGTGCCGCACTGGGCTGTGACCCGGCCTATTCGATGTACCCCGAGTATGCACGCGACACGTTCACGAGTTGGTACACCACGCACCGCAAGCCGGACTTCACCCTTGATGTGGACCATACCATCGATGACATCGATGCGATCCAGCCGGCCATGGTGGTGCTCACCAGCCCGAACAATCCGACCGGCACCGAACTGCCTATGACCGATCTCAAGCGCATTCTCGAACATTGCCAGAGTGCTCAGGTCGCTGGTGCACACGATGGGGTGCACCCGATCGTGGTTGTGGATGAGGCCTACATTGAATTCCGCAACCCGGGCACGCCGTCGGCCACGACGCTCATCAACGACTACGACAATCTGGCCGTGAGCCGCACCATGAGCAAGGCATTCGCGTTTGCGGGAGCCCGAGTGGGCTATCTGGCGGCCAGCGAGGGTATTGTGGACTGCCTGCGCATCGTGCGCATGCCATACCATCTGTCCGCCGTGACGCAGGCGGTGGCGCTGGCGGCCTTCGACCATAGGAAGGAACAGCTGAGCCAGGTGGACCACCTGCGCGAGATTCGCGAGCAGACCGCCGCTTGGCTCAAGGAACAGACCTATAAGGGCCAGCCACTCGAAGTCGCCCCCTCGCAGTCGAATTTCCTGCTGTTCGGCGGCCATTTCGATGATCGCGGAGCCATCTTCGACCAAATGCTCCAGCGTGGCGTGCTCATTCGCGTGGTGGGGCCGGAAGGCTGGCTGCGTGTGTGTATGGGCACTGACGAGGAGATGCGCCGATTCCGCGAGGCGCTCGTCGAATCGATGCGCGCCGTCGAGAACGCCTAGGCCGCAGACATACGTATACCTGCAAAGGAGACATGGAGACACATGGCACGCACCGCGCACATTGTTCGCCAGACCAGCGAATCCAGCATCGACCTCGAACTCAACCTTGACGGCACCGGCAAGACGAACATCGAAACGACTGTGCCGTTCTACAATCACATGATGACTGCACTGGGCAAGCATTCGCTCATCGATCTCAACATCGTGGCGAGCGGCGACACCGATATCGATGCCCACCATACCGTGGAGGACACGGCGATCGTATTCGGGGAGGCATTGCGCCAGGCCCTCGGCGACAAGCGCGGCATCCGCCGCTTCGCCGATGCCACCGTTCCGCTCGACGAGGCGCTCGCCAAAGCCGTCGTCGACGTCTCCGGCCGCCCATACTGCGTGTGCTCGGGCGAACCCGAAGGCTTCCAGTACGCAATGATCGGCGGCCACTTCACCGGCTCGCTTGTACGCCATGTGATGGAATCGATCGCCTTCCACGCGCAGATCTGCCTGCACATGCATCTCATTGCCGGCCGTGACCCACACCACATTGCGGAGGCGGAGTTCAAGGCGCTCGCCCGCGCATTGCGCTTCGCCATAGAACCCGATCCCCGTATTCAGGGGCTGATCCCGAGCACGAAGGGCGCGTTGTGATGTCAGACGACGACAAGCGAAATCCCAACAATCCCGATAACCCCGGCGACGAAAACGACGCGTTCTGGGCCTTCGAAAGCGATCCGGATCTCGCACGTGAGATGGAGAGCCTCAACCAGGAGCTTGCGAATCTCGAGCAGAATGCGAGCACCGACGATGCCGGGGAATCCGCGACCGGGGAATCGGAAGACGGCAATGCTCCCGAAGACGTGTCCGACGAGTTCTCGCAGATCATGAACGCGAACGCCGAGATAGGCTTCGACGACGAACTCGAGGGGATTCTCGGCAACAAGGCGAAGCGTGCGATTCTAGTCACGCGCCTCACCTCGGCCGATTTGCTCGCCGCCTTCTGCTCGCTCGCCGACATCACCGCGCAATGCATCGATTCGCGTGAGGGTGCGGTGGCAGTGCTGCGCAATCTCAACGGGGACGGTCCCGAGGCGGCCGCGAAGGACCTCACCGAAGTGGTGGCGGGGCTGAGCGTGCTGTTGCTCGTGGATCGCGCCGACAAGATGACCGCCGTTCCCTATGCGAACGGCACCGCCGAGGATGCGGAACTGCCGCCGCCGTTCGTGCTGGAGACGCTCGCGCATTTCGTGGAGGATCTCATGCTCGGACTCACCACGGTCGATGCGCTCGCGCAGCAGGGTGTGAGGATTGTCGATTCCGCGGATCTGGATCACGACCATGCATTGAAAATCATCGCCGAGCATACGAACTTCGGGCGTGACGGCTCGTCGATCGACTGAATGCACGGGGCACAGGAAGAAAGTGAGATTATGAAATCTGTAGTCGTATTTGATTATGGGTTCGGCAATGTGCGCTCCATGATGCGCGCACTCGCCAATCAGGACCTTGACGTCACGCTCACCTCCGATTACCGCAAGGCCCTGGAGGCCGACGGTCTCGTCGTACCGGGCGTGGGCGCATTCGGTGCCTGCATGCAGGGACTGCGCAAGGTGAATGGCGACAACGTGATCTACGACCGTCTGCGTGCGGGGCGCCCTGTGCTCGGCGTGTGCGTGGGTGAGCAGATCATGTTCACCCGTGGCACCGAGCATGACCTTGACACGCCTGGGCTGCAGCTCATTGACGGCGAGGTGAGCAGACTCGATGCCGACGTGGTGCCCCACATAGGCTGGGATACCGTCGATGCCCCCGAAGGCTCCGTGCTGCTCAATGGCGTGGAGGGCGAACGGTTCTATTTCGTGCACTCCTACGCCGCTTTCACCGCGGCGCCCGCGGATTTGACGCAGTTCGACATCGACCTCGGCGACGCCGAGCAGAAAGTGGCGTTCTGCGATTACAGCCGCAGCCATTTCGTGGCCAGCTATGAGCGCGGGCCTCTGTTCGCCACGCAGTTCCACCCGGAGAAGTCCGCGCAGGCAGGTGCCAGACTGCTCGCGAACTGGGCCGCCGTACTCTAGTTATGTTGTTATTTGCCGTATTTTAAGATTCCAGATTGGAGTAGAACATGTCACTGACTTTGTTGCCGGCCGTTGACGTCCGTGACGGCAAGGCCGTCCGTTTACGTCAAGGTGAGTCCGGTTCGGAGACGGACTATGGCTCGCCGCTCGACGCCGCACGCACGTGGGTGGACGCCGGGGCGCAGTGGATCCACTTGGTCGATCTCGACGCCGCCTTCGGCACGGGGGACAACCGCGCCCAATTGCGTGAGATCGTCAGGCAGCTCGGAGACAAGGTGAACATCGAGATGTCGGGCGGCGTGCGTGACGATGCCTCCCTGGATGCCGCGCTCGACGCCGGCGCCGCACGTGTGAACATCGGCACCGCCGCACTGGAGAATCCGGAGTGGACGGCCCGTGTGATTGACAAATATGGTGACAAGGTGGCCGTTGGCCTCGATGTGCGTGGACATACGCTTGCCGCCCGCGGTTGGGTGAAGGAGGGCGGTGGCCTGTTCGAGACGATGCGGTTCCTCGACGACGCGGGCTGCTCACGCTACGTGGTCACCGACGTGACCCGCGATGGCATGATGAGCGGGCCGAACATCGATCTGCTGCGTGAAGTGGCCGAGCGCACCGATGCCAGAGTGACCGCCTCCGGTGGCATCTCGAAGCTCGACGATCTGCGTGCCATCAAGGAGCTGCTGCCGCTTGGCGTCGATTCCGCGATTCTGGGCAAGAGCCTCTACGCGGGCGCCTTCACGCTCGAAGAGGCACTTGCTGTAGCCAATGCGTGATATTGCACAGTGCGTCAATTGAATGGTGCGTCAATGGGGACATTTTCTGCCGGATCCCCATTGACGCACCATATGATCATATGCATGCATTCGAGTTGTTTGCGTCACCGAATAACGGGCTATGCGCAAGGGAGCTCACCGGATGCGATGAGTTGGGTGAACAGCTCGAAATCGTCTTCGTTCTGGTCGGCGTATGAATCGCAGAAGCTCATCATCGCCGTCTCGAATTCGTCGCTGTCGCCCAAATACCCGCTGATCGCCACGCTGTCGCCGCTGCGCGCATGCGCATGGGCGAGACACCACGCACACAGCGAGCCCAGATTGCTCAACGAATCCGCATGCAGCGTGTCAAGATCAATGGAACCCTTGCCATTCCACAGCTGTCGCACGTAATAGTCGCGCGGCAGACCATCGTTGGCCACGAACCGCGACCACCCGAGCAGAATGTCGGCGGTGGACTGCACGAGCTTCTGACCTTGGATCACGCGCTCACCGTGCGTGCTGTAGGGTGAGTGGCCCACGTATTTGGCCAGCACGCTGGCCACCGCCTCCTTCATTTGCAGAATGAGCGGGTCGTCTATGTCACGGCCTATGAACGCGCTGATCCAGCAGCGGGTGCCAACGGAACCGACGCCGACCACCTTGCGCGCTGTGTCCTGATAATGGTACTGTTCGAGCACATGGCGGCGGTCCTCATACAGCGAATCACGGTAGGTGTCGAACAGCTGTCGCAGGCGGCCGCGCAGCGCATCGATGTCCTCGTAGCCGCGAATGTCGTTGATCTGCACGAGCTCGGGTGGCTCGGTCTTGAACCGGAGTCGATTGCCGTCGAGATAGGTGAGCTTGTTGGCTGCCTTCTTGGAGTCCTTCGAACGCGCCTTGGCTATGGCGCCGTGCAACGTTTTCGACGGCTTCGCTTTCATCGCCTTCTCCAGATGGGCGAGGCTGTCTTCTACATCGAAATGGGTGTACCACGTGTTGAGGAAGCCCATCTGCGAGAATTCCCGTAATGTTTCACGGTACTGTTTCACGCAACGATAGACGGCATCATGACGCTCCTTCTCCTTGAGCCCTATGTTGCGCCCCGCAATCTCCACCGAAACGGCAAGTCGCTTGATATCCCATTCCCATGGGCCCGTGGCCGTCTCGTCGAAGTCGTTGATGTCGAACACGAGACGTTTGGACGGCGAATAGAAGATGCCGAAGTTGCCTATGTGCGCATCTCCTATGCACTGCACCGGAATGCAGGTGGTAGGGGTGCGGGCGAGATCGTTCGCCATGATCGCCGCGCCCCCTCGGTAGAAGGTGAAGGCGTTTGCGCTCATGCGCTTGAACCGCAGCGGCACCAGGTCGGGAACGCGCATCTTGTTCTGCTCCTCGAGCAGACCGATCACGTCACGCCGCTTCGTTTGCACGCGCCATACGGCATGCGAGGAGAGAGGGAAGCGTTCGCGGAGTTTGAGACCGGCGTTCGTGCGATCCTCGGGGTTCTTGAACTCCGTCCATGCGCTCATGTCGAACATCGGATGCGCTTCGCTTGACTCTACAAGATTTCCATCGCTCATACTTGCACAATACCGTGCGGGCAGGCACAATTCGTGTTTATACGGCGTTCCGTGCGGATTCCGTCCGTATATCGATGCGGTGTCCACATACCGTCTGTTAACGCGTGCCGTAACATCGGTTTGAAACGATGGGGTGCTATGGACAAACAACAAGAATTTGCGCTCCGAACCGTTGAGGAACGCGATGTTCGCTTCATTCGCCTGTGGTTCACGGATGTATTGGGAACATTGAAATCGGTGGCCATCGCGCCTGCAGAGCTGGAGGCCGCATTCGAGGAGGGCATTGGTTTCGATGGCTCCGCGATCGAAGGCATGACGCGTGTGTCTGAAGACGACATGATCGTCAAGCCCGACCCGAGCACCTTCCAGATTCTGCCGTGGCGCGGAGGTCCCCAAGGCACGGCGCGTATGTTCTGCGACGTGCTCACTCCGGAGGGCGAGCCCTCGCTCTCCGACCCACGCCATGTGCTCAAGCGTTCGCTGTCGAAGGCCAAGGAGAAGGGCTTCACGTTCTACGTGCACCCGGAGATCGAGTTCTACCTGTTCGAGAAGCAGGACGACTGGTCCAAGAGCCCCGTGCCGATCGATCAGGGCGGCTATTTCGACCATGTGCCACGCAGTCCAGGCATGGATTTCCGCCGCGCCACCGTCAACATGCTCGAGCAGATGGGCATCTCGGTCGAATACTCGCATCACGAGGCGGGCCCCGGCCAGAATGAGATCGACCTGCGGTATGCCGATGCGTTGACGATCGCCGACAACATCATGACCTTCCGTACGGTGGTCAAGGAGATCTCTCTCGAACGCGGCATCCATGCGAGTTTCATGCCCAAGCCGCTCGCGGACGCGCCAGGTTCGGGCATGCACACGCACCTGAGCCTGTTCGAAGGGGATGCGAACGCGTTCTACGAGGCCGGTCAGGAGTTCAACATGTCGCTGACGGCCCGGCAGTTCGCTGCGGGTATTCTGCACCATGCTGCCGAGATCTGCGCCGTCACTGACCAGTACGTGAACTCCTACAAGCGTCTGTGGGGAGGCAACGAGGCCCCGAGCTACATCTGCTGGGGGCACAACAACCGTTCGGCTCTGCTTCGCATTCCACAGTACAAGCCAGGCAAGGGCAACTCCGCGCGCATCGAGTTCCGCGCGCTCGATCCGGGCGCGAACCCGTACCTCGCCTATTCGGTGCTGCTGGCGGCAGGCCTCGATGGCATCGAAAAGAAGATGACCTTGGGCGAGCCTACGAGTGATGACGTGTGGGAGCTCACCGACGCCGAGCGTCAGGCGATGGGCATTCAGCCGCTGCCCGAGTCGCTGGACGAGGCCCTGAAGATCATGGAGAAATCCGATTTCGTGGCCGATGTGCTCGGCGAGCATCTCTTCGAGTTCTTCCTGCGCAACAAGCGCAAGGAATGGGAGGAGTACCGCAGTCAGGTGACGCCCTTCGAACTCAAGAAGTACCTGGCCAAGCTCTGAGCTGTCAATGTGAATGTGACGAGAAAAGCGGCGGGGGGTTCCGAATGTGATTCGGAACCCCCCGCCGCTTGGATATGCATGCACATGGGGAAACTAACGCAGTGCCTTCTGGATGCGCTGCACACTTACCGGGTAAGGAGTGCCGAGCTCTTGCGCCCAGAGCGACACGTAGAACTCCTCGAGCATCCAGCGTGCCTTGAGCGCCTTGGCCATGAGCTCGTCGTGCTTGGCCCCGGCCGGCTCCTTGCGTGCCTTTTCGAGCGCTTTGTCGACGATTTGTTTGGCTTCGTCGGCCTGCCACGCCCAGCGCACATCGCGGTTCTTGTCGGTTTTCGCCTTGGAGAGTCTGATCATGTCGGCCTGCAGGTAGACCGGCAGTCTGCGGAATGAATCGGGCGGCGTGGCGCCGATGAAACCGGGATGCACGAGTGTGGCGATATGTTCGCGCACCGACTGCAGCACCGAGAGCATGGGCAGGTCGGCCTTGCCGCTGACCGCCTTGTCTACCTGCGCATAGGCCCGCAGCACCTCGATCGCGTCCTTGGCCACCTCATACACGGCGTCCTCGAACACTTCTTTGACGCCATCCACGGCCTCACTCAACGCCTCGTCGGAGCTCAGTTTCGCAATGTCTGGCAGCAATCGCTTCACCGTCTGCAACTGCAGGTTGTCGGCGAGCGCCTTCGTGGTCGAATACGGAGCCGATGCGAGCATGAGGGCCTCGGCACCGAGCCAGCGTGACGAGATGCGTTCGGCAGGCAGGCGCAGCCGATCGAGCGCCCCTCGCCAGAGCATCTCCTCGCGCGCCTCCGTGGTGGCACCGGCTTTGCGCAGCAGATCCGCCTCGGCCACCACCTGACCCTGCTCGGCGGCCTTCTGGGCCTGCCGGTGCACGATTTTGCGTGCGGATTCCTGCGCCTGTTCGGCAAACTGGCGCTGTAGCTCGACCAGCGACTTGCCTGTGCCGAGCACCACCACGCCATCGTCGTACGAACGGCGGCGGTGGGCACGCTTCGGCCGGGGCTTCGGCTGCTCGATCACGAAATTCATGCGCAGGTATGGCGGCAGCTTGTCGGCGAGGCCATCGAGCACCTCCGGGTGAATCTGCGCCCCGACCACCTCGATGGCGGCCTGTGTGAACACGTGCGCGAAATCCGGCCACACGCCCCCGTCAACCTGTGCAGGGGAATCCAGTGTGCCGGAACCCGGGTCGGTTTGGAAATGGGAGTCGATCCAGTCCTCGATCTTCGTCGCGGTGTCTGGCGCCGGCACGAACTGCACGCGCAGCGCCTTCGGCAATGCCTTGATCATCGCCACAATGAGCTCATGACGCAGCCCGGGCACATTCCAGCTGAACTGCGGTGCCGAGATGCGTGAGAGCACGCCGAGCGGAATGTGCACGGTGACGCCGTCCGCAGGATCGTGCGTGTCGTAAACGTAGCTCAGCCGCAGCTCAATCACACGCTCGTCGGAACCGACGGCGACCCAGTGGTCGGGGAAGTCCTCCATGCTCACCGATTCCTGATCGAGGAGCCGCTCCACCTTGGACGGATCGAAATCAAGCAGATGCGGGTGAGCCTCAAACTCGCCCTTCCACCATTTCGCCAGGTCAGCCACGCAGGTCACCGTGTTCGGAATCACCTCGTTGTAGAAATCGTACAGATCCTCGTCGCTCACCGTCTGCGCCACCTGACGTGTGCGATTCGACTCCTCCTGGGCCTCCTCGATAACCGACCGGTTGGCGTCGATGAACTCGTCGTGCGCGAACCGCTGCTGAATCTCACCTTCCACAAGTCCCTGACGAATCAGGAAATCACGAGCCTCGAGCGGGTTGATGCGCCCCCACTGCACGGTGCGCCCCTGCACGATGGGCAGCCCATACAGCAGCACATTCGATTCCGCCACTGCGGAGCCACGTGAGGCGGACCAGTGCGGGTTCGCATACGTGGTGCGGGTCAGATTGCCGGCGAGCGGCTCCGCCCACGCAGGGTCGATTGCAGCGCAGTAGCGCGCCCACAACCGGCTCGTCTGCACGAGTTCGGTGCTCATCACCCAGCTCGGCGTGGATTTCGAGAGTGCCGACGCCGGGAAAATCGCGAAATGCGTGCCTCGCGCACCCAAGTAATCGTTCTTCGCCATCTTCTGTGCACGTTTCATCGCCCGCGCTCGGGCGGCACCCTTGAGACCGGTGAAATCAGATGCCTTCGGCTCATGCACGACCTGCATGCCCATCATCGAGAGGAGACCGGCCAACATGGAGGTGTGAATGCCTTGGCTGTCCCATGAACAGGCGAGCGAATGCGCAGCCTGCTGGCTGATCGGCAGTTCCCGGATCTCACGCGGCGGTCGCGACACCGGAATCGGTTCGCCCACATTGAACTTGAGTTCGCGGCACAGTTCGCGCAGCTGCGAGACGAGATCCCTCCACTGGCGCATACGCAGGAAATGCAGGTATTCAGTCTTGCACAGCCTGCGCAGTGCATGGCTGCTCATCTCGCCATCCGCCCCATATGCGCGGTCCCATATGTTCAGTGCGGTGAGAAAATCACTGGTCTCGTCGGCGTAGCGGTTGTGGATGCAATCCGCCTCCTCGCGCTTCTCCTCGGGGCGTTCACGCGGATCCTGCAGGCTCAGGAACGCCACGACGACGAGCACTGCGGCCAAGGTGTTCGGCGTGGTGGAGCGGGCGGCCTCGATCACCATGCGGCCCAGACGCACGTCAATCGGTATGCGCGCAAGCTGGCGCCCGGTGTGCGTCAGTTGCATGACGCCGCGTTTGCGAGAAATCGCACGCAATTCGGTGAGTTCGTTGATGCCGTCGGAGACCGCCTTGATGTCAGGCGGGTCGATGAATCCGAAATCGGTGATGTCCTCCGCCGTCCTCGCCACGCCCACCGAGAGCATGTGCAGCACGACCGCGCCGAGCGACGTGCGTAGAATCTCCGGCTCGGTGAAACGCGGGCGTGACTCGTAATCCTCACTCGAATACAGGCGGATCGCAATGCCGTCGGCGATACGGCCGCAGCGACCCGAACGCTGGTCGGCACTCGCCTGCGAGATCGGCTCGATGGGCAGCCGCTGCACTTTCGCCTGCTTCGAATAGCGCGAGATACGCGCGGTACCCGGATCCACCACATAGCGTATGCCCGGCACCGTGAGCGATGTCTCGGCCACGTTCGTGGCGATGACGATGCGCTGGTGCGTATGCGGTTCGAACACGCGATGCTGTTCCTTGGCGCTCAGACGTGCGAACAACGGCACGATCTCGATGGCGTCCGGCCTGCGCATGTCGGCGGCACGCGGGCCGAAATGATGGCGGAGCGCCTGCTCGAAGTCGCGGATGTCGCGCTCGCCGGAGGCGAACACGAGAATGTCACGTGGTCCTTGGTCATGCGTGGAGAGAATCGCCAATTCGGTGCATGCGCGAGCGACCGCGGTGGGCATGTCCATTGCCTCGGCGTCCGGGTTCGTGATGTCGTCGCCGGCCGTTCCGTCCGCAAACCCGGGAACATGCCTCATCAGCGCGGGAGTGCCTCCCAGCGGCTCATAGCAGATCGTGACCGGGTACGTGCGGCCGGAGACCTCGATTACCGGTACCTCGGTGCGCAGTGCGTCTTCGAAATGCTTCTGGAACTTCGCCGAATCGATTGTCGCGGAGGTGATGATGAGCTTCAGGTCGCGACGCAACGGCAGCAGGGCGGTGAGATAGCCGAGCAGGAAGTCTATGTTGAGACTGCGTTCGTGCGCCTCGTCGATGATGATCGTGTCATAGCGTGTCAGTTTCGGATCGCGTTGGATCTGCGCGAGCAGAATGCCGTCGGTGACCACGCGCAGGCGTGTCTTCGGCGAGCTTTCGTCGGTGAACCGCACCTGGTAGCCAATTTCGTCGCCCAGGCGCACGCCCATCTCGTCGGCGAGGCGTTCGGCCACGGTGCGCGCGGCGAGACGGCGTGGCTGCGTGTGCACAATCTGCTTGCCATGCGAGCCGCGACCGAGTTCGAGCAGGATCTTCGGCAGCTGCGTGGTCTTGCCGGAACCGGTTTGCCCGGAGATGATCACCACCTGACTGGAACGCACCGCGTTGGCGATGGCTTCGCGTGCGGCCGAGACAGGCAGCTGATCGGGGTATTCGAATTTCATAACGTCTTTCTGAAGATAATCGGTGTTCAGGTATTGCGCTGTGCTAGGCGAGCTTATGCACGTCAATCACCCGGTAGCCCTTCGAACTGGCGTATTTGCCCACTTCGTAGCCGTCGCCGAGATGCTCGGCAAGCCAGGGGATGAGCGAATCGGAGCCCAGATTGCGCTGCACCACCAAATAGGCATGGCCGTCGGAGACGAGGCGCGGAAGCCACTCCATGAGCAGTTCGTGGAGCGCTTCCTTGCCGATGCGGATCGGAGGGTTCGACCAGATCACGTCGAAGCGCACGTCACCAGGTACAACAGCCGCAGTGCCGGCGTGAATATTCCCGCAGCCGTTCGCCTCGGCGTTGCTGCGTGCCAGTTCGATCGCGCGTTCGTTGACATCGACCGCGTATACGGTGGCCTCCGGCGATTCCAATGCGAGCGCGAGCGCGATGGCACCCCAGCCGCAACCGAGATCGAGGAACGTGCCCTCAAGCGGGGGCATGGGCGCATGCCGGAGCAGCACGGAGGTGCCAAGATCCACGCGGTGTGCCGAGAAGACGCCATTGGATGTCTCGACGGTGACCGGATGGTCGCGCAATGTCACCTCGAGTGTCTTGCGTACATCGGCGGACTGTGGCGCGGAGCTGAAGTACTGTTCGTTCGCCGTGCCATTCGACTTGCCCATGACATCCCCGTTTCCATGAAATACTGAAATATTTGCCGTACCTGTCTTGTTCACTATACGTACCATGATATAAGAACGCTTGCAGTTCAAAAGAAAGGCGCTTTTGACCATATTCGAGAACGGGGGCCGCATGGGCAACCCGAGATATACCGAGGATTCGCAGACCACAGATTCGCAGAACGTGCTCGACGGGCAGTCGCAGGTGCTGCTCGACGACGACCACGCCGGCTGGCGGGGTGAGGACGAGACCTGGCGCGAGCGTGAAGGGCGCAACGAGCTCAAGCATGTGGCCGGTCTGGGAGAGCTCGAAGACGTCACCGAGGTCGAATACCGCAAGGTTCGGCTGGAGAAGGTCGTATTGGTGGGGGTGTGGTCTTCCCGGGAGTCGACGTTCGCGCAGGCCGAGGAGTCGTTGCGCGAGCTCGCCGCGCTCGCCGAGACGGCGGGCGCCGAGGTGTGCGACGGCGTGCTGCAGCAGCGGTCACGGCCTGATGGGACGTCATATGTGGGTTCCGGCAAGGCGCGTGAGATAGCGGACATCGTCGCCGCGAACGACGCGGACACGATCATCGTGGACGCCGACCTGCCGCCGAGCCAACGGCGTGCCTTGGAGGATCTGACCCACGTCAAGGTGGTGGACCGCACCGCGGTGATCCTCGACATCTTCGCACAGCATGCCACCTCTCGTGAAGGCAAGGCCCAGGTGGAGCTCGCGCAGTTGCAGTACATGCTGCCGCGTCTGCGCGGTTGGGGCGCCGCATTGTCACGGCAGGCGGGCGGCCGGGCCGCCGGTGCCGACGCCGGCATCGGCTCCCGCGGCCCGGGTGAGACGAAGATCGAGATGGACCGTCGTGTGATCCGCACCCGCATCGCGAGACTGCGCAAGCAGATCAAGGAGATGTCGGGCACGCGCGAGGTCAAGCGCGGATCACGCCGACGTTACGGATTGCCTACCATCGCCGTCGTCGGTTACACGAATGCCGGCAAATCGTCGCTGACCAACCGGCTGACCGGTTCGACCGAACTGGTGGAGAACGCGCTGTTCGCCACCCTCGACACGGCGGTGCGCCGCACGCAGACGCGCGACGGCCGACTCTATGCCTATGTGGACACCGTCGGTTTCGTACGCCGGCTGCCCACTAATTTGGTGGAGGCGTTCAAATCGACGCTTGAGGAGATTGCAGACGCCGACCTCATCGTGCACGTGGTCGATGCCTCGCACCCCGATCCGTTCTCTCAGATCGACGCGGTGAACGAGGTGCTGCAGACCATAGACGGTGTGGAGCGACTGCCGGTGATCACCGTGTTCAACAAGGCCGACCTCATTGACGATGCCAAACGCGAGCGTCTGCATGCGCTCGCACCCGATGCGCATATCGTTTCGTCTGCCACCGGCGAGGGCGTGGACGCATTGCGGGCCGACGTCGAGTCGATGCTCGTCGATCCGGATGTGCATGTCGAGGCGTTGCTGCCATACACCGAGGGATCGTTGCTGGCGAAGGTCCGCGAGTATGGGCGCCTGGAGTCGCTGGAATACCGCGATGACGGCATTATGCTGCAGGCTTTTGTGGACGAAAGACTGGCGGCGCGAATCATGGACGTGGCCCTGCACGAGACGGATGCCCCGGAACACGGGGAGGGCGGGGAGTGATGCAGATCACACCGATGCTGTGGTGTATACGGCTCGTTGAAACATGCTCGTATTGTGTTCGCATTGAACTATAAAAAGAATCGCGAGAGGCACCGCTGTGGCGCGATTCTGCTAAAGTACAGGTGAAAGATATGTGAATCCCGCCATAAGCGGGTAGTATGAGAGGTCGTCAGTATGGTGAATTCGCCAATTAAGCCAACCAAGCTTGCCATCGTCGGAGCCGGTGCAGTCGGTTCCACTCTTGCGTTCGCGGCTGCGGAGCGTGGCATCGCCCGTGAGATCGCATTGCAGGACATCGCCAAGGAGCGTGTCGAGGCAGAGGTGCTCGACATGCAGCACGGTTCCAGCTTCTTCCCGACCGTTTCCATCGAGGGCTCCGACGACCCTGAGGTCTGCCGTGACGCCGACATGGTCGTCATCACCGCCGGCGCACGCCAGAAGCCGGGTCAGTCCCGCCTCGATCTGGCCGGTGCCACGATCAACATCATGAAGTCGATCATCCCGAACATGCTCAAGGTCGCCCCGAACGCGATCTACATGCTCATCACCAACCCGGTGGACATCGTCACCCATGTCGCCATGAAGCTCTCCGGTCTGCCGGCATCACGTATGTTCGGCTCCGGCACCAACCTCGACTCTGCTCGTCTGCGCTTCCTCATCGCCCAGCAGACCGGTGTGAACGTCAAGAACGTGCACGCATACATCGCCGGTGAGCACGGCGATTCCGAGGTCCCGCTGTGGGCCTCCGCCACCATCGGCGGCGTTCCGATGTGCGATTGGCAGGCACTGCCGGGCCATGAGCCGCTCGATGCTGAGGCTCGCGAGCGCATCCACCAGGAAGTGAAGAACGCGGCCTACAAGATCATCAACGGCAAGGGCGCGACGAACTACGCCATCGCCATGTCCGGCGTCGACATCATCGAGGCCATTCTCAAGGACTCCAACCGCATTCTGCCGGTTTCGTCGCTGCTGAGCGACTTCCATGGCATTTCCGACGTGTGCATGTCGGTTCCTACGTTGCTCAACCGCAACGGCGTAAACTCCCGCATCAATACGCCGGTTTCCGACCGCGAGCTTGCAGCCCTCAAGCGCTCCGCCGAGACGCTGCGTGAGACGGCCGCCCAGTTCGGCTTCTGATTCGCGATGATATGAGTGCCGCCGATTATTCGGCGGCATTTCTTTTTCTGGCGTGTCACGGATGCCCGGCGCATACTGGATACACCACTTGACACGAGAATATGGGGGGAGAGATGGCGCACGAGCATTCCCACGCACCGGTGAACGGCACCGAAGGGCACTTCAAACGACTCATCGTCACCTTGGCGCTGACGGCCACGATCCTGGTGGCCGAGGTCGTGGGTGCTGCGCTCACCGGTTCCTTGGCGTTGTTGGTTGATGCGGGGCATATGACCACCGATGTCGCCGTGCTCACCGCATCGACCGTCACGGCCGCGCTCATGCGTCGCAAGCCCGACAAGTCGAAGACGTGGGGCTGGGCCCGTCTGGAGATCATCACCGCCGCCGGTGGAGGACTGGTGCTCATGTTCGTGGGCCTGTATGCGCTCATCGAGGCGGTGCTCAGGCTCACCGGTGTGGAATCCGAGTCCGTGCACGATGTTCGGCTGCTGTTGTTCTTCGGCATTCTCGGCTTGGCTTCGAATATCGGATCCATGTTCGTGCTGCGAGCACAGTCGAATGACAACATGAACATGCGCGCCGCGTTCCTCGAGGTGTGCAATGATGCGCTCGGCTCGGTTGCGGTGATCATCTCGAGCATTGTGCTCATGTGCACGGGTTGGAGCGGATTCGACGCCATCGCCGGCGCGCTGATTGCATTGCTGATGATCCCGCGGGCCTACGGGCTGCTCCACCATGCGATGCGTGTGTTGCTCGAGGAGACGCCGGATGGTCTCGATCTCGACACGGTGCGCGAGCACTTGCTGGGCGTGCCGCACGTTCTGGCCGTGCATGATCTGCATGCGAGCGTCGTCTCCACCGGCATGCCCATTCTCACCGCGCACGTCATTGTTGAGCCGGATCTGACCGTGGCCCAGGCAGGCGAGGTGCTCAGACAGCTGCAGGATTGCACGCGACAGCATTTCCCGGTGTCGATCGCGCATACCACATTCCAGCTGGAGCCGGAGGGGTATTCGAACGTCGACGTGGGGCAGATCCATGAATGATCGCCGCCGTATGCAGATTGGCGGAGCGGTTGCCATGGGCGTTTCGTGACGGACTTGTTGCATAAACGACCATACTTTGATGAATTATGGTCGTTGAGTGATGGATGCGTTCGCTGAACGACCATAGTTGGCCCGACTATGGTCGTTTTGTATTGGTCGCGTTTGCCTACGGACCATATTCCACGAGATGCTGTGACCCTATCGGGGCAGCCGGGGATGGAGTGCTCCCAGATGTGGGATGGATGGCGATGCGAGGATGGGGAAGAGGGTAAGAGGGTAAGAGATATGAATGGGACCCTACGGCAAAATGCTTTGGGGTCCCATTTAGGTCAACACAGGGGTAAGTCTGTAGTCGCCGGTTCCTTCCGACAATGTTGATCCGTCAGATTTTGCGTAGTACGGTGACGACCTTGCCCATGATCTGTGCATGGGTGCCGTCGATGGGTGCGTAGTTCGGATTGTGGGGGATGAGCCAAGTATGACCGTGCTCCTGCCGGAATGTTTTCACGGTGGCCTCGTCGTCAAGCAGCGCGGCCACAATGTCGCCGTTCTCTGCATTGTGCTGTTCGCGCACGACCACGAAGTCCCCGTCGCATATGGCCGCGTCGATCATCGAGTCGCCTTTGACCTCGAGCATGAACAGATTGCCGGTTCCGGTGAGACGCACTGGCAGACGCATGACATCCTCCACATGCTGCTCGGCGGTGATCGGCTGCCCCGCGGCGATGGCGCCGACCAGGGGGACGTCGAGGAAGTCGGATGGTTCCAAATCCATGCCGTCGAAGGGAACGATGGGATTGCCGCCGGATGTGCCGTCCTGTGTCTCAACAAGCTCGATGGCCCGGCCTTTATTGGGGTCGCGGCGGATGAATCCTTTGCTTTCCAATGCATGGAGCTGATGCTGCACCGATGATGTGCTCTTGAGGTTGGCGGCTTTGCCGATTTCCCGCAACGACGGCGCGAACCCCTGTTCCTCCAAGAGCTTGCGGATGGCATCGAGTACCTGTAGCTGCCGTTTCGTGAGTGATTCCAGGCTCGGTCGGCTTCCGGCCGGCGTGGGTGCGTCGAGGTTGCTCATGTCGTGTCCTTTCCTATGTGCATACCCTACCGCGAAACGCCTGAAAAATCAAACAGATGTTCGAACGGATTGACATCGTCGAACAGATGTGCGAATATGGACTGCAGCTGTTAGAACATTTGTTCGAAGGAGTGGTCATGCGTTCGAAGTCGATTGTGCAGGTGCAGGCGAAGACGGTGAGCGAGCGATATCGGAATTCCTTCCTTCGCGCACATCACCGTGTTCTTGCCGTGGTGGTGACTATATCGGCCTGTTTCGCGCTGTGTTGTGTGACTGCTGGCGCGCGTGAAAGCGATGCTGTTGTGGAGGCGGCTTCCTCGGAAGTCGTGCACTATACGGTGCAACCTGGAGATTCGTTGTGGAGCATCGCTTCGAGATTCCCCGGTGATTCGTCCAGTGCCTACCAGCGGGTGGAACGGCTCAAACAGGTGAACAATCTGCGTGGGGGCAGCCTTCGGGCGGGTCAGCACCTGGTGATTCCGTTGTGAGTGCTATGTCATCAGGTGTCATATCATGACACGTCATGCGCTAATATATTCGGGGCAATGCGAACATGGGCCGTGGGCGCGGTATTCTTGGAGTATGCATTGTCCTTTCTGCCAGAATCCCGATACCAAGGTGATCGATACCCGAATCAGCGACGACGGCCACTCGATTCGCCGGCGTCGTGAATGCCCCAATTGCGGTGCGCGCTTCAGTACGCTTGAAACCACGATGCTGTTGGTGAAGAAACGGTCCGGCAACGTCGAACAGTTCGACAGGAACAAGGTCATTGCCGGTGTTCGCAAAGCATGTCAGGGCAGGCCCATTCACGAGGATGATCTGAAACGACTCGGTCAGCAGGTGGAGGAGGATCTCCGTGCCCGTGGCGTGGCGCAGGTTCCGTCCGACGAGGTGGGCAAGGCGATTCTGAGACCGCTGAAAGATCTCGACGAGGTCGCCTACTTGCGGTTTGCCAGTGTGTACCAGAACTTCGAAGATCTCGAGGATTTCCAGCACGCCATCGATGCACTGAGGGATTCGGAATAAATGCTGGTTTCCGCTTGTCCAGCCGGGCAAGCGGAAACCAGCATCAGCTGTGGGTATCAGCTTTCGATGACCCGGGTGCGGATCGTGCCGGTGATGGCGTCCAGCGCGTCGATGGTGACCTCGTCGGGACACTTGGTCACATCGGTCACCACATAGCCGATCTCGCCTTCGGTTCCGAGCGCTTGTGCGCTGATGTTGATGTCCTGCTCACCAAGCACCTGGTTCACCTTGGCCAGCACGCCCGGCAGGTTGGCGTGCAGATGGGCGATGCGTGCCGCTCCCTTACAGGGACCGGTGGTGATTTGCGGCAGGTTCACGGAGAGCATGGTTGATGCCTTGAACCAATAATCCTCAAGCCTTTGGGAGACGAACTGCGCGATGTTCTCCTGCGCCTCCAGCGTCGAACCGCCGATGTGCGGGGTGAGGATCATGTTGTCCTCATCGGCCAGCGGTGTGGAGAACGGGTCGCCGGTCTTCTTCGGTTCGTTCTGGAACACGTCAATGGCGGCCCCTGAAAGATGCCCTGAATCTAGGTGCTCCTTCAGTGCATCGAGGTCGACGACGAAGCCTCGGGAGGCGTTGATGAAGATGGCGTTCTGCTTCATCTGCGAGAATTGCTTCTCGCCGAAGAAGCCGGTGTTCGACTTGCGGCCGTCCACGTGGATGGTCACGGCGTCTGCCTCGTTGAGCAGCTCGTGGAGCGTTTCGCATCGACGTGCATTACCGAGCGCGAGTTTCTCCTCGAGGTCGTAGAAGATGACACTCATGCCGAGCGCCTCGGCGAGTACCGAGAGCTGCGAACCGATGTTGCCGTAGCCGATGATGCCGAGGGTCTTGCCGCGAACCTCATGGGAGCCGGAAGCAGACTTGTCCCATACACCATGCTTCATGTGGTGTGTGTGGGCGGGGATGCGTCGCATCAGGCATATGATGTCGCAGATCACCAGTTCCACCACGGAACGCGTGTTCGAATATGGTGCATTGAATACAGCGATGCCGTTCTTGGCGGCATGGTTCAGGTCCACTTGGTTCGTGCCGATGCAGAAGCAGCCGATGGCGGTCAATGTGGGGCGTGCATCGATGACCGCTCGGGTCACCGTGGTCTTGGAACGTACGCCAAGCACGTCGACACCCTCGAGCGCGTCGATGAGTTCCCGTTCCGAGAGCGCACCCTTGCGGGTCTCCACTTCGAATCCGTGGGCGCGAAGGCTCTCCGCGGCGAGTGGATGAATGTTTTCCAACAGTAGAGCTTTAGGCATGCTTCCCACCTTAAAGGGTCAGTAGGTTTTCATCTTCTCTTGTCCGTACTATAAGCAGACGCTGGGTCGGGCGTGTCAACGCCACATACAGATCAGCCGCCGCAGCCAGACGACTTGGGGCCTCCTGTGCAATCAGTCCCGGCTGGGCCACAATCACCGCATCGTATTCCAGGCCTTTCACCGACTGGGCGTCGCAGACCAGCAACTGGGAATCCTCGATGTGCATCTGACTGGTGTCGGCGATGCGCTTGAACCTCCGTGAGATGGCACTGCGGGCGGCGTCTTTGATTTCCTGGGGCACAATGACGGCCACACGGCCATTGCCGTCGCTGTCAATGAATTCCTTGGCGAGCGATGCCGCGTGGAAGCTCAGTTCGTCGTACATCGTCGTGTCGTCGTCCACCACCAGACGCTGCACCGAGTCGGGAATCGAGCGAATCGCCTTGACTGTGGAAATATAGAGTCCTTCGCGCTCGGCGAAAGACGAGGCGAGGTTTGAGACCTCCTGCGGGTTGCGGTAGTTGATCGTCAGTTCATTGAGGCTCCAGTTATGCTCGCCGAAGAGTGGTGTCATCGTCTTCTTCCAGTCGCGCGTGCCGCCGAGGGCCGAAGTCTGGGCGACATCGCCCACAATGGTGAATGAGCGTGAGGGGCAACGGCGTATGAGCATGCGCCAGTCCATGGCAGTGAGTTCCTGCGCCTCATCCACCACAATGTGGCCATAGGTCCATTCGCGATCGGCGGCAGCACGTTGCGCCACCAGTTCGGCATCGCCGCCGTTCATATGATCCACCAGCATCTTCGAGTTGACGATGCCCGAGCCGATGCCATTCTGCGCCAAGGTGTCGGCGGCGAAGCGTTCCTCCTCCTCCCGCTTGGCGTTGCGCGCCGCGGCACGTGCAGCATCGCGAGGGTCGGGGCCGAGCAGTTCCATGGCCTCGTCGAGCAGCGGGATGTCGGAACGTGTAAATGCGGCGCCGCGTTCACGCGTGAGCATGCGTACCTGCGCCTCGGTGAGCCAAGGGGCGTAGCGCTTGAGTTGCGCGGGTTTCGAGAGCATCTGGTCGAGCATCCATTTGGCGTCCATGGGAAGCCATGCCAGGTTGAGCGCGATGCGGATGGGATCGGAAAGGCGCAGCTGGCTCATGAAGTCGGAGACCTCAGCCGCCTCCGGGGTGTAGTCGAGCTGTTCGATGTACTGGGAGCGCATGCGTTCGAGCATCTCGTTCACGAAGGTCTCACGCGCTTTGTTGTGCGGCTGACGGGTGCGTCGTGCCGCAGCGATGGCTTCGGTGACGTCGGCTGCCCTCATGGTGACTGGAATGCCGTTGAAATACACGGTGGGCAGATTGGCCGGCACCCGTTCGCGCGCCGCCACCGCGTTGGCGATTGCATTGGCCATGCGGCGTTCGCCTTTGAGCTGTGCCACATGCGGTTCGTCGTGACGCTCGGCCACCATGCCCGGAATCAGTTCACCGATCGTGCGGCTCACCACGCCCGTCTCTCCCAACGACGGCAGCACCTGATCGATATAGTGCAGGAACTCCTCGCTGGGGCCGACCACGAGCACTCCGGAACGGTCGAGCATACGGCGATGCGTGTAGAGCAGGTAGGCGGCGCGATGCAGGGCCACTGCGGTCTTGCCGGTGCCCGGTCCTCCCTGAACAATGACGGCCCCGCGCAGTGCCGCGCGGATGATGCGGTCCTGCTCGCCTTGGATGGTGGCCACGATGTCGGTCATCTTGCCGGTGCGTCGTGACCCGAGGGAGGCCAGAAGGGCGCCCTCGCCCGTGAGCGTTCCCTGCTCGGACGCGGTGTTGACGTGGGGTGAATGCACGTCGAGCACCTCATCTTCAATGCCCACGACCTCGCGGAAGTGCAACGTGATATGGCGACGCATCACGATGTCGCCATGATGCGACGGAGTCGCCTCGTAGAACGGCCGTGCAGCCTCGGCGCGCCAATCCGTGAGCATTGGCTCATGGTTCTCGTCGGAAAGGCCGATGCGACCTATGTAGCGTCGGTTCCCCGACTCGTCGTCAAGGCGCCCGAACACCAGACGGTCCTCGACGGCGCGCAGCTGGGTGAGCCGATCCTCGTACATGGTGGCGAAGGAGTCACGTTCGGTGCGTTGCGTGGGCGAGCCGTGGGATCCGGCCGCGCGCACGTCGCTCAGGCGTTCGCGCGCCTGTGTGCGAAGGTCGTCGAGCCTGCCGTAGGCGCGGTCCACTACCTGTTGTTCTTCCTGAATCTGCGAAGAGTACTGTGACATGTTCCCGTACATTCCCTAGTCTGACTGAAGCCACACTATCTTACCAATCGGCGGCTACCGTGGGGGCGTATGCCCGGAAGAACAATCCGTATGGCATCGCAATGGGCGAAATCAATCTTTCCGGATTGCAATTTGAGTGGAAAAAATGAATTTTCAGGTATTCTATGCGGTTCTTTTCGAGTGCCTGAGGCGGTGGACGCCGCTGTCAGTGCGCCATGAGTGGTGTCGGAAGCGGAGTTTTTTGTGAAGAAACGCGTGTTTCGTCGGTTTTGGGTGTGTGGTGGGGAATTTAGGTGAGTGGTGGGGTAGAGTGGAGAGACGAAGAGTTCGCATGCGTGTTGATAGGAGGAGCCATGACCGACGAACCAGTCGAGCCGGACTCCTCCGCACCGGTGGTTCCTCCGCTGTTACTCGGCACGTACAACCCGAAGATCGACGCCAAAGGGCGCATGGCCATCCCGGCGAAGATGCGTGCGCAGCTCGGTGAGGGCATGGTCATGGCGCGCGGGCAGGAACGCTGCGTATATCTGCTGCCGCAGTCTGAGTTCCGCCGCATCGCCGCACAGATTCAGCGCGTCTCGGTGGGCAACAAGGCGGCACGTCAGTATCTGCGCGTGTTTCTCAGCGGCGCGGTTGATCAGGACACCGACAAGCAGGGGCGTGTGGTGGTGCCGCAGATGCTGCGCGAGTATGCGGATCTCGGTGACGACATTGTGGTGATCGGCGTGGGTACGCGCGCCGAGATATGGAACAGGAAGGCGTGGGAGCAGTATTTGAGTGACAACGAGCCGGAATATTCGGACATTGCCGACGATGTGCTGCCGGACTTGGAGTTCTGATGACCGATTTCTCGCAGATTCACAAGCCGGTGCTTCTTCAGGAGTGCGTTGATCTCGTCACTCCCGCTTTGCATGCCTCGGATTCCGTCGCCGTGGACTGCACGCTCGGGCTGGCCGGGCATACGATTGCGTTCCTCAAGGCCGCCCCGAACGCCACGGTGATCGGCATAGACCGTGACGAGGAGGCATTGGACAAGGCCACCGCACGCATTGCCCAGGAGGGGTTGTCCGCACGATTCGTTCCGGTGCACGCCGCTTTCGACCAGTTTGACGAGGTGTTGCGTGCACAGGGGGTGAGCCGGGTGCAGGCCGTGTTCATGGACCTGGGATTGTCGAGTCTGCAGATTGATGAACGCGAACGTGGGTTCTCGTATGCGCATGATGCGCCGCTCGACATGCGCATGGACACCTCTCAGGCGTTGACGGCCCGCGAGATTCTCGCGACCTACGACGCGGACCGGCTTGCGCATATATTCAAGGAGTATGGCGAGGAGCGCTTCAGCAAGCCGATAGCCAAGCGCATCGTACAGCAGCGCCAGAGCAGTCCCCTCGAGACCTCGAGCCAGCTCACCGCCTTGGTCGATGCAGTGATTCCGGCCGCCAGGCGTGGTAGCGGCAATCCGGCCAAACGTGTGTTCCAGGCACTGCGCATCGAAGTGAATGGAGAACTCGACAAGCTTCGGCGAACACTGCCTCAGATTGGGCTCCATCTTGCTGTCGGCGGTCGCTTGGTTGTGGAGTCGTACCATTCGCTGGAAGATCGCACGGTGAAGAATTTCATGGCGCAGGGGTTGCGGGTTGACGCCCCGGCAGATATGCCGGTGATTCCGCCGGACATGCAGCCTTTCTTCAAGGCGCTCACCAAGGGAGCGGTGAAAGCCGATGCCGGCGAGATCGCGTACAATCCGCGCAGCGCGTCCGTAAGATTGCGCGCGGTCGAGCTTACGCGTCCGCTGCCGCAGCGTTGGGTCCATGCCTTCGAACTGGAATCTCAAGGGTCGGAGGACGGTGTCCGCGGAGCACATGGCCACCGGCGCCGTACCCAGGCGAGGAGGGGATAACATGGCGGTTCCAATGCGATCGACACGTTCGAATGTGTCACCTGCGGGCAGGCAGTCAGATCCGGCACTCAAGCGCCCGCATCTGCACGTGGTGGAGTCCGGAGAGCACCATGCCAAGGAGACGGGGCATGGCGCTCATGTGGCCAGCACCGTCATCGCGTGGACGCGTAGCCGCCCGCGCCCATGGCTGCACACCACCATTGCGATTCTGTTTCTGGTGCTGTGCTGGATCGGCACGTTGATGCTGCGCACCCAGATGGTGGAGAACTCCTTCGAATCGTCGCAAGTGGAGCAGAACATCACGATGCTTCGGCAGGATGTGGAAGATAATCAGGCGAAGCTCTCGAACCTGGAGGCCACGTTGCCGGATCGTGCGCAGAAACTCAATATGGTGCCTGCCTCGGGATCCCTCACGATAGATCTCAATGGCTACCAGCCGCCAAAGGATGAGAAGGCGACAACAGGGGAATCAGCCGAGCAGCAGGCGACGTCAAACCAGCATGACACCAGTCAGGGAGGTGCCACCGAATGAAAGGCCTGAAAGCCAAATGGAATGGCGCCTCGCAGTTGATGCGCCGCACCATCGTCATCACGGTGGTGATGGCGGTGCTGGCCGTGTGCTGCCTTGGCAAGCTGGTGTACATTCAGCTCATCGAAGGCCCGCAATTGGCCATGGCCGCCCAGCAGAGCCGTACGCTCAAGGTGACGTTGCAGGCCAAGCGTGGCAAGATCATGGACACGAACGGCGTGGTGCTGGCCCAAAGCGTGGAGCGCTACACGATCATAGGCAATCCGGATGCGGCGCAGACCTTCGAACCGACGGCATGTACGGCAGCGACCAAGCCGTATTGCCAGCAGCTCGACGGCAAGCCGCTGACCACCACAGGTGTGGCCGCGGTCTCCCAGCTGCTCGCCCCGCTGCTTGGCATGAGCGCCTCGGAGATAGGCGGCAAGCTGTCGGGCACAGGCCAGTACGCCGTACTGAAGAAAGACGTGACGCCCGAGGTCAAACGCAAGATTTCGCAGCTGTACTTGGGAGGCATTGTCTATTCGGAGCTGAGCAATGAACGCCTGTACTCGAACGGCACGCTCATGGGAGCGTTGCTTGGGGGCGTCAATGCCGAGGGCGAGGGGGTCGCCGGCATCGAACAGCTGCAGAACAAGACACTCACCGGCACCGACGGCTATCAGGTGTACCAGCAAGGTAACGGCGGTGAGGAGATCCCCGGCACGATGACCGACTCGAAGGAGGCGGTGGATGGCTCGAATGTGACGCTGACCATCGATCGTGACGTGCAATGGCGTGTGGAGAAGATTCTCGCCGATGCACAGGAGAAGTACAAGGCGCGCTGGGGCATTGGCGTGGTGGAGGACGTTCGCACCGGGGAGATCATTGCCCTGGCCGACACCGACAAGATCGAGGCCGGATCCGGCGATGCCAAGGTGCAGGTGGCGCGAAGCGTCAATCAGGTGTTCGAGCCCGGCTCCATTGGCAAGGTGTTCACCATGGGCGGTCTGTTGCAGGAGAAGCTGCACCATATGGGTGACCGTTTCACCGTGCCTGACAGCATCACGCTGGAGGGTCAGACCTACAAGGATTCGTTCAACCATGGCGCCGAGCGTTGGACGCTGGCCGGTGTGCTCGAGCAATCCTCGAATGTGGGCACCATCCAGGCCTCCGACAATTTCCCCGACGACAAGCGCTACGAGTATCTGTCGAAATTCGGCATAGGCCAACCCTCCTCCCTGCACCTTCCCGGTGAATCGCAGGGCGTGCTCACGCCGGCGAACGCATGGGACGGCCGTACCCGCAATACCGTGCTGTTCGGTCAGGGCTACTCCACGAACGCGCTGCAGCTGACCAACGCCATAGCCGTCGTGGCGAACAAGGGCGTGATGAAGCCCCAGAGCATCATCAAATCGGTCACGGCCTCCAACGGGCGCGAGGAGAAGGTCAACCCCGGCGAATCCAAACGCGTCGTCGATGAAAGCGTGGCGAATGAGCTGCTCAACGCCATGGAATCGGTGGCGGAGCACTACCAGAAGTTCGCCGGCGTGAGCGGCTACCGTGTCGCCTCGAAGTCCGGAACCGCCGAGATCGTCGGCGATGACGGCAAGCTGTCATCGCTGATCAGCGACTACACGGCCATCATCCCAGCCGACAACCCACGCTATGTGGTCACCGTGGTGCTTCGAGACCCGGAAGGCAACTATGGCGGTCTGACCGCCGGCCCGGTCACCGCGGAGATAGGCCAGTTCCTCATGCAGAAGTATGAAGTGCCGGCATCCACGCCGCGCAAGGACGCCATCCCGGTGGAATGGTGAGGCAAGGAGTTCATATGAGTTCACTGAGCGAAGCGGCCACGCACCGCACCACATTGGGCATGCTTGCAGACCGGTACGGGTACGAGCTCTCGCCGAAGTTCTCCCGCGCGGTCACCGTCACGTCACTGGCCAGCGACATCGATTCGGTGACCGCCGGATCGTTGTTTATGCCGGGCAAACGCATCGATGCCGCCAGGGTGGCCGCCGCCTCACGGAAAGGCGCCTATGCGGTGATGCTCCCGAAGTCGATGAGATCGAGCGATCTGGAAGCCGACATCCCTTTGGTGTACGCCGACCCGACCCCACGCGAGATAGGCCAGATCGCATCGAATATGACCGGGAATCCGGCGGGAACTTTGGCGGTGTTCGCCATCGCCGGGATCAACGATGACCAGATCCATGCCAATGTGGAGATGCTCTCCCAGTTCCTGCACATGCTCGGCAATCCAGTGGGCACAATCTGCGCCGGCGACTCGCAGTCGTTGGACCGATTCCTCGATTTGAGGTACCCGATGGATATTCTCTCCATGCAGCGGGTGCTCTCGGTATGCGCCGAGGATGGCGCCGCCGCGGTGATTCTCGCCTTGGACGACAACACGTTGCAGCCCGACGCCCTGCAATCGGTGGGGGCCGATGTGATCGGCTATGACGGTGTGGCCAACCCCATGGCAGGGCAGGACTTAGTGGAACAGGCCTGCGAACGGTATGGCTGCGGCATTGATGAAGGCACGCATATCGCCTTCCGCACCGATGAGACCGATCAGATGGCCGTGCAAGCGGATTTCGGGCTCGACAAGGTGAGGTCGCTGTCGCTGGCGATTGCCATGGTGATGGCTGCAGGCGTGAAGAAAGCGAACATTCGCAGCGCTCTGCGGGTGTCGAGGGAACTGCACTGAGCGCAGGATTTTTCGAAAGGAACGGTGAGGAACAGACATGATGCGAATGACGTTGGCGCAGATGGTGCAAGCCGTGCATGGCTCTGCGGAGCATTGCGACTGCGATGACCTGGAGACGGTGACCGCCACGAGCGTGGTGACCGATTCACGGCAGGTCGTAGACGGGGCGCTGTTCGTGGCGATTGCCGGCGAGCATGTGGATGGCCATGATTTCGTGGATGCGGCGGCACGGCAAGGCGCCGCGGCGGCGCTGGTGGAGCGTGAGATCAAGTCGGCTCCCATCGCGCAGATTGTGGTTCCCGATACGGTGGCGGCGTTGGGGGCGTTGGCCAAAGCCAATCTCGAGGCGCGCAAGGCCATCGATGAGCCCTTCACGATCATCGGCATCACCGGTTCGGTGGGCAAGACTACCACGAAGGACCTGCTCCATGCGTTGCTGAGCACGCAAGGCGAGACCGTGGCACCGAAGGGATCGTTCAACAATGAGATCGGGCTGCCTTTGACGGCACTGAAGGTGGGGGAACGCACGCGATACCTGGTGGCTGAGATGGGGGCCAACCACATCGGTGAGATCGCCAGGCTCACGAAGATCGCACCGCCTGACATCGCTGTAGTGCTCAAGGTGGGCGTCGCCCATTTGGGTGAATTCGGTTCGGTGGAACGCATCGCCCAGGCAAAGAGCGAGATCGTACGTGGGGAGGCGCCGAATGCGATCACGGTGCTCAATGCAGACGATGAGCGTGTGGCGGCGATGAGCGGGATTGCCAAGGGCGATGTGTTCTGGTTCGGCATCGACAAGGCGCAGGCACATGATATCGACGGCTATATGGCTGCCGACGACATTGCATTGGACGATCTGGGGCATCCCGTGTTCGAACTCGTGTCCTCGCAGGGAGTGGAGCAGCGTGTGTCGCTCGGCATCGGCGGCCGCCACAACGTGATGAATGCGTTGGCCGCGGCGAGCGTGGCCAAGCTGCTGGGCATGCCGCTCGAACGCATTGCCCAGGTGTTGGCGGATACCCGCAGGATCAGCCCGCATCGCATGGCGGTGAGTGAGGTGGAGCGGGATGGTGCACGATTCACACTCATCGACGATTCCTTCAACGCGAATCCGGACTCCATGCGCGCGGGAATCGATGGCCTCATGGCATGGCGTAGCCAGGAGGATCAGCAGCCTTACCGTGTGGCCGTGCTCGGCTCGATGCTTGAGCTCGGCTCCGATGAGCATAACCTGCACAGGACGATTGGCGCCTACGCGCTCGATGGCGGTGTGGATGCGCTGATCTGCGTGGGTGGCGGCGATGACGCCTCACTCAACGCGTTGGCGCAGGACATTGCGGATGGCGGCACCGAGGCGAAGGATGCAGACGACATGCGACCGGTTCGGGCGGTGAAGACCACTCAGCAGGCCGATGATCTGATTCGCGCACTCAACGCCGAACACCCCGACATGCTGGTGCTGCTCAAAGGGTCCCACGCCTCAGGTCTGAGCGCGTTGGCGACACAGTGGGCCGCCGAGGCCGAATAACACGGAACCCAACAACTACAAGGCAACAACACCCACGAATGGAGTAACCTCGTGATCGCCCTCATCATAGGAATTCTGACGTCGCTGATCATCACGCTCGTCGGTACCCCTTTGCTGATCCGCATTGTGCACAAGCTCAATTACGGTCAGTACATCCGCCAGGACGGCCCCAAGTCGCATCAGGTCAAACGCGGCACGCCAACGCTCGGCGGCGTGGTCATCGTGCTGGCCGTGGTGCTCGGCTGGTGTGCCTCTGCCCTGTACCGTTTCTGCACGACGGGGGCACGGCCCACTTGGGCGGCCATTCTCGCACTGTTCGCCATGGTTTCGATGGGTGTCCTCGGCTTCATCGACGATTTCGCCAAGGTACGCAAGAAGCAAAACGAGGGCCTGACGGTGGGAGGCAAGTTCTTCGGTCAGGTCGTCTTCGCCACCATATTCGCGGTGCTTGCGCTCATTGTTCCCACCCGGTCGGGATTCCCAGTGGCACAGGCAGGCATGAGCTTCATAGAGAAGCCATTCCTGAGCTTCGAGTTCGCTGGTAGGATTGTGGCGATCATTCTGTTCGTGATCTGGGTGAACTTCCTCATGGCCGCCTGGACCAATGCGGTGAACCTCAGCGACGGCCTCGACGGCCTGTGCGCCGGTTCCTCCATGATCGCCTTCGTGGGGTATGCGATCATCGCCATGTGGCAGATGTACCATCTCAAGGGGCAGGCCCATTCCGGCTTCACCTATGCCGTCTCCGACCCGCTCGACTTGGGCATCATCGCATGCTGCGCGGCCGTGGCCTGCCTGGGCTTCCTGTGGTACAACTGCAATCCGGCCTCCATTTTCATGGGCGACACCGGCTCCCTGGCATTGGGCGGCTTGTTCGCCGCACTCTCGATCATCACCCACACGGAGTTCCTCGCCATGATCATCGGCGGTCTGTTCGTGGTGGAGACTCTGAGCGACGTCATTCAGGTGGGCTATTTCAAGGCGACGCACAAGCGAGTATTCAAAATGGCGCCGATCCACCATCATTTCGAATTGTGCGGCTGGAGCGAGAGCAAGGTGGTCGTGCGCTTCTGGATCGTCGAGCTCATGTTCGTCATTACCGGGCTCATCATCTTCTACGGCAACTGGGTGGGGCTGTCGGGGCTCTGGCATCACTGATCGCAAGCTTGCGGCGTAGCGGGCGATGTGGCCGAAACACCGCGGCGGTATAGGTAGAGGGACATACATGAGGCATTCCAGCAAGACATGCGAGGTGGGAAATGAGTAATCAGGAATTCAACGCGGCGGGCAAATGCGTGGTGGTGGCAGGTCTGGGCATCTCCGGACGCAGCATGGCGAAGATTCTGCGTGATGCCGGCGCCACGGTGATCGGGGTCGATGAGAAGCTGGAGGCGGCCGACCTGCATTCCTTCGACGACATTGACTGGGATGAGGTCGATCTGGTATGTACGTCGCCGGTGTTCAACCCGCGCACGCCGTTCATTGTGGAGGCGCAAAGCCGCGGCATTGAGGTGATCTCCGAGGTGGAGCTCGCCTGGCGCATGCGAGTGCCCAGCGAACGCACCGGTTCGCCCGCTCCGTGGATTGGCATCACCGGCACGAACGGCAAGACCTCGACCACCGAAATGACGTCGGAGATGCTCAAGGCGTGCGGGTATACGGCACCTGCCGTGGGTAACATAGGCAACGCGCTCTCCGCCGCCGCACTCGACCCGGTCAATGACGTGCTCTGTGTGGAGCTGAGCTCCTTCCAGCTGCACTTCACCTATTCGCTAGAGCTCGATTGCGCGGCGATCACGAACATCGCCGCGGACCACTTGGACTGGCATGGCGGTATGGCGAACTATGCCACCGACAAATCCAAGGTGTTCGATGGCGCGAAACGGGTCATCGCCTATAACGCGCAGGATGCCCGGGTGAGCGAGCTGGCACGTACCGCGCAGACCGCCGAGGGCTGCGAACACATCGGCTTCACGTTGGGGGAGCCGGTTTCGGGGCAGATTGGCATCAAGGACGGCTGGATCGTCGACATGAGCGGCCTATGTGGTGGCCAGACCGGCGAGGCATATGCGCTGGCGCCGATTGCGGACTTCACGCATCTCGCCGAACCCGATGGTACAATCTACCCGCATCTGCTCGCCGACGCCCTGACCGCGTTGATTCTGGTGGTGGGTCTCGGCGCAGACGTCGCCACTGCGCTCAACGCGCTCAAGCGATTCGCACCGGGAGGCCATCGCATTCAGACGGTGGCTGAACTCGCTTCGCCGGAAGGGACCATTCGCTTCGTCGACGATTCGAAGGCCACGAATGCGCATGCGGCCCGTGCCTCGCTGAACAGCTTCGCGCCCGGTTCGGTGGTGTGGATTGCCGGCGGCCTCTCCAAAGGTGCCACCTTCGAAGAGCTGGTGGAGCAGGAGCGGAATCGTCTCAAGGCGGTCGTGGTGATTGGCATCGACCAGAAACCGATGCTCGAGGCATTGAAAGCCAAAGCGCCGGAGCTGCCGTTGACGGTGATTGACCCAGCCGACAACGCCACGGTGATGGAACGTGCCATCGATGCCGCGGCGGACTTCGCCGAGCCGGGCGATGTGGTGCTGCTGGCACCGGCCTGCGCCTCGATGGATCAATTCAAATCCTATGCCGATCGCGGTGACCAGTTCGCCGCCCAGGCGAAACGGTGGGTGAATGGACATGCCGAAGCCTGAACGTCAACCTCGTTCGATGCGTTCGGCGCAGGACGGCAAATCGAGCGGCGCCATTCCCTCGGTGAAGCCGCTGGTGCGCCGAAGCCGTCGGAGCGGTGCGCCCCAACCATGGACCGTCACCCACGACGACCCTGCCACAGCAGCACGAATCGCCTCCAAACGTCCGTCACCACAGTTCGGCATGATTGACTTTGCCGGCGAATACAAAGGGTGGCGTGTGCTGCTCAACCCATTGGGCTGCTACTATGGATTCATCGTCGCAGTGGGCATTCTCACGGTGTTCGGCATCATCATGGTGTTCTCGAGCTCGTCGGTCGACATGGTTGCCGCAGGTTCCTCGCCGTGGGCGAAGGCCCTCAACCAGGTGGGCTTCAGCGTGGTGGGCCTGGTGCTCGCGTTGGTTGCAGCACACTGCAAGGGGCGTACGCTGAAGTGGCTGGCCCTGCCGATGTACTTGGTCAGTGTGGCAGTTCAGGTGTTCACGTTCTTCTTCGGCATCGACGTTGGCGGCAACCGCGGCTGGCTGCGTATCGCAGGCATCCAGTTCCAACCCGCCGAGTTCATGAAGTTCACGATCTGCCTGTGGTTCCCACTAGTCATGATTTCGATGATGCGTCTGAAACCGGGGATACGGCAGTCGTGGAAGGCGTGGGACCTCGGTGACTGGGGGCGAACCTTTGGCCTATATGTGCTTGGTTTGGGGTCGGTGCTTTTGGGCAAGGACCTCGGTACCGCATTGGTAATTATCCTCATAGGACTCATGGCCATTGTGGCCAGCGGATTCCCCATGAAGTACGTGGGTCTGGTGGGTATTGCGGCCGTGGTGGGCGTGGCGATCCTTACGGTGTTCAGCTCCAACCGCATGTCACGCATCATGGCGACCTATACGGGCTGCACCGCCGATAACATCGACGTATGCTACCAAGCCACCCACTCGAACTACGCGTTGGCCTCCGGCGGTCTGCTGGGTGTGGGGCTCGGCAATTCCCGCGAGAAGTGGAACTACCTGCCTGCCGCGCATAACGACTTCATCTTCGCCATCATTGGCGAGGAGACGGGTTTTGTGGGTGCCGCACTGGTGGTGCTGCTCTTCGTGGTCATCGCCTGGTGTCTGGTGGCGGTGGCCATGCAGATGCACAATAGGTATGCCAGCGTCGCATTGCTGTGCTTCATGATGTGGATCGTCGGTCAGGCGCTCATCAACATTGCCGTCGTCGTGGAGATTCTTCCCGTGATGGGTGTTCCGTTGCCGTTCGTCTCGGCCGGCGGTTCGTCGATGATCTTCTGTCTGATGGCCGCAGGGGCATGCGTCTCGTTGATGCGCGCCCAGCCGCAGATCGGGGCGGCGCATTCGCGCGCATAGCATTCGCCGTTTCGCAATCCGTCATATGAGAGCACAATCAAGTACAGTGGAGATATGAGTTCGAACACACAGCACCGCATCATGCTTGCGGGTGGTGGCACCGCAGGCCACGTCAATCCGTTGCTCGCCGTGGCCGACGCGATTCGGTGCCTCGACCCCGACGCCGACATCATCGCGTTGGGAACGGCCGTGGGGCTGGAGGCCGATCTGGTGCCACAGGCCGGGTACCAACTGGAGACGATAGAGAAGGTGCCGTTCCCCCGCAGACCCAACCGTGCGGCGTTGGAATTCCCCCGCAAATGGAAGGCTGAGAAGGCCAAGGTGATGCAGTACCTTGAGCACCAGGGCACCCAGGTGGTCGTCGGCTTCGGTGGCTATGCCTCTGCGCCGGCCTATTCCGCCGCACACAGGCTCGGGATTCCGGTCGTGATCCATGAGCAGAATGCCCGTGCAGGCATGGCCAACAAGCTCGGCGCCCGTTGGGCGCAGTTCATTGGCACCGCCTACGACGCAACCGGGCTCAAGCCCGCAAAGGATGGCGGAATCGAGCGTGTGGGACTGCCATTGCGACCTGCCATAGCGAATCTCGCCGAGGAACTGGAACGCGACAGGGAAGGCGCCCGAACCCGCAATGCCGCCGAACTCGGTCTTGACCCGAATCGGCCGATTATCGTGGTCACCGGCGGTTCGCTGGGCGCGCAGAGCATCAACCGCGCCGTTGCCGGCAGTGCCAGGCAGCTCACCGAAGTGGCGCAAATCGTGCATCTGACAGGAAAAGGCAAGATCGACGAGGTGCGTGATCTGGTGGTGCAGAACGCCGGAGCCGATGTGCTCACCGGTCTGGGTGAGGAAAGCCGGCCCGGGCGCAACTACCACGTCGCGCAGTACTTGGAGCGCATAGACAAGGCGTTCGCCTGTGCCGACCTGGTGATCTGCAGGTCCGGTGCCGGTACGGTGAGCGAGCTGACGGCGCTCGGGTTGCCGGCGGTGTATGTGCCGCTTCCCATTGGCAACGGCGAGCAACGGTTCAATGCGCTTCCGGTGAGCGACGCAGGTGGCGGCATCATTGTGGACGACAGATCGTTCACCTCGCAGTGGGTGTCCGCGCAAGTGCCCGGATTGCTGGCGAATCCGGCCCGCTTGCGCTCATATGGTGAGCATGCGTGGCAGTATGGCATTCGTGATGCGGCGGACCGTATGGCCCGTGAGATCCTTTCCATCGCCGATGCGCGAGTCTGAAGCCATGCTGCATGGGACAGCGGAACACAGAGCAAGGAGCTTGAAGGTGAAGGAATCCATTGTGCTTGATCCGACCGTGGCACAGTTCGGCGAAGACCTGCGTGCCGCAGATCTGGGCAACACGCATTTCATTGGCATAGGTGGTGCCGGTATGAGCGTGCTCGCCGAGATGCTGCATGAGCAGGGAGTGCCGGTCGACGGTTCGGACCGCGAACCGGGCGCGAAAACCGAGCGGTTGGAATCACTCGGCATACCGGTGCAATTCACCCAACGCGCCGAGAACGTGCAGGATGCGCAGGTGGTGGTGTATTCCAGCGCGATCAAGCCGGACAATCCTGAGATCGTCGCAGCCGTGGCCAATGGCGCCCAATTGGTGCATCGCAGTGACATTCTCGCCCTGCTCATGAACGGCAAGCACGCTGTGACCGTCGCCGGCGCCCATGGCAAGACGACCACGAGCTCGCTGCTCGCCCACATACTCATGCATGCCGGCACCGGCGAACTCGCCGACCCGAGCTATGCGATCGGCGGCTCCATTCAGGGACCCGACGGAACCACGCTCGATGGGGGACATGCCGGCAAGGGGACGGTGCTCGTCGCCGAAGCCGATGAATCTGACGGCAGCTTTGCCAAATACCACCCCGACATCGAGATTATCACGAATGCCGAGGCCGACCATCTCGACCACTACCACACGGAGGAGAACTATCACGCGGCATTCGCCGACCACGTTACGCATGCCCGCCGCGCGGTGATCATGTGCGTCGACGATGCCGGGGCGCTTGCCGTGCTCCGCTCGCTCGCCCCAGAGGACGCACGCAAGGTGATCGCCTATTCCACCCACACCGCCGACGAGCTCGGCGACCTCAACGGCGCCACCTTCGTGCACATCGCCTCCGAACACGAGTCCGCGAACAGCGGCACCGAGAACTTCGTGATCGACATTCCCGCCGCGCTTGTCGGTGCCGACGTCGCATTGCCGGTGAGCTTGAGGATCCCCGGCCTGCACAACGCCCGCAACGCCACGGCAGCCATTCTTGCCGCCGTTCTGCTGGGTATGGATGCCGAACGCGCGGCGGTCGCGGCTGGCACCTTCCTCGGTGCGAACCGCCGATTCCAGATTCGCGGCACGGTGAGCGACATCACCGTGGTGGACGATTACGCACACCATCCGACCGAGATCACGGCGCTGCTCAAGGCCGCGCGCAGACGCTACCCCGATTCGCAGCTGCACGTGCTGTTCCAACCGCATCTCTTCTCACGCACACAGTTCTTCGCACAGGAGTTCGCCGATGCGCTCTCACTGGCGGACGATGTGATTGTGACCGGCATATTCCCGGCGCGTGAGAAGCAGTCTGATTTCCCGCAGGTGACTCCGAACACGATTGTGGACAATGCGCATGGTGACGGTTCGTATGAGATCGAGGCGGTGGACGATATGAGTCTCGCCGCCCAGATGCTCGCTATGCGCGCGCAGCCGGGAGATGTGATCTTCACAGTGGGCGCCGGTGACATCACGAGGATGGGGCCGGTGATCCTGCATGTGCTCGAAGCGCATTACGGTAACGCCCAGCAGGACTGAGCGGCTGAAGAACACGGCATAGGAAGGCGATATGGCAAGACGTACGGTGAGCTCCTCCGGTCATTCCCCGGACTCGCAGCGGCAGGAACCGCAGTGGCCGCGCGGCCGGTCGGTCAGGTCCGCTGGGTCGGGGAACCGAGCCGTCCGCTCGCGCCGTGATATGCCGGAATCGCCCACCCGAGACAATACCGCAGCCGTGCGGGACGATGAGCAGCCGCCCACCCAATCGCAGTCGTTCGAAGAGTACCCGAAGGCGATGCGAGGCAGGCAGGCACGTTCCGGCCGTTCGGCAAAAGCCGCGCGATCGGTGCGCGCCGGCAAGGAAAGACGTGTGCGTGGCGGCCAGTCACGAACCGTTGAGCCCCGTACAGCCACGTCCGGAACCCACGATGCCGAACGGCAATCTGCCAGCGGGGAATCCACGCAGGTGTCATCTGGTCCGAATGATTCGGCCAAACGCCCACGGTACCGCTTCCGCAAACTCGTGCGCAAACGCAGGCGCGAATCGGAACGCACGGCGCGCACCGCACAGTCCTCGCAGTCAAAGGCCGTCTCCGCGCCCGGTTCGTTCGTCGATGCACGGGCGCTGGAAAGCGAGGATCTGGTCGCGCGCACGCTCGATGAGTCCGCCGGTACGATCGGCGTCGCCACCCGGCCAAAAGTCGTGGATTTCAAGGAGCGCCAACGAGAACGTAAAACCGCGAATCTGCGCGTGCTCGCCATGCGTATAGGCATTGGCGCGGTCGTCTTCGCGCTGGTCATCGCGTTGATCTGGCTGCTGTTCTTCTCGCCGGCGCTGAGATTGCGGCAAGACAGGATCACGGTGATGGGCGCGAATGAGTGGGTGAACCGCACGCAGATCCTCGACATAGCCAAACAGCAGGCCGGCAAATCGCTGCTCATCGTCTCCGACAAGTCGGTGGAACAACAGCTCGATGACATCCCGGGCGTCTCCTCGTCCCGCGCCACGAAGAAATTCCCGAACGGACTCGAGGTGGAGGTGACCGCGCAACGACCGGCGGCAATGCTCAAAGTTGCAGGCAAGGACGGTCTGACGGCGGTCGATAACCAGACGCGTGTGCTCAATTCCGTGACCAATCAGGCAGTCAAGGGCATTCCGGTGATCGAGGTGAAGAACATCGACGACGCACTCGGCCAGCGATCGGTGCGCGCCGCCGTGACGATTCTCGACGCGATGCCGGAATCCTGGCGCACCCGAGTGACCGCGGTGAGCGCGAACACGCAGGACTCGGTGACGACCACACTCGACAACGGCATCACCATCGTGTGGGGCGACAGCGCGGAACTGAAACTCAAGATGGCGATTGTCGACAAGATCATGAACGACCCGAATGTGATCGGCGACAAGAAACAGATCAACGTCTCCGCGCCGGGAAGGCCGATCATCAAATAACGAAGCCGGGGGAAAGTGTGGCCCCGGGCAAATCTCAGCATACGAAACTGCCCGGAAACACCCCGGAAATCAAAAAAGCGCTGTATTGCAATGCTTTTGCCTCCAGCATACCTATTCATGCGCATACGTATGCTGAGGCGAAACGTGCAGGTAATGCGTGAAGCTGACAATCTGCTTGGTAATTGTTCCGTGAGAGAGTGGAGCAATTCCAGAAGAGAGAGGGTTCGGTGTGAACGCAAAGAAGATCATCGCCGCCATTGCATCGGTGGCCGCGCTCGCCCTCGGTGAGCGCCTGCGGCGGCGTGAAGGACGACGCCGCCAATGCCGCGGGTGAGAACAGTGTGCTTGTCGGCACCACCGACAAGGTGACATCGCTCGACCCGGCCGGTTCGTACGACAACGGTTCCTATGCCGTGCAGATTCAGGTGTTCCCCTTCCTGTACGCACAGGATTACAACACCTCCGAGCTTTCGCCGGACATCGCAGCCGACGACGGCACGTGGAGCAAGGACGGCAAGCAGTTCACCGTCAAGATCAAGGACGGCCTCAAGTTCGCGAACGGTCACACGCTCGACTCGAAGGACGTGAAGTTCTCGTATGACCGCATCGACACGATCAACGACCCGAACGGACCGAGCTCGCTGCTCGCCAACATCGATTCGATTGAAACCCCGGACGCCAACACCGTCGTGTTCAATTCGAAGGTGCCGTTCGACGTCACGCTCAAGCAGGTCATGAGCTCGCCGGCAGGCCCCATCGTCGACGACGAGGTGTTCTCGGCAGACAAAATCACCGATGCCGACACGATCGTGAGCGGCAAGGCATTCGCCGGCCCCTATCAGATCGACTCGTTCAAGCTCAACGAGGCCGTGAGCTATTCGAAGAACGGCAACTACCAGGGGCTGACGCCGGTGAAGAACTCCGGTGTGCAGGTGAAGTACTTCGCCGATGCCTCCAATCTGAAGATGGCCGTGGAGCAGGGGCAGGTCGATGTGGCCTACCGCTCGCTTTCGCCCACCCACATCGAGGACCTTGGCAAGAACAGCAAGGTGAAGGTCGTCAAGGGCCCGGGCGGTGAGGTGCGCATGCTCGCCTTCAACTTCAAGCTCCAGCCGTACGGCGAATCGCAGAAGGACGCCGACGCCGCCAAGGCCAAGGCCGTGCGCCAGGCCGTCGCCAGCCTCATCGACCGCGACGAGCTCTCGCAGAAGGTGTACAAGGGCACCTACACCCCGCTCTATTCCTTCATTCCCGATGGTCTGACCGGCCATGAACACGCTCAAGGCCTACACGGACAACGGCAAGCCGGACGCCGCCAAGGCCAAGAAGACGCTCTCGGACGCCGGCGTGGCCACCCCGGTGGATCTCAAGCTCCAGTACAACGGCGACCATTACGGTTCCAGCTCGGCCGACGAATACGCCGCCATCAAGAGCCAGCTCGAGGCCGACGGCCTGTTCAAGGTCGACCTGCAGCAGACCGAATGGACGCAGTACAACAAGGAGCGTGTGGTCACCGACGACTCCGACGGTAGCTACCCGGTGTACCAGCTCGGCTGGTTCCCGGACTACTCCGACCCCGACAATTACCTTTCCCCGTTCTTCCGCGACGGCAACTTCGTGAACAACGGCTACTCCAACAAGAAGGTCAACGACGCCATTGTGGCGCAGGCCGGCGAGAAGGACGAAGCCAAGCGCGAGGGCATGCTCAAGGACATTCAGAAGACCGAGACCGACGACCTCTCCACGCTCCCCATGCTGCAGGGCAACCAGGTGGCGGTCACCGGCAGCAACGTCTCCGGTGTCGTGCTCGACCCCTCGTTCCGTTTCCGCTACGCCTCCGTGGTGAAGAACTGAGGTCCTTCGCATAGGTCAGCCTGGTGCGTTCTTTCCGGGACGCACCAGGCATTGACTGTTCCCGGCCCGTTGTCCAGTTCATTCCCGCATTATTCCAAGGAGATCCGGTGTCTCAAGCAATAGCATCGCCGGCGGATTCCGCACCATCGAAACCAACCGCGCATAAAAACAGACTTTCCGCAGGATTCTTCCGCTTCATTCTCGGTCGCTTCCTGCTCATTATCCCCACCGTGTTCATTCTCGTCACGATCGTGTTCTTCGTGATGCGTGCCACCGGCGATCCGATCTCGGCCCCGATGGGCGGCAGACTCACACCCGAGGAACTGCAGCGCCGCATTCACGGGGCCGGCTATGACCGCCCGCTCATCGTGCAGTACTTTGATTACCTGGGCGGCTTGCTGCATGGCGACCTCGGCCGTACCCTCACCGACAACCAGCCGGTGATCTCGGTGCTCACACGGTATGGCGCCGCCACGCTCGAACTGGCGTTGCTCTCGCTCGTCGTGGCATTGCTCGTCGGCATCGGCTTCGGACGCATCGCCGCCAAGCACCGCGATCGTGCGCAGGATGCCGGCATTCGCATGTTCGCCATTCTGTGCTATGCGACGCCGGTGTTCTTCCTCGGTTTGGTGCTCAAACTCATCTTCTCGGTGGGACTCGGTGTTCTTCCGAGCTCCGGACGCTCCTCGCTGCAATCGGAGATGCAGTTCTCCAGATTGGTCTCACCCACCGGGCTGTATATTGTCGACGCATTGCAACCCGGCGACATGAAGGTGCTCGGCGACGTGCTCATGCATGCGATTCTGCCGGCGCTGGCCTTGGGATTGCTCACGGCGGGCGTGTTCATTCGACTGGTGCGCACGAATGTGATCTCCACCTACAATGCCGGCTACATCGAGGCCGCCCGTTCCCGCGGCGTTTCCGAGAAGCGCCTGATGTCGAAGCACGCCTGGCGCCCGGCGCTGATCCCGATCATCACGGTGATGGGCATGCAGATCGCATTGCTGCTCGCGGGCGCGGTGCTCACCGAGACCACGTTCGAATGGAAGGGCTTGGGATTCATGCTCTCCAATTATTTGAAGGCACGTGATTTCGTGGCGGTGCAGGGCATTGTGATCCTGATTGCGATCATCGTCTCCGTGGTCAACTTCATCGTCGACGTGATCAGCGCGTTGATCGATCCGCGAGTGCGGTACTGAAATGAGTGAAAGCACGGAAACCAGAGTCGGCGTGCCGGGTGACGCGCGTCTGGAGAATCCCAACATAGAGAAGCCGCAGTCATGGTTCGCGAAACTGCCTGTGGTGCGCGATCTGAAAATTGCCGTCGGTTGGCAGAAGGGCATGCTTGTCACCGGTCTGGTGCTGACGGGGTTCTTCCTGCTCGTGGCGGTGTTCGCGCCGTGGATCGCGCCATATGGATATGCGCAGATCAAGGGTGACGACGGTGTTGCGTTCCCGACGCAGGCCGCGCCGTCACGCGAGCATATCTGGGGCACCACGGTGGGTGGATTCGACGTGTTCAGCCGCACGGTATGGGGCGCGCGCACCGCCGTCATCGCCATTGTGGTGGCTGTGCTGCTCTCCATTTTCGCGGGCGTGTTCCTGGGGCTTGTCTCCGGGTATTTCGGCGGATGGGTGGATCGCGTGTTCGTTGTGATCGCCGACGCCGTCTACTCGTTCCCGTCGCTGCTGCTGGCGATTCTCATGGCCATTATGATCTCGGGCGGTCAGTCGAGTCTGTGGGGCGGCATTCTCGCATCCGGCATCTCGATCACCGTCGTGTACATTCCGCAGTACTTCCGCACGATCCGTGCCGAGGTGATTCGCATCAAGGATTCCGCGTACATTGAATCCGCCAAGGTCGTGGGCGCCTCCACCTGGCGCATCATGAGCAAGCACCTGCTCAAGAACTCCACGCGTACGTTGCCGGTGATCCTCACCCTCAACTCGTCGGAGGCGATTCTCACGCTTGCCGGCCTGGGCTTTCTTGGCTTCGGCATCGAACCGACGGCAGCCGCGGAATGGGGCTACGACCTCAACCGTTCCGTTGCCGATGTGACCTCCGGCATTTGGTGGACCGCCGTGTTCCCCGGTCTGGCCATCGTGCTCATTGTGCTCGGCATCACGCTGATCGGCGAGTCGCTCAACGACTTGGCAGATCCGCGACTGCGTGCGCGCAAGTCCGCCGGCGAAGTGGTCGGTTCAATCGAAGACACCTCGGTGGATTCGCCTGACTCTGGGCCTATCTCACAGGCCGTTGTGGAACAGGAGTACGCGGCCATCAAAGATGCCACCGAGAAGCCTGCCGATCTGGGTGAGGACGTGAACGAATACCTCGTGACGCAGGATCCGGAGACGGCCGTGGTGAACAAAGACGTGCCGGATGAGAGCGAGGGAGTGATCGACAATGAGCGATGAGTTGGAACGCACTGGGTCGATGGGAGACAATCTGGTCGACATCAAGGGTCTGAGCGTCTCGTTCGTGACGGACGCGGGCCCGATCAAGGCAATCGACGGTGTCGATTTCACCATTCCCCGCAAGACCGTGGTGGGCGTGGTCGGCGAATCCGGCTCCGGCAAATCGGTGACCGCCCGCTCGATCATCAAGCTGCTGCCCGAGACGGCCACCACTGGCGGTGCGATCTACATTCGCACCGCACAGGATGGGGCCGAGGGCTTCGATGTGCTCACCATGAGCGGCAAGGACCTGCAGCAGGTGCGCGGTGGCGCTGCGGCCATGGTGCTCCAGGAGCCGAACTCGGTGCTCAACCCGGTCTATACGATCGGCCGGCAGATCGAGGAGGGTCTGCGCGCGCACGGTTTGACCGACAAGAAGCAATTGCGGGCGAAATCAATCGAGATTCTCGAGAAGGTTGGCATTCCGGACGCCGCCACGCGCATCGACTACTATCCGCATCAGTTCTCGGGCGGCCAGAAGCAGCGCATCGTCATCGCGATGGCCCTCGTGCTCAATCCCGGACTCATTCTCGCCGATGAGCCGACGACGGCACTCGACGTGACGGTGCAGGCCGAGATCCTCGATCTGCTGCGTCTCGCCCGCGACGAATTCGGTGCCTCGGTGCTCATCATCACGCACAACATGGGCGTCGTGGCCGACCTCGCCGATCAGGTGGTCGTCATGTATCGCGGCCATGTGGTCGAGCATGGGAGCGTGGAACAGATCTTCTACAATCCGCAGGCCGATTACACGAAGCGCCTGCTGGCAGCCGTGCCACGCATCGGACAGCAGCTCATGGTGCGCGATGCCGCCGGGCATGTGATCGAGCGCAGTGTCGATTGGCGTGAGGAACCGGTGGTGGTCAAGGCCGAGCATATGGACATCACCTATCCGGGGCAGATGCAGCCGGATTTCAAGGCAGTGGACGATGTGAGCTTCGAAATTCACAAATCCGAGGTGCTGGGATTGGTGGGCGAGTCCGGTTCGGGCAAATCGACCACAGGCCGCGCCATCGCCGGCTTGCAGCGCATTTCCGCTGGTTCGCTCAATGTGCTGGGCATGGAGATGCGTGATTTCAAGGAACGCAAGTTCAAGCCGCTACGCGAGCAGATCGGCTTCGTGTTCCAGGACCCGGGCAGCTCCTTTGACCCGCTCATGACGATTCTCGAGAATGTGGCCGAGCCGCTCATTGTGCACGGCCGGTACAAGACGGTCTCGCAGGCGAAACAGTATGTGGGGGAGCTGCTCGAGATGGTGCAGCTGCCGCGTGCATATATGAACCGCTTCCCGCACGAGCTCTCCGGCGGCCAGCGCCAGCGTGCGTCGCTGGCCCGTGCGCTTGCGCTCAAACCGAGTCTGCTCATTGCCGACGAGCCGACTTCGGCGCTCGATGTGTCGGTGCAGGCGAAGGTGCTCGAGCTGTTCAAGACGCTGCAGGCGGAGATCGGCTTCGCGTGCCTGTTCATCACGCACGATCTTGCCGTGGTGGACATGCTTGCCGACCGCATCATGGTGATGCACAAGGGCCGTATTGTCGAGCACGGCGACGCCTCGCAGATCATGCAACACCCGAGCGATCCGTATACGCGTAAGCTGCTGGCGTCGCTGCCTGTTCCGGATCCCCGCGAGCAGGCCGCACATCGCGAGGAGCTGCGCAAGCTGCTCGCCGAGGAGGCCTAGGGAATCTGCAAATAATGGGGCGCCCGCTTCGCATGTGTGGGAGCGGGCGCCCCATACGCATACATCGGAATATTGCGAGTGCGTTCGTGTTGTGCTATATTGGAAAGTCCGGCTAGGCGAGAGCTACGCCGGTGAGTTTGATAATTCAAAAGGGGCCGATTGGTTTCGACGGTGATCTGTTCGCCTTGGAGAAGCATGCCGAGAATGCAGGGTCCACTCGTGATGTTCTCTGCAATAAAAATAAGTGCTAAATCTAATCGCACTGAGTTCGCTCTCGCTGCCTGATTTTAAACGTAATCAGATTTAATCCAGCGAGTTAGCACTCCATCTGCTCTCCCGCGTCTTCGGGGAGAGGTCAGGTGTCGTTAGGAGACTGACTTGTGAGATTGAACTGCAGGGTCTCGCAAGGACATTTTGCTGTGGCTAGGCTCGCCGCCAGTTGTCTGCGGCATTGGCGGGGGCCGAAAATACGCTCGTTCGAGTCAGCAGACTAAGCATGTAGAAGGACGAGGGTACGGTCACCGGACCGGGGTTCAATCCCCCGCGGCTCCACTTTTTCAGAACCCGCCAGAAATGGCGGGTTTTCGTTTATTTCCAAGGGTTTTCGGGCCCCGTGGATATAGGTGTAAATGGGTTAAAATGGACGCATTCCAATATGAAACGTGTCCAAAATGAGGCCAAAAAGCACAGGGGCGGTGCAGGCGCTCAAGCCCACAACCGCCCCACATGCCCTGCACACCGCTACAGGTTGTCCACGATTGGGTTCAGGTAGTCGCCGGTCAGTAGCACACGATCCCGGATTATGATCGTACGCTCCGGGTCGTCCCTGTTCACCGGATCATAAGGGCCTGCATCGGGTTTCACGCGGGTAGCGTACCGCGCATAGGCGGGTTGCGTGTAATCCGCCCCCGCATTGCCCTCAAGCACCTGCGTGTTCCTGTACCGTGGCTCCCTGTCGCTCATGGCGTGCCCCCTCACTTCGTCGGCGTGGACTTCGCTGCGGCCTTGGTGGCGAACTTCACGATACCGTGCGGCTTGAGCACATCGAAGCTGAAACGGCCCTCGACACGGGAGATGACGGTGTTCGTCCGGAAACCCTCGCTCGTGTTCGTCGCCGTCTCAAGGTTGCCGTCCGTCATGATCTGCACGGTGTTCGTGCCGATCGCATACCCGGTGCCGGACTCAAGATAGGCGTCGGCAACCACCGGCACACCCCACAATTGCTTGTTCTGCACGTCCACGATCGGATCGTTGATGTAATGGCCGAGCGTGTCCTTGGTGGTGGCGATCTCCACCCAGTCCACTGCGGGAAGCACGAACATGGCGCAGGTGATGCCGTACTGTTCGATCTGCGCGGCCGCGTTGATGGCGGTGGTCACGGCGTCCGAGCTGAACGCCTGCGACTTGATGCCCTCGACATGGTTCAGGCCGAGCAGGTGGCCCGCAGTGCCGTCGCCGTTGATGATCTCGTTCTCGAACGTGCGCATGATCTCACGGGTGAGGCGTTCGCCCACATAATCCACGACGCCCTGAGACGACTGCCATGTGTACTTGTCCACAGGGTCGGACACGACGGCGATCACCTTGAGCTGGTTGCGTACCTTCTTGAGGCCGAGCTTGAACGTTGGCTTCGTCTCGCCCTTCTCCACGACCGCTGCGGTTCCCGCGTCCTCCTGCGTGGTTTCCATGAGATAGTCATATTCGTCTGTATGCACCACTCCGGCAGGAATGTAGTTGACGATGCCGATGGGCATCTCGCCGCCCTGATCGTGGATCGGAATGGAGTTGACGATCGGCGTGGGCGTGAACATGGCCCCGGTGATCGACGCCATGTCGATGCCCTTGACATGGCGTTCGTTGATGTCCTTGCGCATGGTTTCGGGAATGCTCTTGGTGAGCTTGGAGAGGTCGAGGTAGCTCTTGGTGCTATACGGGGAGACGCGCTTCGGGCTTGTGATGTCGTGAAGCCACTGGTCAACATCTCCGGTGATGTCCCCGTCACGCCTGAGCTTTTCGACGCAATCGGCCACGACCCCCTTAAGGTGGGTCACCTCCTCAAGCTCAGCGTCGGACAACATGCGTCCAACAGAGTTGTTGGCAATCTGCGAGAGCTTGCCCTTGGCGTCCAAAAGATCCTGTTTCGTGCTCATGTTCTCATATCCATTCTTTGCGTATTTGATGGTGGTGTCGATGGTCTTGAATAATGGCTCCAAGTTGGAGGGGTAGGCGGACTCCGATTTCACGGCCTCGATGCTGGTGTCCTTGTTCGCGCCGTGGGGCACGATGGACACTTCCAGCAGGTTCACGGCCTGCAATTCGTTGGCCATGCCCTTGGCGCTCTGAGCCTGCGCCTTGCGTTCGATCGTGTACCCGAAACTCATTTGGCTGAGCCTATGGCCTTTGAGCAGCCGGTACACCTGAGCGGCCTTCGCGTTCGTGTCGATGTCCAAGTGGCCCGTAACAAGCAGCCCGTGGTCGTCCTCGATGGCCGACTTCACATAGCCGATGTTGTAGTCCGGGTCAGTCTCGTTATGCCCGTACAGCACTGGAATGCACGACCCCGACATATCCCACTTGCGCAACGTCTGCGAGAACGCGCCCTTGGCAACCACGTCGCCGTAACAGTCGGGCGTGCGCGTCCAAGTGCTCACGTAAGCCTTGAAATCCCCCTCCTCAAGCCCATCACCCAAGGAATCGGACTTCACATAGATGTGTGAATCATTGGTTTTGTAATACATATGCGGATACACCTTTGCTAAGCCACACCGGAAAGCGTGGTAACAATCAATATGTGGTTATCTCTATCCGCGTGCCTGTGGCGACTGCGTGCAGCGGCCTCGGCTGGCAAACAGTCCGGTCTCTTGCGAACCCGCGGCGACTGTACAGCGGCCCGGATCGGCTTCACCGAACAATGCCAAGCCTACCCGCCGAACAAGCACGTGGCAAGCGGGACAACGGTGGGAGATGACGGCGCGTTACCGTGTGGCACGCGCCGTCACGTCCGAAAAGGCCCGATCTTTTTGAGACGCGAAAAAAAGAGTTTCGGCGGCGGGTGTTTCGCGTCTATTGTTTTATTTTTTGGACTCCCCCTACCCTTGTCGGCAAGGTGGTCGCGTTTCACGATGCCCTTGCTGATGATGGGGTAACGATTCGTTACCCCATGGTGGTTCGGTTAGGTTGTGGTGTGCCGGTGTATGGGTGTGTTGGGTTGCGGTGCATGGTCGTATCCTCCGTGTCGGTGTTGTCGGTTGGTTGGGTGGCGTTGCGGTATTGGCGTGCGCATTCTTCGAGCCAGTCCGCGAGTTCGTGGCGTGCGTAGTCGGCCAGAGCGTCGAGTTCGTCGGGTGAGGTGAAGTCGATGGTGTTGCTTTGGTCGAGCATGGCTTCGATGCCGGTGTCGTCGTACTGGGCGGCGATGAATGAGAGGCCGAGCCGGTGTTCGTGCATGTCGGCGTAGATGATGGGGTTCATTGTTCCTCCTTGGTGGTTGTTGTTGTGGTTGCGAGTTGGTGGAGTATGGTTGCGGTGACTGCGTCCGAGTATGGGTCGGCGCGGTTGAGCCGTGGGTAGTGTGGTGGTGTGCCGTGCATGAGTGCTTGGGCGGCTGCGGTGAGCAGGTCGTGTGCGATCCGGTGTGCGCGTGCCTGTTCGTAGTGGGTGTCGCCGGTGTGGATCATGTCGGGTTGCTCTTGAGGTTTGCCCATGGGGTGCTCCTTGTGGTGGCGGTCATTGTGTGGTGAGGTCGTGGAGTAGTCGCACGTAGGCGGCGCATAGGGTGGCCGTGGGCTTGTCGCTGTAGTCGAGTTGTTCGGCTATGAGGCGTGCGGCTGTGATCTGCGCGGCGTGCCGGTCGTCGTCTAGGTGCAGGGCGTCTATGGTGCGGTTGAGCGCGGGTAGCTGGTAGATGTCGTTCATGGTGTGGTGTCTCCTTGGTTGTGTTGTTCCCATTGGTTGGCTATGGCGTCGAGGGTGTCGGCGTAGTCGTGGCGTATGTGGTCTGCCATGTGGCGTAGTTCGTCTGGTGTGGTTGCTTCCCAGTCCTGTAGTGTTTCGTTTCTGAATGCTTGGATGTTGGTGGCGTATTCGGTTACGGTCATGTCGGTGTTGATTGCCCAGTCGTGGGCGCTGAGGATCGTGTCGGCGTTCGGATCGTAGTCGATGTCGGCGTGTGGTTGTTGGTTCATGTGTCGCTCCTTGTGTGGTGGTTGGTGTGGGTGGCTGTTTTTACGCCCCATATGGGTGATGGGGCGTAATATGGGGTGTATTCAAACGCTAGTGTTTCCAACGGTTTTGATTACGCCCCATTACGCCCCATCTCAGACACGGTGTGATGGGGTGTAATCATTACGCCCCATGTCTCGTGTTCTAGATGGGGTGTAATGGGGCGTATTAATAAACCCTTGCAATATAAGGCTTTAGGATTAGGCCCCATATTTCACCCCATGTGTTGATGGGGCGTAATACGTGCTTGTGCATTCGGGTTGTTCGAGTTCCCATAGCGAGCGGCGTCCACGTCCGGTGTATGTGGGGTCTTTGCGTGCGATGACGCGCGGGGAGGTCAGGCGTTCGCGGGCGTGCTGGAGCTGTTTGAAGGTGTATCCTTCGGCGTCCTTCGCGTCTGCGGCGATCTGCTTGCAGTTCGTCGGCCCGTTCTCGGCTAGGTAGGCTGTGAGCCAGTCGGCCACTTCGTTGTCTGCTGCGCGGCCTGTGGTGTCGCCTCCGGTGACATTGCGGTTGATGACCTCGTTCACGTTCGTGTCGGTCGGCGTGAACCCGGCGATGATGGGTACTTCCATGCGTTCCCCGTCGTCGTCGGTGATGAAGCGCGGGGCGAGCGTGTACTTGTAGGACGCGCCCTGTTGCGGCGTGTACGAGCTTTTATCGAGCGTCACCACACATTCGCCCGTCTCGTCGTCCTTGGCCACGAGGATCAGCGAGCGCACGGTGTCACGGAAGGCGTGCGAGCCGCTCACCTTGTCGGAGGCGTAGCCGCCGCCCTTGTTGAAGTGCAGTATGCCGATGATGGCGATACCGAGTTCTTGGGCGGTTGCGGCCAACGGGTCGAGGCTGCGGCGCACGTCGTCGCGCTTGTCGGTGTTGCCGTCGATGCACGAGGTGATCGGGTCGATGACCAAGAGCTTCACGTCGTGTTCGCGGAGTGTGTCACGCAAGGTGGCGGTGTCGTCGGGCAGTTGCAGGCCGGTGCTTACCGTGTTGCCGTCCCTTGTGTCGTCCACGGTGAGGAACAAGACGCGGTTCATGTCGGCGCCTGCGGCCTGTAGGCGTGCTTTCTGCATTCCCATGTCGTCCTCGATGGCGGCGAACGCGACGGTGACGGGCTGGTGTTGCCAGTCGCCCGTGAGCTTGCCAAGTGTGGCCTTGGCGGCTATGTCGATGCTCAGCGTGCTCTTCGATACGCCCGCACGTCCGGCGATCAGCGTGAGTACTTTCGTGGGTACGAGCGGGTTGTGCAGGAACACTGGGCGTTCCACTTTCACGTCGCAGGCGCGTGTGAGCGCGATCCTACGGCCGTCATGCTGTGCGCGCGCCTGTTTCTCTACGTTGTCCCATAGGGCGTCCGCGATGGCTTGTTGTTGCGGGTTTGCCGCTACCTCTACTCCCATTTGTGTGCTTTCTGTTCTTCTTCGAGTTGTGCGCGTTGTGTGTCGGTGAGGAAGTCCCATACCCAAGGCAGGGGTTTGCCGCCTGCGGTGCGTGGGATCCCGTCGCCCACGTAGGCGAGTTCGTCGGGTGTGAACCGCACGAGCGGTGAGCGTGCCAACGAGTCGGAGATCATCGATCCCATCGGTTTTCCTCCTTGCTGGTGGTGGTGGCGAGTATGGCCACGATGCGGCCGTCGATCATGCTGAGCAGGGCGGCTTGGTGCCATGCGGCGGTGTCGTCGCCTACGTGCGCGATCAGTGTGTCGAACATGCGTGCGATGTCCCTGTGCAGTTCTTTGAGCGCTTCCTGTGTGGTGTTCATGCCGTCACCTGCCGTCCGGTGTGGCGGGCTGCCGGTAGAGCCATGCGGCGAAGTCGTCGCGTGCGTACCATGTCTGGCCGTTGACGGTGTGGGTGCATTTGGGGCCGGCGTGGCGATCCTCTTTGAGGGCCCATAGGGTTGTGGTGGTGTTGGTGGCGGCGGCGAGTTGTTCGCGGGTGAATTGTGGTGGCAGGCTTTCCACGAGCGCGTGCCGGTTGTCGGTGATCTGCTGTTCGGTCATGGGGTGCTTCTTTCAGTTGTTGTACGTGTTTTGTTCGGTGTATGCGTCGAGGTCGGATTGCCGGTAGCGTACGGCGCGTGTGTCCTTGACGCTGCCGGGTCGTAGCGTGCCGAGTTTTATGTATCGCGGCCCGGTTCTTTCGGCGCGCCATTGGGCTAGGGTGAGGCGGCTGACATGGAGGTAGGTGGCGGCTTCGTCCGGTGTGAGCAGTGGTGTGCGTTGCATGGTGGCTCCTTGTTTCACACGGTCGGGCGGTTGTCGATCCACTGGTCGACGTCTTTGGGTCGCCAGAAGAGTTTGCGGCCGATGCGGATCGCGGGCGGCACTTCGTCCTTGTGGGTGCGGCGCTTGTGGTAGATGGTTGTGGCGCTCATGCCGATTCGTTCGGCTACCTGCTTGATGTCGAGCAGTTCCCTTGTGGTCGTTTTCGGTGTGTCTGTGGCCATATCCTGTCCTTATGTATCCTTGTGCGTCGTATAGGACTACACGTTTTCCATTCATTGTATTCCTATAAGTCCTATAAGAACCTATCGGGCGTGTCGGTGATACGCTGTGCATATGGAAACACGTGAAATTGCACCGCTCTTAGACCGCCGAGTGAAGATCTATGACCGCTCCCTGAACATGAGTACTGTTGTGGATATCGCAGAGGACGTTGACGCTCCAGCGCGTTTTTCCGTCACTGATATTCCGGTGGAAGGCAAAGAAGGCCTCATGCTGGCCCTTGATATCAACTACTCAGGCTTCCCACGGGACGAATACGACGTGATTGGAATGCGCCTGTACAGCACAGACCCCGCCCGAACTTGGATCATCAACGCAAATCTCCTGCGGGCATTGCGTATCGAAGATTGCAAGAACTACGCGGTGAGCCTTGTTCTTCTGAGGTACAGGCCGGGCACTCCAATCAGTGACTTCGATTACATGCCCTACAATTTCTGGAACGATCTGCACTATGTGGCACAGGCTAGGGAAGAGTCCGGTTCCCTTGATCTGAAAGCATTCGCGCGGCTCTATTCCGTCGCAACGAAGATCATGAAGAACCCGCGTGAAGTGCTTGCCGGGGGGTTCGGCGTGTCGAAACCCGCTGTGGCGAAATGGGCCGCAAAGGCCCGTGCAGAGGGCCTGTACACCGCGTACACTCCGGCCGAAAAGGACAGGCTGCGTGCTGCGGAAATCAAGGCGTTGAACGAGCCGATCCCGGACAACGAGTAGAGACTTGCCGGTGGGGGGTTGACACCGGCAACAGGCGACGCGAACCTCATAATCAATGGACGCCAACGGCCCGCGCCGCCAACAGGGAAGCCCCGGTCATGCGCCCAATGATCGGGGCTCACCCATATGTGAAGCGGCGCATGGTCTGCCTCCTTACCATGCGCCGCTTTCCCTATGCGCGCACTGTCTCATGGTGGGGTTGAGATGAAAGCATGAGCTACACAGTGGGGAAGTACGAGACGAAAAAGTGTGTCAAGTGGGAGGTGCGCTACCGGACACCGGGCGGACGGACGACGCGCAAACGCGGGTTCCTGCGCAAGATGGACGCGGAAGCATGGGCCGCTGAGAACGTGGAGATCGCCAAGGCCAAGGGCACGTTCATCACGCAAAGCGCGGGGAACACTCCAGTGGCGGAACTGTGGCAGTCGTGGATAGAGACGAAGCGCACACGATGCAAACCAAGCTACATGGAATCATTGGGGGGCGCGTGGAATAAGCATGTGGGGCCGCAATGGGGTGCGCGCAAGGTCGGGTCGATACGCCACGACGAAGTGCAGGAATGGGTGAACAAGTTGGCTGGGGAATACAGCGCGTCCGTGGTGATACGCGCACGCGATATGCTCAAGGGTCTGTTGAAGGCCGCGGTGAAGAACCGGCTGATCGCGTCGAACCCCGCCGACGACATCACAGTGCCCCGCAAGAAGAGGAAAGACCATGTATACCTCACGGCCGAGCAGCTCATGGCTTTGGCCGACGAGGCCGGGTGGCGTCGGCCGGCCGTGCTCGCCTTGGGCACGACTGGAATGCGCTGGGGTGAACTCGTCGGCTTGCGGGTGCGTGACCTCGATGCCAAAGGACACCGGCTCAGGATCGAACGCAACGCCGTCGAGGTCAAAGGGGAGGTTGTGATAGGCACGCCGAAAACATACGAGAAACGGACGATCACCTACCCGGCCATATTGGAGCCGATGCTCGTCGAGATGGCGCAAGGACGTGACGGCGACGAACCCCTGTTTGTCGATCAGCAAGGGAAGATGCTCAGGCGCACTCATGGGCCGAACTCTCCAAGCTCGTGGTTCTATTGGGCGAAGAAACGTGCGCTGGGTGATGTGTTGGCGAGGAAGATGACCGTGCATGACCTGCGGCACACGGCCGCGTCCCTGCTCGTGAGCGCGGGCGCGAACGTCAAGGTCGTGCAAAGGCAGTTGGGGCATGAAAGCGCCGCCATGACGTTGGATACTTACGCCGACCTGTTCGACGCCGACTTGGACGTGGTGCGCGTGGAGATGGACAGCATCTTCCCGGCCGCCTAGGCTAAATGCGTCCAAAACGTGTCCAAAACACAGATGTGATGCTTGAGAATGGCGTTATTTCAACGTTTTCTAGGATGATATGTTGGGGTTCAATCCCCCGCGGCTCCACAAATAGCATAAAACCCACTGGAAATAGTGGGTTTTTCGTATGTGACCGGCTATGTACCGCGGCGCGGTGTAGACTATGGGTATCCGCGACTTGGAACAACGTTCCGGGTGAAGTACGGGAATGATGGCGAGGGCTTATGCTCTCGCCATCATTGATTGTGGCGTTATATGCCAAGCTCCTCCGTGTCGAACAGGATCGTCACCGGGCCATCATTGACCAGCGACACATTCATATGTGCGCCGAATCTGCCCTCCTTCACCTGAAGTCCCTGCGCGCGCAACGCCTCGTTGAATTCGAGCCAGACCCGTTCGGCATGCTCGGGTTTGCCGGCGCGCACGAAGCTCGGACGATTGCCTTTTCTGGTGTCCGCGAACAATGTGAACTGCGAGATAGACAGAATCGAGCCGCCGACGTCGTGGATAGACAGATTCATCTTGCCCTGTTCGTCTTCGAACACGCGCAGATTCGAGATTTTGTGGGCGAGCCAGTCGATCTGCCTGGTGCCGTCGGCATCGCTCACGCCGACGAGCAGCACATAGCCGGCTGCGATGGTCTGTTCGGTGAATGTCGTGTCGAGTTCGCCGATTGCCTCGTCGGTCACGGTCACGCCGGCGTGGCTCACTTTCTGCAATACGATTCTCATACCGGCACTATAGCGCGGCGGGGCGTAAGAAAACCGGAGTCGCAGCAGTCTGCAGACTCCGGTTCATTGTCGGAAAAGCGTCACGCTCACTTGCCGATCTCGGCGAGGTAGTCGGTGATCTCGGCCGGGTAGGTCGGCCATGCGCCTTCCTGCGTGCACACGAATGCGGCGGTGTTCACGGCTGCGCGGTGTGCGAGGCCGAGGGAGTCGCCGTTGAGAATGCGGCCGGTGAAGGTGCCGGAGAACGAGTCGCCGGCGCCAACGGTGTCGGCCACGGTGACGTGCGGGGTTGCCAGCGTGGAGACCTCGCCGTCGTTCGACATGATCGTGGAGAAGGTGGCGCCGCCGGTGAGAATGAGGTAGCGCAGGTCGAACTGCTCGATGAACCACTTGCAGGCCTCTTCGTCGGAGGTGTTCTCGATGCCGAACATGCCGCGCATCAGCAGCAGTTCCTCGTCGTTGATCTTGAAGACGTTCGCATAGCTGAGCATCTCCTCGATGAGCTCCTTCGAATACATGTCGCCACGCAGGTTGATGTCGAAGAACTTGAGCGCGCCGTCCTTGGTGTGCTTGAGCAGCTCGATGATCGTGTCGTGCGACTCGGGGGAGCGCTGTGCCAGCGTGCCGAAGCACACGGCGTCGGCCTGCTCGACGATGTCGATGAGCTGGCGGGTGTAGGAGATGTGATCCCAGGCGACGTTCTCGACGATCGTGTACTCCGGGATGCCGTTCTTCAGGGCCACCTCGACGGTGCCGGTGGGCCATGCGTTGCGCTGCAGCACGGCATGGATGCCGGCCTTCTCCGCGGCGATGGCGAGTTCATCGCCGAGCTCATCCTCGCCGACGGCGCTGACCGCATAGGCTTCGCAGCCGTTGTTCGTGGCGTGGTAGGCGAAGTTCACCGGGGCGCCGCCGGCACGCTTGCCGGTGGGGAGCATGTCCCACAGGAGTTCGCCGAGGGAGACCACGATTGGCTTTGACATGATGTCACCTTTCTTGTGTGTTGTTGTTTGGTTGTGTTGCTTGTGAACGGATTAATTCAATTCTACGTACCGCTGGCAAAGAATTGCGATGGATGGTCGAGAATGTACGTAATCGCCACAGCTGCGGCGCCGGTCACCGCCGCATCGGTGGGCAGTGCCGAAAGCTCGATCTGCGTGGACTGCGTAATTTCGGGGATCACGCGCTCGCCGACCACCTCGCGCACGCGCTGGAGCAGCGGTTCGCCGGCTTGCGCCACGATGTCGCCGATCACGATGCGAGATGGATTGAACGCGTTGCAGATGGTCACGCAGCCATAGCCGACGAACGTGCCGATCCGCTCGACCAGCTCACGTGCCTGCCCGTCGCCGGATTGCGCCCGTGCGAACAGCTCGGCGCATGCCTCGCGATGGGTGAGCCGGGAATCTGTGGCGAGCATGCCGTTGCCGAGCATCGCCTCGTGTATGGCGACCGCCGAGCAGTAGCGTTCGAGACAGCCGACATTGCCGCAATCGCATGCCTTGCCGTTCACGTCTATGCTCACATGGCCGATCTCCGTGGCCGCGCCGAGCGAGCCGTTGATCACGGTGCCGTGGTCGATGACGCCCAGGCCTATGCCTTCGCCGAGCAGATAGTATGCCAGATTCTCATTCGCCGGATTCGGGTCGAAGAGATACTGGGCGAGTGCGCCGGCGCGGGCGTCCTGTTCTATGATCACCGGCACGTCGAAGGCATGTTCGAATTCGGCGCGGAAGTTGACCTGTCGCCATTGTCCCATGGATGAGACGACCGCAGTGTGCCCGCGATCGCGCAGGTAGGGGCCCGGCACGGCCATGCCGATGGCCAGGATGTGCGGGTGCTCGGCGAGCAGGCGTCTGATTTCGGCATGCAGGCTTTCGATGGCCTGCGGAATCGTCGTGTTCTCCACGGTGGGTAGTTCTCGTATGAACGATGGCTTGCCGGCGAGGTCGAACAGACCGATCTCGATGAGACTGCGCGCGAATTTGACGCCGAGCACCTGGAACGCCCGGGCATTGACCGCCAGTCCGATTGACCTGCGGTTGCCTTTGCCTTCGAGGGCACCGGTCTCCACGATTGCGCCGCTGGCGAGCAGATGGTTGCTGATCTTGCTCAGTGCCGCCGGTGTGAGGTGCAGTGCCTTGGCGATCTGTGCGCGTGAGGCGATGCCATGGTGGTGCAGATACTGCAGTGTGCGGGCCCGATTGTATTCGCTCAGGGTCTGCTGTTCGGTGGTGGTCCGCGAGTTCATGGCACCTCCTTCGGCGTTCACTTCGTTGTGTACGGCCGCTGGGCAGCCGCGAACTCATGTGTTAACGATGTTTATATATTAACGCAGTTAATACATGCGACACGCCCAAAAACACGGCACCCGAATTGAGTGACATGCGCGATGCCAATCCCGATTCGGGTGCCGTGTGCTATTTTCTGCCAAACCATTACTCGGACAGGTGCCCGGTGGAGTTCGGCAGCATCCATTGATTCATATGCCGCTGTATGCGGCCTACAGATGCTCGATGACCCCGTCGAACGCGAACTGTGCCCGTGCGCTTCCTTCCGCACGGTGCCTGAGATACCGCTGCACGTATGCGATGCGTTCGCGTGTGCTGTCGCTGAGCGGTTCGGGCAGATCGTCGAGCGCGAACCACCCGACGCGCATGCTTTCGTCATCGCCGACGACCGGTTCGCCGTTGCCGCCCGGCGCGACTTCGCACAGGAACAGGTGATCCATGTACTGCGCCTGGTCGCCGTTGGCGTAGGTGATCATGCGCCGGTCGGATTTCACGCTCACCAGATCGGTGACGATCACATCGACGCCCGTCTCCTCCTTCGCCTCGCGTGCGACGGTGTCCGCAGGCTCCTCACCCGGCTCGTTGATGCCGGTGACGAGCGTCCATTTGCCGTTGTCGGTGCGCTGTTCGAGCAAGACAAGCCCGTCGTCGCGGCGCACATAGCCGGTGACGCCGATGAGCCACAGTGGCATGTGGCCGATGCGCTCGCGCAATTCGAGAATGAAATCCGGGGTCGGCATGATGCTCCTTTCGAGCGACTGGCTCAGTTGTTGGTGTCCGCCATCTGCGCCATCCAGGCCTCGACGTCGTCGATCTGCTTCGGGATGCCGGCGGAGATCCATTCGGGGCCATCCTCGGTCATCAGCACGTCGTCTTCAATGCGAATGCCGATGCCGCGGTACTCCGGCGGAATCATCAGATCGTCCTCGCGGAAGTAGAGGCCCGGTTCGATCGTGAACACCATGCCCGGCGTGATCTTCGCACCTTGGTACGACTCATAGCGGGCCTGCGCGCAGTCGTGTACGTCAAGGCCGAGATGATGCGCGACGCCGCATGCGAGCCAACGGCGGTGCTGCTGTCCCTCGGGCGAAAGGCTCTCCTCGACGTCCACCGGAAGAATGCCCCAGTCATGCAGCCGTTCGGCGATCACGCGCATGCAGGCATGGTGGATGTCGGAGTAGGTCGCGCCCGGCTTCGCGGCTTCGAACCCGGCCTGCTGCGAGTCGAGCACAGCCTGGTACAGCTTCTTCTGGAAATCGGTGAACTTGCCGTTCGTCGGGAACGTGCGCGTGATGTCGGCGGTGTACAGCGAATCGACTTCCACGCCGGCGTCGATGAGCAGCAGCTCGCCATCGTTCACGGTGCCCGTGTTGCGGATCCAATGCAGAATCGGCGCATGGGCACCCGAGGCGATGATTGTGTCATAGCCGACCTCGTTGCCTTCCTCGCGCGAAACCGCATTGAATGCGCCTTCGAGAATGCGTTCGGAGCGTGGCTTGCCCAGTGCGCTCGGCAGCTTCTTGAGAATGTTGTCGAAGCCGTGCTTGGTGGCGTCGACGGCACGGCGAATCTCGCGCACCTCGAAGTCATCCTTCTCCATGCGCGCTTCGGAGGCGAATTCGTGCAGCTTGTCGTCGCGCACCGTATTGTCTGCCTCATCCGGGAAACCATGCCCCTCGCGCAGCTCGTTCACGATGGCCGTGATCTGCGGATCCGTCTCGCGAATCACGCGCAGCTGCACGGCGCCGTTCTCAGTGCCGACGTCCTTGCCGAGCATGTCGTCCAGCTGGGCGATGTCGTGTGTTTCAATGCCGGTCATCGCCTCGAGCTCCTTCAATCCAGCGCGCGGGCCGACCCAGTACTCGCCGTAGTGTGGGTCCTTGAAGAAGTCCTGTGTGTAGTGGTCTGCACGCGGGGCCACGAACAGCATCGGCGTATGCGTGCCGTCCTCGTTCGGGTCGAGCACGAGCACCGCGCCCGCCTCGTAGTCCTGGCCGAGACCGGTGTAATAGGAGAACGCGGAATCCGGGCGGAACGCGTAGTCGCAGTCATTGTTGCGCACCTTCGGCTGGCCTGCCGGAATCACCAGACGTTCGCCGGGGAACGCCTCGCTCAGCACCTGGAGTCGTGCCGGAATGTAGGAGGCGGATTCAAGGCGTTCGATCTCGGGCTCGTTGTTGTCCCAACCGCTGCTCATGAAGTCCACGAACGCATCGGAACGCGGGCGCAGCGAACGGTTGTTCACACGGTCGTTCATTGGCTGATCGTCGCCGGGTGCCGCCGCCTGCTCACGCGCCTCGTATTCCTTGTCCTGCTCGGTGATTACTTCGCTCATTGCTGCTCTTTTCTCCACTGTTTGGGCATGAGATATCCGTTGCCCAACATGGTAGTCGCGGGCGCGAATCTGTTCGTCGTGCACAGCAGGCCGCCAGTGTCGGCTACCGAACACAGTGTGCGGTCAACTCTGTTCGCAGATTGACCGTTTTGGGGACAGCGATAGATTGAGTGTCGCGCTCGCTGATGCTGGAATGGAAGTACATCAATCATTCAGGAGGTGAGCGCGATGCGTAGGATATTCGCCAAGATCGCAGCCGTGATATGCGTATGCATGGTCGTGGGCGGATGCAGCGTGCGTGACGGCATGGCCGGGGCGTTCGGAATGAGGATCGTCTCGCCGGAGTCTGCAGAACTTGATGATGTGATTGCGGCGATTGCGCTCAACCCGTCGAGCAAGAAGTTCGAGACCGTCGACAAGGGCTATGTGGCACTCGTACACAGCAATGGCCGCGCGGAATACATCCAGACGGAAGGTATGCTCCAACAGCACATCGTGTGGAACGGCACCGGCGTGTTCTTCCAGGACCAGAAGCGTGACTACCTGATTTCGAATGAACACTGCAAGGGATATGTCAAGGACCGGCAAGAGGCGTTCGGAACACAATGGGCGTTGGTATCGGTTGCGAACGACGCAGGGCTCACCGTAGGCGACCAACTGACGGTGTTCCTCGAATCCGGAGCCATCGAGACAGTGAACACAACCACGAGCCACATCGACCACCAGCACTTCCATCTTCCCGATTCACTGGGCAATGACAGCTACCCACTCTCGAGGACCCTTCTGACCAAAGGGACCGGCGGCTTCGCCACGGTGATTGCAGTGCCGGAGGATGGGCGCAATCGCTGCAAGATCCTCGTATACAAGCTCTACGAATCGGACATTCAGAACCTTGATTCCGTATATGCCATCGACACCGACGGCAGACTCAACGAGATGCTGAGCGGAACAACCGATTACCTGTCGACTGACTTCGCACCCAACCCACGCATGCACTGGAAGGCTCCGGATGCCAATTGAACTTCTGATTCCTCATCGTTCGATTGCCAGAGTCCAGATTCCATCCTCCTCGCTGACGGTCATCGCCGCGCCGAGGTCGTGGAGTCTGGATTCGAGCATCTCCAGACCATGATGAGCCGAATCAGGCTGTGCCTCACCCGCTGCAATCTCGTTCGAGGCGACAAGTGTGGTGCGCTCGCCGAACCTGATGCGCACCACATACGAATGGGTGCCGTGCTTGAGGATGTTGTTGCAGATCTCCGTAAGGCATATGTTCACGAGGTTCGCGGATTCGTCTGTCGCCTCGCCAGACACATGAATCGTGCCGTTGAATCCCGCTTGTTCCAGCAGTGCCGGCTGCCTGAGCACGTTCTGGCATAGGCGAGCGCAGCTGCCGGTGGTCGTCGACTCATCCACGTTACGGGATATCGCCGTGGATGCCGGTGTGGATGCGGAAAGTGGCGTGATGATATTGGTGCGCAGATCTGCAAGCGTGGATTCCACGGTTTGCGTGATTGTCTCCAGCGACGTGCGCAGCGTGTCCGGATCGGTCTCGGCCTGAGCGTTCCGGCATAGCAGCAGTGCGTAGGAGAGCGAGCCGCCGATGTCGTCGTGCAGCGTGCGGACGAGATGAATCTGCTTGGCTTGTTCACGCTGTTCGTATCTGAGTCGCGCGAACTCCTTGTTGCGGCGGATTGCGAGGCCGGCGAACCCATCGAGCAGGAACGTGGCGGCGAAACCGATGTCGTTCGCATCGAACGGCACCTGGAAGATCGCGTTGTCGACCATCGTGTCGAGCGCGGCAATCACGGTGATCGGAATCGCGTATTTCGCGGGCATTTCGTAACCGATTACGATGAGCGCAAGCCAGACGCTGTAATAGACGGTCGGACCGGAGTGGACGACTGGGAAGATGTAGAAGATCCCACGCAGTACTTCGACGACGATGATCGACAGACTGAACGGAACCGGCATGATGGCGACACCAAGCGTGAGCACGGGAATCAGTGTGCTCAGGGCAGTCTCGAAGCCGTTGAGATCCGGCCAATATGTGAGCCATTCAAACACGAGCACTGCTACGCAGAACAATGTGCCCGCGATGATGAATGGGTGCGCGCGCAGGTGGGCGACGAGTTTGGTGAGCGGTTTCGGTTTGGTTGGGGAGTCTGCAGATAGTATTTCGGTCATGTCAGATCCACCCGTTTCTTACGCAGATGGCGATGGCTTCGGTGCGGGAATGGGCGTCGAGTTTCTCATACGCGCGCTTGGCGAAGGTCTTCATGCTTGACTCGCTCACGTGCATGGTGTGGGCTATCGCGGTGGTTGTAAGACCTTCGGAGTAGTGGGTGAGGGCATGGAGTTCACTGGGGGAGAGTGGGTTTGGTTTTGTTGGGGTCGGGAACCAGCGGGTCAGGTCGTCGTCACGGCGGAGCATGCCGGCGAGTTGGACGATCTCCTCGACGGCGGATTCCTTGGGCAGGATGACCAAACCGGGTTCTTCGGCGATGTTCGGGAACGCGGAGATGCCGATGACGGTAATGGGGAGTTTGCGGGTTTGGAGTTCGTGGAAGAGGCCGAGGCCGGAGAGGCGGGGCATGTCGATGTCGGTGAGGAGGACGTCGGGGCGGCCCTTCGCATGCAGACAGTGGACGAGAGCGTCTTCGGGGTCGGTGAGCGCCCAGATCACCTCGAGCGGGGCGTGGAAGCGTTCGAATGAGGAGCGTGGCGCCTCGGCGACCAGCGGGTCGTTGTCCACAATGCCGAGCGTATATCGGCCGTGCCGATCCGTCGCCTCCGATGTCTTCGTCGTCATGCCTGCATCGTCATCAATACGGCCCCCAAGTCCCGCGCTCAACCATGTGGGAAACACTATAGCGTGCGCTGGCGGTGGAAGGTCGGGCAAATGCATAGAATGGACGAGGTTTGTATACATACGCGGGAAGAGTGCTTATGAGCGACAATCAGATGAGTGTGCGGGACGTCGAGCGAGACATCATGAACCGTCCGAGCGAGCGGAACACGACGAACCTGGATCTCAAGCGAATGAGGATGATCCTCGACCTGCTCGGCAATCCGCAGGACTCGTTCCGCATCATCCACATCACCGGCACGAACGGCAAGGGATCCACGGCACGCATGGCCGAAGCGATCTGCAGGGCATACGGCATGCGGACCGGCCTGTACACGTCGCCGCATCTCGAGCATGTGAGCGAGCGCATCGTCATCGACGGGCAGCGCCTGTCCGACGACGACTTCGTGGAACTGTGGAATCAGGTGAAGGACTTCGTTGCGCTCGTCGACAAGAAAATGGACGAGGAGGGCGCGCCGCGCATGAGCTTCTTCGAGGTGCTCACGGCGATGGCAATCTGGAAGTTCGCGGACGCGCCGGTCGACGTCGCGATTGTCGAGGTCGGCATGGGCGGTCGATGGGACGCGACGAATGTGCTCGACGCGGATGCGGCGGTGATCGGGCCGATCGACATGGATCACATGGCCTGGCTCGGCGACACGGTCGAGCAGATCGCGCAGGAGAAGGTGGGCATCATCAAGCCGGGCTGCACGGCGATCATCGGGCGGCAGCCGCACGAGAGCGAGGTCATGCCGATCATCGAGCAGGCGGCGGCCGAAAACCATGCGACGATCATCCGCGACGGCTATGAGGCGGAGGTCGTCTCGCGCATGCCCGCAGTGGGAGGTCAGATGGTCACGCTGCGTATGCCGAACGGCACCTATGCCGACGTGCCGGTCGACAAGTTCGGCGAGCATCAGGCGCACAACGCGCTTGCAGCATTGTGCGCGTGCGAGGTGGTGATTCCGGTCAGCGGCGCGCTCGACGGCGATCTGGTGGCCGAAGCGCTGAGTTCGGTGAAGATTCCGGGACGTATCGAACAGGTGCGCTCGTCACCGACGATCATCATCGACGGCGGTCATAATGTGAACGCCGCCGAGGCGTTGCGCGCGGCGATCGAAGAGAACTACGATTTCACGCAGCTCGTCGCCGTCGTCGCGATGATGGAAGACAAGCAGGTGGAGGAATATCTCGGCGTGCTCGAACCGATTGTCAGCGAGCTCATCGTCACCGAGAATTCGTGGACGGACCGCGTGATGCCTGCCGACAAGCTCGCCGAGATCGCGCGCGGCGTGTTCGGGCCGGAGCGCGTCACCTGCATTCCGTCGCTGCCGGATGCGATTCAGGAGGCGGTGAACCGCGTGGATGCAGACGATGAGCTCGGCGTGGGCTACGGGCATGGCGTGCTCATCTGCGGCAGTTTCGTCACCGCGGGCGACGCACGCATGCTGCTCAAGGAGAGCGTACACCCGGATTTGACGAAGCCGAAGGCCGAGCGCGTGCATCAGGTCGCCGTGGATCCGGAATATCGGCAGAAGGCGCAGGAAGCGGACGCTGCGGAAATCGATTACGAAACCGATGCGAACCCGGATTTCGACGTCGATGACGTGCTTGGTCTGAAGAAGCTTGCGGAAGACGGCGAATCCGGGGATATCGAATCCGAGTGATATCGCCGTGGTTTGGTCGTTTTCTTCACACGGCGCACGGTAAAGGGTCAAACTGCGGGCAACTATGATCACTCACTGGGTAATCTGTTCACCAAACGACCATAGTTCGTCCCACTTTGGCGGTTCATATCACGCAGTGCGAGGTAAACGACCAAAGTTCCTCCCATTTTGGTCGTTTACCTCACACTGTGCGAAATAAACGACCAAAGTGCCGAAATACCGTATTACAATTGCATCACTTTGCGGCCGATTCCTTGGCCCGCACCTTCTCCGCATTGCCGTGCGGCTTCGGTTTCAACGCCTTGCGCACGCTTTGCATCATGCGCAGCATGCGATAGAAGGCCTTCTTGATCGGAATGTCGCGCCCGGCGGCGATCTGCGTGGTCTCGGGGGCGAACTTCGTCTTGAATTCGTTGAGCGACTTGAGTGACGGGGCGAAATCGTTGCCTATGCCCATCAGATCGAGCTTCGTGCATCCCTGCTTGCCGAGCGCGCAGGCCACGAAATACAGCAGTTTGTCAGGCACATGCTCGCGACGCACCGAAGTGAGCATGGAGGCGTAGTAATACACGCCAGTCTTGCCGTGCACGGTCACGATGGACCATGCCACGACCTTGCCGTCGATGCGTCCCGCGAATACACGGCAATGCTCAGGGCCGAGCGCCTTGATCATGTCGGTGTAGTCGCTCATCGGCGCGGGATTGAAGCCGTCGCGATGCGCGGTCTCCACCATCACCGCGTAGTAATCCGAGAAATCACGGGTCGCCAACTCGGTCTCGTCGGCGATCACGGCCGGCGATTCACGCAATGCCTTGCGCACGTCGCGTCGGCCGCGTTTCTTCATGCGCGCGAGAATCTCCTCGTCGTCGCCGGTGATGTCGAGCACGACGGTTTCGTTGTACGGCACGGTGGAGAGCACGGGGAACGTGCCCTTGCTGGTCCATGTGTCGATGCGCAGGAACGCCACGCGCTTGTCGTTGCGCTTCACATAGTCGGCGAGCGCGGCGATCATCTGCTCCTCAAGCTCTTCGTTCGGCTTGCTCGCCCACACCGGTCCGTGCACGGAACGCAGGTAATGGTATCCATGCGTCTCCATGTCGATGAGCGAGATCACGGCGACGAGCTCGGTGTCACGGCGTATGAGCAGACATCCCCATGGTCTACGGCCGTTGATGTCCGCTTGGAAATCCGCCCAAACCGACGTCTGCTCGATTGGCAGTTCAATGTTGTGCTTGCTCGCTTCCTCCTCCATGGTGGCCGGAGTGACGCGTTCGATGATGATCATGTGTTCCTTTCCAAGGCGTCTGTTCCCATTGTAGGCGCGTCGCATGCGAATCAAGCGAACAGACGTCGGATGATCTGCGAGTCGCCCTCGTATGGCGTGTGGATGTTGCGGTCCTTGATCCACTGCTCGTCGCCCTTGCCTATGAGCAGCAGGATGCTCAGTCCGCCGTCCGCCGCACGCGCCTCGTCGACGGCATGCTTCACGGCTTCGGCACGGTCGAGGATCGTCTGCACATCGAGATCCTCGTTCGTCACGTTGTTGGCCATCTCGCTGCAGATTTGCTCGATGGGCTCGGTGTCGGTGTCCTCCGCAGTGAGAATGAGCTTCTGCACGCGGTCCTGTGCGGCTTTGACGATTCCCTCGCGACGGTCGTATGCCTTGTTGCCGGCCGAACCGGTGATCAGCGTGATATGCGGATGCTCGGCGCCGTACCGCTGCTCCACGAAATCGAGCAACGCGTTCACCGAGGCGAAATTGTGCGCGTAGTCGACAATGGCGAGCGTGTTCGACCTGCTGTCGTGCATCTCCTCCATGCGTCCCGAGATGCGTACGTCGGCGAGTGAGGCGAGCGCACGCGGGTCGCTCACATCCATGCCGATGTCATGCGCGATTGCCAGAGCGGCGGCCGCGTTCGCATAGTTGAAGTCGCCCTCCATTGCGAGCGTGAGGCTGCCGAGACGCTCGCCGTCCACGAAGTAGTCGAATGCCGTGTGCTCCATATTGGTCGGTGCGCAGGTGACGTCCGCGATGTCGGACTGCGCCGGCGAATCGGCCAATGCGAACGTGGAGACGGGTACGCGGTTCAGTTCGGCATCCTCGAGCAGCAGTTGCTCGTGGTCGCTGCGCTCGCCGAGCACGAGCATGTCGGCATTGCGTATGATCTGCCGCTTGCACCACAGGTAGTTCTCGAAACTGGGGTGCTCGATGGGGCTGATGTGATCGGGGGAGATGTTGAGGAACGCGGCGACGTCGAAATGGAAATCGTAGACGCGGTTGACTTTGTATGCCTGTGAGGAGACCTCCATCACCAGGTATTTCATGCCGTTGTTCACCGCCTCGCGCATCATGCGCACCGCGTCGAGCGATTCGGGCGTCGTGAGGTCGGATTCCACGTAGTGCATGCCGTCCACGCAATTGTCCACCGACGAGAACAATGCCGTCGTGTTTCCACTCAGCGCGTTGATGATGGCGTGCGTGTAGTACGCGGTGGTGGTCTTGCCCTTGGTGCCGGTGATGCCGATCAGTGTGAGCTGACGCTCCGGGTGGTCGTAGTATGCCTGGGCGAGAATGCTGAGTGCTTTCTTGTCGTCGGAGACGATGAGCCCGGGCGCGTCCGTGTACGCCGAATAATCGTTCGTCGCCACGTACGCCGCCATGCCGAGCTTGTTCGCCTGCTCGAGGTATTTCGGATTGAAGTTCCCTTTGCATACGAGCAGACTGCCTGGCGTCACCGTGCGCGTGTCGTAGGTGATTGCCGTGAACGGCACCTCGTTGTTCTCTACGGAGGCCGCGTTCATGGTCCACATGTGCGGGGTGATGATCTCATGCAGCAGATTCTCCGCGAAGAGCTCGCGTGCTGCGGATTGCAACGACAAAGACATGGTTCTCCTTTATTCCGCTTGAATTCTACCGTGCGCCGTGCATGTGCGCGAGCGGCGAATACCAGACGGACACTCGCGGTGTTTGCGCCCCCAGCTGGCTTTCAGATTTCCTTCACCTCGTACCGTACAATGGAGGGCGTGAGCGAAACAAGCGAGAATGAACACGAAACGATGCAGGAGAAGCGGGCGCGCTTCGAGAAGCTTGCCATGCCCGCCGTCAATGCGCTCTACCGTCAGGCGATGAAGTTCACGAACAATCCGGAGGATGCCCAGGATCTGGTGCAAGACACGTTCGAGCGCGGCTTCAAGGCCTTCGACACCTTCAAGCCGGGTTCCAATTTCGAAGCCTGGATGACGACGATTGAACGCAACGCCTTCTTCAACCAGTATGCGAAGGCGAAGCGTCGCCCGCAGCGTGCGAACGATTCCACCGGCGAATACGACGACTGGGATATCTTCGCGGCCTCCGAGCATACTTCGCAAGGTCTACAGTCCGCCGAACAGCAGTATTTGGAGGCGTTCGCGCCGGAGGAGATCATGGCTGCGCTCGACAGGCTCCCCCCGGAGCGCCGTCAGGTGTTCATCGATGCCGCCATCGATGGCAAGTCGTACCAGCAGGTGGCCGATGAACAGGGTATCAAGATCGGCACGGTGATGAGCCGCCTTAACCGTGCACGCACGCAACTGCGCAAGGAGCTCGCCGAATACGCCGCCGCCCGCGGTTACGGCAAATCCACGAAGACCTCCCGTGGCACTTCGACGGCCAAAGCGAAGCGTGGAAATAAAACGGAGGCGAATTCCGTTGAGACAAATAGCAATGAAACGCGAGATGACGCTCGCGAGAAGGAACTAGTTGGAGCTCACGGAAAGGCGAGGCAATGAGCAAGGGCATATCGCAGCCTTTGGATGAGCATGATGAGCCTGTGTCGCTGGACGATCTGCATAATTCGAATGATGCATCCGCGCCGCAGGTGGAGGGGGAGTGCTTCGATCCGTCATCATGCTGCGACGCGCGTGAACAGGTGATGATCGCCGCTATGAAAGCGTATTTGAGACCCCAGCAGGCGCCGGAATGCCTGTATGAACGATTGAAGATGACGCTGGACAAATGCTGTGGCGAAGTGATCACCGAGCACACCGTGGTCACCTCGCATACGATCATCCATCACACGCACCGTCAGGGACTGTGAGTGGCATCGCCGGTATCCAGGTTTCCCGGATGCCGGCTTTTTGGTTATGGTTGCGCATTGGTTTCATATATGCGAAAAATGGGAGAGGCCCGTGGAATTCCACGGGCCTCTCCCATTTCCGTTCAAGACGGGTCACAGCTGCTCAGGCATTTGGCCTTTTGCCGTGATTTGCTGCCTTTTTACGGCGAGCCTTACGCTTACGTCCGCGCATACCCATAGTGGACTCCTTTTCTAAAGCCGTCATATGCCTTATGCATTGTCGCATGCCGCCCAGACGTTGCAGGGTGCATACACTTTGCACAGGGCACAATGGTCATAGTGTAGCCGTGTTGACGGACGGCTTGTATGTCACTGAAGCACCTGATAGCGAATCGTCGTATGCGCGGTGTCTCCCGGAGCGATCTCGATGAGGTCGATGCCTGTGCGGAACGTGTTCGCGTACGCGGTCTGCGGTTCCACGGCGACGCCGGTCGGATGGATCGCCTCGGGGAAGCCGGTGCCGGTGCACACCTGGAACGAGGTGATGCTCTCGTCGCCGATGATCGCCACCTGCCGGCCGTCCGGCCGCGTGAACACCGCGGTCACGGTGCCGTCGGCGGCATGGGTCAGGTCGGTCAGCGCGTCGTCGTACGGCTGCCGGTCGAGCAACGCGGCCGTGCGGAAATCGAATTTCGTGCCGTCCACCGGCTCGGTTCCGGTCGGGATCAGGTTCCCATTGGTGAGCACATGCGTGTTCGCGGGAATCTGCACACTGCAACGCGAGGTGACGGCGTCGATCGCGTTGCCATGGGCGTCCTCGCCGTTCGAGAACCACGGATGCACGGCCATCGCCCACGGTGCCGGGCCGTCGCCGTTGTTCACCGCGTCGCAGTCGATGCGCATGCCGGAATTGGAAAGCGTGTATGTGATGAACACCTGCAGCGAGAACGGGTATCCTTCAGTGAGCGGCACGCGCCAGCTGAGCGTAACGGAATCTTCGGTGAGTCGTTCGAGCTGCCAGTAGTAGTTCATGCCGAAGCCGTGGATCGCGTTGTCGCGCTCGGGTTCGTTGATCGGCAGTTGGTAGTGGGCGCCGTCGAAATCATAGGAGCCGTGCTCGAGACGGTTCGGGAACGGCACGAGCACGCGGCCGACGCAGCAGGTGACCACATCGTCGGGACCGGTGGACACGGTCACGTCGTCGCCTTGGTATCGGAACACGCGCAATGTGGCGCCAAGCTGCGCGATCACCGCGGTGTAATCGCCGTGTGAAATGGAGAATTGCTGACCTGTGCGAGGGGGAAGTGCGCTCATGGGACTCCAGTCGTCGTTGATTGCCTCGTTGTTGAGACGTGTGCCCATTGTAGCGCGCGTGGCCCCTATTTATTCAGCGATTCAACCAAGTGTAGTGTTCATTCATTCGGTTATGATTGATGCGACGAAAGGCAGGCATGACGAAACGAATCATTCTGGCGAATCCGCGCGGGTTCTGCGCGGGTGTCGATCGCGCGATACAGTCCGTGCAGACCATTTTGAACACTGCCGCGCCGCGTGAAGACGATCTGCCCCCGGTGTATGTGCGCCGGCAGATCGTGCACAACAGGCATGTCGTCGACGAACTCGCCGAGCAGGGCGCCGTGTTCGTCGACGAGCTTTCCGAGATTCCCCAGGCGGCGGCGCAGGCCGGCATACCGGTCGTGTTCTCCGCGCACGGCGTGTCGCCGCAGGTGGTGCGCGAAGCCAACGAACTCGGCATGAGCGTCGTCGATGCGAGCTGCCCGCTGGTGAGCAAAGTGCACCGCGAGGTGTTGCGTTTCGTGCGGGAAGGCTATGAGATCGTTTATATTGGCCATCGCGGTCATGACGAGGCCGTGGGCGTGATCGGAGAGTCGCCCGAGCATGTGCATCTGATCGAGCATGAGCGCGATGTGGACGATCTTGATTTCTCGCCCGACCAAAAGCTCGTGTTGCTTTCGCAGACCACGTTGAGCGTCGACGAGACCACGGGCACGATCGCCGCATTGCAGCGCAGATTCCCGTGGATTGAACTGCCGCCGAGCTCGGACATCTGCTACGCCACGTCGAACCGGCAGGCCGCGGTGAAACTGGTGGCCGAACAGGCCGATGCCATGGTGATCGTGGGTTCGGCGAACTCGTCGAATTCGGTGCGGCTCATGGAGGTGGCGAACGAGGCGCTTGGCGGACGTGGCACCGCCCACCGTGTCGATGACGCCGACGAGCTCGATTCCGCATGGTTCGAAGGTGTCTCTGCGGTCGGCGTGTCGTCAGGGGCGTCGGTGCCGGACGAGCTGGTGCAGGGTGTGATCGACGCACTGCAGCGGCTTGGCTTCACCGAGGTCGACACGGTGGAGACGATTGAGGAGAACATGCATTTCGTGCTCCCCGCGGCATTGCGTAAACGAGGCTGAACATCCGACCACGCTGGTCTGCCTCTGGCGGTGGGGGGGATGGCCGGCGACATTTCGTCACTGTCGCAAGCTCCCTTACGTTCCTCAACGTCGCCGGCCATCCCCCGCACCGCCGCTTTCGCACGTTCCCTGAGGTGGGGCAGCCGGTGACATTGAGGAACGTAAAGGGCGCTTGCGATCTAGTGACGAAAGGTCACCGGTTGCCCCACTGCCAGGGAACGAGGATATTAGTACGATTTCTTCTGTGTGGCGATTGGTGCGGTGGTGGCGTCGAGCACGGCGAGCAGATCGTGCGGGTTGACACCCAGACTCAGTCCGCGTTTGCCTCCGGAGACGAGTATCTCATCGAATTCGAGCGCGGATTCGTCAAGCACCGTCCTATGTTGCGTTTTCTGTCCGAGCGGGGAGATGCCTCCCACCACATAGCCGCTTTCACGCATGGCCACCTTCGGGTCCGCCATCTCCGCCTTCTTCGCGCCGACGGCATGGGCGAGCTCCTTGAGGCTCATATGGCCGTTGACCGGCACGACGCCGATCACACGCTCATCGCCGGTGTCGGCCATGAGCGTCTTGAACACCTGCCGTTCGTCGTAGCCGAGTTTGCGTGCGGCTTCGAGCCCGTATCCGTCAGCATCGTCGTTGCTGTGTTCGTATTCGTGCGTTGTGAACGTGACCTTGGTGTCTTCAAGCTGTTTGATGGCCGGCGTCGCGGCTGCCCTCCGCTTCTTCTTACCCATGCTATCAGTCTAGGACCACAGCTGGGCAGGGGGAGAGAGACTGGTTACGGCGTCCATTCTGCGTAATCGGGGACAGCTGCGGGCTCCATCTGTCTCTGTTTACGCAGAAATCCAACGCATCCAAGCAGCAATCCGACGTAAAAGGGGGCAGATGGAGCCCACGGCTGTCCCCGATTACGCAGAGACGTACCAAGGCGCATAGGCACAACCCTGCGTAAAAAGAGACAATTGCGGATTCCATCTGTCTCTTTTTACGCAAGATTCAAGATTGAGGTATTGGGATATTGAAATATTGAAATATTGAAATATCGCGATAATAGCGGGATCAATAGGTGGCAGTATTTGGTTCGGCATTCAAGCGGCATACGAAAGGGCCCCGCGTGGAAGCGGGGCCCTCATGCTCGTGATGCTTGGCTAGAAGCTCACTCGGAGATCTCGGCGAAGTACTCGAGCGTGCGCACCATGTTGGAGGTGAAGCCGTACTCGTTGTCGTAGAAGGCAACGGTGCGGGCCATGGTCACGCCGTCAACGGTGTTGACATCGGTCTGCGTCGGATCGAAGACGCCACCGTGGGTGTCGCCGACGATGTCGCCGGAGACGATCTCATCGTCGTTGTAGCCGTAGTAGGCGCAATCGGCGAAGGCATCCTTGAATGCGGCGTTGATCTCGTCAACGGTGGCATCCTTCTCGAGCACGGTGAAGAGCTCGGTGATGGAGCCGTCCGGAACCTGCACGCGCTGTGCGTGGCCCTGGAGCTTGCCGTTGACCTCCGGGACGACCTTGCCAATGGCCTTGGCGGCACCGGTCGAATGCGGGATCGTGTTGATCGCGGCGGCACGCAGTGCACGGCCGCTCTTGTTGCCACGCGGGCCGTCCAGAATCATCTGGGTGCCGGTGTAGGCGTGGATCGTGGTCATGAAGCCGGCCTTGATGCCCCACTTGTCGTTGAGCAGCTTGACCATTGCAGCCATCGAGTTGGTGGTGCAGGAGCCGGCGGACACGATGTTGTCGTCCTTCTTCAGAATGTCGTGGTTGACACCGAAGACGACGGTCGGGGTGGTCTCGTCCTTGGCAGGAGCGGAGATGAGCACCTTCTTGGCGCCGGCGTCCAGGTGGGCCTGGCTCTTCTCGGCGGAGGTGTAGAAGCCGGTGCACTCGAGCACGAACTCAACGCCATCGTTGGCAACCCACTTGAGGTCGCGGGCGTCACGCTCTGCGTAGACCGGGTATTCCTTGCCGTCGACCACGATCGCGGTGTCGGTGGACTTGACGTCGACCGGGGTGCCGTCAACGTGCTTGAACACACCGTGGGTGCTGTCGTACTTGAGCAGGTATGCCAGTGCGGCAGGCGAGGTCAGGTCGTTGATTGCGGTGACCTCGATGTCGGCGGCTTCGCCACCCTTCTCCTGCAGCTCGAAGATGCGGCGGAAGGCGAGGCGACCGATGCGACCAAAGCCGTTGATACCAATCTTTACTGTCATGTAGTTCTCCCTTGGGGATGCCGGCGGATGCATAGCACCTGCTGGCTTGGTTAACCAACATTGCCCATTCTACCGGCGTTGCTTGACTTCAAGCCCCCGCTTGCGCGCCGAAAGCCGTTGGAATTGTTGGCGAACGATTATGTCTCACATTGAGGCGCCCAATGCTCGGTTTGAACGCTCGATATGCTACGCGGAACCGAACCCGTGATGTCTGTTCGCGAGATATCGCGCTATGCGAGCGCGTCGGTGACGTGTGTGCTCGGTTCCCCGAGTGTGCCGTGAGGAGTCGCGCCGACGAGTTCGGGCAACGGTGCGCGATCGTCGAACACGATGATCGCAATCCCGCCGCCTACGGCAATCTGCGCGGCATCGCCGTCGATGAACTCGTTGCTCAGTCCGTTGACTTGCAGATTGCTCAGCGTCGCATGGTCGAGTCGGTATTTGAGACCGCGCTCGGTCACGTCGCGCACGGAGTCGGAATGCGCGAACACCGACACGTACTGGGTGTCGGCGACCTCGTGCGCGGCAAAGTGCAGTGCGGCGTCCGAGATCGCCGTGACGATGCGGCCGTCGCCGTGCAGATAGGCGATGCCGCCGTGCGAGGCGACGATGGCGGTCTGCTGAATGTCGGAGATCGTGTGGTCCACGCGGCCGCCGAGACCGCCGTAGATATGGAATTCACGCGACCCATGCCGCCAGCCCACTTTGAGTGCGGAAAGCATGTCGGGGTCGTCCTTCTCGGGAGGGAGCCTGAGTGTGCGCATACCGGGATCGCTGGTGGATTCCGTCGCGAGATCCTCGGTGGAATCGAAGTCGCCGACGACCACGTCGACATGCACGCCGAGTTCGCGCGCATGGGCATAGCCGCCGTCCGCCGCCACGACGAACGCATGCTCTGGCAGAGAATATGGGCGCGTGTAATACTCGCCGGCGCCGAAAACGACGCAGATTCGGGATGCGGTGTTCGTGGTGACCCCCTCCGCTTGGCTTGCCGGCGACTTGCGCTGCCGTGCTACGCATATGATTCCTGCACCCATGGTAATGCGGGGGAGGGCTGAACCGGGTATGGGGGTGCACGAACGCCATCGTCCGCGCACCCGAATACTCACTCCCCATTGTAGAATGCCGCGGTTTTGCGCGCCTGTGTAAAACCGCGGCGCATGTCTGAATGAAAGCCCCTGCCGTGGTAGATTTTCAAGCGCATGCGAATCTGGTGAGTCTGCCGGCTGCGTGCGGGCGTGGCAATGGAATCGCCTTGGTCCAGGGGTGTGGTATTATCTAACAGGCTTGAGAAATCAAGAAAGTGGGAAACCCACCTGGAAACCTGTCATGGTTTCGGGTCACGGCACGGCAGGTGCGACGTCCGATCTGCATGGGCATGCGGAAACGGCGTTTGGAATTGCATGTCTACCGCATGTATGAGGTCTTCGAAGGCCGTTTTGCTGCTGCCATGGCGCGAGTATGACATCCAGAGGTCCCCGGCACAATATGAGGAATGGAGTCATCATTAGCGACGAACCACGCATTAACGACGAGATTCGCGTCTCCCAGGTACGCCTTATCGGACCGAACGGCGAACAGGTGGGGGTCATCGCGACTTCCGTCGCACTGAACCTGGCAAAGGAAGCGAACCTCGATCTCGTCGAGGTGGCGCCCAATGCGAAGCCTCCGGTTGCCAAGCTGATCGATTACGGCAAGTTCAAGTACAACGAGAAGATCAAGCAGCGCGAAGCGCGACGCAACCAGAGCACCGCGGAAATCAAGGAGATTCGTTTCCGCCTCAAGATCGACGACCACGACTTCGAAGTCAAGAAGGGCCACGTTGAGCGTTTCCTCAACGCAGGCGACAAGGTCAAGGTCACCATCATGCTTCGCGGACGTGAGCAGTCCCGCCCGATCGGCGGTGTGGAGATGCTGCAGCGTCTCGCCGAGGAGGTCTCCGACCTGGGCACTGTGGAACACGCACCGAAGCAGGAGGGACGCAACATCATCATGACGTTGGCCCCGAAGGGCAAGAAGGTGCACACGCAGTCCGAGCAGCGCAGGCGTGGCGCAGAATCCCGCGCGGAACGCCAGGCACGCCAGGCAGCTCGTCTCGCCGCCAAGCAGGAGGCGAAGGCCGAGGAGGCCAAGGAAGCCCAGGCCGCTATCGACAACGAGTAGCAATAGCAATCTTCAAACACGAAGAACAACAAGGAGGGCAGCAATGCCGAAGATGAAGACAAAGACCGCAGCAGCAAAGCGCGTTCGCCTCACCGCAACCGGTAAGGTCATGCACGCTGGCAGCGGCATGCGCCACAACCTCGAGCACAAGTCCGCTCGCAAGCGCCGTGCACTCAAGCGTGACGACGTGCTGCAGACGGCACAGGCCAAGAAGATGAAGGGCCTGCTCGGCTGAAACCGGCATCGACAACAACGAATAAAGCTTTACTGGAAAGAGGAATCACATGGCACGTGTCAAGCGCGCAGTAAACGCACACAAGAAGCGTCGTACAGTTCTCGAGAGGGCCAAGGGCTACCGCGGCCAGCGTTCCCGCCTGTACCGCAAGGCCAAGGAACAGCTGCTCCACTCCTTCAACTACAACTACCGCGACCGCAAGGCTCGCAAGGGTGACTTCCGCAAGCTGTGGATCCAGCGCATCAACATTGCCGTGCGCAACGAAGGCATCACGTACAACCGCTTCATCCAGGGCCTGCGTCTGGCCGGCATCGAACTCGATCGTCGCGCCCTCGCCGAGCTCGCCGTGAACGATCCGGACACCTTCAAGACCATTGTCGAGCAGGCCAAGGCCGCTCTGCCTGAGGATGTCAACGCTCCGGTCAACGCCTGAGCTTCAGGCCGCAACAGTGACGCCATAGCGTTCTCCATGTGAAAGACCCCGTCCAATGTGGCGGGGTCTTTCACATGCCGCAATCAGCGTCTTCTGCCGTCTCTCCGGCTATGCGTAATCTCCCCGCCGCTGTGTAATCTCTCCGCCTCTGCGTAATTAGGGACATCTGATGCCCCCCTATCTGTCTCTTTTTACGCAGGGGAGGGCCTGTGGCGTAGGATGGTTCCCCTTTTTGCGTAAGCGGCTCCCCTTTGCGTAATCGGGGACATCCGATGCCCTCAATCTGTCTCTTTCTACGCAGAAGGGGCGCAGGGAAAAACTGGCGCGCAATGACAATCCGAAGATGCTGATATACAGATACATTGATTAGGGAGCAGAAGGAGGCGTGGCGATGAACGGCGAGCTGCCGATGCTCGAGGCGAGGTTCCTCGCGCATATCGATGTGGAACGTGGCCTGTCTGCGGCGACGGTGCAGGCATACGAGAACGACATCGACCAGTATGTGCGTTGGCTCGGCGAACAGGGGATCGCCAAGGCCGCGTCCATCACGTCGAACGATGTGGAGGATTTCGTCGCCGCGCAGTCCAAGTCGGGAACAAGCGCGGTCTCATTGGCGCGTAGGCTTGCAAGCATCCATATGTTCCACCGGTTCATGCAATCCGAGCGTGTGGTGGCCGACGACGTCTCACAGAGCGTGCGTCCGCCGAAATCTGCGGAGACATTGCCCGAAGTGCTCACCGTGGACGAGGTGCAGCGTCTGCTCGATGCGGCGCGGCATGACGACGCCAGCGAGGCGGTGTCGATGCGTGATTCGGCGTTGCTCGAGCTGATGTATGCCACGGGCTGCCGGGTGAGCGAGGCGGTGGGACTCGACTTCACCGACGTCGACATGGATGCGCAAGTGGTGCGACTTACCGGCAAAGGCGCCAAGCAGCGGCTCGTGCCCTTTGGCACGTATGCGGCGAATGCATTGCGCGCGTATGTGGAGCATGCCAGACCGGAACTCGAGAACAAGGCGAAAGGCGAGCGCGAGCGCAGCGCGATCTTCCTGAACAAACGCGGCAAGCGGCTCACCCGGCAGTCGGTGTGGGAGATCATCAAGCATGCCGGTGCGTTGGCACATGTGAGCAAACCCCTGCATCCGCACACGCTGAGGCATTCCTTCGCCACACATATGCTGCAGGGAGGCGCCGATGTGCGCACCGTGCAGGAGCTGCTCGGGCACGCCTCGGTGAAGACGACGCAAATGTACACGCATGTCAGCCAGGACACGCTGATCGAGACGTACATCACCTCGCATCCCCGTGCGAAGTAGTGCAGCGCGCAATCTACTCGGCGCATTACACTGATATGCAGTGAGTGAACGCGGCGTTTGCATGGGGCAAATGCGGGCGCTCTTGTGTTATTGAACTGGTAAAGTGAACGATATGCCTACCGATCTGCTTGGACGTGAATACGAGACCTTCCCGGTGCCGGAACCATTGCGGCAGCATGGTCCCGCACGGGTCATTGCCATGTGCAATCAGAAGGGCGGCGTAGGCAAGACCACGAGTTCGATCAACATAGCCGGCGCGCTCGCCCAGTACGGCAGGCGCGTGCTCATCGTGGACTTCGACCCGCAGGGGGCGGCCACGGTGGGTCTGGGCATCAATGCGAACGCGCTTGAGAACACGATTTACACGGCGTTGTTCAATCCGCGTATGGATGTGCATGAGGTGATTCAGCACACCAAATTCGATGGGCTCGACATCATTCCGGCGAACATAGACCTTTCCGCGGCCGAGGTGCAGCTGGTCACTGAGGTGGGGCGCGAGCAGATCCTCGCTTCGGTGCTCCGGCCGATCATCAACGAATACGACGCGATCATCATCGATTGCCAGCCTTCGCTCGGCCTGCTCACCGTGAACGCGCTGACGGCAGCCGACGGCGTGATCATTCCCGTCGCCGCCGAGTTCTTCGCATTGCGTGGTGTGGCGCTGCTCATGCAGTCCATTGAGAAGGTGCAGTCGCGCATCAATCCGTCGTTGGAGATCTACGGCGTGCTCGTCACGATGTTCACGCGTACGTTGCACAGCGACGAGGTGCTGCAGCGCATTTACGAGGCGTTCGGCGACAAGGTGTTCCACTCGGTGATCTCGCGTTCGATCAAGCTTCCCGACGCCAATGTGGCCGCAGCGCCGATCACGTTCTTCGCGCACAACCACAAGACGGCGAAGGAGTACCGCGAGGTCGCCCGCGAGATGATCTACCGCGACATCGTCGCCTGATTCCACTTTCCTTCCCCTCCACTTTTCCTTCTTCTCTTTTTTCATTGTCCGCGGGATTGTATGGGCAAACAGTGTTCCACCATGTGGACACATATTAATAGTCATAGTGACTATTAATGATATGCTTGGGGTGGATGCAACCGGGCATGCTGCCATGCCATAGGGATGCATGCGAGGCAGACGAGTCCGATAGGAGAGGTATGGGGTACGGCAATGTGAGCGAACGGAGATTCGCCCCGCCGCAGATTGGCGTCACCTCGGTGATTCTGGCGTTGGAATCGGAGACGCACGGGCATGCGCGCCGCCGACTCTGGCTCCCGCTCGTCCAGCGCACCCGCGAACCCTTCAAGGGAATGTGGGCGCTGCCGGGAGGGCGGTTGCAGGCGAACCGTTCGCTTGAGGAATCCGCGTTCGCCACGCTGGCCTCCACCACCGACCTGCACCCGACCTACTTGGAGCAGCTGTACACATTCGGGGACCCAATGCGCTCGAGCAACGGCATTCCCATGGTGTCGGTGTGCTACTGGGCGCTGCTCGACCATGCCGATCTCGGCACAGAGCCTGGCACGGCGGGCAATGCGCACAACGTGCGTTGGTTCCCGGTGGACGATCTGCCCGAACTGGCCTTCGACCACACCACAATCGTGGAGTATGCGCTGTGGCGTCTGCGCCACCGCATGGATGCGCCGAATGTGGTACGGCAGCTGATTGCCGAGCCGTTCACGCTTGGCCAGTTGCACGATGTGGTGGAGGCGGTGCTGGGTGAGGAGATCGATCTGGCGAATTTCCGCCGCAAGATGCTCGCCTCGCACACGTTGGAAGACACCGGCGAGGTGGCACGGGAGGGCCGCAGACGGCCTGCCGCGCTGTATCACTTCGCCGACCATGCCGAGGAGGAGGGCTTCGCCTTCTTCGCCGAGCATGTAGCCGGGAACCCGCATGGTGCTTGCGAAGCTTTGCAGGTGAATACGCCTGACGACGCGCTTTCCGCCCTCATGCCGCATGCATAGGCATCGCATCCAACACAGGACAGAGCAACGAGAACACAGAGAGAAGAAACCGAGGAGTGCTATGACCACCGCGGAACTGGGCCTCGGCGCCGCAACGCCGATCGACGGCCCCTCACCGGAGCGCGAGCCGCTCGCCAATGCCGAAGCGACCACGCTCACACGCAACGAACGACTCGACCGCCTGCCGTTCAACAAGGCGCATCGCAAACTGCTCATGGCGTCGGGCATCGGTTGGGCCTTCGACGCCATGGATGTGGGATTGGTGTCGTTCGTCGTCACCGCCATCGCCGCCGACCCGCATTTCAACCTTGACGCCACGCAGAAGTCATGGGTGCTGTCGATCGGCTTCATTGGCATGGCCATCGGCGCCGCGCTGGGCGGTTTCCTCGCCGACAAGCTCGGCCGCAAGACGGTGTTCACCGCCACAATGATCGTGTTCGGACTCGCCAACGGTGCCATGGCATTCTCGTGGACGCTGCTCGCGCTCTTGGCGGCACGCTTCGTGATCGGCCTCGGTCTGGGCGCCGAACTGCCGGTCGCCTCCACGCTCGTCTCCGAATTCTCGCCGGCCAAGCAGCGCGGCCGCATCACGGTGCTGCTCGAATCGTTCTGGGCGGTAGGCTGGATTCTCGCCGCGATGATCGGCTATTTCGTGATTCCAAACACCGGCGACTGGGGTTGGCGTTGGGCGCTGCTCATCGGCGCCATCCCGCTGCTCTATGCGATTGTCGCGCGCCGCCACCTGCCCGAGTCCGTGCGCTTCCTCGAGGCCCGTGGCGACAACGAACGCGCAGAGGCCTCCGTCCGCTACTTCGAACAAGCCTCGGGTGTCGCCGCCGTGCCATCGAAACCCGCCAGGAAACTGGGTAGGATTCGCATGCGCGAACTCGTCGGCCGTAAATACCTCGGCATCACGCTGGCGATCTGGGCCACCTGGTTCTTCGTCAACTTCTCGTACTACGGTGCGTTCACCTGGATGCCGTCGCTGCTTGCAGACCAGTTCGGCTCGCTCACGAAGTCGTTCGGCTACACGCTCGCCATCTCGATCGCGCAGCTGCCCGGCTACTTCCTTGCCGCATTCCTCGTGGAACGTTGGGGCCGGCGCAAGACGCTGAGCGTGTTCCTCGCCGTCTCCGCGCTCGCCGCGTTCCTGTTCTCGCAATCCGCAACGGTGGCGCAGGTGCTGTGCTTCGGCATGCTGCTCTCCGCCTCCAACCTGGGTGCGTGGGGTGTGATGTACGCGGTGACGCCGGAGATCTACCCGACCCGCATGCGTTCCACCGCAGCCGGTGCAGCCGCCGCCGTGGGCCGTATCGCCGCCATCGTGGCGCCGCTTCTCGTGCCGTGGTTCCTCACGATGTCCGGCGGCAACAAGTCCGTCGCCTTCATCGTCTTCGCTGTCGCCTTCGTGCTCGCCTGCGTCGCCGCGCTGTTCCTGCCCGAGCGTACCGGTGAATCCCTGGAGGATTAATCTGCAGACTTGGTCGTTCCTTGCAGACTGTGTCCACTGAACGACCATAGTTCATGCCAACTTTGGTCGTTTACCTGACAACAATGTGGGTAAACGACCTTTTTTGTCTCTACTATGGTCGTTCTATGGACAGATTGCCCGCTCAACGACCATATATGCCAAGCTCGGTCGTCGACGTGCAGACAGACTGGTGAAAGATATGCCGAGCCACTCCTCAGGCGAAATAGGACGAATAATTATACAACGCTGTCACACTGCGAGAGTACGATTGCGATGGTTTGCGAGTCAACGCAACACCTATACGTATGCCTGAGTGTGAATCACATCATAGGAATAATCAAGAGAGGCTTTGAATGGCTGTTCGCGGCGATATTCGAAATGTTGCAATCGTAGCTCACGTCGACCATGGCAAGACCACGCTGGTCAACGCCATGCTTCAGCAGTCCCATGTGTTCAACGAGCGCGAGGAAGTGCCGGACCGCGTCATGGACTCCAACGACCTGGAGCGCGAGAAGGGCATCACCATCCTCGCAAAGAACACGGCCGTCGAGTACACCGGACCGCTTGCCGAGAAATACGGTCACCCGGAGGGCATCACGATCAACGTCATCGACACGCCCGGCCACGCCGATTTCGGCGGCGAGGTGGAGCGCGGCATCTCGATGGTCGACGGCGTCGTGCTACTCGTCGATGCCTCGGAGGGCCCGCTGCCACAGACCCGTTTCGTGCTGCGCAAGGCGCTCGAGGCCAAGCTGCCGGTCATCCTGTGCGTGAACAAGGTGGATCGTCCCGACGCTCGCATCGAGGAGGTCGTGGGCGAGGCCTCCGATCTGCTGCTTGGCTTGGCGCAGGATGTGATCGAGGAGGGTGTGGACCTCGACCTCGACTCACTGCTCGACCTGCCGGTGATCTACTGCGCCGCCAAGGTGGGCTATGCCTCCGAGAACCAGCCGGCCGATGGCCAGCTGCCCGACAACGACAATCTGGAACCGTTGTTCGACGCGATCATCAAGAACATCCCGGCCCCCGAATACGAGCCGGGCGCACCGCTGCAGGCCCATGTGGCGAACATTGACTCCTCCGACTTCCTCGGCCGTCTCGGTCTCGTGCGCATCTACAACGGCACGCTCGAGAAGGGCAAGACCTACGGCCTGTCGCGCGTGGACGGCTCCATCGAGAACTTCCGCGTCTCCGAGTTGCTGCGTACTCAGGGTCTCGACCGTCTGCCGGTCGAGTCCGCCGGTCCCGGCGACATCGTGGCTGTCGCGGGCGTCAACGACATCATGATTGGCGAGACGATCGTCGATCCGAACGACCCGCGCCCGCTGCCGCTGATCCACGTCGACGACCCGGCCATCTCGATGACCTTCGGCACCAACGACTCCCCGTTGGCCGGCACCGAGGGCAAGGACCACAAGCTCACCGCCCGCATGATCAAGGACCGTCTCGACCGCGAGCTCATTGGCAACGTGTCGATCAAGGTGCTGCCCACCGACCGCCCGGACGCCTGGGAGGTGCAGGGCCGCGGCGAACTGGCACTGGCCGTGCTCGCCGAGCAGATGCGCCGCGAAGGCTTCGAGCTCACCGTCGGGCGCCCGCAGGTGGTCACCAAGACCATCGACGGCCAGCTGTGCGAGCCAATGGAGAACACGACGATCGACGTGCCGGAGGAGTACATGGGCACCGTCACGCAGCTCATGGCCGCCCGCAAAGGCCGCATGGACTCGATGTCGAACCACGGTTCCGGCTGGGTGCGTCTGCAGTTCACCGTGCCGTCGCGTGGCCTCATCGGCTTCCGCACCGCACTGCTGTCATCCACCCGCGGCACCGGCATCTCGTCTTCCATCGCGGCCGGCTATGCGCCATGGGCTGGCGAGATCGTGACCCGCCAGAACGGCTCCATGGTCTCCGACCGCCAGGGTGTGGCCACGCCATACGCCATGCAGCGTCTGCAGGCCCGCGGCAACTTCTTCGTGGAACCGCAGTCGCCGGTGTATGAGGGGCAGGTCGTCGGCATCAACAACAAGCCGGACGAGCTCGACGTGAACATCACGCTCGCCAAGCACATGACGAACATGCGTTCCTCCACCGCCGATGTGCTCGAGACGCTCACCCCGCCGATCAAGATGAGCCTGGAGGAGTCGCTTGACTTCGCAAACGAGGATGAGTGCGTGGAGGTCACGCCCGAATCGATCCGTGTACGCAAGATCATCCTTGGCCGTGAGGATTGGTACAAGTGGCGCGCCAAGCAGCGTCGCGCCAACGCGCAGCAGAACAACAAGTGATGCCGGCGATGCGCATGTGATCGGAATGGAGGGCGGTGCAAGCCGCCCTCCATCGCATATGCATATATGTGCGTGCCCTGAAATCCCGCGGGACGCCTACGATGGAGCCATGAGCCAGAACACGAACGTCACCGAATACGTCACGGCGGGCGATGATGCGCAGGAGTCCGCGCTGCCATGGAGTTACAGGCAGCGGCCGTGGCTGCGTTACCTCATCGATGTGGTCAGTGGCGCGGCGCTCGGCATTGTGGGAACATTTGCGCACCGCATGGGTGCCGCGCAGAACATCCCATACGGCTTGGTGCTGGCGTTGCTGCTCGTGGCACTCGGTGCATGGAGTGCGCGCAGCAGGGATGGCGTGGCCGGCTTCGCATTGTATTTCATCGCCAGCACCACGGTGTTGTATTTCCTGGCACTGCGTTCGGGCGACGTACTCATCGCTGCCGGATTCGCCTCGGATTCGCTGCCATTCTGGTCGCAGCATGCGGGCTACAGCTGGCTGTTCGGCGTCGTTGTCGTGCAGTTGCTACTGCTCGTGTTCCCGAGGAGATTCTTCAGCATGCCGACGCGACGTGTGGGCAGACGCAAATCCGAGAATGACTCCGGCACAGACGACTGACGGCAGGTAGGTGAGGGAATCCATGACGCGGCAATCCACACGCATCCATTATCTCGGCCCGCAGGGTTCGTTCACGCATCAGGCGGCCATTGAGTCTGCCGCCGAGGCATCACGTAGGCTGCATATGGACGTCGCGGATTTCGAATTCGTCGCCTGCGACACGGTTCCTCAGATCCTGCATGCAGTGGAGCTCGGGCAGGGATGGGGCACCATCGCCTGGGAGAACAATGTCGAGGGATTCGTGGTTCCCAATCTCGACCTCATGATGGACGCCGCCGATGCCGCCGGTTTCCTGCGCGTGGGCGTGAATGTGCGATTCGACGCATTCGTCACCGAGCGCACCTACCGGCATGCGTGCGAACAATATGCCAGTGAGATCGCCGTCGACGATGCGCAGATTCCCGCCCGCGACAATGCGAATGCCTATGGTGCCGCCTCAACGCCGCCCACGATTGACGAGCTTGCGATTCGCGATTGCACCGCGGTCTGCGCGCATTCGCACGGACTCGCACAATGCCGGCGATTCGCGCGCGAGCATGGACTGAAACCGGTTCCCGCAGCATCGAATGCCGCCGCCTGTCGCGATCTTCAGGACTTCCAGATTGCATTGGGCCCCTCGATCTGTGCCAACATCTACGGTCTGCACCGCGTGGCGGCCAATGTGGGAGATTTCGACGGCGCTCGCACCGAGTTCCTCACGATCGCCCCGCGCAGTCAGGTGGTGGAGCGGTTGCGAATCCCACGTAGCGATCCGAAGACTGAATTTGAATCGGTCATCGCGTTCATTCCGCTGGTGACGGGGCCCGGTGTGCTCGCGAATCTGCTCGACGTGCTGCGCGACGCGCAACTGAACATGGTGAGCCTGATCTCGCGGCCGGTTAAGGGACGCGACGGCACTTACAGCTTCCTGGCGACGCTCGACGCGGCACCGTGGGATGAACGGTTCGTGAACGCACTGGTGGAGATATGTGAGCACGGCGACTGGGTGCGCACGCTGGCGGTCTACCCGCGAGACGAGCGTAACTACCCAACGGTCTCGGAATGGATGCTTCCTGCAGGTGGAGTACGATTTGAAGGTGAACCCCACATGGCGAATTGGCGTGAGAGCGCAGATGTGCGAAAGGAATTGCTGTGGTAGAGCGGGATATGCACGAGGAGACGATCAAGCAGTGGGATCGCGACAACGCCGGCGAACCCCAAATCGCACCGGAGGGCATCGAATGCCCCAAGCATGTCGCCATAGTGGGCCTCGGGCTCATCGGAGGTTCGCTGGCACGCCGTCTGCGTGAGTCCGGCTGCCATGTGAGTGCGTGGAATCATCGCGATCACCCATATGCGAACGCTCGTGCGGCCGGCATCGATTGCAAGGACACGCTTGAGGAGCTGGTGGCGGAGGAGCCGGATGTGCTCATGCTGTGCAATCCGCTCGTGGCGATGCCGCAGGTGCTGCAGACGATCAAACCGATCATCAATCCACAGAAGACCACGCTGTCCGACGTCGGTTCGGTGAAGGGGCCCGTGCGCACACAGGTAAGCGAAGTCGGTCTGCTTGACTGCTACGTGGGAGCGCATCCGATGGCCGGCAACGAGCATTCTGGCTGGGTGGCCGCAGACCCCACACTGTTCGATGACGCGCTGTGGGCGGTCACATTCGGTCTGCACACGCAGTACCGGCGCGTTGTGCAGATCGCCGGCATGATCACACGCGGCGTGCGCAACACGATGATCGTGATTGACGATGTGACCCATGACCGCGAGGCGTCGCTCATCTCGCATATGCCGCATGTGCTGTCCACGGCGCTCATCAACGAGATGACGAGCGATGCGAACAACGCCATCGCCTCGGCACTTTCTGCCGGCTCTTGGCGCGACATGACCCGCGTGGCATTGACCGACCCGGATCGCACGCGTGCCATGGTGGTCGAGAACGCGCATAATGTGGAGGAACTGCTGCATCGCATGATCGATTGGCTGAGCGAGTTCGCCAATGCCCTGCATGAGGAAGACGAGACCGAGATTCGCCATTTCTTCGCCGAGGGGCAGCCATATCGCGACTACAAGGCGCAGATCAATGCGGGGAAGGTGAGCGACAGCACCGAGACCATCTTCCAGTCGCTGCGCATCGACCCTGAGCATTGGCGCGAACAGCTGCTCAAATCCGCCCAACGGGGTGAGTACATTGTGCGCTTCACCTCCGGGCACCGCCTGATCGCCGAGCAGCATCCGAGCATTCGCTCCTGACGTGTTGCTGGCTGCTCATCTACGGGCAGCCGGGCGCTCTGGCACCGGTTTGAGAATGGCGATGTCGGTCGCCGATATATCCACGTCCTGTGCGGGTCTGCTGCCGTTCGCCGCGGCATCGCGCGTCAGCTGCAGTGTTCTGCCATCCCACGCACGCACATGGCCCACATAGTCACGGTACTGGTGTCGACCAGTGTACTCGTCGACGCCATCGGTGATGCGCACGACCACGCGCGCTCCCACCGGGATTCGTTCCGGCAATCTCATTCGCGCTCCTTCCCGAAAACGATGCCCTCCCAACATGCAACGCTGCGCAGACATCGTGCCATGGCCTTCGGGGAGTGCATATAACGGCTGGGCCCGGCCAATCGTGCGATTGACCGGGCCCAGCCACTGCTGACCGGGTTTCCGTCACTCGCTGGCGACTGCGTTGAGCACGGGGTGCTTCAGCGCGCGCCTTGCCGGCGAGATGCTGGCGATGAGGCCGACGAGGATCGCGACGATGAGGAACAGCACGAGCTGGTCCCACGGGATCGTCAACGTCGTCATGCCCTGCGACTCGTAGGCTATGCGAATCACGACGCCGGCCGCGACACCCACGACGATGCCGACCAGTGTGCCGAACACCGAGAGGATGACCGCCTCGATCGCGAGCATGCCACGCACCTGGCCGTTCGACGTGCCGATCGCGCGCAGCAGGCCGATCTCCTTTGTACGTTCCGACACGTTGAGCGCCAACGTGTTGACGATGCCGAAGATCGCGATGATGATCGACAATGCGAGCAGCGCGTAGATGATCGCGAGCATCGAGTTGATCATCGAGCTCATCGACGACTTGAACTCGTCGCGTGTGAGCACCGAGATCGTGTAGAACGGCTTCACGGCCTTCTCCAGGTTCTTGCCGAGTCGCTCGATGTTCGCGCCGGGCTTCGCCTGCACGTACATCTGCGTGACCATCATCATGTCTTTGCTCGTGAGCCTCTCCGCAGTCGGCAGCGAGATCATGATGCCGTCGGAGTACAGAGCGTCATCGACGATTGCGCCGATTTTGACCTGCTCCTTCTTCGTCTCGGTCTTCATCTTGACGAACTGCTTCGGGTCGGTATTCTGCGCCTGCTTGACGATGCTCTCCGCCTCCTTCGCTTTGCTCTGAGCGCCGGAGACGTCGCCCGAGGAGGCAAGCCGCTGCGCTTCCTGCTGCAGTGCCGTCACTTGGGATTCGATCTTCTTCTGGTAGGCTTCGTACGCCTGCTTCGTGGCCTGTTCGTCGACCGATGTGTTTTCGGACTTGAGATCAATCGTGTCACCGATTTTCCAGTGCTCATCATTGGCGACGGTACGGCCGATCACGGCCTCACCGTTCTCGATCGCCTTCGCGGCATCGCCATCCTGTCGTTCGACCGGTGCGATCTTCGTGAACAGATCGACCTTGCTCGTGGTCGGCATGATGGTCTTCGTGGCGTTCGTCACCTTCACCGTGGGCAGCATGGAGACGGCCGACGAGGCACCCACGCCTTCCGTGTCCTCGACCGCGTCGACGGCCTTCGTGGAGATCGGTTGCGTCATGCTCGCCGCCATGACCACGTAGTCCGCGTTCACGTTGTTGTCGACGAGGTCGCTCACCGAGGTCTTCATCGAGGATGCGACGACGCCGAGACAGCTGACGATCGCGACGCCGATGAACAGCGCGGCCGCCGTGTTCGCGGTGCGGCGCTTCGCGCGGCCGATGTTGCGCGTCGCGAGCTTGCCGGTGACCGGGAACGCCTTCGACGGGATCCAGCCGAGCACTTTCGCAGCGGGCGCGACGAACGCCGGCGCGCACACGATTGCGCCGATGACGACGAATGCCGCGCCAAGGCCGAGCGTCCAGCCGGAACCGAGGTCCTTGAGCCACTGCCAATCAACGCGTTTGTCCGCATCGAGATAGCACAGCACCCAGAAGGCTGCGCCGACGGCGACCATCGCGATGCCAATCCATCCACGTGCCCTGACCGGCTTCTCCGGATTGACCGTCTCGTTCATCGCCTGGATCGGGGGAGCGGTCGCCGCGGTCTTCGCTGGCAATGTCGCGCCGATGATCGTCACGATGACGCCGACGATGACGCCGACGATGACATCGGTCGCCGAAGGGGTGGGCGAGCCGGACAGCGGCATGCCGCTTTGCGTCATGCCCTTCGCGATCAATTCGAGCAGACCCCAGCCGAGCAGCACACCGATGCCGGAGCCGACCAGGCCGAGGATGACAGCCTGGATGAGCACGCTTGCGAACACCTGCAACGGCGAGGCGCCGACCGAACGCAGCAGTGCATAACCGCGCATCGATTCGCGCACGATCATCGTGAACGTGTTCGCGATGATGAACGCGCCGACGAACAACGCGATCGCCGCGAAGATCAGGATGAGCGGCTGGATGAAGCCGAGCTGGTCCTGGATGCTCTTCGTCGCGTCGTCACGCACCGAGTCGCCGGTCACGGCGTGCGCGTCCGCACTCTTCGGCAGTGCTTTGTTGATGCGGTCGGCGAGTTGCTGCTGGGCCTCCTCGTCGAGCGGCGTCGTCTTGCTGCCGTACACGCCGATGAACTGGATGCTCGAGGTGTCCTCTCCCTCCTCCTGCAGCACATGCTGGACGAAACTCGGGCGGGCGAGAATGAGGATTGCGCCGAGCTGTGTCGACGGCGAAGTGAAGACACCGGAGACGGTCATCTCACGTGCCTCGCCGTCAACGATGAGTTTCGCCGTGTCGCCGGTCTTGAGCCCGGCTTTGTCGGCCGTGTCTTCAAGCAGCGCGACCTCATCGTCCGTCTGCGGGTATTCGCCCGAGACGAAATGCGCCGAACGCCATGGGGCGTCCTGATCGACGCCGATGACGAGCGTCGGTGCACCGACCGTCGTCAGCGCGTCGCCGTTGTGGTCGAGCAGCACGGCGTTGCCCAGCTGCATCGTCGCATCGGCGCTCGCGACGCCGTCGACATTCTCAATGTCGGGGATGATGCTTGTGCTGATTTCGTTGTATGTGCTGTTGTAGCTGGTGACACTGCCACCCGGCTCCTGCTTCTCCTCGGTCGCGCCGCGCACATAGACGTCGGCGTCCGAATTCGATCCCATCATCTGCGAGACTTGGTCGTTGAGCATCTCGCGGAAGCAGAACGAGCCGACGACGAACGCGACGCCGAGCGCGATCGCGATGATCGACATGATGAAGCGACGGAAATGCGCCTTGGTATCCCTTAATCCGATACGGAACATCGTTGGCTCAGGCCTCCCTGGCTGCGGGCTCGACGTCGACCGGGCCGTTGTCCGGGTCGTCGTGCTCGGCGAAGACGGCGAGGATGTCGTCGTAGGTCGGGTGGTCCATATCCTGCGTGATCGAACCGTCCGAAAGCACGAGCACGCGGTCGGCGAAGCTCGCGGCACGCGGGTCGTGTGTCACCATGACGATCGACTGGCCATAGTCCTGCACGCATTGGCGCAGGAAGCCGAGCACCTCGCGGCTCGAACGGGAGTCGAGGTTGCCGGTGGGTTCATCGGCGAAGATGACGCTCGGACGTTCCATCATCGCGCGGGCGCATGCGACGCGCTGCTGCTGGCCGCCGGAGAGCTGGCTGGGGCGGTGGTCGAGGCGGTTTTCGAGCCCTACGACGCCGACGACTTTCCTGAACCAGTCGCGGTCGACCGGGCGGTGCGCGATCTGCAGCGGCAGCAGAATGTTCTCCTCGGCCGTCAACGTTGGCACGAGGTTGAAGGACTGGAAGATGAAGCCGATCTCTTTGCGCCGCAGTTGGGTGAGCTGCTTCTGCTTCATTGACGAGACCTCGAGGTCTTCGACGAACACCTGTCCGCTCGTCGGCACGTCCAATCCGGCCATGCAGTGCATGAGTGTCGACTTGCCGGATCCGGACGGCCCCATGATTGCGGTGAGCTCGCCGCGCTGGAATTCGACGCTGACATGGTTGAGCGCCGTCACTTGGCTGTCCGTATCGCCGTAGGTCTTGACCAGATCGACTGCGCGGGCGACGACCGGGTCGTCAGGATTTGTGACTGTGCGGGCTTGTTTGCTCATGGAAACCTTTCCACCGGGCTTGCGTCGCCCGGTATCCGATGGGTGGGATGCGCCAATCTGCATATGTGCATGGCACGGCGCGATATCTGCCCCGCAAAACGGCGCAGGCCCCTTCATCTTCACTGCACGACCGCTCCATATGAGTCGAATATGGTCATGGATGAGGGTCGTTTGCACAGACCACAGTACCGGAAGCAGGGTATGCTGGATCGCACAATCTCACGAGATGGAAGGTGCCATGGATGCGCAAGTGCTGATGGAGCGATTCATCGAATATCTGCGCTCCAACCGGGGACTCAGCGAGCACACCTGCATGGCGTACCGCGGCGATATTCTGCAGTGCCTGGAAGCGCTCGATGCCTTCGGCCGTGGGAATCCCGACGATGTCACGCTTGACGACCTGCGCATGTGGATGGGGCGCATGGCGCATACCGTGGGCAAGACGTCGCTCGCCCGCAAAACGATAGCCGTCCGTAGTTTCTTCACCTGGGCCTATGAGCATGGGATGCTCGCCCACAACCCGGCGCATGCATTGCGCACGCCGAAAATCGACAGGAACCTGCCGGCCGTGTTGAACGAGGACCAGGCCGAACGACTGATGGACACCGTGGATGCCGAAGCAGGGGAGAAGAACGCGGGCAAGTCGAAGGACGACGCCTTGAACGCTCATGCAAAGGCGCTCCGTGACTGTGCGATGCTGGAATTGCTGTATGCCACGGGTATGCGTGTGGGCGAACTCGTGGGATTGGACATGGGCTCGTTCGACTGGTCGAACCGCACAGTGCGTGTACTCGGCAAGGGGAACAAGACGCGAGTCATCCCGTTCGGGGCTCCGGCACAACAGGCAGTTGAGCACTGGCTGCACGGGGGAAGGCCGGTATTCGCGAATGGGAACAGCGGCAACGCGGTGTTCATTGGTGTACGTGGGTGCCGCATCGACCAGCGTGTGGTGCGTCAGGTGGTGCATGAGCAGGCCGAGCAGGCGGGGGTGCCTGACATCTCGCCGCATGCGTTGCGCCATTCCGCCGCCACCCATATGCTCGACGGGGGTGCGGATCTGCGCGAGGTGCAGGAGATGCTCGGCCATTCCTCGTTGCAGACCACGCAACGATATGCGCATGTCTCGATCGAACAGCTCAAGGACCGCTATAGGCAGGCCTTTCCCCGAGCATAGGGCGCATTGCCCCGGACCGTCGGCGTCACTTGTTAACACATCGGTAACAATGTAGCGGCGTACGCCTCCCACGTGAATTGACGGGGATTCGCGGCAAATGCGCGTATTGCAACGCATGCGCAAATGAGATGTATCGATGGAATGAATCTGCTGCGGATTTTGATTTGACGGGAGGTGTGGCAATAATGATGGGTAATCAGCAACGGGGTTGAGGGTCCCACCTTCAGCCCCGCTGCTATTAGGCGAGTATTCGTCTGCATATGAATAGGAGATACCATGAAGAAGAAGACACTCGGCCTCATCGCCGGCATCTGCTCACTGGGCATGATGCTGAGCCTGAGCGCCTGTGGTTCCAACGGCGGCAGCTCGGCCAAGGGCTCCGGCGACAACATCATCACCGCATACAACTCCGAGCCGCAGAACGCGCTGATCCCAGGCGACACCAATGAGACCGGCGGCGGCAAGGTGGGCCAGCTGCTGTTTGCCAACCTCATCGCCTTCAATGCCAAGGGCGAGGCGGAGAACGAGGTCGCCGACTCGATCAAGCCGAACGCCGACTCTACCCAGTACACGATCACGCTCAAGGACGGCTGGAAGTTCACCGACGGCACGCCGGTCACCGCCGAGTCGTTCACCAAGGCCTGGAGCTATGTGGCCAATGCGAAGAACGCCCAGAAGTGCTCCTCCTTCTTCAGCTCGATCAAGGGCTACGACAAGCTGCAGGACGCCAACTCCCTCAAGGGTGACGAGCAGCTCGAAGGCCTGAAGGTCAAGGACGACAAGACCTTCACCGTCGACCTCAACGCGCCTGATTCGGTGTTCCCAGTCAAGATCGGCTACCTGGCCTTCGCTCCGCTGCCGGAATCGTTCTACAAGGACCCGAAGGCCTTCGGCGAGAAGCCGGTGGGCAACGGCATGTACAAGCTCGACAGCTGGGATCACGGCAAGCAGATCGTGCTCTCCAAGAACGCCGACTACAAGGGCTCGCAGAAGGTCGCCAACAACGGCGTCACCTTCAAGATCTACACTTCCCCGGACTCGGCGTACGCCGATGTGCAGGCGGGCAACCTCGATGTGATGGACACCGTCCCGGCCTCTAACACGAAGACCTTCCAGAGCGATCCGGATGTTGAGCCTTACAACAAGGCCGGCTCCGTGATTCAGACCTTCACCATCCCGGCTGACCTCGACCACTGGAAGACCGGCACCGAGGAAGGCCAGCTGCGTCGTCAGGCCCTCTCGATGGCCATCAACCGTGAGCAGATCGTCGAGAAGGTGCTCAATGGCATCGGCACCGTGGCCACCGACTTCACCGCACCGGTGATCCCGGGCTATTCGAAGGATCTCAAGGGCTCCGACAACCTCAAGTACAACCCGACCAAGGCGAAGGAGCTGTGGGCGAAGGCCGACGCGATCTCGAAGTACGACGGCAAGCTCACGTTCTCGTTCAACGCCGATGGCGGCGCTCAGCCGATCTACGAGGCCGTGGTGAACCAGGTGAACAACACCCTCGGCATCCAGGCCTCGATCAACCCGATGCCGACCTTCCAGGAGTTCCGCGACGCCATTTCGAACCGCACGATCAAGGGTGCCTTCCGCACCGCTTGGCAGCCTGACTACCCGTCGGCCGAGAACTACCTGTACCAGCTCTACGACACCGCTGCGGCCAATGGTCACGGCTCCAACGACGGCGACTACTCGAACAAGGACGTCGACAAGCTCCTCGATCAGGCAGCTTCGGCGACCGATCAGGAAACGGCCATCAAGTACTACCACGATGCCGAGGAGATCCTGCTCGAACAGCTTCCGGCGTTCCCGCTGTACTATTCCAATGCGGACGGCGTGGCAGCCAAGGGCGTCAAGAACTTCCAGATGGATTGGCAGAACCAGCCCATCTATGAAGAGATGTCCAAGTGATGTCCAGGTGATGTCCAAGTGATGCTCAATTTGTTCACAATTGTGTGAGCACATGAGCCACCATCCATGGGAAGAGGGCGAAACCATTGGTTTCGCCCTCTTCTTGTATTTCGGTTGCAGGCAGAAGGCCACTGTGATTTACGTGGCGGGCCACACCTCCCATAGCCCATATGGGGCATCTTCTTCTCGACGTAAGTCAACGCATGCGGTAAACTAGGCACGAACTGAATAACCGATGCAACCGCTGGCGTGTCGAGTTCGCCGCGTTGCACCGGCATTGAATTTGCAAGGAGAAACCGATGGGCAAGTATCTTCTGCGACGTATTCTGCAGATGATCCCCGTGGTTCTTGGTACAACATTGCTGGTATACGCGCTCGTATTCGCGCTGCCAGGCGATCCAGTCAAGGCGATGTTCGGCGACAAGCCAGTCAATGAGGCCGTCGCAGCCCAGATCCGCAGTGAATACAATTTGGACAAGCCTTTTATTGTCCAGTATCTGTTGTTCCTGAAGAACGCATTGTCGCTGAACTTCGGCAACACATTCGCCGGCCAGCCAGTGATCGACGAGATAAGCCGGGCGTTCCCGGTCACCTTGAAGCTCGCCCTCATGGCGTTCTGCTTCGAGGCGATCTTCGGCTGCGTGTTCGGCGCAATCTCCGGCCTCAAGAAAGGCAAGTGGTACGATTCGGTCATCCTGATCGTCTCGCTGCTGCTCATCTCGGTGCCGACCTTCGTCACCGGCTTCGTCGGCCAGTACTTCCTCGGCGTCAAGGGACACATCTTCCCGGTGACGGCGGGCGCGGACCCTGGCTTCTTCGACCTGCTGCTGCCGGCCATGGTGCTCGGGTCGGTTTCCATGGCGTACATCATTCGCCTGGCCCGTTCCGAAATCTCGTCGAACATCGCACAGGACTACGTGCGCACCGCCCGTGCCAAGGGCATGAGCAACACCGCGGTCACGTTCCGTCACATCCTGCGCAATTCAATGATCCCGGTGGTCACCTACCTGGGTCAGGATCTCGGCGCACTGATGGGCGGTGCCATGATCACCGAGCAGATCTTCAACATTCATGGTATCGGCTATCTCACCTATCAGAGCATCCTCAAAGGCGAGGCGAATCTCGTGGTGTCGGTGGTCACATTGCTCACGCTCGTGTTCGTGATCTGCAATCTCATTGTCGATATGCTCTACGCGGCGCTTGACCCGCGCATCCGCTACGTGTGAAGGAGGGAGGGACATGACTGACATCACCAACAAACCGTTGCCTGGGCAGGAGCGCTTTGTCGCCCCCCTGGATGAGACCCCGCTGCTTTCGGTGGACAATGTGGATGAATCCGCACCGGCCACGAGCATGTGGGCCGATGCGTGGCGTACGTTGCGCAAGAACCCGATGTTCATCATCTCGGGAATCGTGATCCTGTTCATCCTGTTCGTTGCGATCTTCCCGGGGGTGTTCACCAGGACGAACCCGAACTACTGCAATCTCGAGAATTCCCTCGACGGCTCCCAGCCGGGCCACCCCTTCGGCTTCGACCTGCAGGGCTGCGACGTCTACGCCCGTGTGGTCTATGGTGCACGCACCTCGATCAGCGTCGGCGTGCTCACCACGATCATCGTCGTGGCTGTCGGCACGCTCATCGGTGCCATCGCCGGCTTCTTCGGAGGATGGGTCGATGCGGTGCTGAGCCGTCTGGTCGACATCTTCCTGGCCATCCCGATGCTGCTCGGCGCCATCGTCGTGCTGCAGATGTTCCGTACGAGCTCGTCAATCTGGAAGGTCGTGCTCGTGCTGGCATTGTTCGGATGGGTCTCGACGGCACGTATCGCCCGCGGCGCCGTGTTGAGCTCGAAGAACCTCGAGTTCAACACCGCCTCCACGGCGCTCGGCTCCACGCCGATGCGCAATCTGTTCCGCCATATTCTGCCGAACTCGGTGGCACCGATCATCGTCATCGGCACCACGTCGCTGGGCTCCTACATCGTCTCGGAGGCCACGCTGAGCTTCCTCGGCATCGGTCTGCCGCCGAGCGTGGTGAGCTGGGGCGGTGACATCTCGAAGGCGCAGACCGTGCTGCGCACCGACCCGATGGTGCTGTTCTACCCGTCGCTGGCGTTGGCCATCACTGTGCTCGCGTTCATCATGATGGGCGATGCCGTCAAGGATGCCCTTGATCCGAAGAGCCGTACCGCATGAGCGCACAGGAGACATCGATGACAAACGAGACACAGTCCAATCAGGAGACGATCGAAGAGAAGATCGAGGACATGCAGCATGAGGTGGGCCCGCTGCTTGAGGTCAAAGACCTCCAGGTGGACTTCACCACCGATGAGGGCAAGCCGATCCACGCCGTGCGCAACAGCTCGTTCAGCGTGTACCCGGGCCAGTGGGTGGCCATTGTGGGCGAATCCGGCTCCGGAAAGTCCACCTCCGCCATGGCATGCCTGGGCCTGCTGCCGGGTACCGGCCATGTGGTGGGCGGTTCGATCAAGCTCGAAGGGCAAGAGATCAGCCAATACTCGCCCAAGCAGTTCGCTTCGATCCGTGGTTCGAAGATGGGTTTGGTGCCGCAGGACCCAATGAGCAATCTGAACCCGGTGTACCGCATCGGCACCCAGGTCAAGGAGGCGTTGACGGCCAACCATATGGACGTCGCCCACGAGAAGCGTTCGAACCTGTCGAAGGCATTGGCCCAGGCCGACATCACGATCAAAAGCGAGGGCGATGAGACCTTCCTCGGTTCCAAGGAGCTGCCTGAGCTGCTCGAAGCGGCCGGGCAGGCCCTGGTCAAGGCCGGTGTGGAAGGCGGCAAGTACGAGAAGCGCATGGCGTATTTCCGCGAGGAGTGGGTGCCGGGTTCCGAAACCCGCTGGCGTGTTGCCGACGACCTCATCAAAAGCGGTGTGAAGGATGACGACGCTTGGTACATCGCCAAGAAATACGTCACCGGTTCCACGATGACCGACCGCATCGCGGGCCTGCTCGATGAAGCAGGTCTGCCCGATGCCGCCACGCGTGCACGCCAGTACCCGCATGAGTTCTCCGGCGGCATGCGACAGCGTGCGCTTATCGCCATCGGCTTGGCATGCCGTCCTGAGCTGCTCATTGCCGACGAGCCGACCTCCGCCCTTGACGTGACCGTGCAGAAGCGCATTCTCGACCACCTGCAGGAGCTCACGAACTCGCTCGGCACCGCCGTGCTGTTCATTACGCACGATCTCGGCCTGGCCGCCGAACGCGCCCAGCATATCGTCGTGATGTACAAGGGGCAGGTGGTGGAATCCGGCCCCTCGCTCGAAGTGCTTCAGAACCCGCAGCACCCCTACACGAAGCGTTTGGTGGCCGCGGCCCCATCGTTGGCCTCGCAGCGCATCATCTCCGTGGAGGAGAAGGGTGAGGACGCCACCTCGCTCATGGATCACAAGGTGGACGAAGACAAGCTCGAGCATAGCGACGTGATCATCGACGTCGACCATCTCACCAAGGAATTCAAGCTGCCGCGACGCCGTGAGATGTTCAAGGCCGTCGACGACGTAAGCTTCAAGATTCGTCGTGGCACCACGCTGGCCATTGTGGGCGAGTCCGGTTCCGGCAAGTCCACCGTGGCGAACATGGTGTTGAGGCTGCTCGAGCCGACCTCGGGCAAGGTGCTCTACAACGGTCAGGACATTCAGGAGTTCAAGGGCAAGAGCCTGTTGGATTTCCGCCGTCATGTGCAGCCGGTATTCCAGAACCCCTATGGCTCGCTCGACCCGATGTATTCGATTTACCGTTCCATCGAGGAGCCGTTGCGCATCCATAAGATCGGCGACAAGAAGAGCCGCCTCAACCGCGTCAAGGAACTGCTCGACATGGTGGAGTTGCCGGAGTCGGTGATGGCACGGTACCCGAACGAGCTTTCAGGCGGTCAGCGCCAACGCATCGCCATCGCACGAGCCATGGCGCTCAACCCCGACGTCATTGTCTGCGATGAGGCCGTCTCCGCCCTGGATGTGCTCGTGCAGGATCAGGTGCTGCATCTGCTCAACGACCTGCAGGCCAAGCAGGGGCTCACCTACCTGTTCATCACGCACGATCTCGCCGTGGTGCGTCAAATCGCCGACGACGTGGTCGTGATGCAGCATGGCAAGCTTGTAGAGCACGACACCACCGACGAGGTGTTCCTGCATCCGCAGCAGCAGTACACCAAGGACCTGCTTGACGCCATCCCGGGCGGCAAGCTCGAGCTCGGTCTCAATCTTGAAGACAAGGCCTGAGCAATCCTGAACATACACAACGACCCGCTGCCCGCATAATCTGCGTGCCGCGGGTCGTTGCTCTATGGGCCTCTGTCTCTTTTTACGCAAACGGGAGTGCATACGGTTAGTTGCGTAATCGGAGACAATTTCCTTACCGGAACTGTCTCTTTTTACGCTGATTACGCTGAGGGGCACTTGCACACAAGGTGTTCACACACGAGATAATCATGCGTAAAAGGGACAGATTCTTGCTTAATCTGTCTCCTTTTACGCAAGTCTATTCCTCGACATCCTCGGGTTCGTCGAGGGAGCCCTCGGAATCATCTGCATCATCGGTATCGGGAACCAGCTTCGTGCCGAGCGGCTGTGTATTGATCGCATAGGCGGCCATATGGTGCGCCTTGCCCACCTTGTGAATCGCGTCCATGATCTCGAATGCCTGCGCGAAGATGATCAGGGAGAAGATCTCGTGCGAGACCTCGCTGGTGAGTACATCGCCGCCTGGCAGATGCCCCAATAGCACGAACACGAAGAACAGCGTGGGGTAGATGAGCTGGCGTTGGTAGGTATAGAAGAATTCGCGGTCGGTCAGGTGGTAGATGATGATCGGCACAAGATTCAGGCATGAGAATATGATCTGGATGATCAGCAGCACGCCCACACCCTGATTCATCTTCGTGAAGAACACGGTGGAGAATGCGCCCAGACAGACGATCACATAGATGTTCGCCCCGACGAGATAGGCGAACTGCAGTGTGCGTGTATTCGTGAAGAAGCCGGCGAGGAACACGCAGAATACTGAGATCTCGATGAACACGTCCGCATAGAACTCGCTTTTGTCGAACAGCGAGATGGCGGCGCCGACCACCATGAGCACGGCGAGCGCAATGAAGAGCTTGAATCCACGCGGCATGGGCAGCTTGGCGGCAGGGGAATCGGTTGGTTTGGTCATATCCACTCCCAGTAATCGAACAGCACGGCGATGGCGGGTGTGGGCATCGCCCAGCTCACACAGTAGTTCGTTGGGAGCGGGACGAGGGGACTTTCATATGTCAGCTTATGTGAAACACCGCATGAAACCTGTTCGCCAGAACCATATGTTGCGCGCGCTGGTAGGCTTTAAGCATGGCTTTGACAATCACAACCTCGAATCTGAACGGCATCCGTGCGGCCAAACGCAAAGGATTCGACCACTGGGCGAAGGCGCATACGCCGAATGTCTGGTGCATGCAGGAGACGCGCGCGCCTCAGGAGATCATCGCCGACATCTACGGCGAGCTCGCGGCGGACTATGTGCATGCCGGCAAGATCGCGTCGCCGGAGGAACTGCATACGCTGGTGGACGTCTGCAGAATCAAGGGGCGCGCCGGCGTGGGCATGATCAGCGACATGCCGGTGCTCGAAACACGCGTGGGATTGCCCGGACTCGAGGAAGACGTGGATTCGGGGCGCTGGATCGAGGCGGATGTTCGCACCGAACAGGGGTATGTGATCACCGTCGTGTGCGTGTACGTGCATGCGGGTGGCTTGGTGGACGACCCGAAGGAGGCGCAGAAGTACCGTTTCCTCGACACGATGACCGAGCGCATGCAGCAGTTGCAGGATGAGGCGGCAAGCGGTGGCAGGCAGGCCGTGGTGTGCGGGGACTTCAACATTGCGCATAACCCGATCGATCTGAAGAACCCGAAGTCCAATGAGAACAACAACGGGTATTTCCCCCGCGAGCGCGCCTATATGGACAAGTGGATCGACCAGATGGACTACGTGGATGTGATGCGTGATCTCGCCGGCGACATCCAAGGCCCCTACACCTGGTGGTCGCAGCGCGGGCGTGCCTTCGACAACGATTCCGGATGGCGCTTGGACTACCAATTCGCCACTCCCGAATTGGCCCAGCAGGCGCGCGGCTTTGTGGTGGACCGCGCATCGTCGTACGACAGCCGGTGGTCCGACCACGCGCCGCTGACGATCAGCTACGACGTATGAGAGGCGCAGCGTGCAGGGTCGATGTGTGTGGATTGGGCGTGGGATGGCCTGATTTGACGTGCATTGCCAGTGCGCGTGCTAGTGTTGGACACAGCTTATTCACCGATTGGTATACGTCTTGCATGGAGGCATGATGGGCTTGTTTGGATTCGGCAGAAAGAAGAAAAAGCAGCAGGATGACGAGCGTCTGGCCGAGGCGGTGGACTCGCGGACCGAGGACGTCGCCGTCGAAGACAGCGAGGACGACGAGCAGACTGAGGTACTTGAGGGCGCCCGCACCGAGGTCGGTGTCGACTATGAGGGCCGTGGCGAGACGGTCGGCCCGTGGGATGTGGATGACGCGAACGCCCCCGATTACGACGAGTACCTCTCACTTGGCGCCTACTATCTGCCATTCGTGCAGGGCATCCAATTGCGCATCAAGGCGAACAACGCCACCCATGAGATTGTGGGGGCCACGATGACGATTGGCAATTCGAGCCTGGAGGTCGAGGCCTTCGCCGCCCCGAAGACGATGGGACTGTGGGACGACGTGCGCGAGGACCTGCTGGCATCGAATCCGGAGGCCGAGGCCGTGGACGGCATTTTCGGCACCGAGGTGAAGCTGCCGGTCAAGCTGCCGAATGGCAAGACGGCCCACACTCGCATCGTCGGTGTGGACGGCCCACGGTGGATGCTGAGGGGTATCTTCTCCGGCAAGGCCGCCTCCGACCCCGACGGCACCGAGACGAAGATCCTCAACGATGCCTTCGCACAGATTGTGGTGGAGCGCGGCGATGAGCCGTTGTCGCCGCGCGACCCCATTCCGATGGCCCGTCCGCTGACGCCGAATGAACGCCGTGCGCTCGCCGCCCAGGAGGAGGATGGCGATCTCGCAGGCGATGACCACTCGAAGATCCCCGGCCGTCCGGATGGCCCGTTGTCCACTGATCAGCAAGTGGAGCAGCAGACCACGTTGCGCCGAGGCCCGATGTTCTCCGAAGTGCGCTGAGGGCACCTAGCAACGCCTACTCATCTCATCTATCCGACATTTACGGACCAACACCCACGAACGAGGTCATGAGCAACCAGAACGAGCGACACGCTTCCAACACCCGGCCGGCACGCGCACGAAGCGGCATGGCGGCACTGGCGAATGCGGGGGAGAACGACGAGTTCTCGGTGATCGCCGCCATAGGTGGTGTACGTGGCGTCGTGGAATCGATGCTTCCGGGACTCCTGTTCGTCGTGCTGTTCATCTGCACGTCGGATCTGCGTATGACGGTCATCGCCTCCGCCGCACTTGCCGTGGTGCAGGTGGTCGTACGCCTCATTCAACGCCAGTCGGTCATGGGCGCGTTGGGTGGTCTCGTCGCCGTCGGCATATGCCTGTTCTGGGCGTGGAAGAGCGGCGAGGCCCGCAACTACTACATGTATGGGTTCATTACGAACGCCGCCTACATTGTGCTGCTGCTCGTCTCGATGGCGGTACGGGTGCCGGGGCTCGGGTTCCTCGTGGAGTTCATACGATCGCTGCCCACCGAGCATTTCAAGGCTTGGCTCAGCGGCTGGCGCAGTGACAGGGCGCTCTACAAGGCGTATGCCCGGATCACATGGCTGTGGATAGGCCTGTTCGCGTTGCGCCTCATCGTGCAGGTGCCACTGTACATGACGAATCAGGTGGGGTGGCTCGGCACCACGAGGCTGGTCATGGGCATTCCGTTCTGGGCGCTGGCGATCTGGATCTCCTACCTCATCGTCGCCGACCCGTTGCACCGTCACCGCATGCTCGAGAAGGAGCGGGAATCCACAAGTACTGAGGGCGGCGACGCACATCCGACTGCCCAATAGCAGCGGCACATCGACAGTGGGCCATGGGGGAGTCCGGCAATACCGGGCTCCCTCGCGTATGTATGGCATGCGGTACTCTTAAGTTCGTTTGGTATTGAGCGGAAAGGCGGAATATGGAAGCCACGGTGGACATCGAGCGATATGCGGATCAGGGTAGGTGCGTGGCGCACATTGACGGCCGAGTGGTCTTCGTGCGGTTCGCGTTGCCCGGCGAACGTGTGCGCATCGAACTCGACGAACCCACGAACCGCAACGACCGGTTCTGGACAGGCGAGGTGGTGGAGGTGCTCGAACCCAGCCCCGATCGCGTGGAGCCGCTATGGCCGTTGGCGGCACCACTTGCGATGGGAGGGGGAGCAGGTGGCGCCGATCTCATCCACGTGTCCTTGGAAGGCCAGGAACGCTGGAAGGAAGCCACCCTCAAGGATGTGATGAAGCGTCTAGGCCATGTCGACCTTGATGATGTGCCTGTATATGCGATGCCGGGGGATGAGCAGGCGCATGGTCTTCACTGGCGCACCCGCATCGAGATGGTCACCGACGACGAGGGGCGCCCGTCGATGCGCCGCCGGGGCACCCATGTGCGGGTGCCGATCGACACGATGCCACTGGCGACGCGTGCCGTGCTCGAGGTCGCCGAAATGAACGGCGTGTGGGACGGGAATCTGCCGGAGAACGCGCAGATTCGCATCGCCGTGCCCGAACCGCGCGTGGATGCCGAGCAGATTGCGGATCCCGAAGCGTTGCGCAAGGCAATCGGCAGGAACTATGCGATCATGGTGGACGGCAAAGTGCGTCACGGCAGCCGCGCACTCAAGGAAACCATCATGGTGGACGGCAAACCGTTCGAATACACGGTGGATGCCGGCGGATTCTGGCAGATGCACCGCGAGGCGCCGATGGTGCTTCCGCAGTATGTGATCGATCAGATTCGTGAGACGCCCGGCGACCGTGCACCGCGCAATGGGCGCAATCTGGTCATCTGGGATCTCTATTCGGGGTCCGGCCTGTTCACGCTGCCCCTCGCCACACTGCTCGACGACCGTGCCAAGCTCGTGAGCATCGAGGGGGCGAAGGACGCCGTGGCCAACGCGCGCCGGAACCTGAGGAACGCGGGAATCCACACCGTGCAGGCATTGTGCGGCGACGTGCTGCACACGCTTGACAAGGACATCGATCCTCAACGCGCGCATCCCGACATCGTCGTGCTCGACCCGCCTCGTGCCGGCGCGAAGGCCAAAGTGTGCCATAAGATCGCGAACAGCGGTGCGCCGATCGTCGTCTACATCGCATGCGATCCGGCCTCGCTTGCACGTGACACGGCGACGCTCACCGAACATGGGTACCGGATCCACTCCATCGCGGCCTTCGACATCTACCCGCAGACCCACCATGTGGAGACCGTCGCAGTCTTCGTGAAATGAGAGGAGAGAGCGCGTATCTGCCGGCGGTGCCGTGCCGGTGCGGGCTTGTATCCATGGCTCGTCGCGGTCACAGGCACGAATCTGTGCTTGCATTCGCTGAGACCTGCTGTTTTCGTCATATCGCTGCACTTTGGCGGTACACGGACGAAAAGATGCCCGTATTGTCGTCGTACTTGCGCCAATCTGCGTTGATTTGGCGAAATAGGACGCCGATATGCGTTGTTCTGTCGCAGATTTGCGCAGATATGACGAAATCACGCTACGCTATATGCATCACGGCACCCGAGCTACGACTGGGTGAGATGGGCACGGGAAGCGCGGCAGGCGGGAGGAACATGGCACGGAGAACGAAACGGCTGGCGGCCATTGCATGCGCTGTGGCGGCGCTGGCGCTGATGGCCGGCTGCACGCCGAAAGGTGCGGCGGTGGGGGACACGCAAAACAACGAGACCTATGAGCACAACCACAATGAGAACACCGGTGCGCGGCTGGACGTCGCGGTGATTGGCTCGCCGCACGGTGGCGCGGATGAGCTGGTGATGCGCTCGCTCGCCACCAAGGAGTTCAAGGCGAGTTACACCGGTGTGCAGCAGTACTCGGCGGACCCGCAACGCGCCGCCGATTTCGCACGGAAGGCGGTGAGCGATGCGGTGAGCCGTCATCCCAAGGTCATCGTCATCAGCGGGCTCACCTTCCATGACGACGAGTCGCAGTGGAATACGGCGCTCGCCAACGCGCGCAATGCGGGCATACCGGTCGTGCTGCTCAATCCGGCCGATGTGCCCGGCGACACCAAGCTGTTCGCCGCCACCTTCGTCGTCAACGATCGCATGATGGACGCGCAGCCCATGGGGGAGGCGTTGCGTTCGGTGATCTTCGACCATCCCCATGAGCGCGAGATCGTCGTCAGCACGCGTTCCTGACCACCGGCGTATTCCCCTGCGTGCGTACGGTTGAGTAGACTGGCGAACATGAGCGATTCCGCGAATGCACAGCAGAGCGTATCGATGACCGGTGCGCAAGGTGGCGACGACCATGCACATATGCCCGACGTCACCGAGAAGGGGCTCACCGCAGCCGAGGTGCGCGACCGTGTGGAGCGCGGCCAGACGAACGAGGTGAAGTCGTCGACGTCGCGTTCCCTGGCGGATATCGTGCGCGCCAATGTGTTCACGTTGTTCAACGGCATCATCTTCACCGCCATGGTCATGGTGCTCATCACTGGTTCGTGGAAAGACGCGGTGTTTGGCCTCGTCATCCTGATCAACACCGGCATCGGCATCGTCACCGAGTTGCGGGCCAAGCGCACGCTCGACAAGCTCTCCATTCTGATCGCCTCCGATTACCTCGTGCGCCGCGATGGCAAGGATGTGGACGTCCCGCATAACGGCATCGTGCTCGGCGACTGCCTGTGGATCCGCTCCGGCGAGCAGATCCCGTGCGACGCCGAGATTCTGCATACCTGGGGATTGGAGCTCGACGAGTCCATGATCACCGGCGAGTCACGCACCGTGCGCAAACAGGAGGGCGAGACCGTGTATTCGGGTTCCACGGCCGTCTCCGGCATGGCGCTCGTCAAGGTGACCGCGGTCGGCGCCCACAGTTATGCCGCCACGTTGACCGCTCAGGCGAAGGTGTACAAGAAGAACGTCTCCGACCTGAACAAGGGCATCAACACGATCCTCAAGTTCATGACGTTCCTCGTGGTGCCGCTGTGCATGCTGCTCATTGTCACGCAGATGCGCACGGTCGGCGGCTGGCACAACGCCATCGCGACCGGAGAATGGCGCCAAGCTGTCGTCTCCTCCGTGGCCGGCGTCGTGGGCATGGTGCCCGAGGGGCTCGTGCTGCTCACGTCACTCAATTTCGCGCTCGCCGCCATTCGCCTTGCCCGCAAGAACACGCTGGTGCAGGACCTCGACTCGGTGGAGACCCTCGCACGCGTGGATGCGCTCAATCTCGACAAGACGGGCACGATCACCGACGGCGGCATCGTGTACGACGATTTCATAGCGCTGCCGGGTTGCCGGAACAAACAACATGCGATGCAGGCGCTATACGACCTCGCCAACGAGGAGAGCCCCAACGGCACCGGACGCGCGGTGTTGGAGGGGCTCGGCAAGCAAGGCTTCTCCGGTTCCGCAGGTTTGGTGCGCGTGCCGTTCTCAAGTGCGCGCAAATGGAGCGCGGTCGCGTTCCACGGCCTTCCCGACGAAGGCCAGAATGGCGTGTGGTACATGGGTGCCCCCGAGGTGCTGCTGAGCGGTTTCGACGGCGAATACCAGCAGATTCTCGCGCAGGTGAACGAATACGCCAACAATGGCAACCGCGTGCTGCTCATCGCCCATGTTCCCGGCGGCGATGTGCCTGCCGATTTCGAAACGAACCCGCAACTCGAGCGTACGGCGGTGCCCGTCGCGATCGTGCTGTGCTCGGAGCACATTCGTTCCGATGCCGAGCCGACGCTTCGCTGGTTCCGTGAACAGGGCGTGCGTTGCCGTGTGATCTCGGGCGACAACCCGGTGACCGTGGGCGCCATCGCCGCGAAGGTGCAGTTGACCGGCGAGCGCAAGCCTGTGGCGATGGACGCACGTGAGCTGCCGAAGAACGTCGATGAGCTGGCCCGGGTGCTCGAGGGAGTGGACGTGCTCGGCCGTGTGCTGCCCGAACAGAAGAAGGCGATTGTGCAGGCGTTGCACACGCAGGACCATGTGGTGGCGATGACCGGCGATGGCGTCAACGACGCGCTGGCGATCAAGGAGGCGGATCTCGGCATCGCCATGGGCAATGCGGCACCGGCCACGAAGGCCGTGGCCGAGGTGGTGCTCGTCGATTCGAAGTTCTCGCATCTGCCCGACGTGGTGGCGCGCGGTCGGCAGGTGATGGCGAACATGGAGCGTGTGGCGAGCCTGTTCGTGACGAAGACCGCCTATTCCGCGCTGATTTCCCTCGGCGTGGTGCTCATGGGCATTCCCTTCCCGTATCTGCCCCGCCACATCAGTTACATCGGTGCGCTGACGATTGGCGCACCGGCGTTCTTCCTGGCTCTCGCCCCGAACACGCGCCGCTACATTCCCGGCTTCCTACGCAGGGTGGTCGCGTTCTCGGTGCCCTGCGGCATCGCCACGGGACTTTCGGTGCTGCTGAGCGCCTGGTTCATTCCCAGATTCATGCACTGGAATGTGTTCACCTCGGAGCAGCAGCTGTTCTGGTTGCGTTCGATGTGTGCCACCGTGCTGTTCCTCATGGGCATCTACGTGCTGTCCAGGGTGTCGAAGCCGCTCAATTCATGGCGTGGCTGGCTGGTGCTCGCCTTCGCCGCCGCCGGCGTGATCGGCGCGTGCATCCCGTTCATTGCGCGCTTCTTCGCATTCGGGCTGCCCGCGGGGCGCGCGGTGTGGATCCTGTTGCTGCAGATGGCCGTCGCCACCGTGCTGTTCGTCATCAGCATCTGGGTGTTCTCGCGCTTCCTGCCCAAGTGGATGCGGGAGGCGGGCCGCGAGACCGGGATTAATGGCGCATCTCACAATACAAACGGCTGAAAAAGGGTTGACACAAACGCCCTGTAGTGTTAGTGGCACGCAACATCCATGAGATTTCGGAGGAACTATGTCTCTGCGCGACGAACAGCTGGATGTCCTCAAGGTGGGCGACAAGTCGTATGACTACTACCGCATCGCCGATCTTGAAGGCGTCGATCACCTGCCGTACTCGCTGAAGGTGCTGGTCGAGAACCTGGTGCGCAACATCGACGGCGCCAACATCACCGATGAGCAGGTTCGGGAATTGCTCGCATGGGATCCTGCGGCCGATCCGAGCCATGAGATCCAGTTCATCCCCTCGCGTGTGGTGATGCAGGACTTCACCGGTGTGCCCTGCGTGGTCGACCTGGCCACGATGCGCGATGCCGTCAAGTCGCTTGGCGGCGATCCCGAGGTGATCAACCCCCAGGTGCAGTCCGACATGATCATCGACCATTCGGTGCAGATCGACGCCTACGGCGTAGAGAACGCCGTCGAGATCAACATGGACATCGAATACCAGCGCAACGGGGAACGCTACCGGTTCCTGCGCTGGGGGCAGCAGGCCTTCGAGAACTTCCGCGTGGTGCCGCCGGGAACCGGCATCATCCACCAGGTCAACATCGAATATCTGGCGCAGGTGGTCATGCGCAAGGAGCTCTCGAAGGGCACCACGCTGGCCTATCTCGATTCCTGTGTGGGCACCGACTCGCATACGACGACGGTCAACGGTCTGGGCGTGCTCGGCTGGGGCGTCGGCGGCATCGAGGCCGAGGCGGCCATGCTCGGCCAGCCGATCTCGATGCTGGTGCCGCGCGTGGTCGGCTTCAAGCTCACCGGATCGATTCCCGAGGGCGTCACCGCAACCGATGTGGTGCTCACGATCACCGATCTGCTGCGTCGTCATGGCGTCGTAGGCAAGTTCGTCGAGTTCTATGGCGAGGGCATCGCCTCGGTGCCGCTGGCGAACCGTGCCACGATCGGCAATATGAGCCCCGAATTCGGCTCCACCTGCGGCATCTTCCCAATCGACGAGGTGACCCTCGACTATCTGCGTCTCACCGGTCGCTCCGAGGAGCAGGTGGCCCTTGTCGAGGCCTATGCCAAGGCGAACAAGCTGTGGCATGACGTCAACGATCCGAATTTCGTGGAACCGAGCTATTCCGAGTACCTGGAGCTCGACCTGTCCACCGTGGTCCCGTCAATCGCCGGACCGAAGCGCCCGCAGGACCGCATTGAACTCAGCCATGCGAAGACCACCTTCGAGCAGACGCTTCCCGGATACATCACCGAGAAGACGAACGGCAACCCTGTTCCCGTCTCCACCGATTTCCGGGGTGATTTCGAATTGACGAACGGCGATGTGGCCATCGCCTCAATCACCTCGTGCACGAACACATCGAATCCCTCGGTCATGATCGCCGCCGGCCTCATCGCCCGTAATGCGGTCGCCAAAGGCCTCAAGCCCAAGCCATGGGTGAAGACCTCGCTGGCCCCCGGTTCCCAGGTGGTGGCCGACTACCTGAAACAGGCCGGGCTGCAAGACGACCTCGATCGTCTCGGCTACGAACTGGTGGGATTCGGCTGCGCCACCTGCATAGGCAATTCGGGCCCGCTGCTGCCCGAGATCTCCGAGGCGATCAATGCGAACGACCTCACCGTCACCGCCGTGCTCTCGGGCAACCGCAACTTCGAAGGGCGCATCAGCCCGGATGTCAAGATGAACTACTTGGCATCGCCGCCGCTTGTCATCGCCTACGCTTTGGCCGGCACGATGGACTTCGACTTCGAGCATGAGGCGCTTGGCAAGGATCCTGAGGGCAACGACGTCTATCTGAAAGACATCTGGCCCACGAATGCCGAGGTGGAGCAGGTGGTCAGCGGCAATGTGAGCCGTGAGATGTTCCTCAACGACTATGCCAGCGTGTTCGAGGGCGATTCGCGTTGGAAGGGGCTCGATGTTCCCGAGGGCGAGCTGTTCGCCTGGAACCCGGAGTCCACGTACGTGCGCAAGCAGACCTTCTTCGACGGCATGAGCGCCACGCCGGCTCCGGTCGAGGACATTCGCGACGCACGCGTGCTCGCGCTGCTGGGCGATTCGGTCACGACGGACCACATCTCTCCTGCGGGTGCGTTCAAGGCCTCGAGCCCGGCGGGCAAGTATCTCGTCGAACATGGCGTCGAGCCGAAGAACTTCAACTCATACGGATCGCGTCGTGGCAACCATGAGGTCATGGTGCGCGGCACCTTCGGCAATATCCGTCTGCGCAACATGCTCCTCGCCTCGGTGGGAGAGGAGGTCAGGCCCGGCGGTTACACCTACGATTTCCTGGCGATGAAGCCGACGACCATCTACGAGGCGTCCCGCGACTACATCGACAACGGCGTGCCGCTCGTCGTGCTCGGCGGCAAGGAATACGGCACCGGTTCCTCGCGCGATTGGGCCGCCAAGGGCACTGCGATGCTCGGGGTCAAGGCCGTCATCGTCGAAAGCTTCGAGCGCATCCACCGTTCGAATCTCATTGGCATGGGCGTGCTGCCATTGCAGTTCCCCGAGGGTGAGTCCGCCGAATCGCTGGGGCTTGACGGCACCGAGACCTACAGCATCACCGGCATCACCGAGCTGAACAACGGCGTCACGCCAAAAAGCGTGCATGTCGAGGCCACACACAAAGACGGCTCGAAGACTGAATTCGAGGCGGTTGTGCGCATCGACACACCGGGTGAGGCCGACTATTACCGCAATGGCGGCATTCTGCAGTACGTGCTGCGCAATCTCATGAAGTGAGCATTGGTCCGTCTTATATGGGAAGGGGCGCACCTCCAACGAGGTGCGCCCCTTCCCATATAAGACGTTATTTCAACGCTTGTTCAGTGCTTGCCGTTCTTCCCCGACATTCGATCCGCCTCGGAATTCACGATGGTCTGCACGCGCTCTTCCTGCAGTTCCTCACGCCTACGCTGCAGCTGGTCTTCCTTGGTGTCGGGCTCGCGAATGAACCCCATCTGGGCATAGGCGTCTTTGATGCCGGCGCTCACAGCGGCGCGGATGATGTAATACAGGACCCACAGTGCCAGCCCCACGACGATGATCGTGAACAGACTGCTCCACAGCAATGTCATATCTTTCTCCTTTGAAAGAGCGTTCGTTTGGTATTGCAAACGCTTTCATAGAACAGAATACACCAATCTGCGCAGATTGGAATGTTCTGGGATGCCGTGGATTGCAATCCGTGCGTCCTCGGATATCCTTGAGCCAGAGAATGAATCCCGAACCCAAGGAACGACGAACGCCATGACCAACGGAACCAGTGCCGACACCCGCGAGTACGAACGCATGCTGAGCGGCGAGCTGTACATCGCAGACGACCCGTACCTCAAGGAACACAGCCTCAAGCGTCGCAGGCTCGTGCAGGAGATCAACCGTTCGGACTACGACGAGTTCGACAAGCGTGAAGCCCTGTTCCGTGAACTGTTCGGCAGTTTCGGCGAAGGCTCGTACATCGAGCCGCCGTTCCGCGCCGATTACGGGTGCAACACCTACATCGGCAGGAATTTCTATGCGAACACCGACTGCATCTTCCTCGACGTGGCACGCATCGACATCGGCGACAACGTGTTCTGCGGCCCGCGGGTCAGCCTGCTCACACCCTATCACCCGATCGATGCGCAGGTGCGCAACGAACAGCTGGAGGGCGGCAAGCCAATCTCCATCGGCAACGACGTATGGTTCGGTGGCAACGTCACCGTGTGCCCGGGCGTCACGATCGGCGACGACGTGGTGATCGGCGCCGGCTCCGTTGTGGTCAAGGACATCCCCTCACATTGCATTGCCGTGGGCAACCCGTGCCGCCCGATCCGTGCCATCACCGATGCCGACCACGAACAGTGGCAGCGCAAGGCACGTGAATATCGTGCATGGAAAGAGGGAATCTAAGGCCGGCACGAACCCCGGCGCGTCACCCTTGTTACAATGACAGCGTGAGGCAAAGAACAGTGTCGATCATTGCGGGCGACCGGCAGGCGTCGTGCGGGCGCACCACGCATCCCTGCCACGATCGGCGTATGCCGGAAGGGGGACGTGATGTCGATTAGTGCCAGTGAGAAGCCGCTGTCGAAGGTGTTCACCTCCGACTACCGGTTCACCATACCCTCGTTCCAGCGATCATACAGTTGGCATGATGCGCAGATGCGGCAGCTCGTCAACGACGTCATGGACGCCTGCGCGTTGCACGACGGACCGTACTTCCTTGGGTCGCTGATTCTCGTGCATGACGAACGCGGCATGCACCAGGTGATCGACGGGCAGCAACGTCTGGTCTCACTGTCGATCCTGTTTTCGATCCTGCTTGCGTTGGAGGAGGACCCGCAGCTGACCTCCAGTCTGGAAGGACTGCTTATGGAGGCCGGCGACAAGCTGCGTGGCATCAACGCGGAGCCGAGACTCACCTTGCGTGAGCAGGATGAGGGGTTCTTCCGCGAATACGTGCAGCAGGGCGACCTCGAGGCGCTGTTCGACCTGCGCGAGACCGATATCCACACGCAGGCCCAGCGCAATATTCAGGGCAACACGAGATGCGCGTACGACATCCTGGCGCGTATGCAGGACGACGAACGCCGCCAGTTCGCGCAATACCTGGTCAACGATGTCATGTTCGTCATCGTGACCACAGACGACATCTCCGGCGCCTACCGCATCTTCGACGTGATGAACATGCGTGGCATGCCGTTGACCCCCTCCGACGTGTTCAAGGCGAAGGTGGTTTCGTCCATCTCACCGGCGGCACGCGACGCCTACGCCAGGTATTGGGACGAAATCATGGAGCCGATGGGCGACGACACCGAACGCATCGAACGCTTCTTCAAGGATCTCGACCTCATCGCCACCAAGACACCGCTGTGTGAATCACTCATCGCCGATTTCATGGACCATGTGCTCGAGCGCTATATGCGCAAGGGCGAGGGCATCGAATACATCGACGAGGTGCTGCGGCCATACGCGATCGCCAATGAGATCATTCACCGACCCGGAGAAAGCCTGTTGCCGGACGATGTGGTCGATCTGCTCATAGGACTCAATGACTACCCCTCCAAGGACTGGCATCCAGTCGCCATGTGGGTGCTCGTGCATTCGCTCAAAGGACTCGACGACCCTGACACCGTCGTCTTCGAACGGCAGACGGCGGATCATGGGCGCGAACACCAGGTGAAGGTGCATGACGCCCAACGTCTGCGTGACGTGCTCGCCTCGCTCGACCGCGTCACCGGCACCGATTGCCTGAACGGCAAGAGCGAGCTCGAACGGCGCACACGCGCGTCCACAATCGTGCGCGATCTGAACAAAGGGGCTCTTCTCAAGTTAGTGTGTAAGGGCCGTGCTTCATCATTGCTTGTGTGATAGAGAAATTGAATGAGGAAACACGGCCTGAACCCGAGTTTAGCGTGTTCGACCCCCAACGTTTCCTTGGTTTGG